>Ga0196978_1001028_pt1 | contig 13103 bp, 11 predicted proteins | sample S3v_2013CmetaG_FD_155491 | JGI IMG/M metagenome (GOLD analysis project Ga0196978, IMG submission 155491) | Soil microbial communities from Anza Borrego desert, Southern California, United States - S3+v_20-13C | ecosystem: Environmental > Terrestrial > Soil > Desert | place: USA: California... | reverse complement strand
GCGTCGGAGTCCGCCGTGATTGCAGCGTGGATGGTTCGGATGGCAACGACGGTTCGGGTCGCGACGGCGGCGGCCTCTGCTGCGGCGTTGCGCGTCGCGGCCGCGGTGCGGGCGAATCGCCTACGGACGGGGCGTCAACCGCGGCGAGTTCCCGGCGGGGCGCCTCACCGCCATCCAGCGCCGCATCCTGGCGCGGCCCTGCGTACCGCGATCGTCGTGCTGCCGCTGCTCTGCACCGTTGGCGACGTCTTTGGCGAGGACCGCGCCAGGGGAGGCGAGACCCTGGCCGAGCATCCCGGGCAGATACGCGGCGATCAGCGCAGCGACACCAAGAGCGGCATCAAGAGCGGCACGCAATCCGGCGAACAGGCGCGCAAGCGAGCTGCAGACCACATCCGCAGTGACGGCGCGACCAGCCATCGCCGCTTCGATGACGTCGAGCATTGGAGGAAGATCTTCGACGATCCTGCGCGCGACCGGTGGCAGATGCCCGATCGCATCGTCGCGGCGCTGTCGCTGAAACCCGGCATGACCGTGGCCGACGTGGGAGCGGGAACCGGCTACTTCCTGTCACGTCTCTCCAAGGCGGTGGGCGATGGCGGCACGGTGCTGGCCGTCGAGGTCGAGCCGAACCTCGTCGAGCACATGCGAGACCGCGCCGAGGCGCAGGAGCTGGGCAACGTCGTGCCGGTGCTCGGATCGTCGGACAATCCGAGGCTGCCGCGTGCAGCCGTCGACGTGGTTCTGTTCGTCGACGCCTACCATCACGTGGACGAGCGCCGCGCCTATCTGCCGATCCTGAAGCGCAGCCTCCGGCCTGACGGCAGGGTCGCGATCATCGAATGGAAGGCGGGAAGCCAGCCGGTCGGCCCCAAGGAAGAAGACCACAAGCTCGCGCGCGAAACGGTGATCGCCGAAATGACGGGGGCCGGCTTCACTCTCATCCCGACCGAAGACTTCCTTCCGCACCAGTACCTCGTCATCTTCGAATGAAGGCGAGCGGGCCGGGTCGATAACGGGACGCCGGCCGTCCCCTCGACACGCGTGTGGCATCCGCGCATAGTCGGCCCTCACCTCCGCTCGCTTCCGTTTACGAACGCCAAAAGGAGTGCTCCATGAAAAGCCGACTGGTTCTCGGAATGGCCGCGTGTGCCCTGGTCCTGACGACCGTGGACGCCGACGCCAAGGACGTCTGCGTCAGCACGGGGGGCTTCAACCTCGTGCTCAAGAAGGTCAAGGCGCTCAAGCCCAGCGGCGCCATCTCGCTGACGGGTTTCGGCTACTACGACGTCGCTTCGGCCCGGCCGTGTGACGGTAGCGCGACGATGAATGCTGCGGGCACGATCGTAAACGTAGGGGTCGTCTGTCACGGGCGGTATATCGAGGGCACCAGCGTGGCCTTCGATTGGACCGCGAGCGACAAGACCCTGGCCGGTACCGGCAAATCCTCGTTCAGCACGGACTTTTCGGCCTCGCAGCCGATGACGGTCACGAATGTCGATTGCGACGGACTGACATTGCCATAGGGCCGGCTCCATCTTCGCCAACCACGCTGGACCTGCAAGGCAAGCGCGCGCCCTGGCGGCATTCGATCACGTGCGTGGGCGATGATCCGCCGCGATCAATATAATTGTTCGCTCAATCGCTCGAGGACCCAGAAGGCGGCGCACGAGCCGATCGCGTACGCAGGAACATGGCGCAGGACGCGCCATGCAGGCATCGCAAGCAGCGGTCGCACCAGAAGGACGGCGGCGATGAAGAGAAGCTGGCCGAGCTCGATGCCGGCGTTGAAGCTGGCCAGTGCAAGAGGGATGTCGCGCGAGGGCAGTCCGGCCTGCGTCAGCGCACCGGCAAAACCCAGACCGTGAAGCAGGCCGAAACCTGCCGCCACCATCCACGGGTGGCGGCGAAGCATGGCTGGCTGCACGCTGTCGCTCGACGGCGTGCCCTGGCTGGCGCGCACGTCCCTGCTCGCCCGCGCGCCATCGTCCGGCCGCGAGCTCTCGCTCGGCTGCGCGCCGCCAGCGGCGACGGCGAGCTCGCTGGCAAGGATGAGCAGGCTTGCCGCGATGCCGATCTCGGCGATCTGCTGCGGCACCCGCACCATTCCGAGCACGGCCAGCGACAGCGTCAGACTGTGACCGAGCGTGAACGCGGTGACGGTCTTCACGAGCAGCTTGCGCCCGGGGACGAGCAGGACGAGCGCGAGCACGAACAGCAGGTGATCGAAGCCCTCGGCGATGTGCGAGAGTCCGAGGCGCACGTAAGCGGCAACCGCTTGCGCCCTGGTCTGCCGGGCCGGTACCTCGATGACCGGAGCGTCGGGAGTCAGCACGTGCTGCATCGCGCGCCCGTCTGCCGTCGCGATGCGAAGCAGCACGTCGGCGCCGCTGCCGCCGATTCCGCTGGCTCCCACCGAGGACCCAGCGATGCCACGCGAGCCGCAGCTCAGCATCCAGCCTGCCTCGAGCGCCAGTCCATCCAGCCGAGGCGGATCTTTCCCGTCGACGCTGCAGTGTGCCGGCAGCAGCGGCGCCAGCTCGCTGCCCGGTGCGCGCTGCGAAGGCGTGCGCCAGCGAACGGCGACCTTGCCGCCATCGAGCTCGCGCAGCTCGAGCAGCGACGGCGCCAACGGATGGGCCGCAGCCAGCGATGCGCGCAGCGTCATGCAGATCACGGCCAGTGCGGCGAGCACTCTGCGGGACGGCGTTGGGTGGCCAAGCGAGGCCTTCGGTGAAAGTGCGGGCGTCATCGTCAATCACCGACGATGGCTGCCGCGGGCGGAAGCGACAGTGCTTCGGGCGACAGGGCGGCGATACGCGTGTCGCCGCCGGCGCGCACATCCTGGACGATGACCGCGTAACGCGTGCGCTGCTTCTGCAGCCACGCTCGCAACCTGGCATCGGCCCGCTCGTGGTAGAGCCGCTGCTGCAACCGCCCGCGCACCGACGCCAGCGCCGGCATCGATCCGGCGCGGCGCTCCTCGACGCGTACCAGGTGCACCCCGTAGCTCGACTTCACCGGTCCGGCCCACACGTGTAGTGGCAGCTCGGCGACCTGCGCGGCAAAGCCGGAGCCGAAGACGCCATCCAGATCGGCGTCGGTGCGTTCACGGAAGCTGCGGCCGAGGGCGAACGCATCGCCGCCAGCGGCGTCGCGTCCGGCGCGCAGGTCTTCCAGGACACGTGCGACTGCGGTACCTGCGCGATCGCGGAAGAAGACGTGCGCGAGCGAAGTCGTTGCCGGAAGACGGTAACGCTGCGGTTCGCGCGCCAACGCTTCCTGCATCTGCTCATCGCTGGCCGCCTCGGCGCGAGCCGGCGCGGTGACCATCAGCCGCATGGCGGCTGCCAGATGCCGGCGCACCACCAGGTCGCTGCGGTCCAGTCCGAGCGCCGTGCCCTGCTCGAACAACGCCGCATCGTCGCGAGCATTGCCGGGGCCGAGCACGCGCATTGCCTCGATGACCCGCTCGCGTACCACCGCATTGTCGTGGTGCAGCCGGCGCGCCACGGCCTCGCGGTACAGGATCTCTTCGTCGATGGCGTCCGCGAGCGCCTGCGTTTCGGCAGCGGCAGAGGATGCCGAGTCCGGCGTGCGCGCAAGCTGCGACCGGATCGCCGCGCGGCGCTCGGCCCCGATGACGATCCGGCGGTTCTCATCTTCGTACCATGGAGTGAGCTCCCACGGGCGCAGCGCGAACATCGCTGCGCCGACGACGAAGAAATGCACGAGCGGATGCCGCAGCAGCTTCACGTCACTGCGACCTCGCACGCAGCCGCGCGTTCGTGTTGGTTCGTGCGCCGGCGTAGCCGGCGCCGTGGCAGGAGCCGTCGCTGCTACGCAGCTGCACGGTTGCCGGCAGCTCGATCGGAAGCGGCGGCAGCGCCAGATTCTCGCCGCGGCCCTCGAGGAGAATGCGCGCCTTCCCGTTCCTGGCCTTGAGCACGATCCGTTGGATTCCGTCGGGCGTGCGGTTGGGATCGGCGTAGCCAAAGCCGGTCTCGCCCTTGACCTGCCAGCACGGCTTGCCGTCGCACAGGCCGCCGCCTTGCACGCAGCTGCGCGAGACGAGCTCGGAGGCGGCGTCGTAGATGCACAGCCCCAAGGACGTGGACGTGGTGGGATCACCGAACTCGTCGGCATCGGCCATCGAGCCCGACCATCGCCACGACAGCCGATCGCCGCGTGGGTTGTCGTCGTTCGCAAGATCGATCTGCGATGCGTTGGGGCGCGTTGGCATCTGGCAGCCGGCCTCCATGACCTCAGGGCAGAGCACTTCGCACGCGTCGGGCGGCGGCGCCGCCGCGGGCTCGTACCAGATCGGCGAAGTCCAGGCGCGTTCCTGCACCGTCGGCGACAGCCGGCAGCAATCGGAGAGGTTGCTGCCGGGCACGGCGACGAGCGCACGCGCCTGGCAGTCGGCGGCGAAAGGATCGACGCCCGCGCTCTTGCAGTCGAACGTGTGCCAGCGGCAGGTCGGATCTTCGAGCACGCGGGCGTAGTAGAAGGCCGGGCGCGCAGGATCGAACTCCGGATCGGTCCACGTCGCGCAGCGCTGCATCTGGCCTTCGCCGCCGGTGCGCGCGCAGCTTGCGGGCTCCACCGAGGCATCGCTCGGACCGCCGTCGACATCGAAGACCCGCTCGTGGACGGCGCCCCCGGCGTCGACCCAGCCCTTGATGATCTGCAGGCGCTGCAGCGGTGTCTGCGTCAGGCTGTCGGCGAGCGCGGTCACGAAGAATCGCGGGGCCGCAGAGGTTGCGGCCGGCAGATCGCCGCCCATGGGAACGCCTTGCGCATAGGCGACGTCGATCTGGTCGGAGCGCGTGCATAGGTCCGTCGGGTATTGCCAGCCGCCGAAGAAGCGCACGATCGGCCGCGTGCCGCTGGTGCCGTAGGCCTCGCGCCGCTGCATCGCCTCGAAGAGCGAGTCGCGGCTGTTCTCCTCCGCCCACACCACGGCAAGGCCGCCCGCACTGAAGCGCACGGCGTTGCCGTCGCTGACGCGCTTGACCGCGGTGTCGTCCTGGGTGCCGACGTGTCCCGTAAAAGTGGTCTCGCTCGTATTGCCGGGCGTGGAGGCGTGCGTGTCGGTGCCGCCGATCATGCCGAGCTTGAACGGATTGACGCCGAGGCTCTGGCCGAGCGCGAGGCCGTCCTTGAGAACGTTGCGGACGTAGGCGCGCGGTGCGAAGGCATCGGGCGGCTTGGGCGTGGACGGGCCCGGCAGGGGAATCAGGTTGAGCATGTCGAGCAGCTCGAACGAGCACTCCTCGTCGGTGGTGGCGGTGCCGGCGCCGAAGAACGGATCGAAGCGACATTCGGAAGCGCCCTTGTGCTGGATGACCTCGACCAGCGGTTCGAACAGCTGTCGCTCGCGAGCGACGTCGGTGTCGCCGGGGTCGGGGAACATGAGGCCTTCGCTGAGGTTGGAGTTGTGCGGGATGGTCAGCACGTCGCAGCCCGTGCCCACGCCGAGGTTGCCGCCGTCGCGCTCCAGGCATCGCTGCCGGAGCAGTTCCCACAGGCGCGTTGCCTCGAAAGTCTCGGTCTCGAAATAGTCGACGGGCTTTTCGGGGACGCGATCGTTCCGGAAGATGACGTTGCGATGCAGGTTGGCGCCGCCCGGCATGGGCGTCCATTCGTAGCCGACGAAGCTGGTGAAGCGGCAGGCCGACGTGCGATCGTACGCTTCCTCGGCGGCCGACTGCGTATCCAGCCACACCGATGCGGCAGCGGTATCGCACTGGACACCGGGCTCGCTGCACATCGGCAGATCGACCGGACGCGCGCCGCCGACCGTGGCGATCAGGGCCAGCAGGGTGAAGCGCGGCGGTACCGGCGTTTCGTTGCGAAACGCCATGCACTCGGCGGCGTCGTAGCCGGTCGTTCCAGGTGTAGCGCAGATGTAGGCGGGGCCGAAGCCTTCGGCGTGATCGGTGGCGGCGGCGAAGTCGAGCGGCCGGTCGAGCTGGATCGTGTGGATGCCGTTGGTCAGGGGCATGCCGCGCGCGAAGTCGTAGGCTGCGCGCGGATCGTTGCGCACGTTGAAGACGAAGGCGTCGATCGAGTAGCTGGTGTGCAGATGCAACTCGCCGAAGAACGGGCGGCGCTCGCTCGGCGAGTAGCTGGAGGGATCGCGACCGCCGCACGGCTCGCGCACTTCGGTACGCTGGAACGCGGCGGCAGGGGCGGTGGCGGCCAGCGGCAGCGCGACCACAGCGAGCAGCAGACGTCGGGCTCGGACAGCAGACACGGGCGCACCTCCCGGCACTTGGCCTAGTGGTTTGCCCTCCCCGCAATGGAGTCTGGCAGCACCGGTGCCGCCAGCAAGGCGGTTCATGGCGGCGTCGCGGTCGTCGCCGCGCCGTTTGACAGTCCTCGCCACGCTGCCGACGCTCTCCGCAGCCGGCAGCGGGAATTGGCACTGCGCAGCCAAAAGTTTCCAGCGCTGGCGAGGAACAGGGCCCGACCATGCTGAAGGAATCGTATCCCTACTACCTGGCCAGCCGTCCGGTCGCGGCCAACACGAGCCTGGAGGTCACCGACAAGTACAGCGGCAGAATCGCCACGCGCGTGGCGCTGGCCGATCCCGCCGCCATCGATTGCGGCATTGCGGCTGCCGTCGATGCCGCGCCCGCCATGCGCGAGCTGGCGGCGTATGAACGCCAGGCCGTCCTGCTGCACTGCGTGCGGCGCTTCACCGAGCGCGCCGACGAGCTCGCGCTGGCATTGTGCATCGAGGCCGGCAAGCCCATTCGCGATTCCCGCGGCGAGGTTGCGCGTCTGATCGACACGTTCCGCGTCGCCGGCGAGGAAGCGGTGCGGTTGACTGGCGAGGTGATGACGCTGGAGATCAGCCCGCGCGCCCGCGGCTACCGGGGGATGTGGAAGCGTGTGCCGGTCGGACCGTGCTCGTTCATCTCGCCGTTCAACTTTCCGCTCAACCTTGCCGCGCACAAGATCGCGCCGGCCATCGCCGCCGGTTGCCCCTTCGTGCTCAAGCCCGCCAGCCTGACGCCCATCGGCGCGCTTCTGATCGGCGAGGTGCTCGCGGAGACCGGGCTGCCCGCCGGTGCGTTCTCGATCCTGCCATGTAAGCGCGAAGGCGCCGACCTCTTCACCGAAGACGAGCGTCTGAAACTGCTCAGCTTCACCGGATCGCCGGACGTGGGCTGGGAGCTCAAGCGGCGCGCCGGCAAGAAGAAGGTGGTGCTCGAGCTCGGCGGCAACGCCGCGGTCGTGGTCGATCGCGACTGGGACGTCGAGGATGCCGTCGAGCGCATCGTCTTCGGAGCTTTCTACCAGTCGGGGCAAAGCTGCATCAGCGTGCAGCGGATCTTCGTGCACGAGGACGTGTACGAGTCGCTCCGACCGCGGCTGGTCGAGCGTACTCGCGCGCTGGTCGTCGGCGATCCGCGCAAGGAGGAAACGTTCATCGGCCCGATGATTTCGGAGCGCGAGGCCCAGCGTATCGAAGGGTGGATCGGCGAGGCGGTGGCGCGCGGTGCGAAACTGCTGTGCGGCGGTCAGCGCCAGGGCGTCATGATCTCGCCCGCGCTGCTCGAAGATGTCCCGATGGATGCCCCGCTGTGCGCGGAGGAAGCCTTCGGGCCCGTTGCGGTGCTGGCACCTTTTCGCGATTTCGAGGAGGTGCTGACGCAGGTCAACCAGGGACGTTTCGGCCTGCAGGCCGGCATCTTGACGCGCGACCTCTACAAGGCGCAGCGCGCGTGGGACGTGCTCGAGGTCGGCGGCGTGGTCGTCGGCGACGTGCCTTCGTGGCGCGTCGACAACATGCCCTACGGCGGCGTCAAGGACAGCGGCCTCGGGCGTGAGGGCGTGCGCTTCGCCATCGAGGACATGACGGAGATCCGCTTGATGGTGGTGCGGACGCCGGCCACGTGACGCACAGGACCGTGCCGAGCGGCGGCAAGCGCCGCTTGCCGGGCCGCCACGTGCAGATAGCGGTGTGGGCGGCCTCGAGCGCAGCGAAGTGCATGCGCACGAGTCGGCGAGATTGGCCACGGCCATGGATCCCGGAGTACGACGACAAAGCCTCGACGCCGGCTGCAGCGCCGCTGCTGGAGAATGCTAGCGCCGGTCCACTTCGGCGAAGGCCGCCATGCCTGCGATCAGGATGTCCAGGCCGCCGAGGAATTCCGATTCCGGGTCGCTGGTGGCAGCCTGGTCCGCCAGCGCGACGAGCTGCGCAAAGCGCTCGTCCCCCAGCGCGCGCACACGTTCGATCGTTTCGGCGGCCGTCTGCCCGGCGTTGGCAGCCAGCGGCCCGGCCAGCTCGGCCTGCGCAAAACCGGTGACGAATGCCGTGATCGCGCGAAACGCGTGCAGCAGCCGCCGCCCGCCGAGCCCGCCGCGCGCCAGCGCTGCAAGCAGCGCCTCGCCCGCTTCGAGCGCGGCGGGCGAGCGCGTGCGCCGGGTCAGAATCAGCGGGATCGCGTGTGGATGGGCGCGCACAGCTCGCCACGACGCCAGCGCGATCTCGCGCACCTCCTGTCTCCAGTCCGCGTGCGGCTCGCGCGACCACGACGCCTGCGACAGCACGGCCTCCACCACCAGCACGTCCAGCTCTTCGCGGCTGGCCACGTGGCCGTACAGGGTCATCGGACCGGCGCCGAGCCGGGCGGCCAGGACCCGCATCGAAAGGGCCGAGGCTCCCTGCTCGTCGACGATGGCCAGGGCCGCCTCCTGGAGACGGTCTCGCGAGAATTTTCGGGGTCGTGCCATGCGGCTTGCTCCTGTCCCAGTTTCCGTACAGTGTACCGAAACATGGAAACCGCTGCGATTCTCGCGATCCTGTCCCTGGCCCTGACCTCCGCTGCCGGGCTGAGGTTCTTGCACCTCATTCGCCGGGTTCGGGTGGGGCAGGGACGGCCTCTGGTGCTGATGATGGCCGCCGGCGCGCTGGCACTGGGCGTTACCGCCACCACGCAGGGCGCCGCAGGCGCCGCCCAGGTCGCGGCGGCCACCGGCATCACCGGCGGCGCATGCTTCCTGCTGCTGGTCGCGCTCGGCCGGCAATCACGCAAGACACCGGCGGTTCGTGTGGGCTCGGCCATCCTTCCCATCACCGCGCCCGACGCCGATGGCCATCCCTTCGACTTGGCCTCGATGTCCGGACGGCCGTTCCTGCTCAAGTTCTTCCGAGGCCATTGGTGACCATTCTGTGTCGCCGAGTTGCGGCGATGGGAAGAGCTGAGGCCTGAGCTGGACCGGCGCGGTGTTGCGCTCGTGGCCATCTGCATGGACACGCCCGAGCAGATCCGCACCGGTCGTCACAAGCACGGCGCTCGCGCGATGCTGCTGGCCGATCCGCAGCTCGAGGTCACTGCCAGGTACAACCTGGTCAATCATCGGGGCGTGACTCCGAGCGGCATCCGGCACCTTCCCATTCCCACCACGATCCTGGTCGATGCCGGCGGCATCGTTCGCTGGATCGACCAGGCCGCCGACTACGCCGTCCGCTCCGAGCCCGAGCGTGTGCTGAACGCGCTTCGCATGCTGGATTGAGTGGCGCGGCCCCGCCCGCCGCGCTACATACTCGCGCCCGCACGTGATGCGGCAGCGTCGCAGCAAAGGAGCTCCCATGCAGGAATGGCTCGTGCCCTACACACCATCGATCTGGGCGGCAGGAACCACGGCGATGCTCCTGATCGCGCAGATCGTCGTGCTCGACGTTGCCGGGATCCGCGCCGGCCACGTGCCGGGCGCCGGCGTCGTCGCCGATCACGGCAACTTCTTCTTCCGTGCCGTTCGCGCCCATGCCAACACCAACGAGAGCATCGCCGCGTTCATCCTGGTGCTGGCGTTCGCGGTGCTGACGGCCGCGACTCCGCGCTGGGTCAACGGCCTTGCCTGGATGTACGTGCTGGCGCGGACCGCGCACATGCTGTGCTACTACGCCGACGCCAGGATCCCGCGATCGATCTGCTTCGTGGCCGGGACGCTCGCGATCGTGGGCCTGTTCGTCGTGGCTGCTGCCGGGCTCTGAGCTGTCGATGCGCCGGGCACCCTGGCTGATTCTTGCCTCCGTGCTCGGCTTCTTCGCCGCCGTCAAGCTGCACGTGGCCGCGGCGGCCACCGAATGGGAATACGACGAGGGCGTCTACCTTTGCTCGGCGCGTGCATTGCTGCGCGGCTACGAGCTCTTCACCGAGATCTTTTCCTCGCAGCCGCCGGCGTTCCTGGAATCGCTGGCGCTGATGATGCGCGTGGCCGGGGACACGCTCGTGGCCGCCCACGTCTACATCCTGTTCTTCGGTCTGGTCACGCTTGCGGTTTGTGGCGAGCTGGCGCGGCGCATTGCCGGACCATGGGCGGCTGCCGGAGCGGTGACCGCGCTGGCATGTGTCCATACGATGCTGGAGCTGTCGGGCCTGGTCCAGGCCGAATTGCCCGCGCTGGCACTGGCATCGTGCTCGCTCCTGCTGTGCCTGCACGCGCGCGGTCGCGGCTGGCAGCGCCGGTGGCTGCTCGCATCGGGAGCGCTGTATGGGCTGTCGGCGCTGTTCAAGCTCTACGTGGTTCCCATCGCGGTGCCGCTGGTCCTGCTCCTGCTGCTGGCGCCGCAGGCCGCAACCAACGCGGAATCGTGGTCACTGGACGGCCGCGGGTGGCCGCTGCTGCGGCGGACACTGCAGCGCGCATGCGTGCTGGCAGCCGGCGCTGCGATCGTGGCGGTCGTGCCGCTGCTGGTCTACGAGCACGAGCCGTTCTTCGACCAGGCTGTCGCGTTCCACTTGGCCAAGCTCGACGAATTTCGCCTGAACCCTTCGTTCAACTGGAGCCTGGTTCAAGGGGAGCTTCGGCGCAGCATCGGAGTGAGCCTGATCGGTGCGGCGGGCTTGGTGCTGCTGCTGCGACGACGTCCCACACCAGCGCTGTGGCTGCTGGCCTGGCTGGCGGCCTCGCTGCTGGTCATTCTGCGCCAGTCACCGCTGTTCTGGCGACACCTCTCGCTGCTGCTGCCGCCGTTGTGCATCGCCGCTGGCATGGCGGTGGCCGCGGCGGCGCAGAGCCGCTTGCGCGTAATCCGGATCATCGCGCCGGCGGCGCTGCTGCTGCTCCTCGGCGTTACCCTGGACGCCAGCCTGCGGCCGGGTTGGGAGCCTGGTCGCCGCGCCCGCGAGCTCGTCGAGGCGCCCAAGTCGCGGCCGGGCCTGGAACGCATGTCGCAGTGGCTGGCCGAGAACACGCGCGAGGACGAGCTCGTCGTCAGCGACGATCCGATCTCGGTGTATCTGGCAGGCCGGATGGCTCCGCCGGCGCTGTGCGATACCTCGGTCGCACGCATCCGGTCCGGCTACCTGAGGCTCTCGCAGCTCACCGGCCAGGACGCCGCCACTCCCGTCATCATGCTGCGGCGGGAAGGACGCCTCTCGATGGTCATCGGCTACGCGCGCTGGCTCAAGGAGAATTACGACCAGCTCGACTGGGACGCCGAGTTCGGCGCGGAACGACACGTCTGGCTGCGCGAGGACTTGTAGAAAGGTGCCGGACCCTTTCTACGGCGTGCGGTGGCGGCGGTACTGCTCGTGCACCCAGGCCGCGGCCGGATGCGCTTCGACACCGTCGATGATTTCTCGCAGGCGCTGCGGCATCGGCTCGGGCTTGGCTACGTCGACGTGTCTCGTGCGCAAGATCGGGCTCAGCAGCGCGGCCGCGGCGAGGTCGGCGACGGTGAAGGAGTCGCCGACCAGGTAGCCCGTGCGCGCGCTCTTCTGCGCGACCCAGTCCAGGAATTCGCTCACCGTGATCCGCGCTCGCGCCACCGATTGGTCGGTCACGCCGTTGCCGGCGCGCATCAGCTCCTTGATGAGCGGAATCGCCGCGCGATACAGCACCTTCTTCCACCGTTCCTTCCCGCTCGAGAACATCGAGGCGATGTAGGAAGGCGTGGCCAGCATGCCGTCGTAGACCATGCGGCGGCTTGCCGGCGCCAGCTCCTCGTCGCAGCGCTGCTCGATGGCCAGAGCCTCGCGGCGTGCGGCGGCGTCGGATGGATACAGCGGGCGCTGCGGAAAGCGGCTCTCCAGCTCGGCGATGATCGCGGCCGAGCCGCTGATGACGCGGCCGTCGATGCGCACCACCGGCGTGGCACGCTGACCGCTCAGGCGCAGGATCTGCGGCGCGTGCGGACCGGGCAGATAGTCGATGCGTTCATGCTCGATGCGCTTGTAGTCGAGCGCCCAGCGCACCTTCTCGTTGTAGTGCGAGTAGCGGAACTGGTGCAGCTCGACTCGCGGCGCCCCCCCCGACATCGACTCAGACGACCACGGTCCCGCACGATGGCGGGCGGTGCCTGGCGTACTGCTGCTTGACCCACGCGATGGCCGGATGCGGCGCGAGACGGTCGATGATCGCCCGCGCCTGGTTCGGCAGCGGCTCGGGCTTGGCCATGTCGGGATGGGTGAGGTCGACGATGGGCGCCAGCAGAGCAGCCGCTGTCAGATCGGCCACGGTGAACGCGTCGCCGACCAGATAGCCGCTGACAGACGTCTTCTGCGCGATGAAATCGAGCAGGCCGTCGACGATCTTCTCGGCGGCTGCGACTTTCTCGGGAGTGACGCCGTTGGCCTTCTTCAGCAGGGGCGCCACGGCGGGAAACGTCGCGCGGTAGAGCAGGCGCTTCCACTGCGGCTTTCCGGGCGAGAACATTCGCGGGATGTAGTCGGGCTCGCCGGCGAGCAGCGCCGAGAACACCATGCGCCGCGCGGTGGGGCCGAGCTCCTTGTCGAAGCGCTGCTGCAGGGCCAGCGCTTCGTCGCGCTCGGCGGCGCCGGAAGGATACAGCGGCGGCGCGGGATGCTTGCGTTCGATGGCATCCACGATGCGCGCCGATCCGGTCAGCAGCTGGCCGTCCATGCGAAGGACCGGAACCGAGGTCTGTCCGGTCAGCTTCTTGATCTGCGGCGCGTGCGGACCGGGCAGATAGTTGATGCGCGTGTGCGGGATGCGCTTGTAGTCGAGGGCCCAGCGGACCTTCTCGTTGAAGTGCGAGAGCGGGAATTGCAGCAGCTCGATCGTCTCGGCCATTCGGTGTTCATAGTCCGCATGCGCGGGCGGAGCCAGCGGCCCGC
>Ga0196978_1001026_pt1 | contig 13113 bp, 10 predicted proteins | sample S3v_2013CmetaG_FD_155491 | JGI IMG/M metagenome (GOLD analysis project Ga0196978, IMG submission 155491) | Soil microbial communities from Anza Borrego desert, Southern California, United States - S3+v_20-13C | ecosystem: Environmental > Terrestrial > Soil > Desert | place: USA: California... | reverse complement strand
GCGGCAGGCCAGCCGCTGACGAGTGCTATCGCAATCACTACGCCGGTTGATCTCATGTCGTCGCTCTCCTGTCGCTGGCGGTATCAGAGTGCCCCGACAATTCCATATCCGACGTATGAAGTAAAATCGCAGCTGACATCCTGCGCCGCTCCCGGTTACGCCGGGCGCACGTATAAACAAAAGGCTCCGCTCCCGGCGCGGACCTGACCAGTTCATCCAAGATGACCGCTCTCGTGACGATTGCGATTCCTACCTGGAATCGCGCCAGATATCTGGCGCAGAACCTGGCGCAGCTGCGATCCGAGATGGCGGCGCTGGACAGTAGTTTGGTGGAGGTACTGGTGTCCGACAATTGCAGCCCGGATGACACTCCGCTCGTTGTCGAAAGTGCGATCAGGGATGGTTTACCCGTCCGATACGTGCGCAACGAGACGAATCTGGGCTGGGCGGTCAACTTTGCGCAATGCTTCGAGCTTGCGCAAGGGCGCTACGTGCTGCTGCTCGGGGATGACGACCTGTTCGTGGACGGCGCCCTGGCTATGTTGGTAGCCCGGTTGCAGGAGCAGGAATACGGAGTCGTGTGCATCAGGCCGTACGGCTACGACGAGGATTTCCGGCAGGAGCACCCTGGCGGCGGAGGGCGTGAGCGCGCATTCTCCGATACAAACGCGTTCCTGCTGGCGATCAGCCGGTACTTCACGTTGACCTCGGCATGCGTGATAAACAAAGCTCTCGTGCAAAGCGTGGACAGCCGGCAGTTTCTGAAGAGTGACCTTGCCGTATTCCATCTCATCCTGCGGGCAGCGTTGGCGGCGGATCACAATCTGTATATCGAAAAGTACCTTCTTGCCAGCAAGCGTCAGAACTCGTTCTCGTACGAGTACACGGAAGTCTTCGTCAATCAGTTCTGGGCGATTCTGGATGCGCACGTTCCGCATGGCCTTACGGCCCGTACCATCCGCAAGCTGGAGCGCGACAAATTGTTGTCGTATTACCCGTTTTACTTGCTGGACCTCCGGATGTGGGGCCGCGGGAGCCCAGACGTCGCCCTGCGTAACTTCGAGCGGCGTTTCAAAGGCCGTCTTCTGTTTACGGTCTGGCTGTTGCCCATCATCCGCTGGCCAAAGCCCCTCGCCGTCCTCTGGGGGAGCGCGACCACGGTTGTCGGTCGCATCCTGGCCGGAGATCTACGACGCGGATTTGCATTTGCGCTGAACAAGGCGACACGACTGGTTATCCCGCGGCGCGGCCGCGGCGAGCAGGGCGCCGGCAGCGCGTGAGCTATGGGAGTTTGCTTCGAATGAAAGTGGTTATTCTCTGCGGCGGCAAGGGCACTCGACTGCGCGAAGAGACCGAATACCGGCCCAAGCCGATGCTGCCTATCGGCAACAGGCCAATCCTGTGGCACATCATGCGTATCTACGCCGCGCATGGTCATACGGAATTCATCCTGTGTCTCGGCTACAAGGGCGAGGTCATAAAGGATTGGTTCAGGAACCTGCGCTGGATGGTGTCGGACGTGAAGCTGCGGATCGGTGAACCGGGACCCCCGGAATTCTGTAGCGCTATTGACGAGCATGGTTGGACCGTCACGATGGCAGACACAGGTCAGGACACGATGACCGGTGCGCGCATAAAACGCATCCAGAAATATCTGGAAGATGACCAGGAGTTCCTTCTCACCTACGGCGATGGTGTCGGCAACATTGATATCGGCGCTTCTATCGCGTATCACCGAGCCAGCAGACGCGTTTTGACGCTGACAGGCGTACGCCCGCCCGGACGGTGGGGTGAGCTACAGATTAACGATGGCAAGGTCACGACATTTTTCGAGAAGCCGCAGACGTCTGCGGGACGCATAAACGGTGGATTCTTCGTGGCGAATCGCCGGCTCTTCGACTACCTCGACGATGATCCGGGACTGGTCTTCGAGCAGGGTCCGCTAACCGCTTTGTCGAAGGCAGGACAACTCGGTTGCTACCCACACGATGGATTCTGGCAGCCGATGGATACCTATCACGAATTCACGCTGCTGAACCGGATGTGGGAAGACGGGCGAGCTCAGTGGAAGATCTGGTAACGAGCGGATCGCACGGTACGCCGGTGCTTCGTGCACGCGGGTTGCGCGTGCTCGTGACCGGCCACACCGGTTTCAAGGGCGCGTGGCTCTGTGAGTGGCTCGTCCAGAGCGGAGCCGGGGTATTCGGACTGGCGTTGCCGCCCGAGCGTGAGGATGCGCTTTTCTCGACGCTCCGCCTCTCGCAACGTCTGCAGCACATGGTGTGCGATATCAGGGACGCTGCCGCGCTGACGGACGCGGTGCGCAAGTGCGATCCCGAGATCATTTTTCATCTCGCCGCGCAGGCCCTCGTCCGGCGCAGCTACCGCGAGCCGCTGCTGACGTGGGAAACCAACGTACAGGGCACATTGAATGTTCTCGAGGCGGCGCGCGCCCTTCAGCGCCCCGTGACCGTCGTCGCGATCACGACGGACAAGGTTTATAGGAACCGGGAATGGGAATTCGCGTACCGCGAAGAGGACGAGCTCGGCGGGCACGACCCCTACAGCGCTTCTAAAGCGGCATGTGAGCTGGCGGTGGCGTCATGGCGCGCGTCCTTTGGTTCGGCGCAGGGCGTTACGGTGGTGACAGCGCGTGCGGGAAACGTACTCGGTGGCGGTGACTGGAGCGAGGACAGGATCGTGCCCGATTGTTTCCGTGCTTGGAAAGCAGGACGAAGCGTTGAGTTGCGGCGGCCGGGCTCGACGCGGCCCTGGCAGCACGTCCTCGATCCGCTCGCCGGCTACATTGCGCTGGCCGCCCATGCCAGATCGGATAATCGCGCGATCGACACGTGCAACTTCGGACCCGGTGCAGCCGGAGATCGTACTGTTGCTACGCTTGTCGAGGCGCTGTCTGCGCTGGAGGACGGCCGGCGCTGGTCGGCAGTCGATTCAAACGGGCCTCACGAGGCGCACGCGCTCGCATTATCAATCGATCGTGCGCGCTTGCGACTCGGCTGGACGCCTCGGCTTGGATTCGAGGAAACGGTGGAATGGACTAACGCTGGTTATGCGGCCGGCGCGGAAACGCTGCCAAAGGTGATCGAGCGTCAGCTCGCTGATTATGAAGCGCGGGCGCGCGTGCTGTGCGCCTGAATTCTTTTTGAACACACTGACCCAGGAACGCCATGACATCGGTGAGTACGTGCGAAGTATGCGGCAATCCGAACATAGAGCCGGTGATCGATCTCGGCTCGCATCCGATGTGTGACGACCTCGTCGAAATCGGAAGCGACCGCCGATGCAGGGAATACCCGATCGAAATTCTCTTCTGTGCTGTTTGCAGAACCGCTCATCAGCGCTTTCAGGTTCCGAAACACGAGCTCTTTCCGACAACGTACCACTATCGGTCTCGCTTTACGGCAGACGTGTTGAATGGCATGGCCGGTCTCGTGCAATCGTGCGAGCGTCGCTTTGGCGGGCTGGCGAAGAAGCGCGTGCTCGACATCGGGTGCAATGATGGAAGCCTGTTGGGCTTTTTCCAGGCGAAGGGTGCGCTTACGTTTGGCATCGAGCCGACAGGAGCCGCGAGCGACGCAAAACAAGAAGGCCATACGGTATATAACGATTTTCTCTCGGAGCGCCTTGCGGCAGAGATCGTCGCAACGCACGGTGCGCCCGACGTGGTTGCGTTCACGAACGTTTTCGCGCACATCGAGAATCTTCCGGAGGTTCTTTCTGCATTGCGGCGGCTGATGAAAAAGGAGACCGCCATAGTGATCGAGAACCACTATCTCGGCTCTGTGCTCGATGGCAATCAGTTCGATACGTTCTACCACGAGCATCCTCGTACTTACAGCTACACGTCCTTCGTATACATCGCGCGTGCCTTGGAAACGACGTTGTCCGGCGTCGAGTTCCCGTCGCGCTATGGCGGAAACATTCGAGTGTTCCTCGGAGGGCCGGACAGCCCCGGCGGTGGGTCAGACCACGCCGCGCTCGATGCGCGCGAGGCGCGTTTCGAACAGGGCTTTCGGGACTTACGCCGTAACATGCAACGCTGGATCGTGGCCAAGAGCGCTTTCATCGCCGATGCAGTGCGGCAACACGGCCCGTTGCGCGCAAAAGCTTTCCCGGGCCGAGCGGCGATCTTGATGAAGCTCCTATCGCTCGACACCGAGTCGATCGAAGCGGTGCACGAAAAGCCGGGCTCGATGAAGATCGGCCATTACATTCCCGGTACGCGTGTGCCCATCGTCTCTGACGACGAGCTTTTCGCGCGTGCGGACCAGTCAAAGCCCCTCCTGAATCTGGCATGGCATATCCCGACGGAAATACGCGGATATCTTCAGCAGCATGGATATAAAGGCGCAGTTGTCGACATCATCGAAGCGGGGGATTTCGCACCCCGTTAGGCAGTAATTCGTGGCCGCCTGCTACGTCGACCAAGCCATGCCATGGCCACAGTCTCTCGTCGTCGTCGGCGGGGGTAGATGGGCCCGCGTGCTTGCCGGCGAGCTGGCGCGTTTGGCGCCCCCTGCGGTAACCATCGCGATCGAGACGCGGCACAACCTCGAGACGATGCGGGCGTGGGCGCGGGAGCGGCCGGAAAGGGCAAGGGTCGCTGTGCGCTCTGCTTGGAGCGCCCCGTCGGTGCCATCCTGTGCGGTTATCGTGGCGAACGCCGCGCGCGACCACGTCGCTGCTGCAGAGCGGGCCCTCATGTGCAGACTGCCGACTCTCGTCGAAAAGCCGCTGGCATTGACGGCACGGGAAGCGCGTGCGCTGGCACACACTGCAAGTGCCGGAAATATTCCGTTCGCGGCGGCGCATGTATTTCTGTTCGCCCGCTATCTCGAACATTTCGGGGCACGGGTTGCCGCGCGTGGCGGTGCGACTGCCTTGCGCGTTCACTGGGCCGATCCTGTGGTCGAAGAACGCCACGGCGAGCCGAAGCGTTACGATCCGGGATTACCTGTCTATGCCGACGTGCTGCCGCACGCGGTGTCGATGGCGCGCCTCGTCGTACCCGATGGACCGATCAGCGGGGGTTCGTTGGATGCATACCGCGGGGGCGCGACCGTGCATGTTCGGTTCAGGATAGGGGCGATCCAGTGCACGGCGCTTCTCGAGCGTAATGCGCAAGTAAGATGTCGAGTGGTGGAGGCGGACGTCGAGGGTGGAACGGTGCGTTTGGATTTCTCGCGGGAGCCGGGCTGCATCAGTGATGGGGCGTCGGCCTTCGCGGGAGATCCTGATTGGGATAGCGGAATGCGCCCGGTCGCGAGCATGCTGACTGCGTTCGTGGGCGCTGCCGTTTCAGGCGATATCGACTCCCGGTTTGACGTCGCGGTCGCCACCGCAGCTTGCGAGCTCATCGAACACCTTGGTGCTCCTTACGATGCCGCGACCATACCTCCGGTTCTCGAGAGGATTGCCCAAACGGGTTCGCTGCACGCAGACGTGCGCTACACGCTTGCCGAGCTTTTACAAGCCGCGGGGCCACTCCCGTCGGATGAACTGGACCGCCGGATCGACCTTCTGGTCGCGCGTATCCGGAGATCCGACGATGCATCGTTGCGCGACCCGCGCACGGTCAAGGACGTCGCCGCAGCGGTAAGCAGGCAGGGAATGTAACGGGCCGGATCCGGCGCGCTGCATGCCGTGGCGGCCATTTGCCTGGGCCGCGGGTTATACTTGGCCAGACGCGGCATCGGTCATACGTGTGCCCTGTCATGCGACAAGGGACGGCGCTTTCAGCCCAGCGTTTTCATCGCGTGGCATCTGCCCCAGGACGTATCTCGGTTCGCGGAACTCCCCCGTTGAAGCGCAGTGTCTCGAGCACTCATTTGGTGCTTCGGCCGCCGCAGGGAATGTACATGCAGGAGGAATTGACAGATTGGATGCGGCGCGCCGCAACTACGCTCCGGTGACCGGAACCGGGGTCTCGGTCGTGGAATACCGGATATGTTCGAACTGTGTCATGGACACGACCGATACAAAGATCGTCTTCGACGAAACCGGCGTGTGTGACCACTGCACGAATTTCTACCGAAATATCCTGCCGCACTGGCACACGGACGAACGCGGAGCACGTGTGCTATCGAAGCTCGTGGATTCGATTCGTAGGCGAGGTGAGGGCAAGGACTTCGACTGCATCATCGGCGTCAGCGGCGGTATCGACAGCTCGTATCTCACCTATGTGGCGAAGGAGAAACTCGGGTTGCGGCCGCTCGTCTTTCACGTGGACGCCGGCTGGAATTCCCAGATCGCAGTCAACAACATCGAGAAGCTGGTCGACAAGCTCGGACTTGATTTGTACACCGAGGTCATCGACTGGGAGGAAATGCGTGATCTGCAACTGGCTTTCTTCAAGTCGGGGGTGCCGCACATCGACACGCCGCAGGACCACGCGTTCTTCGCGACGATGTATAAATTTGCCGAGCAGCACGACGTCAAGTACATATTGACGGGCTCGAACCTGTCCACGGAGTGCGTCCGGAATCCGATCGAGTGGATGTATTACCAGTCCGATTCGATTCAGGTTCGCGATATTCATGAGAAGTTCGGAACACGGCCGCTCGTCACGTTCCCGACTACAACGATCCTGAAACATAAGGTCTACCTGCCTTACGTGAAGGGCATTCGCGTCGTCACGCCGCTCAACTACGTTCCTTACGTCAAAGCCGAGGCCATGGAATTGCTCATGGATCGATTCGGATGGCAGCCGTATCCGCAGAAACACTTCGAATCGCGTTTCACGAAGTTCTACGAGAGTTACTGGTTGCCCAAGAAGTTCGGCTACGACACTCGGCGGGTCCAGTTTTCAAGCCTGATCCTGACAGGGCAGATGACGCGTCAGGAGGCTTTGCAGCGGCTGGCGACTCCACCCTACGATGAGGCGACGATCCGTCAGGAGTTCGAATACGTCGCGATGAAGCTCGGAATCTCGGCTGACGAATTACAGTCCTACATGGATGCACCGAACAAATCCTATCGCGACTACCGGTCTCAGCAGCAGATCTACGCGGTCGGCGCACGGGTGATGCGATTGTTCGGACTGGAGCGCGGCGGCAAACGATGATCGCCATCGTCAAATACGGCTTGGGCAATGTCGATGCGATCGCGAACATCTACGACCGGTTGGACGTGGCTGCGTCGCTCGCCTCCACGGCCGATGACATCAGAGCAGCGGACCGGATCATTCTGCCCGGCGTGGGCTCGTTCGATCATGCAATGGAGCGGCTGGATCAATCGGGCATGCGCGACGCGCTAGACGAGGCTGTCCTACGCGCGCGCAAGCCGGTGCTCGGCATCTGCGTGGGTATGCAGATGATGGCGGCTCGAAGCGAAGAAGGGATACGCCCGGGTCTCGGCTGGATCGACGGCGAGGTTCGCCGCTTCGACTTTTCCGGCTTGACCGAGAAGCCCCGGCTTCCCCATATGGGATGGAATGATGTGACGCCGGGCGCAGACGAGGGTTTGTTCAACGGCCTTCATTCCGACGCACGGTTCTATTTCCTGCATTCGTACTACTTCGACGCGTTGGCCTCCGCCGAGGTGCTCGCCGTGACGGATTACTACGGTGGCTTCGCATGCAGCGTCGGGCGCGGAAACATCTTCGGTGTGCAGTTTCATCCCGAGAAGAGCCACGGCTGGGGCATACGGCTCCTTCAGAATTTCGCGGAGATGTGACGGTGCTGCGCCCGCGAATCATTCCCTGCCTGCTGATCCGGAACAATGGCTTGGTGAAAACTGTTCAGTTCGGCAACCCGAAATATGTCGGTGACCCGCTGAACGCGGTTCGGATCTTCAATGAAAAGGAAGTCGACGAGCTCATGGTCGTGGACATCGACGCATCCACTCAGAGGCGGCAGCCCGACTACGCCCGGATAAGAGCACTGGCTGCAGAGTGCCGGATGCCGCTGTCGTACGGTGGCGGGGTGAAAACGGCCGAGCAGGCTGCGAGTATCGTTAGCCTGGGGGTCGAAAAGGTTGCAGTCAGCTCCGCCGCCGTCGAGCAGCCCGATCTCATCGGCAAGATCGCCGAGGTCGTCGGCAGTCAAAGTGTCGTGGTAGTGCTCGACGTGCGCCGATCAAAGCTTGGCTACGAAGTCTGGACGCATAATGGGACACGTCCGAGCGGAAGGGCCGCGCCGGATCTCGCGCGAGAGCTGGAGCAGGCTGGCGCTGGTGAGATCGTGGTGAATGACATCGACAACGACGGCGTGATGAAAGGCTACGATCTTGCGTTGATACGGGCGATTTACGGCAGTGTTTCGGTGCCGGTCACGGCTCTTGGCGGTGCCGGCACGCTGTCCCACGTAAGCGAGCTGATCGGCGCTTTCGGTATGATCGGAGCGGCCGCGGGCAGCATGTTCGTATTCAAGGGCGCTTATCGCGCCGTTCTTATCAATTATCCAAGCCGTTCCGATAAAGATGCGCTGGTTCGGGCGGCGCGTGGCGATTCCGGAAAAGAGAGCGAACGCCGGGCCTTCGGCTGAAGCCCGCTTGTACGTTCTTGCTGCGCCTCGCAGCGCCGAACAGGCATGAAGCAAGTACTCCAGTCACTTAGCGACGGCACGATCGAGCTTGCGTCGGTGCCCTGTCCTCAACCGCAGGACGGGCACCTCCTCATCGCCACTCGGCGCAGCCTGATATCCGCAGGCACCGAGCGAATGCTGTTGCAGTTCGGCAAAGCCAATTTGCTCGACAAAGCGCGCCAGCAGCCGGAGAAGGTTCGCGCTGTCATCGATAAAGCGAGAACGGACGGAATGCTGTCCGCGCTGACCGCTGTACGCGCCAAGCTCGACCAGCCGCTCGCCTTAGGCTACTGCAACGTCGGGTCCGTTATCGCGGTTGGCCGTGGCGTGCGTGGATTCGAACCGGGCATGCGCGTCGTATCTAACGGCCGCCACGCGGAGGTCGTGAGCGTTCCTGTCAACCTTTGCGCTGTCGTACCCGATCCGGTGGAAGACGACGAGGCAGTCTTTACCGTCGTCGGAGCGATTGCCTTGCAGGGTATCCGGCTCGCGCAGCCGACGCTGGGCGAGGCATTCGCGGTCATGGGCCTCGGCTTGGTGGGCTTGGTGACGGTCGAGTTGCTGCGGGCGCATGGCTGCCGGGTCCTCGGTCTCGATTACGATGCGGACCGACTGGCGCTGGCGCGCGCCGCAGGCGCGGAGGTATTCGATCTGAGCCACGGAGAGGACCCGCTTATGGCAGCCCGCCGGTTTTCGCGCGGCCGCGGCGTGGACGGCGTGCTGGTGACGGCATCGAGCACGAGCAGCGAGCCAATCCATCAAGCGGCGGCAATGTGTCGCAAACGCGGCCGGATCGTGCTGGTCGGCGTCACCGGCCTCGAACTTTCCCGGACCGATTTTTACGAGAAGGAGCTTACGTTCCAGGTCTCGTGTTCCTATGGGCCCGGTCGCTACGACCCGGTTTACGAGGAAAAAGGCCAGGATTATCCAGTGGGATTCGTTCGCTGGACCGAGCAAAGGAACTTCGAGGCCGTGCTCGACATGCTTGCGCAGCATCGCGTGCGTTTTTCTCCGCTCATCACTCACCGCATGCCACTGGCGGATGCGAAGCGCGCGTACGATCTTTTGATCCACGATCGGAGCGCGCTCGGTATCGTTCTGCAGTACTCGCACGATTCAGCGAGTGTCGAAGCCGCAGTCCGGGAGCACGTTGTTCCGATTGCGCCGTTCGGCCCGCGGCGCTCAGGTGAAAGGCCACGCGTGTCCGTCATCGGTGCGGGCAACTACGCGCGCCAGGTATTGCTTCCCGCGTTGCGATCGGCGGGTACGCACTTGAGGGCCATTGTTTCATCCGGAGGCGTCACCGCCGTCCATGCGGCCCGCAGACTGGGCTTCGAGGCGGCTGCGACCGATGCGAGCGTCGTCATGAAGGACGACGAAACGGACGCGGTCGTAATCGCGACGCGGCACGATACGCACGTGATGCTGGCGTGCTCCGCTCTTGATGCCGGCAAAGACGTGTTCGTCGAGAAGCCGCTGGCCATCGATGCGGAAGGGCTGGCGCAGGTCGAGGCCGTCTATCGCCGCCGCGCTGCAGCCGGACACAATCCCCGGCTGATGGTCGGATTCAATCGCCGCTTCGCTCCTCATGTAACACGCATGAAGAGCCTTCTCGACAGCGTGCGCGCGTCAAAGGTTGTCATCATGACGATCAACGCCGGTGAGATCCCGCGCGAGCACTGGACCCAGGATCGCGAGGTCGGCGGCGGCCGCATAATCGGAGAAGCTTGTCACTTCATCGACCTCGCGCGGCACCTGGTCGGCACTCCTATCGTACGATCCGCGGCTACGCCGATGCGCTCAGGCTACGACGATCCGGAAGACACGGCGACGATCACGCTCGACTTCGCCGACGGCTCAGTGGCAGCGGTGCATTACGTCGCGAACGGTCATCGTTCGTTCCCGAAGGAGCAAATCCAGGTCTTCTGTGACGGACGCGTCCTTGCATTGGACAACTTTCGAACGCTGCGTGCGTATGGCTGGCCCGGGTTCAAGCGCATGAGCCTGTGGCGCCAAGACAAAGGAAACGCAGCGTGCGCGCGCGCGTTCGCCGATGCTGTGCGCTCGGGCTCACCGTCTCCCATCCCGTTCGAAGAGCTTGTGGAAGTCACGAGAGTGACGCTGGAGGTTGCCGCCTCGTTCTCATCGTCGCGCACGTGACCCGGTGAGTAATGCGCGTGACAGCGTCGGGGCCATGCGTTGAGGCTGTCGCTCTACTTCCATACCCTGCGGTTCCTGCGACCAGTTCAGATCTTCGGCCGCATTGCTTTTCGCTTTCGCGTTCCGAGGCCTGATCTCGGCGCCTCCCCCGCGCGGCGCGCTTTGCCTGCCCGGTGGCACGCGCCGATCGGTCGCTGCATCGGTGGTAGCGGACGCGTCCTGAAGTTCCTGAATGTCGAACGAGAGGTCGGGCACATATCGCATTGGAACGATCCCGGATTCGACAGGCTGTGGCTATACAACCTGCACTATTTCGATCTGCTCGCGAGTTCGCGGGATCGCAATGAGCAGGCGCACTGGGTGGAACGCTGGATCGTCGAGAATCCGCCCGCGGCGGGCGCGGGGTGGGAACCGTATCCAACCTCGTTGCGAATTGTGAATTGGATCAAATGGTCACTGGCCGGAAACGCACTTTCGCCTGCTGCCGTGCACAGTCTTGCGATACAGACCCGATGGCTCCTTTCGCGCCTCGAGTGGCACCTGCTCGGTAACCACTTACTCGCGAACGCGAAGGCGCTGATATTCGCGGGCTGTTTTTTCGAAGGGGTCGAGGCGGACGCGTGGCTCCTGCGTGGGCAAAAGATCCTGCAGGCGCAGCTGAGGGAGCAGGTGCTTGCCGATGGGGGCCACTATGAGCGTAGCCCAATGTACCACGCCGCCGTGCTCGAGGACGTACTCGATGTCTTGAATGTTCTTGGTGCGACTGCCGTGACCGCCGTCCAGTCCGCCGAGCTGCACGAGACTGCTTCTCGGATGCTCGGGTGGCTCCAGGTAATGACGCATCCCGATGGAGAAATCGCGTTCTTTAACGACGCCGCATTCGGCATTTCGCCGCGAGCGACCGAACTCAGCGCTTACGCTCGGCGCCTTGGGGTTCCCGCGAACGATGCCGGAAGCCTGCAGACAGTGTGGCTACCGCAGACCGGCTATCTGCGGGTGGCCATGGGTGAATTCGTGCTGTTTCTGGACGCTGCTCCGGTTGCCGTGGACTACCAGCCCGGACACGCTCACGCGGATACGCTGTCGTTCGAGCTCTCGTGGCAGGGTCAGCGCGTACTCTGCAATTCCGGGACGTCGTGTTACGGAACCGGTCCGCAACGTACTTGGGAACGTTCCACGCGTGCGCACAACACGGTTGAGATAGACGGTGAGAATTCCTCCGAGGTGTGGCATGGCTTCCGTGTTGCAAGGCGTGCCCGCCCCTTCGGTTTCGAGCTGAGTCAAGCCGCGGACCATGTCATCGTGTCATGTTCGCACGATGGCTACACGCGTCTGTCGGGAAAGCCGATCCACAATCGCAGAATCACGATCTCGCGTGATTGTGTCTCGTGGATCGATACGATTGCCGGCGGAGGAATGCATACTGCGGTAGGAACTCTACCTGTGCATCCGGATGTACGCGTGGAGGGGTTTAACACCAGTTCATGCACCCTCAAGGTTCCGCTCGGATCCGCGCTCGAGCTCGAGGCCGACGACGATCTGGCCCTGGTCCTCGGGCAGGGAACGTTCGCTCCTGAGTTCGGGATAGTTCAGGCGAGACCGGCGGTCAGTTGGAAGATCCGCGGGCGGTGTCCAATGCGTGCGGCGCTCAAATTGCGCGTGCCTGCTTCTTAGCGCGCGTCGGCGGCTTTCATGAACCATCTGATCTGACGAGTACGCCGTGAGGGTTCTTTTTCTTACGTTCTATTTTCGTCCGGATTTGTGCGCCGGGTCATTCAGGGCAACGCCTCTCGTCGAGGCGCTGGTTGCGCGTGCGCCGCCCGCGTGGCATATCGATGTCATATCAACGCTGCCAAACCGCTATGAATCCTTCGCAGTCGACGCGCCGGAATTCGAGCAGCATGGCCGTCTTACGGTGCGCCGAATCGCGCTTCCTGCACATCAGAGCGGTATGCTCGACCAGTCCAAAGCTTTTCTCGCGTTCGCAAGAGCCGTGCGGCGCGTCGTGGCGCACGAACGCTATGAGCTCGTCGTAGCGACCTCGAGCCGGTTGATGACTGCCGCACTGGCGGCTGAGGCTGCACGACGCTCAGGCGCGCGGCTCTACCTGGACATCCGCGACATTTTTGCAGACACCATCGGTGAGGTGCTGCCGCGCACGGCAGCGCTGCTCGCGCAGCCCCTCTTTTCGATCATCGAACGGCGCACTGTCGAGCGCGCTGACTGCGTCAATCTCGTGTCGCCCGGCTTCGCGCCGTATTTCCAGGCACGCTACCCCGTACGGAGGTTCTCGTACTTCACCAACGGAATCGACGACGAGTTTCTTGCGATCGATTCCGGGCGTATCCGCGAACAGCGTCGTGCTACGGCCCAACGTGAGCTTACGATCGTGTATGCCGGAAATATCGGA
>Ga0196978_1001024_pt1 | contig 13116 bp, 13 predicted proteins | sample S3v_2013CmetaG_FD_155491 | JGI IMG/M metagenome (GOLD analysis project Ga0196978, IMG submission 155491) | Soil microbial communities from Anza Borrego desert, Southern California, United States - S3+v_20-13C | ecosystem: Environmental > Terrestrial > Soil > Desert | place: USA: California... | reverse complement strand
GGAGGTGCGGATGAAGGGCAGGCCCGCCGTGTAGTTCACGCCGCTGTGAAAAGCCAGGGCTTTGAAAGGCGTCAGCCCCTGGTCGTGGTACATCGCCAGCACCGCATCGAACTTGCTGAACCCGCCCGAGCCGAAAAAGCCGTCGGCGGCGTACGGCCCGAAAACCATCAGGTTCTCTTCTTTAAGTTTATTGACCGCGGGCAGGATCACGCCGCCTTCTTCCTGGCCCAAAGTGCCGCTGTCGCCCGCGTGCGGATTGAGCCCCAGCACGGCGATGCGCGGGCGGCGGATGCCGAAGTCGGAGATAAGCGATTGGTTCAGCAGGCGCACCTTGTCCATGATCTTCTCCGCGCTCAGGTCCTGCACCACCTGCGAAAGCGGCACGTGGCCGGTGACGAGTCCCACGCGCAGGCCCTCGCTCACCATGAGCATGATCACGTTCTTTCCGCCGGCCCGCTCCTGCAAATATTCCGTGTGCCCAGCGAAAGGAAACTGCTCCGATTTGATCGTGTGCTTGTTGATCGGCGCGGTGACGAGCACGTCGGCTTTGCCTTGCAGCACGGCGTTGGTGGCGGCTTCCAGGGAGCGCAGGGCATAAGCGCCGGCGACGGGATCGGCTTTTCCGAATTCGATGGGCGGCTCTTCCTCGTAAATATTGATAAGGTTGAAGCGGCGCGGGTGCAGATTGTCGAGGTCGCGGGCGAGGTTGAAGTTGAACTCTTCGCCGCCCATCGTTTTGCGGTGCGCCTGCAGCGTTTTCTGCGAGCTGAACAGCACGGGCGTGCAGAGCTCGCTCATCAGCGGATCGGCGAAGGTTTTCATGATGACCTCGAGCCCGACCCCGTTGATATCGCCCTGTGAGATGGCGACGCGGATGCGCTGCTCTTTTCCTTCGCGATGCGATTCTTTATTCGTATCTTTAGGTGAGTGCTCGGACATGGGCTGAGAGGTGAGAAAATGCTGTGATTCCGGGCAAAGTTAGCAGGAATATGGAGCCGGATTTCTAAACTTCTTTTCATGCGCCGGTAAACTCCAGGTCACATCAAATCGATAAAGCGTACTGTAAAAGGATTTGTTTTTGCAACGGCATGGCGCGACTTTTTTTCAAAAATTACTGATCTCGCCCGCAGCCCGCACCACGTTTGAGAAAGCGTTCTTTTATGATTCGTTATCAACACCAACGCTCGACGTGGTGTGTTTAAAACTTCGGGAGAATGTTAATTCTAAAGACTTGACATCACCATGTCTTTTGCAAAAATTTGTGAACCGACAATAACGATACCGGCAACGTTGCTAAGTCGCTCAAACCGAAGAAAGTAGCGATGAATTGATAGAAAACGCAGGCGAAAGGCCTGCTTTTTCGCCCAAAAGGGGATCGTAATAGTCTCGACTGGCGCTCAGGCTCACAAGAGGAATGAAGCAAAAGACGGGGAGCGACAGGGAGAGAAGACGAAGCGACGAGAATAAAAACAAAAGAGAAAGTAACCACATACATAAAGCATTTAAGGAGGAGAGTAAAACATGGCCGATCAACAGGAGCCCCTGCTCGAAGACAATAAAGACCGCTTCGTGCTTTTTCCCGTCAAGTACCACGACATCTGGGAAATGTATAAAAAGGCCGAGGCCAGCTTCTGGACGGCGGAAGAAATCGATCTCTCTCCTGATTTAGTGGATTGGAGCACGAAGCTGAACGACGACGAGAAGCATTTCATCAAGCACGTGCTTGCCTTTTTCGCCGCCAGCGACGGCATCGTGAACGAGAACCTCGCGGTGAATTTCATGCGCGAGGTGCAGTTCCCCGAAGCGCGCTGCTTCTACGGCTACCAGATCATGATCGAGAACATTCACAGCGAAACGTATTCGCTGCTGATCGACACGTATATCAAAGATCCCGTGGAGAAGGACCGCCTCTTCCACGCCATCGATACGGTTCCCGCGGTGAAGAAAAAAGCCGACTGGGCGATGCGCTGGATCGGTGAAGGAACATTTGCGGAGCGCCTGATCGCGTTCGCGGCGGTGGAAGGTATTTTCTTCTCCGGCTCGTTCTGCTCGATCTTCTGGCTGAAGAAGCGCGGGCTGATGCCGGGCCTGGCGTTCTCCAATGAATTGATCTCGCGCGACGAAGGCCTGCACTGCGATTTCGCCTGCCTGCTCTACACGCATTACCTCAAGAACCGCATGCCCGAAGAGAAAGTGCGCGAGGTGATCACCAACGCGGTGGAGATCGAAAAAGAATTCGTTACCGAAGCACTGCCCGTGAAGCTGATCGGCATGAACGCCGAGCTGATGTGCCAGTACATCGAGTTCGTGGCCGACCGCCTGCTCGTGGCTTTGGGCTGCTCGAAAGTCTACAATGCCGCCAATCCCTTCGACTTCATGGAGCTCATCTCGCTGCAAGGCAAGACGAACTTCTTCGAGAAGCGGGTCGGTGAATACCAGAAATCCGGCGTGACCTCGCAGCGGGACCAGAACGTGTTCAGCCTCGACGAGGATTTTTAACCGAACAAGGACGCATACAGCTCGTATACGGTGAAGGGAGGCGCCGTAGCGGTCGTGTGCGGAATGCCAATCTCCCAGACACCACCCACTACCAGACACACCCATTAAAAAAACGCGGAACAATATGTACGTAATCAAGCGTGACGGCAGCAGAGAGTCGATCAAGTTCGACAAGATCACCGCAAGGATCCAGAAGCTGTGCTACGGCCTCGATCCCATCCACGTCGGCCCCGTAGACGTGGCGATGAAAGTGATCCAGGGCATTTACCCCGGCGTGACCACCAGCGAGCTCGACAACCTGGCGGCCGAAACCGCCGCTTCGCTGACCACGAAGCACCCCGACTATGCGCTGCTGGCCTCGCGCATCGCCATTTCCAACCTGCACAAGAATACGCTCAAGTCGTTTTCCAAAACGATGGAAGCGCTTTACGAATACATCGATCCGAAGACCGGCCAGAAAGCCGCGCTCATCGCCGATGACGTGTACGAGATCATCCAGAACAACGCGCAGCTGCTCGACTCCTCGATCATTTACGATCGTGATTTCGGCTACGATTACTTCGGCTTCAAAACGCTGGAGCGCTCGTACCTGCTCAAGATCAACGGCAAGGTGGCCGAGCGTCCGCAGCACATGCTCATGCGCGTGGCCGTAGGCATTCACAAAGAAGACGTGGAGTCGGCCGTTGAAACGTACAACCTGATGAGCGAGCGCTGGTTCACGCACGCCACGCCCACGCTCTTCAACGCCGGCACGCCCAAGCCGCAGATGTCGAGCTGCTTCCTCCTGCAGGTGCGCGACGACAGCATCGACGGCATTTACGATACGCTGAAGAACTGCGCGAAAATTTCGCAGAGCGCCGGCGGCATCGGGCTGAGCATTCACAACGTGCGCGCCACCGGCTCGTACATCCGCGGCACCAACGGCACGTCCAACGGCATCATCCCGATGCTGCGCGTGTACAACGATACGGCTCGTTACGTCGACCAGGGCGGCGGCAAGCGCAAAGGCTCCTTCGCGATCTACCTCGAGCCCTGGCACGCCGACGTGTTCGAGTTCCTCGACCTGCGCAAGAACAACGGCAAGGAAGAGCTCCGCGCCCGCGACCTGTTCATGGCCCTGTGGATCCCCGACCTGTTCATGAAGCGCGTGAAAGAGAACGGCACCTGGTCGCTCTTCTGCCCGAACGAAGCGCCCGGCCTGCACGAATGCCACGGCGAAGAATTTGAAAAACTGTTCGAGAAATACGAAGCGGAAGGACGCTACCGCAAGCAGGTGAAAGCGCAGGACCTCTGGTTCGCCATCCTCGATTCGCAGATCGAAACGGGCAACCCGTACATGCTGTACAAGGATGCCGCCAACAGCAAGAGCAACCAGCAGAATCTCGGCACGATCAAATCCAGCAACCTGTGCACGGAGATCATCGAGTACACTTCGGCGGATGAGATCGCCGTGTGCAACCTGGCTTCGATCGCGCTGCCGCGCTTCGTGATCGACGGGAAATTCGATCACCAGAAATTGTTCGAGGTGACTTACGCGGTGACGAAGAACCTGAACAAAATTATCGACGGCAATTATTATCCCGTTCCGGAAGCGCGCCGCTCGAACATGCGCCACCGCCCGATCGGCCTGGGCGTGCAGGGCCTCGCCGATGCGTTCATCCTGCTGCGTTATCCCTTCGATTCGCCCGAGGCGCGCGCGCTGAACAGCGAAATTCACGAGACGATCTACTACGCTTCGATGACGGCTTCGAAAGACCTGGCGAAGATCCACGGCCCTTACGAAACCTTCGAAGGCTCGCCGGTGTCGAAAGGCATCTTCCAGTTCGACATGTGGGGCGTGACCCCGAGCTCGCGCTGGGAGTGGGACGTGCTGCGCGAAGAAGTGAAAACGCACGGCGTGCGCAACTCGCTGCTGCTGGCGCCGATGCCCACCGCATCCACTTCGCAGATCCTGGGCAACAACGAGTGCTTCGAGCCGTACACCTCGAACATCTATACGCGCCGCGTGCTCTCCGGCGAGTTCGTCGTGGTGAACAAGCACCTGCTGAAAGACCTCGTGAAGCTGGGCATCTGGAACGACGGGCTGAAGAACAAGATCATCGCCGCCAACGGCTCCATCCAGGGCATCGACGAGATCCCGCAGAACATTAAAGACCTGTACCGCACCGTGTGGGAAATCCCCCAGCGCGCCCTCATCGACATGGCCGCTGATCGCGGGGCGTTCATTTGCCAGTCGCAGTCGCTCAACCTGTTCATCCAGAACGCGAATTTCGCCAAGCTCACGTCCATGCACTTCTACGCCTGGGAAAAAGGCCTGAAGACGGGCATGTACTACCTGCGCACGAAAGCCGCGGTGGATGCGATCAAGTTCACGGTCGACCAGAGCGCGCTGCAGCAACCCAAGGGCGAAGCGGCCGCGACGAGCGTGGAAGAGATCAGCGCGGAGCAGCGCATGAGCGAGATTTCCTGCTCGCTGGACAACCCGGATGCGTGCGAGTCGTGCAGCGGGTAGTATGTACTTGTTCTCGACTTCGCTCGAACTGACAAACGTATTGACTGCGCTCGAACTGACAGTATGTACTTGTTCTCGACTGCGCTCGAACTGACAAACGAATTGACTGCGCTCGAACTGACAAACGTATTGACTGCGCTCGAACTGACAAACGTGTTGACTGCGCTCGACGCGACAATAGTTGAATAAAAGAAAGTGTGTTTTTGGTTTTTGACGGAGAAGGCCCCCGATATCCCGGGGGCTTTTTCTTGCCTAACTTTGCGGCATGCATCGCCAGAAAGTTTCTTCTTCGAGCATCGCGACCGTCGGGTACGACGAGGTTCGCAGCGTGCTGGAAATTAAATTTCATACGGGGCGGGTGTATCATTATCGCGGCGTGCCGTCGGATATTTTCGAAGGGCTGATGAAGGCGAAATCGAAGGGGAAGTATTACAACAAGTATGTGAAGGATGCGGGTTTTCCTTTTAAGCGGATCAAGTAAGCATGCTGACGAGCGAAGAAGCGCAAGCCGCAGCGCGGCAATACGTACTGGACGAGTACGGTGATTCTGTAATCAATGAAGAGCATATTGTCGACGCGGAATTGTATTACCTGTTTTCAATTGTACCTAAAAAATTTCTTGGAAAACGTATAGCGTTCGGTGGCGGCCCAGGCCCGATCATTCTTGATAAGGAAACTGGCCAAATCTGTTATTATGGCTCCGCTTTCGGCAAGGAAAGAGCCTTAGAGGATTATATTGCTACACGGCCCTTGCTTCGACGGATCCATCAGCACGCGCCGTGGTTCACACGCAATTCAGTGTGCGAGCTGATCATTTCAAAAATCAGGAACAAGGAGAAACTGACGGTTGCTTTATTGGAAATAGAGCCGACCTATGTTATTCCTGAAGAAGCGTACGGCGCCGTTTGGCGAATTCCTCAGCCGTTCACAAAAGCAAAGCTTCTGCAAAAATTCGAATCGCTGCCGGCAATTTTTGAAAACATTTCCGGAAGTGCAATTCTTCACTTGTACATTGCTCATCGCCTCGACGAATTGGCCGAGATCGAGCTGAAAGAAAAAACGAAATAACATGTCCCACACCATCAACCTCGCGCTGCAGATCATCCCCAAAGTCCCCGCGGAAAATTTATACGCCGTCATCGACAAAGCGATCGAGGTCATCCAGCGTTCCGGCTTGCGCTATCGTGTTTGCCCGTTCGAGACGGTGATCGAAGGTCCGCATGCAGAAGTGATGCGCGTGGCGGAGGAAGCGCAGCAGGCTTGTTTCGCGGCGGGCGCGGGGGAGGTTTTGGTTTTCATGAAACTGCAGCGCAGAAAAGACGGCGACGTTCACATCGAGGAGAAAACGGGGAAGTACGACGCGGCTTCCTGAGCTTCGCGCATATTTTCTTATTTTTAAGAAACCCCCGACCCGATGAAAAAGCTTTTCATCCTGTTTTTATGTTTTTCGGCTTCGCTGAGCGCGCAGCAGCCCATGTCCTGGAAGCTGATACAGACAGGAAAATTTTTTCCGCAATTTCTACCTTCCGGAAACGTATATGCTATTCAGAATTATGCCGGCCCCAGCCCCGCGACCGGTTCCGGCTACCGTTTTTTTGTCGGCGGGGAAGATTGCGAAAACTTTGAGGTGCATTCCGATATGGGCCTGGGGCTCAACTACGGCTGTTGCACGGTGAATGATTTCTGCGCGAAGGATGACACGAGCTGGTATTATTTCAGAAAGGAATCGCTCGGCATGCGCCTGTTCAAATACGGTGTGGGGCCGATCACCGTAACCGGCTTCGGCGCAGGATACGCTTCGAACATGCAGGCCCTCGGCGGCGACACGGTTGTTTTTATGGTGATATTGGAATTTTTATCCGTGTTATGTGATGCGGACCAAGCCGAACAGCGGACAGGATTACGATACACTGCTGGTAGATACTTCCGGCGGAAGATTCGGCACGATGCATTACTTCAACGGGGATACGGCATTCATTGCGCACAATACGCCATCCGGCGTCAGTTATGTTTATAAAACGATCGACAATGGCCTGAACTGGTCAACAGTCGATTCAGCGGCATACCCGATCAACGAGATCACGCATAGCCCTTGCGGCAGGATTTACGCGGCCTGCGGTAGTGGAAGAGTGCGTGCATCCAATGATCTCGGCGCAAGCTGGTATGAATTGTCTACCGGTTCGAGTGTGCATTTGTACAGCATTTCGTTTGTGAATGATTTCACCGGCTTCGCCGGCGGTGCCGGCAGCACTGTTTTTCGCACAAGCGATCGCGGCATCAGCTGGACGCGCATGCAGGTTTCGGACGAGATTCTCGCTCCTATTACCAAGCTGCACCTCACCAGCGAAACCACCGGCGTCGTATGCGGTTCCGGCTGCATCTGGTCGGCCGGTCCTCCGCACCTGCCTTACATACTGCCGCCCGCGCTCGCTTTCCCAAATCCCACCAAAGGCGAACTCACTCTTCCCGGCAAGCCTGCGCAATTGCTGGAGCTTTACGACATGCAGGGCCGCCTTTGCCGCACTTGGGAAAATCCCCCGCAGGAGATCGATCTATCGGATTTCACGCATGGCATCTATTTGTTGCGCATCGTGCGGAGCGAGCATGATGTGGAAAAAGTGCGCGTGATGTTGTCGCGGGAGGAATAGTACTTACTTGTCCTCGACTGCGCTCGGACTGACAAACGTTTGTCAGTCCGAGCGCAGTCGAGGACGGACCACGTACTAACACTCGCGTACTTCCTATCTTAGCCCCCATGTCCAAGCTCCGCACCGGGATCACACTTTTCCCGCTTACGCTCATCGTCGTCGGCGGCTGCATCGGCGGCGGGATCTTTATGACGCCGGGCGAGGTGGCGGGGCATGCGCCTTACGCTTCGCTGGTGCTGCTGCTGTGGATCATCGGCGGCATCATCACGCTCACCGGCGCGCTCACCTTCGCCGAGCTCGGCGCGCAATTCCCGAAAGCGGGCGGCATGTACGCGTACCTGCGCGAAGCGTACGGACACTGGCCGGCGTTCCTCTACGGGTGGACATCGCTGCTCGCAGTGACCAGCGGCGCGCTGGCGGCCCTCTCGCTGGCGCTGAGCAGCTTCATCGCGCTGATGGTGCCGATGTCGGAAACGGCGCAAGCTCTTTTCGCGATCGGGACATTGATCGTGGCTACGGCGATCAATGCGCTGGGCGTGCGGGTGGGGCAGGCCTTCACGGCTTTGTTCACTTCGCTGAAATTGCTTGGGATCCTCGCCATCGTGCTGTGCGGATTGGCTTTGTACACGCCCACGCACACGATCGATTTCAGCTGGCCGGCCTTCGACGGAAATTTAGCGCCGAGCTTTCTCCTCGGTCTCGTCGGCGTGTACTGGGCTTACGGTGGCTGGCACCACGTCACTTTTCTCTCGGAAGAAGTGGTCAACCCGCAGCGCAATCTGTCGCGCGCGCTGATCATCGGTACGCTCATCGTCACCGGGACGTATTTGCTGAGCAACATCGCTTACCTGCGCGTGCTGCCGGTGCAGGAGATCGCCGCTTCGGAAACGGTGGCGGCCGACATGATGATGCGCGCGCTGCCCGATCTCGGCGCGAAGCTGCTGGTGATCATCGTGTGCATCTCCATCTTCGGCTCCATCGCCGTGTTCACGATGACCGCGCCGCGGATTTATTTCGCGATGGCGGGGGACAACGTTTTTTTCAAGCAGATGGCTTTCGTGCACCCGAAATTCCGCACGCCGATTTTCGCGATGGTGCTGCAGACGGCCTGGGCGATCTTATTGCTGCTTTTCTGGAAAACGTTCTCCGATCTCATCGCCTACGTCACGTTCACCGAAGGCGTTTTTCTCATTCTCGCCGCCGCTGCGCTGTTCATTTTCCGCAGGCGTTACGGAAAATCGCCGCTGTTCCGCACGCCGGGCTACCCGCTCACGCCGCTGTTCTACATTCTCATTTCGCTCGTGTTCATCGTCAACGGCATGATCATGAAACCTATACAGGGCCTGGCTGCGCTGATCCTGTTTTCGGCGGGGAGCATTGCTTATTTGCTGTTCCGCAGGTTGAACCGTTCGGAAAAACCTCGAACGGCTAAATAGCTGCTGAAGAATGCGTGCACTGCAGTAGAAGCGTGAAAAGGAGGGAGAAAAATGGAGGCGAGTGATCTTCGCGCTTGATCTTTACAGCAGAAAAGTTTTAAGAAGGAGGAAAGTGAGAAGCTTCCCGCTGCCACTTGCATATAAAAGCACAGCGCCCCGCATTCGCGGGGCGCTGTGCTTACTCTAATTTCGGAACGATTACTTGCGGGTGAAGTGCATCGTGTTGCCGTCTTCGCCTTTCAGCACGAGTTCTTTGTCGTTGTTGCTCACGATCTCCATTTTCTCGGTCTTGCCGCTCTGGGTCATGCTCAGCCACTTCTTGTCTTCGCTCACCGTGTAGGTGCCGTCAACCGGGAAGCCGAGGATGGTCATCGAGCATTTGCCGCCGTCCTGGAATTCATAGATCGTGCCTTTGAGCAGGGACTCGGCCATTGCTTTGCCCATTTCGCCCATGCCGCTGGCCATGTCGCCCATAGCTTTGGTCAGCGAATCGGTAGTAGAGTCGCCGGTGGGAGCAGCAGCTTCCACTTTAGCCATGTCCAGGGAAGCGAATTCCCATTTGCCGATCAGCGGGTTGTCGCTTTTCGAAGCGCCGCCGCAGGCTGCGAGAACAGCAACAGCGAAGAGAACGAATAACTTTTTCATGTTGGTTGTTGGTTAAAAATGTTTGGTTTAGTTTTTTTAGCGGAGCGAAGGTAAGAAATATAGAATTACGAATGGTTACGTAACCGAGAAATGCGTGGATTCGCGGGTATTTGCCGAAAAATGAAGGAGTTAGCTAAAATCTAAACAAGCTATTTTTCCGCCTTATCCGCTGAGAAAAAATATTTCGTCCACGAAGCGGATTCCGCCTCGCCGAGCATCAGCGATGCTGTCTTTCGAAAGATGAAGAATTTCGTACCGGGAATATCCGTGTTTTGAAGTATGCAGGGTGAGATGCCGGGCATCTTCGGACAGATTATAAGTTCCCTCGCGAATTTTGAAATGAAAGTTTCCACCGGGAGCAAATACAAGTCGTGTAGCTGCCATACTTTCTTTGTAGTCCGGGCAAGAATCGCCCTTGCACGGAGCAAGTGGCACAGTAAGCACGTCGGGTCTGTTCAACTGATTGCGTTCACGCTCCATTCGGTTCTCGAAGACCCACGAACGGCAAAGCAATTCTTCCTGCGAAGGTTGGCAGGAAAACAGAAGCAAAAGAAAAGCAACCAGCTGCAACAGGCTCATTTCCCTAAAAAATTCCTGATCACCTCGCCGATCTTCTCGCCCTCCACCAAAAAACCATCATGCCCGAACGGCGAATCGATCTCCTGGTAAATAGCGCCCGGGATGTGCTTCGCCATGAAGCGCTGCTCCGGCGTGGGACAGAGGAAATCGCTGCTGATGCCGATGCAGAGCGTCCGCGCTTTTACCGTTTGCAGCGCCGCTTCGAGCGAGCCTCTCCCGCGGCCGGCGTTGTGGCTGTCCATCGTTTTCGTCAGCATCCAATACGAGTAAGCGTTGAAGCGCTTCACCAGCTTATCGCCTTGATAATCGATGTACGAGCTTGCGCGAAAATTATCGATGCGATCATCGTTATCGCTTTGCGTATCTACATAAGCCTGATAGCTGCGGTACGTGAGCATGCCGATCGCGCGCGCCGTTTTCAAACCTTTCGCGCCCGCCTCCGCGCGCCGCTGTCCGAACGTCGGGTCGGTTTCTATTGCTAAACGCTGCGCCGTATGGATCGCGACGCCCCAGGCCGATTCCTTCGCGCCCGTCGCCACCAGCACGAGGTGCGCGTGCAGCGCCGGCTCCATCAGCGCCCATTCCAGGCATTGATAGCCGCCCAGCGAGCCGCCCAGCAGCAAATGAATTTTTTCAATGCCTAAATGTTTTCGCAGCAGCATGAACGCGCGCACCACGTCGCGCACGCTGAACCAGGGAAAATCGCCGCAGTAGGCTTCGCCCGTCACGGGGTTTTCGCTCAGCGGCCCCGTCGAGCCGTAGCAGGACGAAGGAATGTTCGCGCACACGATAAAATGCTCTTCCGGGTTGATCACTTTTCCCTCGCCCACCAAAGTCGGCCACCAGTCTGCCGCATCCGCGCTGGCCGTGAGCGCATGGCAGATCCACACCACCTTGCTCTGCGGCGTGTAGCGCCCGTACGTGCGGTACGCGATCTGCAATTGCGGAAGCGTGCCGCCGCTCTCGGTGCTGAAAGGCTCGGTGTGAAGGAAATGCTGCAGGCTCATGAGGCAAAGTTAGAGAATGGAACGGCGGGGCTCACTTAAATCCGTCGAGGAATTCGCTGAAACTTTTGGCGCGGAGCTGCGCCTCGTCCCTGCCCATGCCGATAAAAGGCATTTCAAAAATATGCCCGCTCTTTTTTTCGATCGCGAAAGCCGTGCCGCCGCCATCGGAACCGAAAAGGAAAAATTCCGGCGCGAACTCTTCGGTCGAATAGAGCTTGTTGAGCTTGACCAGTTCCTGGACGCGCCAGATCACAAGATATTGCTCTTCGCTTTCGATGTCGCCTCCGTTGGTCTTTCGATAGAAATCGAGGAAGCCCTTCGGGAGCTTCATTTTAACAGCGGAGGTAAATTGCTCCACCTGTTTTTCAGTGGCGGGTTTGTGTGCCATAGTCAGAGCTTATGTTTTTTCAGCTCTCCCAAATCTCTTGCAATAACTGCCCGAGGTCACGCCCGGAAGCTGCGTGAAAAAAAGGATGAGGGCTCATGCAGTAAAGTTAAAGAAAGAGAAAGTTGGGTCTTGTGTCTTCGGCTCCGCTTGAGTTGACTTTACTCGTATCACGATGATGAAGTAAAGACAACTCGCGCGGAGCCGAGGGGAATGGCCGTACTCTCCCATTTCTCCTATCTTTGAATCCCTCAATCTAAACACCAATGAAAGTCGAGCTGAAGCGCCTGGACGACGCGTTCCATTTCGAGGCGCGCAACGAAGAAGGCAACACGATGCAATTCGACGCGTCGCCGGCGCTCGGCGGAAGCAATAAAGCCGTGCGCCCCATGCAGTCGCTGCTCATGGCCCTGGGCGGATGCAGCGCGATCGACGTGGTGTCTATCCTGAAAAAGCAGCGCCAGCCGCTCGATGACCTGGGCATCGAGATCGACGGGCAGCGCGAGCAGGGCAAAGAGCCTTCGCTCTTCGAAAAAATTCACGTCGTGTTCCGGCTGAAAGGAAATGTCGAAGCGGAGAAAGCGCAGCGTGCGGTTGACCTGTCCATGGAGAAATATTGCTCCGTGGCGAAAACGCTGGAAAAAACGGCGACGATCACTTACGAAGTTCACCTCAACGATTCGAAGATCAGCTGAGCCATGGCCGAACGCAAGCCGGAAACAGAAGCGATCCGCATCCAGGCCGAGCGCACCGCGCACCGCGAGCACAGCGTGCCCCTGTATCTTACTTCGAGCTTCACCTTCGAAGATGCCGAGCGCATGCGCGCCACCTTCGCGGATGAAACGAACGACAACATCTACAGCCGCTTCTCGAATCCCAACGTGCAGGAGCTCGTGGACAAGATGTGCGCGCTCGAAGGCACGGAAGCCGGCTACGCCACCGCCTCGGGCATGAGCGCGGTCTTCGCTTCGTTCATGGCCTTCCTCAACAGCGGCGATCACCTGCTCGCGTGCAGCTCCATCTTCGGCTCCACGCACACGGTCATCACCAAATACCTCCCGCGCTGGGGCATCACGCACACGTACGCCGATGCGAACAAGCCCGAGACCTGGGAAGCGCTGATCCAAAAAAACACGAAGATGATCTTCGTCGAGACGCCTTCCAATCCCGGCCTCGACATCATCGACCTCGAATGGCTGGGCCGTCTCGCCGCGAAGCACGGCATCCTGCTCAACGTCGACAATTGCTTCGCCACGCCCGCGCTGCAGCAGCCCGCGAAATTCGGCGCTCAGCTCGTCACGCACTCCGCCACGAAATTCATCGACGGGCAGGGACGCGTGCTGGGCGGACTGGCGCTCGGGAAAAAAGAATTGATCAAAGAAGTTTACCTCTTCTGCCGCAGCAC
>Ga0196978_1001023_pt1 | contig 13124 bp, 10 predicted proteins | sample S3v_2013CmetaG_FD_155491 | JGI IMG/M metagenome (GOLD analysis project Ga0196978, IMG submission 155491) | Soil microbial communities from Anza Borrego desert, Southern California, United States - S3+v_20-13C | ecosystem: Environmental > Terrestrial > Soil > Desert | place: USA: California... | reverse complement strand
ATGAGCCCTCTCAACATTTTTTTGCTGCTGACCGTCGTCGCGCTTTTCGCCGGCCTTTACAGAGTGTTTGAAAAATTCGGCGAGCAAGGCTGGAAGGCGCTCGTTCCCGTTTACAATTTCGTCGTCTGGCTCAAGCTCGTCAAGCGCCCCTGGTGGTGGATCTTCCTGATCATCATTCCTACCGTCGGCTTCTACATGATCGCCATCCTGCTCGTTGACCTTGCTAATTATTTCGGCAAGCGCCGCTTCATCGATCACGTGTTCGCCATCTTCGGCTACTTCATCTTCGTGCCGGTGATCGGCTTCTCGAACAAAGAGAAAGTGATCGGCCCCAAGCCGCGCGAGAAGAAAAAACGCATCTGGCAGGAATGGGGCGAAGCCGCCGTGTTCGCCATCATCGCCGCCACGCTCATCCGCACGTTCGCCTTCGAAGCGTTTACCATTCCCACTTCCTCGATGGAAAAATCGCTGCTCGTGGGCGATTATCTTTTCGTGAATAAAATGCGCTACGGCGCGAAAGTGCCCAGCAACCCGCTCACCATTCCGTTCACGCACAACACCATGCCGCTCACCGAAGGCACGCCCTCGTTCCTCGACTGGGTGGAATTGCCGTACATGCGTTTCCCCGGCTGGGCCAGCATCAAGAACAGCGACATCGTGGTGTTCAATTTTCCCGAAGGCGATACGGTGGAAGTGAACCATTCCGGCCAGAGCTATTACGCGCTGGTTCGGCAGTACGGGCGCGCGCGCGTGCACGATCCGAACGCGACGGATGAAGGACAGAATGCCGAAGGCATCGCGAAACCTTTCGGCCACATCGTGGTGCGCCCGGTGGACAAGGAAGACAACTACATCAAGCGCTGCGTGGGCATTCCCGGCGACAAGCTGCAGATCGTGAATACGCAGCTGCTCATCAACGACAAGCCCGCTTATGAAGCCCCCAACCAGCAGCTCGGCTACATTCCCGTCGACGTGAACGACGATTTCCAGCGCATCATGCTCGAGCGCGGCATCGAATACGACGGGCGCGTGCACCTCACGAAAGCCGAATATGAACTGCTGAAGCCGCACGCGCGCATGCTGATCCCGGCCATCGACTCGGTGAGCCCGGCGATGCCCAGCGTGATCGACATTTTCCCGCACGATACGAATTACCGCTGGACGAAAGATTTCTTCGGCCCGCTCACCATTCCCAAAGCCGGCGCCACCGTGCAGCTCGACATGAAAACCCTCCCGCTCTACCGCCGCATCATCGACGTGTACGAGGAGAACGAGCTGCAAATACGCGAAGGGCAGATTTTCATCAACGGCCAGGCCGCGACGAGCTACACCTTCAAGCTCGATTATTATTTCATGATGGGCGACAACCGCCACAACTCGCTCGATTCGCGCTACTGGGGCTTCGTGCCCGAGACGCACATCGTCGGCTCGCCCTCGCTCATCTGGCTTTCGAAAGAAAAGGGCTCCGGCCTCTTCGACGGCTTCCGCACGCAGCGCATGATCAGCCTGGTGAGCCCCGAAGGCTTGTCGAGCTCCTTCCTCTGGCCCTTCCTCGCCATCGTGGCCGCGCTCATCGGCTGGAATTATTTCCGCAGCAAGCGCAAGGAGAAAGAAGCGAAAGCCTCCTCGAAGAAACCGGCGAAGAAGTAATTTCGGATTTGCGATTTCGAGTTTCGGATTTGCGCACGAGCTCTCCCACCAGGTTGGCGCGCGGTTTGTGCGATAAATTCGAAATCCGAAATCGTACATCCGAAATAATTTAAATATGGAAGAATCGCATCCGCCTTTCCCGGAAGACCCGCAAGCGCCGAAGCATACGCACTTCCCGGAAGATCCGCTCGCGCCCAAGCCGCCCGCGCCGGGGCCGCCGAAGGACGAGGATGCGAAAGCGAAAGAAAAGCCGGAGAAAAAAAAATCGATGCTGCGCGAATGGACCGAAGCGCTCGTCTTCGCTTTCATCGCCGTGCTGCTGTTCCGCATCTTCTTCTTCGAGACTTTCGCCATTCCTTCCGGCTCGATGGACCGCACGCTGCTCTCGGGCGACTACATCGTGGTCAATAAGCTCGCTTACGGTCCGCGCCTGCCCATCACGCCGCTCACCATTCCCTTCGCGCACCAGAAGATCGCCGGCGGCAACAAAGCATACCTCGACTGGATCCAGCTCCCCTACTGGCGCATCCCCGGTTACGCCGACATCGCGCACAACGACGTGCTGGTGTTCAATTTTCCTTCCGACGATATTTTCCCGCTGGAAGGTCCGCCCGAAAAATATCCCATCGACCACCGCACGCATTTCGTGAAGCGCTGCATGGGTTTGCCCGGCGACACGTTCCTGATCAGCGCGGCAGATGTTTATGTGAATGGAAAAAAATTGCCGGTGCCGCCGGGTGCTTTGTTCGAGTACGGCATCAAAACGGACAGCGTGATCAGGGATACGCTGCTGCTGCGCAAGCTGGGCATGGCGCAGGAAAGCCGGCAGAAGGATCACTGGCTGTATACCGTATCGCTCACGCACGATGAAGCCGATTCGATCCGCAAGCGAAAGGACGTGCGCGGCGTGGAATTGGTCAGCGCACAGCCCGGCGCGCACGAGCCCGACCTGTTCCCGAACAGCGACAGGTTTCCCTGGAACCTCGATCACTACGGCCCGCTCGTCATCCCGCGCGCGGGCGATTCCGTGCGCCTCAGCATCGACAGCCTGCCGCTTTACAAGCGCATCATCGTGAACTACGAAGAGAACCTGCTCGGCGTGCGCAACGACACGATCTTCATCAACGGCAAGCCGGCGAAGTACTACACCTTCAAAATGAATTACTATTTCATGCTCGGCGACAACCGCCACGATTCTTTCGATTCGCGGGTGTGGGGACTCGTGCCGGAAGATCACATCGTTGGGCGCGCCGCGTTCATTTTGTTCTCCTACGACAAGCAGGTGGAAAAAACACGCTGGGATCGCGTGTTCGACGTGATCAGGTGATCCTGCGTGAGGTAGATCGCGCAAGCGAACGACACGACCCGCCCGTACATCGAAAACAGGATGCGGGTCCGCAATGTTTTCACGAATTTCGCGCGAGCTTATGAACAGCCCATACCACATTCTCATCATTCTCAGCGGTCTCGTGCTGCTTTCCTACCTCTTCAACCAGGTGGCCGACCGTCTCCGCCTGCCCGCGGTGCTGCTGCTCATCGGCACGGGCATCGGCCTGCAGTACCTCGCGAAAAGCCAGGGCTACGAATTTCCCGACACGCGCCTGCTGCTCGAGCTGCTGGGCATCGTGGGCCTGATCATCATCGTGCTCGAAGGCTCGCTCGACCTGGAGCTGTCGCGGGAAAAATTGCCGCTGATCGGCCGCTCCTTCCTCGCCGCGCTGCTGATCCTGCTCGCCACTTCGGGGCTCATCTGCTGGCTCTTCTACGAATTGCTGGAGCTGCCGCTGCGCCAGGCCGCCGTATACGCGGTCTCGCTGGGCGTGATCAGCAGCAGCATCGCCATTCCCAGCGTGGGCAAGCTGGCGCGCGCGAAAAAGGAATTCATCATTTACGAATCCACGTTCTCGGACATCATCGGCATCATGCTGTTCAATTACCTCGTGCAGGATCAGCCGATGAGCACGCAGGCGGTGGGCGATTTTTTCCTCGGCTTCCTCTACATCCTGCTGATCTCCGCCGCCAGCACGACCCTGCTGCTGCTCCTGCTCAGCTACACGCGCTCGCACGTGAAATTCTTTCTCATCTTCGCCTTCCTCGTGCTGATCTACGCGTTCAGCAAATTGCTGCACCTGCCGTCGCTGCTGCTCATCCTGTTCTTCGGGCTGATGCTGAACAACGCGGGGCTCTTCATAAAAGGGAAGGTGCGCCGCTTCCTGCACGTGGAGAAATTGAAGCAGGTCACTACCGAGGTCAATTTGCTGACGGTGGAGACGGCTTTCGTCATCCGCACTTTTTTCTTCCTGCTCTTCGGCTATTCGATCGATCCGATGCTGCTGGCGGATGCGCAGGTGCCGATCGTGGGCGGCGCGGTGCTGCTGATCATCCTGCTGACGCGCTTCATCTTCCTGCGCTTCATCTCGCACGTCAATGTCTTTCCTGAAATGTTCATCGCCCCGCGCGGGCTGATCACGATCATTCTTTTCTACAGCATCCCGGCGAGCCTGAAGATCAAACCGTTCAACGAAGGCATTTTGCTTTTCGTCATCCTCGGCAGCAGCCTGCTCATGATGCTGGGCCTGCTGATCAGCGGCAGGCAGTATTCGAACGAGATGGATCCGATGCGGGAGGAGAATGAGTGAGCATTCTTCTGTTTCCGCAAACCCGTAATTCGTAGCTTCGCAGCCATTCGCACCGCCCTGTGGAACTCGCCCTCCTGCTCTGCTTCGCCTTTCTCGCCGGCTTCATCGACGCGGTCGTGGGCGGGGGCGGGCTGGTGCAGCTGCCGGCTTTTTTTCTCGCGTATCCTTCGCTTCCCGTTCCCGTCATTCTCGGCTCCAACAAATTCGCGGCGCTGGCGGGCACGAGCGTGGCGGTGACGCGTTACCTGCGCAGCACGCCCGTGCCCTGGAAAGCCGTGCTGCCCGCCATCTGCACCGCGCTCGTTTTTTCCGTCATCGGCGCGCAGCTCGTTTCGCTGTTCGACAAGGAGCTGATGAAGCCCTTAGTGCTCGCGCTGCTGATCGCCGTGGCGCTGTACACGTTCCTGAAAAAAGATTTAGGCCTTCGCAAAACGGCTTCGCTCGATCAGCGCACGCTGTTTCTCTGCTCGCTGGCCACGGGATTGTTGCTCGGTTTGTACGACGGGTTTTTCGGGCCAGGCACGGGCAGCTTTCTCATCCTGGTTTACGTCAGCGTTTTCGGCTTCGATTTCCTGAACGCTTCCGTCAGCGCCAAGCTGGTGAACTGCGCGACGAACGTGGCGGCGCTCGCGTACTTCATGTACACGGACCAGATCCGCTACGACCTCGCTTTGCCCGTCGCGGCCTGCAACATGGCGGGCTCCTGGCTGGGCGCGCGCATGGCGGTGAAGAAAGGCAGCAAGTTCATCCGCGTGCTTTTCCTGGTCGTCGTCACCGGCATGATCCTGAAATTCGCTTACGATCTCCTTTTCGCATGAAGCTGCTGCTCGCCACCGCTTACCTCGGCCCCGTGCAGTATTACACCCACCTCTGCGCCGCGGCATCCGTGCAGATCGAGCAGCACGAGCATTACCGCAAGCAGACCTGGCGCAACCGCTGCCGCATCGCGGGCCCGAACGGCGTGCAGGATTTAGTCGTCCCGGTAAAAAAATACGCGAACCATACGCCGGTGAAAGATATTCTCATCGCCTACGACGAGCCCTGGCAGCGCCTGCACTGGCGAAGCATCGTCGCAGCTTATGCGAACTCGCCTTTCTTCGAGCACTACGAAGCGCTGCTGCGCCCGTACTTCGAAGAAAAAAAGTTCACGCGCCTGCTCGACCGGAACCAGTCGCTCCTGGAGCTCAGTTTACGATTGCTGAAGCTTTCACCTGAAATTTCGCTGACGGAAATTTTTGAGCCGGAAAAAGAAAATGACCTGCGCACGTTGATCTCGCCGAAAAAAAATTTTCAAGACGACCCGTCTTTCCGCGCGCAGCGCTACCCGCAGGTATTCGAAGAGCGTTACGGCTTCCAGGCGAATCTTTCTATTCTCGACCTGCTGTGCTGCGCGGGACCTGGAAGCGCGAAGGTTCTGCAAACAGGATCATGAGCTGGATTCCGGGCGCCGCCTCTTGTGCGAAGCCGCGCGGAACAATTTCGCTTTCTCTTTCCCTTCCGCCCTTCTGCGCCTGATCACCCAGTAAAGCCCCTTCACATCCGTTTTCCATTCCGGCAGCACGAAGAGCAGGATGATCTCTTCCAGCACTTCCAGCACGGTGATCGCGACGGCGAGATAGAACAGCCACATGATCGGCCCGAAGAAAAAGAGGCAAAGGAAAAATACGCCCTGCACCAGGGCCGCCGTCTTCGCCATGTACGTGTGAAAGCTCGAAGGCCTTCCGTAAATGGTGATCGCCAATAGAATTTGCAGCAGGTACGGTACGAATGCGATCAGCACGACGATCTTGTGCTCCATCAGGAACGCATACTCGAATTGCCAGACGCCGAACACCGCCGTGACGAACGTGAGCGCATCGCCCACCGAATCGAGCTGCGCGCCGAGCTTGCTGCTCAGGTTCCAGCGCCGCGCGATAAAACCGTCGGCCATGTCGGTAAAAAAGCTGAACAGGATCAGCCAGGTGAACCACTGCTTCTCCCCGAGAAACGCCAGCCACACCAGGAATGGCGCGCTGATGATGCGGTAAAATGAAAGCGCGTTGGGTAAATTGAAATAACTCTTCTTCTTTTCCATAAGGCCGTCCCTTCGTTGTTGGATGTTACAGAGCAGAAAGCATGCCCGTTGCCCGCCCCTGCTGCATTCCAAGCCCGACCGGCGCTTTTGCGCCGGCGGCTGTAGATGAATTTCCCCAATTCACAGCGCGCAAGTGTGCAAGCCGGTCTCCTGCGCCGCGCAAAAACCACGCTCCGCCGTTTACTCAATGGCGGCGGACTTTGCAGGCCTCTTTTCCTATATTTGAAAAAACATCCTCCCGATGTCCAACCGCCGCACCTTCATGAAAAAGCTCGGTCTTACCGCCGGAGCGCTCTCCGTTTCCTCCCTGCTCGAACCCTTGCTGGCCAAAGGTTTTGAAGATGCGCTGGAGCGCGTGGACGGGCTCGATGTTTCGGAAGCGGCGGCGGACGAGGACTTCTGGGGCTGGGTGCGCGAGTCGTATACCGTTTCGTTCAACATCATCAACCTGAACAACGGCGGCGTGAGCCCGCAGCCGAAAGTGGTGCAGGACGCGCACATCCGCTACTACCAGCTTTGCAACGAAGGTCCTTCTTACTACATGTGGCGCATCCTCGACCAGGGCCGCGAGCCGCTGCGCGAAAAGCTGGCGCTGCTGGCCGGCTGCTCGCCCGAGGAAGTGGCGATCAACCGCAACTCCACGGAAGGCCTCAACAGCGTCATCTTCGGGCTCAACCTGAAGCCCGGCGACGAAGTGGTGCTCACGAAGCAGGATTACCCGAACATGCTCAACGCCTGGAAGCAGCGCGAAAAACGCGACGGCATCAAGCTCGTGTGGCTGAACTTCGAGCTGCCGATCGAGAATGAGGAGGCGATGGTGAAAGCGTTCACGGGCGCGTTTACCGACAAAACGAAAGTGGTGCACGTCACGCACATGATCAACTGGACGGGACAATTGCTGCCCGCCAAGCGCATCGCGCAGGAAGCGCACAAGCGCGGCATCGAAGTGATCGTCGACGGCGCGCACAGCTTCGCGCAGGTGGATTACAAGATCAGCGATCTCGAGTGCGATTACTTTGCCACGAGCCTGCACAAATGGCTCTGCGCGCCCTTCGGGAGCGGCTTGCTGTACATCAAAAAAGAAAAAATAAAAAACGTCTGGGCCCTGCTCTCCAGCGCCGAGCCCGACGGCGGCGACATTCGCAAGTTCGAAACGCTGGGCACGCGCTCCTTCGCCTCCGAAATGGCCATCGCGCAGGCCATCGATTTCCACCTGCTCATCGGCGCGAAGCGAAAAGAGGCGCGCCTGCGCTACCTGAAAGATTACTGGATGAGCAAAGCGGCGAAGATCAAGGGCGTCAAATTTCACACGTCGTCCAGGCCGCAATTTTCCTGCGCCATCTGCAACTTCAGCATCGAAGGCTGGAAACCCGAAGAGATCGATCAGCACCTGCTCGAGAAATACCGCATCCACACGGTGGCGATCAACTGGGAGAACGTGCACGGCGTCCGCGTAACGCCGAACGTGTACACCTCGCTCGCCGATCTCGACAAATTCGTCGGCGCGATCGAAGCGATGGCGGGCTCGCCGCCGAAGAAGTAATGTAGATCTTATCCCAGCTCGCGCATTCGTTTTCCTTCGTCCTCATGCGCGATGAAAAGAATGATCCCCGGCTTTTCCCCGCTGAGCTGAACGAGAAAGGTCGGATTCGATCAGTTGCTCTCCTGTTTCCCGGCACGTCGGCCTTCCTGCTTTGCTTCCTGTTTTTCCTGCACGAGCAGAATTTCAGCACGCGTACTATCTTTCGCCTATGAAGCACGTCGCCTTTTACCTCATCGCCATTGCCGCCATCGCTTTCCTGCTCTACCTGAATTTCTCCGGCGGAAAAAACCAGTCCGCCCCCGCGCCCGTCATCGCCACGGGCAAAGCCCCGCAGCCCATCGGCCCCTACAGCCAGGCCGTCGCGAAAGGTAACGCGCTCTTCGTCTCCGGCCAGATCGCCCTCGATGCCGCCGGCGCGCTCGATACGTCTTCCATTCAAAACGAAACACGGCGCGTCATGGAAAACATCAAAGCCATCCTCGAAGCCGGGCAAATGCAGGTGAGCGACATCGCGCAAGCCACGATCTATCTCACCGACCTGGGGGATTTCAAAAGCGTGAATGAGGTCTACGGCGGCTATTTCGGGAAAGGGCCTTTCCCCGCCCGCGCCACCGTGCAGGTCGCCGCGCTGCCCAAAGGCGCGCACGTGGAGATTTCGGTTGTGGCCGTGCGGTGAAATGCGGAGGGCATAAAAGCGGTTTTATAGCGGCAGGCTTCCAGCTAAGCCTTCTATCCCACAAACCGCTCGGCAGTTCCCGCCATCCGTTAACTGCTCTTGCGCAGCCTGTTTTTCTGTTCTATATTTAACCCAACCTCAACCTAAAAGTTTCGGGCAATTAACCCCTGATCGCTCAAGCTTTTGAGAAGCCTTCCCCCCGGGAGGCTTTTTTTATCCGCCCTCATTCGAACAGAAGAGCATCCAACACGGAATTTCAAACGCAAAAGTGCCGCCCGCACAGCTTCGAGATTCGCTATTCCGTGTTCACCTGTTCAATATTCCTTCCGGTTCCCGGAATTTTTACTTTTGAGCATGAACCTGCGCGAGGCTTTGCTCGAAGAGCATTCCAAAAAACAAACGATGCGCATCGTGCGCTGGATCGGCAGCGACAAAACGCGCTTCGCGCAATTGCTCAAGCTCTTTCTCGGCACGGACATCCGCATCACGCAGCGCGCTTCCTGGGCGCTGAACTGGTGCGCGGAAAAGCAGCCGCAGCTCGTGCGCCCGCACCTGGGCAAGCTCATCCGCAACCTCGAACGGCCCGGCCTGCACGACGCCGTCGTCCGCAACACCGTGCGCCTGCTGCAGTTCATCGAAGTCCCGGAAAAAGACCTGGGCCTGCTGACGAACACCTGCTTCCGCCTGCTGATGAAATTCGAATCGCCCATCGCCGTGAAGGCCTTCGCGATGACCGTGCTCTGCAACGTCTGCAAGAAAGAGCCGGAGCTGAAGCAGGAATTGAAGCTCGTGATCTCGGAGCTGCACCTGCAGGATTCCCCCGCGCTGCGCAACCGCGCCGGAAAAGTTCTGAAAGCGCTCGACAAGCTCTGAAAGCGTCCTTTTTTTAACTTTACCCCGCAGACCCGACCCGTATCCCTTTGCATCCCCCGGCTTCGGCCGCAACATGACCCCGTATGAAAGCCTCGCTCCTTGCATTCATTTGCATCGTGCTGCTCAGCTTGCCGCTCGCGGCGCAGGACACTATTGCCACGCAGCAACAACCGGACATTTACCTCGTCGAGCTGAAAGACGGCTCCACCATCATGGGCACATTGGTCAGCGAGGACGTGCAGCAGCTCGTGCTGCAGACAAAAAGCATGGGCACGGTAACGATCCCGCGCAGCAGCATCAAATCGGCTAGGCTGATCGACAGCGGCTCGTTCGTCAAAGGCGAATACTGGTTCGACAACCCGAACGAAACCAGGTACCTGATTGGCCCCTCGGCATTCTGCCTGGAGAAAGGCGAAGGTTATTACCAAAATCTCTACCTGGTCGTGCAATCCTTCAACGTCGGGGTAACCGACCAGGTCACGCTCGGCGGCGGCTTCGAGATCATCTCGATCCTCACGGGCTCAGGCCTTCCCGCTTTTTTCATCACGCCAAAGATCGGCTTCGAAGTCACACCCAGGCTTCATCTCGGCGCGGGCGCGTTGTACGCCAACATGACCGTGATCGATGACGATCTGCACTTCGGCGTGGCTTACGGGCTGGCGACTTATGGAACGACGAACAACAACGTGACGCTCGGTGCAGGCTGGGCGTATAAGAGCTACAGAAGTTATTACCAATACAGCTACAGCCCCAACGGCACGTCCACCGTCAGGCATTTCCGCGAGGGCGGATTTTCCGAATTACCGATCATCACCCTGAGCGGCATGGCGCGTCCGAAAAAACGTTTCGCGGTGACGACGGAGAACTGGATCATGCCCGTACGGCAGCCGAATTATTCCACGGCCACGGTGACGCAGAGCTATCAGGCGTTTTTCTCCTACGGCATGCGCTTCATGGGCGAAAAGATCTCCGTCGATTTCGGCCTGCTGAACCATAAGGACATTGCCAGCGATGTGTTCGTGCTCGGCCTTCCCTACGTGGATTTCGTCGTGAAATTCGGCAGGCACAAATAGCCGGCAGGCGGCCGGGCAACCGGGCCCTGTCATCTTAAGCGGCTTAGAAGAATAGCTTTTAATAAATAGCGCTCTGCTGGCCCGATTTTTTTACCTTCGCGAAAACTAGCACCCATAACATCCTCACATGAAAAAACTTTTACTCCTCGCGGTATTGGCTTTTGGTTCCCTGGGCCTTTCCTCGCAAACGATCACGCGTCTCATCGGCGCTTCACCTTTCCAGGACAGCCTCTGGGTCATCGACACCGCGAACTATTCCATTGTCCGCCGCCTCGCTCCCACGCCCAGTTCCGGCGGCACGATCACCGGCACGACGGCTCTCGCAGCGCACCCCGTCACCGGCCAGGTTTTCACCGTGCAGAAGCAAAGCTCCACTTCCGGCCGCACGCTCGGCACGCTGAACCCGCTTACGGCCGTGGTCACTATCATCGGCAACCTGGGCGATAATTTTTCTTCGATCACCTTCAACGGCAACAACACGCTGCTCGGCGTGACCGGCGACGGCGCCACTACTCCTGAAACGGTGTATCGCATCGACCAGACCAACGCTACCAAAACCCTGCTGCGCACCCTGGGCGCCGGCGCCGACGGCGAAGTGATCTGCTACAACCCCGGCGACAACATGGTTTACCACTGGTCGGGCAACGGCACTGTCGTCTATGAAAAATTCGATACGTCAGGCGTGACCGTCACGGGCATTCCCATCATCGGCTCCACCAACGGTGAAACCTTCGGCGCGGTGTCGATCGGCGGCAACAAATTTCTCACGAGCAACATCAGCGCTTCCTTCAACCGCTTCAACACCGCCGGCAACGTCACGCCCCCGTTCGGCTCGAACCCCGACGACCTGCGCGGCCTCGCTTTCATTCACTGCGACCGCTCCATCACCGGCACGCCCAGCTTCTGCGAAGGCGACAGCACGCTCCTTACTTTCGGACAGGCCGTGGCTTCCAGCTACCAGTGGTTCCGCAACGGCGTAGCCATCCCGGGCGCGACTTCCCAGACGCATATCGCCACGCAGGGCGGCCACTACAACGTGTGGGTGGCTGACGCCTGCAGCAACGGCGACAGCTCCGGCGTAGGCATCAACGTGGTCGAGAATCCCCTGCCGAACAACGTCGCGGTCAGCGATGCGGGCGACACGCTCCTCTGCCCCGGTGATACGCTTATGCTCGTGGGCACGCCTCCCGGCACCAACCAGTGGACGCTGAACGGCGCGAACATCAGCGGCGCGAACACCACCTTGCTTTCCGTCAGCGCGCCCGGCGTGTACAACATGTTCTTCACCGACGCCAACGGCTGCACCGATTCGGCCGCTGTCGGCGTGATCATCACCTCCGTCCCGAACCCCGTCGTCACGCTTGCTGCGGACACCGTGCAGTGCGGCGGCTCGGTGCTGCTCGATGCGGGCAACCCCGGCGCTTCGTACTTCTGGAACGACGGCAGCACGACGCAGACGATCAACGCGTCGTCCACAGGCAACTACTTCGTGGAAGTCACCGACAGCAACGGCTGCAGCGCTTCCGATTCGGTGAACGTCACCATCAACCCGCTGCCCCTCGTCGACCTCGGCGCCGACACGAGCGCCTGCGGCAGCCTGGTGCTCGACGCGATGAATCCCGGCGCCACTTACCTCTGGAGCGATTCCAGCGTCACACAGACGATCACCGTGAATTCCAGCGGCCCGTATTCCGTGATGGTGCTCGACAGCAACGGCTGCAGCAATTCCGATACGGTCAGCGTCACGATCAACCCGATGCCCTCGGTGTTCCTCAACGTTTCCCAGCCCACGCTTTGCCAGGGCGATTCGACCGTCATCGTGGCCAGCGGCGGCAACGCGGTGCAATGGTACTTCAACGGCCAGCCCATCCCGGGCGCCACGGGCAACTCGATCTTCGCTTCTCAGCCCGGCGTGTACAACGTGATCCTCGACCTCAACGGCTGCCAGGATTCCGCGGCCGTCGGCGCGACGATCAGCGTGAGCAGCCTGCCCACAGTCGTGTCTTCGGCCTCTTCCAATTTCGTCTGCGTCACCGACGCTAACGTCACGCTCTTCGGCTCGCCCGCAGGCGGAACGCACTCCGGTCCCGGCGTTACGGGAACGAGCTTCTCGCCCTCTTCCGCCGGCGTGGGCACGCACAACGTGATCTACATGTACACCGACAGCAACGGCTGCAGCGCTTCCGACACCAGCGTGATCGTCGTCAGCGCCTGCGTGGGCATCATGGAACACGCGGCAGGCAGCATCGTTAACGTCTTCCCGAACCCCGGCAACGGCAGCTTCACGCTCACGCTCGAAGAGAACGCCAACGTACGCGTGCTCGACGCCCTCGGCCGCATGGTGTTCGCCGCGCGCCTGAACAAAGGTCAGCACGCGTTTGATCTGCAGCACCTGCCCGCAGGCATGTACCTGCTGCAGGCGGAAGCGGAAACGCACAGCTCCGCGCTGCGTCTCGTGATCACGCGGTAGAAAAATTTCTTCTTTGAAAATGAAAGGCCGGAACGTTTGTTCCGGCCTTTCCATTTCCGATCCGCGACAAGGCGCAGCCTCACCAGCGCCCTCTCTCCCGAAAGCTATCAGTGGAGGAAAGAGGTG
>Ga0196978_1001022_pt1 | contig 13141 bp, 10 predicted proteins | sample S3v_2013CmetaG_FD_155491 | JGI IMG/M metagenome (GOLD analysis project Ga0196978, IMG submission 155491) | Soil microbial communities from Anza Borrego desert, Southern California, United States - S3+v_20-13C | ecosystem: Environmental > Terrestrial > Soil > Desert | place: USA: California... | reverse complement strand
TCGCGACGAATGTTTGAGGGAACGACGAGCCGGCCGTCAGTCTTGTCTTTACTGAAAGCCGACGGCTGAAGACTGAAGACCCGCCTTCGACGACTCGCCTTTTGTTGACCGATGGAACCGACGTTCGACCTTCTGTGCATGGGGCGCAGCTCGATCGACCTGTACGCCAACGAGATCGGCGCGCCGTTCGCCGAGGTCAGGAGCTTCGCGGCCTACGTCGGCGGCTCGCCGACGAACGTCGCCGTCGCGGCCCGCCGGCTCGGCCTGCGCGTGGCGCTGCTGACGGCCGTCGGCGAAGACCTCGTCGGCGACTTCGTCCTCAACTTCCTCGCGCGCGAAGGCGTCGCCGCCGGCTCCAGCCCGCGCAAGGCCGGCCGGCGCACCAGCGCCTTCATGCTCGCCATCCAGCCGCCCGACGAGTTCCACATCGTGCCCTACCGCGACAACTGCGCCGACCTCGAGCTGACCCCCGAGGACGTGCGCGCCGCGCCCGTCGCCGCCTCGCGCGCCCTGCTCGTGACGGGCTCGGGGCTGAGCCGCGAGCCGAGCCGCGCCGCCACGCGCTTCGCCGCCGAACGGGCGCGCGCGCACGGCAGCAGGGTCGTACTCGACTTGGACGTGCGCGCCGAACTCTGGCCCGACCCGCGCGCCTACGCCGCCGAGGTTCGCGCGCTCCTCCCGCTCACGGACGTGGTCGTCGGCACGGTCGAAGAGGTCGAGGCGGCCCTCGGCGCGGGGGCGCGCGGCGCGGCCGAGTCGGCGCGCCCGCCGGACGCGCTGGCGGAAGGCGTTGACGAACTGCTCGCGGCGGGGCCGGAGGCCGTGGTCGTCAAGCGCGGCGCGCGGAGCACGCTCGTCCGCGCGCGCGGCGGCGAGTGGGTCGAGGCCGCGACGTTCCGCGTCGAGGTCTTAAACGTCCTCGGCGCGGGCGACGCCTTCGCGGGCGGCTTCCTTTACGGCTACCTGAGGGGGTGGGACTGGCAGCGCGCGGCGCGGATGGGCAACGCCTGCGGGGCCATCGTCGTCACGCGCCACGGCTGCGCTAACTTCATGCCGCGCGAGGACGAGGCGCTGCAATTCATACGCGACAGAGGAGGGTTTTAAAGTTTGTCATTCGACGCGAAAGCATTTCTCCCTTCGTCCGTGCTCGAACAGGTGACGGAGCTGCGGGTGAGCGATCCGGAGCTTCCGCTGCGCGTCGCGCGCGGGCGCCGGCGGCGCGAACGTCTGGCCCCGGCGGGCCGGCTCAACATCCTCGCCTCCGACCACCCGGCCCGCCGCGTGACGCGCGTCGGCCGAGACCCGCTCCGCATGGCCGACCGCCGCGAGTACCTCGCGCGCACGCTGCGCGTCTTGCAGAGCGACGTGGTTGACGGCGTGCTCGCCACGATGGACATCATCGAAGACCTGCTCGTCGTCCACGAACTGATGCGGCGCGCGGGCGGCCCCGCCTTCCTCGACGGCAAGCTCCTCGTCGCGAGCCTCAACCGCGCCGGGCTGCTCGGCAGCAGTTGGGAGATAGACGACCCGATGAGCGGCCCGAGCCCGGCGGCCTGCGCCGAGTGGGGGCTCGACGCGACGAAGGTCTTACTCAGGCTGTGCGACGCCGAGCCGGACTCGCTTAAGACTCTGCTCGCCACCGCGCGCGCCGTCTCGGAGCAGAGCGCGCTCGGCCTCCCGATGTTTCTGGAGGCCCTGCCGGTCGAGCGCGTCGAGGGCGGCTACCGCATCATCAAGACGGCCGAGGAGCTGGCGCGCACGGCGGGCGCGGCCGCCGCGCTCGGCGACAGCAGCCGCCACGTCTGGCTCAAGCTGCCCTACTGCGAGAACTACGAGATGGTGGCGCGCGCGACGACGCTGCCCATCCTGCTCCTCGGCGGCGAGCCGGTCGGTGACGTGCGCCCGTTCCTGCGCGAGCTGGCGGCGGGCCTCGGGGCCGGGCCGAACGTGCGCGGCGCGCCCGTCGGCCGCAACGTCCTCTACCCCGGCGACGGCGACCCGCTGGCCGCCGCCGAAGCCGCCGGCGGCCTCGTCCACCGCGACTGGACAATCGAACAGGCCCACGAAGCGCTCACCGCCCACGCCGGCCGCGACGCCGACTGGCTCGCGCGCATAGCTTAAAAGCCGTGAATAGAAAAAGCAGGTGTCAGTCGCCAGTCGTCAGTCAAGACAAAACCGATAACTGACGACTGGCGACTGAGGACTCCTCTTCACGACTTTTTCAGCTCCAGCACGTCGGCGGGCGAGAGGGGGCGGGTCTTTTCGTGGCGGAGGATGAAGTGGAGGCGCGCGGTCTGCTCCAGTTCTTCGGCGCGGTCGGCCGCTTCCGAGAGGGAGGCGCCGGCGCAGATGAGGCCGTGGTTGCGGAGCAGCATCGAGTGGTGCGCGGCGGCCGCGTCGGCGACGGCCGCGGCCAGAGCGGGCGAGCCGGGGCGGAAGTAAGGGAGCACGGCGAGGGGCGCGACGCGCATGAAGTAGTAGGGCGTGAGCGGCGGCAGGCCCTCGTCGCCGTCGAAAGCTTCGAGGCAGGAGAGGGCGACGGCGTAGGTCGAGTGCAGGTGGACGACGGCGCGCGCCTCCGGCCTCCGGCGGTAGACGGCGGCGTGGAACGGGTGCTCTTTGGAAGGCTCGCGCTCGTTGAGCCGCCGGCCTTCGAGGTCGAGCCGCGCGAGCCGGGCCGGCGTCAGGCCGCGCAGCGCGCCGCCCGTCGGCGTCACCCAGAACTCTCCGCCGACGCGCACCGAGATGTTGCCGGTCGAGCCGTGGGCGTAGCCCCTCTCGAAGAGGCTGCCCGCCACGTCGCACAGTTGCTCCAGCACCGCTTCGTCCATCGCCGCACCTCTCCGGGGAAAAGCAATCGAAGGCCGCCGCCCGCGGCCCGTGTCTTCAACGCTCCAGCGTGTCGTAGAGCGGGCGCGCGGGGCGCGTCGGCTCGCCTTCGCCCGAGACGGTGAGGGCCATGACGCGGACTCGCTCGTCGTCGGGCAGCGTCAGGTCGCGCGCGCCCGCCGGCAGGTCTAAGACGTGCGCGAAGAGGTAGGAGTAAGCGTAAGGCTCGCTCGCGCCGTCGGCGCGGTGGTGGTGCGAGGCGTACCACGCGAGCGGGGCGCGCTTGATGAAGCCGGGCGTGATGCCGGTCATCTCGGCGTAAGGGTCTGTGCGGCCTTTCAGGCGCGCGGCCGTCTCCGGGTTCGCGTGCGGCGGGATGCGCCACGGCCCCGGCTTCCAGCGCCGATTGTCCCACTGGCCGACGAAGCCGCCCCAGTGCTGAATCGTCAACTCCGAGGCGCGGCCGCCGACGCGGAAGACGGCGCGCCGGTCGCCGTCCGCGGAGGCCGCGAGGACGTAGAGGCGCCTGAAGTCGCCGGCCGGCAGCTTGATCGTCTGGCCGCGCGCGACGAGCGCGTTCGGGCCGCCGGCCGGGCCGAGGCGGAAGCTGACGCCGGCGAAAGGAATCTCGGCGGGCAGCAGCTCGGCCGGGAGGGCGCGGCCCGCCGAGTCGAAGCCGGCCGCGGGCTTGGCGGCGTGCGGGCCGGCGGCGGTGAGGTCGTAAGGCATCTCGACGGGGCGCGACCGCGGGGCGCTCAGGCGCGCGCGCGGCGGCGCGAGCTTGAGCGCGAAGGTGCGGAGCTGGTAGGGGCCGAAGTCCGCCGCCAACTCGCCGCGCGAAACCGTGGCCGCGCCGACCCGCTCCTCGCGCCCGTTCACCTCGCGCGCCGACGCGACGGGGCCGGCGAATTTGAGGCGGACGTTCGGCCGCGCCCGGCCGTCGAGTTCGACGAGGCGGACGACGAACTCGTCGGTCTCCTCGGCGCGCTTGAAGGCGAGGACGCGCACGCGCGTGTCCGAGGTGGAGAGCAGCGAAAGCGTCTTGCCGAGCGGGCCGGGGTGGCGCGGGCTCTGGAAGGCGACGAGGGGTTGGTTGAGGCGCTGCGCCTGCCAGTCGGTCTGCGCGCGCCGCCAGTCGCCGGCGTGCCCGGCGAGGCCGTAAGTGAACTCGTGGCGGCCCCAGTCCTGCGTCGTCTGGTCGTGGTACTCCCATCCGCCCCCCGCGCCGAGGCCGGGCGTGTAGAGCAGCGTCAGGCGCAGCGTCCGGTCGTCCGGCTTGTCCGAGCCGTACTTGCAGTCGGAGAGCACGGTGACGCCGTGCGAGCCGCCGCGGTCGGCGAGGTCGAACCACTGGTGCGAGGGAACCTCGAACCTCTTCTCGTCGTTGTTGCCGCGCTCGACGGTGCCCACGCCCCAGTTGTAGGTGGCGAGCGGGTTGGCGGCCGTCAGCGGGAAGGTGGCCTTGAGCGCGGCCGCCCCCGTGCGCCAGTCCACGCGGTTGTCGAACTCGACGCGGTGGCCGGCGCCTCCGGCCGAGAGCCGGACGGTCTGCAAAAACTTCGAGCCTTCGGCCTCGCGCTCGACTTCGACGGCGACGCGCGCCGGGCCGCGCTCGACGACGCGGAGCTTCGCCGGCCCCGAGACGAAGGCGCGCGGCGGCTTCTGCCGGTCGGCCCAGTCCATGTTCCACGCGGGCCAGTCGCGGGGCCGCTCGGTCTGGAAGGCGAGCCGCGCCGGGGCCGCGAGCAACTCCCTGCCGGTGGCCTTGTCGAAGACGCTCGCCACGTCGCCGTCATCGTTAAGCGTCAGGCGGTAGCGCGCGTTCTCCAGCGAAGAGTCCGTGACCCTGAGCGGCGAGCCGGGGGGCGCGGCCGGCGCGTCGGCCGCGCGCACGTCGTAGACGGCGAAGCCGACCGAAGGGGCGCGCGCGAGGAAGAGCACGCGCGCCGCGCCTCCCCTCGCGCTTTCGATCTGCGCGGGCACTTCGCGGCCTTCGGGGTCGAAGACGCGGACGCCGCGGGGCGGGCCCCCTTCGAAGGAGACGTGCGCCTCGACCACGTCCTCGCGCTCGACGTTCAGAGGGTTGTAGACGACGACGGCCGCGCCCGCCGCCCGCGTGTCGAGGCCCGAGGCGATGCCCTCGGCGGCGCTCGTGAGCACGGAGGCGAACTGGTTGAGCGCGATCACGTCGTCGTTCCACGAGAACTCGAAGGCGCGCGGCGTGGCCGTGCCCGGCAGGATGTCGTGGAACTGCCCGCCCATCACGAGCGTCCACGCGTCGTTGAGCCTCCGCAGCGGGTAGGCGCGCGCGCCGAGCCACGCGGCCCCGACCGAGGCGCGCTCGGCGGCGTCGGCCAGCAACTCGTTCTGCCGGTTCCAGTGCTTCTGGTAAGCCTGCGAGGTGAGCGAGCCGGCCGAGTGGTTGGTCAGCAGGAACTCGCCGCGGTAGCGCGGCAGCCGCGACACGAGCGACGCCGGGATGTCGAGGAACATCCGCTCGGCCGTGGCCGAGAGGACGCGGACGGGGCCGTCGCCGACTTGCGCCTCCGGCCCCGCGGCGTCGGCCGGAGGCAGGGCGGGCGGCGGGGGCGGGATGACCGCCCGCTTGCGGTTGACGACCGCCTCCAGCATCTTCACGGAGAACTCGCGCGGCGCGCCGCCGATGTCGCCGGTGGGGCCGAAGTAGGTGTAGTCGGCGAAGAGGCCGCTCGTCTCGCCGTTGCGGCGGATGCGCGCGGGCCAGTCCTGCGGGAAGTAGTTGACGGCGGGGTTGGCGGCCTGCGCCGGCGGGCTTTTGCTATAGTCCTCGCGCACGTTGCTGTCGTAGGGGCGCGGGTTTAAGGCCGAGACGATGCCGCGCCCGTCCGGCCCCTCCCAGACGCCGACGTTGAAGGGGACGCCGGGCGGCGTCCGCTGGGGCGAATCGGGGCCGCCGACGGGCGCGGCCGAACCCCAGTAGAGTTTCTGCGTCGAGAAGCCTTTGAGGCCCATGTGGGCGAGGATGGAGGGGAACGAGGCGGGGAAGCCGAAGCTGTCAGGCAGCATGTACTCGGCGCTCGAACGCCCGAACTCGCGGCGGAAGAACTGCGTGCCGTAGAGGATTTGGCGGACGATGGACTCGGCCGAGGGCGCGAGCGGGTCGCCCTCCTCGACCGACGAGCCGGCCGGGAACCAGCGCCCCGCCGCCACGTAGCGCTTCACGCGCGCGTAGTCCTCCGGCCAGTACTCCTTCATCATGCGGTAGCGGTTCGAGCCGCTGAAGTTGAAGACGTAGGTCGGGTACTTCTCGAAGAGCGCGAAGTTGTCGCGCATCGTGCTCGGCAGAAATTCGTTGATGACCTGCGGGTACTCCCATCGCCATTGGGTGTCGAGGTGGGCGTAGCCGACGACGTAGAGCGTCGGCTCGCGCGAAAGGTCTGGGGCGGGCGTCTGGGCCGCCGCGCCGGGGGCGTCGAGCGCGCAGGCGAGCAGCAGCGGCACGACCCGTCTTGCCAGCGTTGACAGCAAACAGCTTCTCTCCTTAAGCCGAGGCGAAGGCGACTCGCGGCGGCCCGCGCGCGGGCCTCGGAGGTGGTGTTGCGGGACGAGCGCCCCAAGTATAAACGCGGCGCGCAAACTTTCGGCAATCCAATATGACTCATCGAAGCCTCCCGCTCGCGGCCTGCCTGCTCGCGCTCGCCGCCGGCCTGCAAACGTCGTTCGGGCAGGGCGCCGACAAACTCAAACGCTGGCCCGCGCAGACCAAAGGTCAGGAGGGTCTGCGCGCCCCGCAGGAGCCGACGACGCGGCCGAAGTCTTCGGCCGCGTTCGCCGAGCCGAAGGCGCGGCCCGCCGCCGCGGCGGCGGGCGAGAGGCCGGGGCGCGCGGGGTTTTTGTCAGCGGGCGGGCCGCGCCGGGTCAGCGGGACATCGCCAGCGCTTCGAGGGCGAGGCGGTCGCGCACGCGCAGCGTCGCGCCCTTGACCTCGATAATCTTCCTCCTCTTGAACTCGCTCAGGAGGCGCGTGACGGTCTCGCGCGAGGCCCCGATGAGTTGGCCGATCTCTTCGTGCGTGAGGGCGAGTTCGGCGCCGCCGGCCGAGCCGCGCAGCGCGCGGTGTTCGAGCAGCGCGCCCGCCAGCTTGCCCGCCGCCGAGCCGGAGAGGCCGAGCAGGCTGGCCTGCCGGTGGGCGGTGCGGTAGTCGCAGCTCAACTGCCGCGTCGCGCGCATCGAAGCGCCCGCGTCCTCGCTGAGAATCCGCAGGAAGCTGTCGCGCCGGATGAGCGTCAGCCGGCAGGCGCCGAGCGTCTCGGCCGAGACCTCGTAAGGCTGGCCCGAGACGACGGCGCTCAGGCCGAGCACGTCGCCCGGCACGGTGATGTCCGTGATGAGCACGCGCGCTTCGCCCGAGCAGGTGTAGAGCTTGACGCGCCCGCGGCAGAGGACGTAGACGCCGCGCGGCGCCTGCCCCTCGGCGAACAGCACCTCGCCCCTCGCGTACTCTCTGGCGGGGCCGGCCGCGTCCGCGCCGCCCGGCGCGCTCTTCGCCAGCCCGCAGAAGAACGGCTCGGCCCCCACCTCGCAGTTGACGCACCCGGCGTCGGGCGTCGCCCGTTCAGTCGTCACGACAGACTCCGTTCCCGCGCTCGGACAAAGCGGCGGGCCGGAACCGCGGCCGGGTTCGGCCCCCGCCGCCGAGCGTCCTTAGCTGCCACGCTTCCGGGCAACGCCCGTGCCGGCGGCGCCCGCGCGGTTTTCTTTGGAGTTACGTCGAGGCGGGCCGGCTTCGCCGGGGCGGGCTGAGGAAAATGGCCCAACGCTCTGGGTGAGAATTCATAAAGCCCACGCCGCAGGCTTACGGCAGCGGCCGGGGCGACTTGAAGACTTTGCCGTCCTTCATCACGAAGCTGACGCGCCTGAGCGCCGTCACGTCGTCGAGCGGGTTGGCGGGCGCGGCGATGATGTCGGCGGCCATCCCCGGCCGGATCGCGCCGCGCTCGCCGTCGACGCCGACGAGCCGCGCCGCGTCCGCCGTCATGATGCGCAGAATCTCGCCGGGGCGCATCCCGACCTTGACGTAGCTTTCGAGGAAGTCGAGCGCGTAGGCCCCGCGGCTCTTGTCGGGCGTCGTGAGCAGCGCGTCGGTGCCGAAGGCCATCGGCGCGCCGACCTTGTAAGCGCGCCGGAGCCGCGCGAGGAACTGCGGCGCGAGCGACGGCGCGTAGCCCTGCTCGGCGGCGAGCGCCTCGGGGAAGTCCGTGCCGACGAGCACCACGCCGCGCTCCTTCGCCAGCCGCAGCGTCTCTTCCGTCATGCCCTCGCCGTGCTCGATGGAGGCGACGCCGCCGAGGATGGCGTGGCGCGCGTCCTCGTCCGCGTTGCAGTGCGCGGCCACCTTCAGCCCCGACCGCGCGGCCTCCTCGACGAGAAACCTCACGTCCTCGACCGAGTACCTGAAGCCCGACCCGTTGACGACGATCTTGATGACGCGCGCGCCGAAGTAGACGTTCTCGCGCACGGCCTTCTTCATCTCGTCGCGCGTGTCGGCGTAGATGTACTCGGCGTCGAAGAGGTCGGGGCGGCCGGGCCAGTGGCGCCACTGGCCGCCGAAGGGGGCGATGATCTTGCCGGCGTTGACGACGGTCGGGCCGGGAACCCACCCGAACTCAATCGCCATGCGCAGCGAGGTGTCCGAATAGTCCGCGGCGTTGCCCACGTCGCGCACGGTCGTGAACCCGGCTTCGAGCATCCCGCGCGCGTTCGCCACGCCGCGCAGCGTGCGCAGGCTAGTCGCCTGCGACGCCTCGGTCCGCGGGTTCCACCCCGCGCTCGGCCGCCACGTCGTGAGCAGGTGTGTGTGGCAGTCGAAGAGGCCGGGCAGCACGGACGCGTCGGAGAGGTCGACGACGGCCGCGCCCGGCGGCACGCCGAGGCCGCGCCCGACGGCCTTGATCTTCCCGCCTTCGACGACGATGACCTGATTCGTCTGCGCCGTGGCCGTCTCGGGGTCGATGAGCCTCCCCGCCTTGATGACCGTGACCTGCGCGCGCGCCGCCAGCGCCGCGACGCCGACGAGGAGGAGGGCCGGCAGAAGAGAATTTTTCATGCTTCTTACCATCAAGTGTGAGCCGCGGGCGGCCGGGCGAGCCTGCTCCCGCCGCGGCCGGACGGGGTCGCCCCGCAATTGTACTTTGGGCCGACGAAATATAGTATGGCCGCCCGCACGAGGCCGCGGGCGTGAGTTCGCGGTCGGGCGCGAACGTCGTGGAGGTGGAGGGCGATGCGTATGAGAAGGGTGTGTTGGCGGAGGCTCGGCGCGGCGCTGTCGCTCGCGGCCGGACTCGCGGCCGCCGCCGGTTTTGTGGCTCCGGCCGCCGCGCAGTCTGACGTGAAGATTCCGGACGGGCCCCTGACGTTCGGCGTCTTCGTCGTTCAGTTCGACCCCGGCGGCACGTTCACGCTCAAGGGCGACCGCTGGCCCGCCTTGGGCGGGAGTTGGAAGGGCGCGGGCGACGAGATCGAGGTGTCAACGTCGGGCGGCCCCGAAGGCTGCGGCGGCCCCGGCCGTTACAAGGTGCGCGTGGACGGCCGCCGCGTCGGCTTCGACCTCGTCGCCGACGACTGCACGCCGCGCCGGATGATCCTCGACCGCAGCATCTGGTCGCCCCCCGGCGAGGCCCGGCCCGCGCCGCCGCGCCGCATCGTGCGCACGGCCGGCGCGCGACCGCCGGCGCGGCCGAAGCCGAGCGCCGCGCGCGGGAGTTGGCCCTCGTTCCGCGGGCCGCAGGCTTCGGGCGTCGCCGAGGGCCAGAACCTCCCCGACCGCTGGGACGGCAAGACCGGCGAGAACGTTCTCTGGCGCACGCCCATCCCCGGCCTCGCCCACTCCAGCCCCGTCGTCTGGGGCGAGCGTGTTTTCGTCACCACCGCCGTCAGCAGCCGGCCCGACGCCAACTTCCGCCCCGGCCTCTACGGCGACGGCGACGCCTCCGAGGATCGTTCGCGCCACCGCTGGATGCTCTACGCCCTCGACAAGCGCGACGGCAAAATCCTCTGGGCGCGCACGGCGCACGAGGGCGTGCCCGCCGACCGCCGCCACATCAAAGCCACCTACGCCAACTCGACGCCGGCCACGGACGGCCGCGTCGTCGTCGCATGGTTCGGCTCGCAGGGCGTCCACGCCTACGACGTGAGCGGCCGCTTCCTCTGGAAGGTCGATCTCGGCCGGCTCGACTTCGGCGCTTACGACATCCCCACCTACGAGTGGGGCCACGCCAGCTCGCCCGTCATCTGGGGCGGCCTCGTCATCCTCCAGTGCGACACGCAGCAGGACTCGTTCATGCTGGCGCTGGACGCCGCGACGGGCAAGACGGTGTGGAAGACCGAGCGCGACGAGCTGCCTTCGTGGGGCACGCCGACCGTCGCGCTCACGTCGGCCGGGCCGGAGCTGGTGGCGAACGCCTCCAACTACGTGCGCGGCTACGACCCGCGCACGGGCAGGGAGTTGTGGCGGCTCGGCCGCAGCTCGAAGATCACCGCGCCGACGCCGGTCTTCGCCGAGGACATGTTCGTCGTCGTCAGCGGGCGCGCGCCCGAGCGGCCCATCTTCGTGGTGCGCGCCGGCGCGCGCGGCGACCTCACCCCGCCGGAGGGCGAGGACAAAGGCGGCGCGCTCGTCTGGAGCCGCACGGGCCGCGGCTCCTACATGCCCTCGCCGCTCGTCTACCGCGGCGTCCTCTACGTGCTCTCGAACAACGGCGTGCTCGACGCCTACGACCTGCGCACGGGCGAGGAGCTTTACCGGCAGCGCCTCCCGCTCGTCGGCAGCGGCTTCAGCGCGTCGCCGGTGGCCGCCGACGGCAAGCTCTACCTCCCGAACGAGGACGGCGAGGTGCTCGTCGTCGCGGCCGGCAGGAAGTTCGAGCACCTCGCCACGAACTCGATGGGCGAGCTGCTGATGGCGACGCCGGCCCTCTCGGACGGCGTCATGTACGTCCGCTCGTCGAGGAGCCTCTTCGCCGTCGGGCGCAGGCCCGGAAAGTGAAGGGCGGCCCGCCCCGCCCGGCGGCCTTAAAAGTCCAAAGGCTTCAGGTCGGGCTCGACCCAGCGGGCGCGGGCGTCTTCGGAATCGACGAGCGCGCGGCTGTAGTACTCGAAGACGAGGCGCGGGTCGCCGCACTCCGCGATCAACTCGTTCGCCACCTCGGCGAGCGGGCGCCCCGCCCCGGCGCGCGCGGCGAACGCGCCGACGCGCCGCACCCAGAAGACGGTCAGCGTCTCGTGGTACTTGCGCGGGCTGACGCCGTTGGCCGCGATGAAGCGCGCGAGACCTTCGCGCATCCGCGCGGCGGCCCGCCGCTCGTCGCCGAGCGCGGCGACGAGCGCCAGCGCCACCGTCAGGTGGCGGCCGTGGTCGAACTCGGCCGGCGGCAACTCGCACGACTCGAAACGCCGCAACACCTCCCCGACCTCGCCGTCGCTCCGGTACAACTCGTCCCCCATCGTCGTCTCCCCCGCCCGCTCCCGGACGGAAAAAGGCGGGGCCGGCCGTGTAAGAACGACCAGCCCCGCCCCGCGTTACCTGTTTTGTTGTTGTCGGCTTACTTCGACTCGTTCGCCCCGTTGGCGCGCAGCGTGAGGCGCGACTTGAAGCGCGCCGCGGCGTTGCGGTGCAGCACGCCCTTCTGCACGGCCTTGTCGATGAGCGAGACGGTCTGGGGCAGGAGCGTCGCGGCCGCCCCGGCGTCGCCGCCTTCGAGCGCGGCGCGCAACTGCTTGATCCCCGTGCGCAGCCGCCCGCGGTTGCTGCGGTTGATGAGGCGGCGCTTCTCGTTCTGGCGCATGCGCTTTTCGGCAGATTTGTGATTCGGCATCTTTAGAAACTCCGTCGTAACAAGCTTGGTGTTAAAGTGACCGCGCACAGGGGGCTGCGGCGGCCCCGGCGCAAAGCAGAAAGTATAGGGGCCGGCCCCGCGGGTGTCAAGGCGCGTGGCCGGCGGCGCGGGGGCGCGGGGCGCGCTCCGGCGCACTTCGTTGACACCCGCCGGGGCGGTGTTGTAGCGTTCACGGGCGAGATGAAACCGTCACCCGCCACCACCCTCCGGCACCGGCCCGCGCGGCCCCCGCAAGCCCCCACGCGACAAGGAGAAGAGAGCGACTTTTGAAGAAGATCGAGCTTCCGCCACGGGCGGTCGAGACGCTCTACGGCGTCCACGACCAGAACATCAAGTACCTCGAATCGCTGCTCGACGTGCGCGTCGACGCCCGCGGCCAAGACCTCAGCATCGACGGCCAGCCGCAGGACGTGGAGACGGCCGAGCGCATCATCGAAGACTTCGCCGCGCTCTTCGCCGAGGGCAAGACCTTCACCGACCGCGAGCTGCGCGAGGCCTTCGCCCAGATCGCCGAAGACCGCGCCTACTCCCTGCGCGACTACTTCACGAAGGCCCGCTTCAACCCGGCCGGCAAGAAGCAGGTCGCGCCCAAGTCGGCCACCCAGCGCCGCTACATCGAGGCCATCCAGAACAACGACATCGTCTTCGGCATCGGCCCGGCCGGCACGGGCAAGTCCTACCTCGCCGTGGCGATGGCGATTCAGGCCCTCATGCAGAAGCAGGTCAGCCGCATCATCCTCGCCCGCCCCGCGGTCGAGGCCGGCGAGCGCCTCGGCTTCCTCCCCGGCGACCTTCAGGAGAAAGTCGACCCCTACCTCCGCCCCCTCTACGACGCCCTCTTCGACCTCATCGAAGCCGAGCGCGTCACCCGCATGCTGGAGAAGCGCATCATCGAAGTCGCCCCCCTCGCCTTCATGCGCGGGAGGACGCTCGCCGACGCCTTCATCATCCTCGACGAGGCGCAGAACACGACGAGCGAGCAGATGAAGATGGCCCTGACGCGCATCGGGTTCGGCTCGAAGTGCGTCGTCACCGGCGACGTGACGCAGATCGACCTGCCCACGGGCAAGCGCAGCGGCCTCATCGAGGCCGAGCGCATCCTCTCCAAAGTCGAGGGCATCGAGTTCGTCTACTTCACCGACAAGGACGTGGTGCGCCACCGCCTCGTCCAGATGATCATCCGCGCCTACGAGCAGCACACGGCCAAGAACCCCAACCCCAACGCCTGACATGGACGCCTCATCCGCCGCCATCACCGCCGCCGCGTGGGCTTGGGACAAGTACGGCGAGACCCTTTATGTCACCTGACGAGAAGAAGACAATGCCGGAGAGTTCGTATCTGCCCTCGGCTAAAGCGGATGATATTTGAAATTGTGAACCGCCAGCGGAGGAGGCCGATGGACGGCGGGCGCTGGCGGGCGTTCGTGGAGAGGGCTTTG
>Ga0196978_1001020_pt1 | contig 13157 bp, 11 predicted proteins | sample S3v_2013CmetaG_FD_155491 | JGI IMG/M metagenome (GOLD analysis project Ga0196978, IMG submission 155491) | Soil microbial communities from Anza Borrego desert, Southern California, United States - S3+v_20-13C | ecosystem: Environmental > Terrestrial > Soil > Desert | place: USA: California... | reverse complement strand
CGGCGACTTCATGGTCCTGCTCGACTGCGGGCTGTCGCGCTCGCGCGCGCTTGCGCTCAATCTTGCCTCGAGCGCGATGGCGGTGGTAGGCGGCATCGCAGGATATCTCGCGCTCGGCAACGCGCAATACGTCGTGCCCTACATCCTCGCGCTCGCCGCGGCGAGCTTTATCTACATCGCGGTCGCCGATCTGATCCCGGGTCTGCACCGGGCGATGGACACCCGAAGCACTGTCTGGCAGATCGTGCTGATTGCGGCCGGCATCGTCACGGTCACGCTGCCGGCCGTGTTCCTGCATTGAACAGCCGCCGCTCGCACTAAACTTCGGGCGGCATGCCGGGTGCATTTCCCGTGCGATGAGCGCATTGTCCATGCCGAGCATCGATCCATCCGTGCGAACGGCCTCGCCGCGCGCGTTCGCGCTGTTCGTCTGCGGGAGCCTCGCACTGCACGCGGCACTGCTGCTCGCGCTTCCCGGATGGATACGCCCGGTCGTGACCGTCGAGGCGCTGGAGGTGACGCTGCAACGGCTCGAGCCGCCGCGAGTGATCGCCAGCGCGCCGGCGGCTGCTCCGCCATCCCCGCCGCCGCGCGTGAGGCCGCCCGAGCGGAAGACGAAAGCCGCTGCGCCGGAAAAAAAGGCTGCACGGCCTCCGCGCGAGTCCCCCCGCGTGATCGCCGCACCGGATCCTCCGCCGGTGCTCGCGCTGCCGGCGCCGACCGCGACCGAGCCGACGCCGGTGGCGGCGCCTGCGGCGCCGCCGAGCGTTCCGGCTCCGGCGGCGCCCGAACCACGCGCGACGGCGGCGCCGGGCGCCGCTGGCGGGCCCTCGGCTGGGCCGTCACGCGATGCAGGGCGCGTGGCGAAGGGCGGCGATGCTTTCGAGCAAAACACGCCGCCCGTTTTCAACGCGGCGTACCTGCGCAACCCGCCGCCGCGCTATCCGGTCAGCGCCCGCCGTCGCGGCGAGCAGGGCACGGTGCTGCTGAAGGTGCTCGTCACGCGTGAGGGCGCCGCGGCTTCGATCGATCTCGAAAAAAGCAGCGGCTCTGCGGCGCTCGACCAGGCCGCGCTGGACGCGGTGAAGTCATGGCGATTCGTGCCTGCGCGCCGGGGCGGGCAGCCGGTCGAAGCGCACGTGCTCGTGCCGATCGTGTTCAGGCTCGAAGGCGTGTCCTGAGCGTAGCCGCATGCGGCGGCGGACGCGAAGAGCGCATCGTCGCTGGGAAAGCCATTACTCCTGACGCGGCATCCGCCTTGCAAAAGCGCTTCGCCGGCAATCGGAGAGCACAAGCCGACGTGCTCGACATGAGGAGAATCGAACGATGAGCGCGATGCGTTCCGCCGCAGTGGCAGCGGCGGCTGCAATATTTACGCTGTCCGGCTGCTATAACGTGCGGCCCTCGTCCGGTGGGGGTGAAAAGGCCAGTGCCACCCTGCCGCGCAAGGTGGACCCGGCGGACGTCGCCGTACCGGCGGGCTACCGGATCGAAGCCGTCGCGACCGGCTTCACCTTTCCGACGGGGGTGGCGTTCGATGCCAGCGGCATCCCGCACGTCGTGGAAGCCGGCTATTCGTATGGAGAGGTTTTCACGACACCGCGGCTCGTGCGCGTGAACAAGGATGGCACCACCACCGAAGTCGCACGCGGCAGCAACAACGGCCCGTGGACCGGAGTCGCGTACGCGAACGGCGCCTTCTACGTCGCTGAAGGCGGCCAGATGCAAGGCGGCCGCATCTTGCGCATCACGCCGGACGGTAAGATCGCGCCGATTTTGGAGAACCTGCCGGGCCAGGGCGATCACCACACGAACGGCCCCGCGATCGGCCCCGACGGCGCGATCTACTTCGGGCAAGGCACCGCGACCAATTCGGCGGTGGTCGGCGAGGACAATCTCAAATTCGGCTGGCTCAAGCGCTTTCCGAAGTTCCACGACATCCCGTGCCGCGATGTCACGCTCGCCGGTGTGAACTACGAGACGAAGGACGTTCCGCTCGCGCCCGATCTCCCGCGCACGCCAACCGGCGCCTTCGTGCCGTTCGGCACGACGACCCAGCCGGGGCAGGTGATCAAAGGGCAGATCCCGTGCAGCGGCGCGATCATGAAAGTCGCACCCGGCGGCGGCGCGCCGGAGCTCGTCGCATGGGGTTTCCGCAACCCCTTCGGGCTCGCGTTCGCCCCCGACGGTCAGCTCTACGCGACCGACAACGGCTACGACGACCGCGGCAGCCGGCCGGTGTGGGGAACGCCCGACGTGCTGTGGCGTGTGACGCCCGGCGCGTGGTACGGCTGGCCCGACTATTCCGAAGGCAAGCCCATCAACCAGGAGTTCTACAAGGTGCCGATGAAAGGCATCCCTCAGCTCGTGCTCGCGAAGCCGCCGGGTAAGCCGCCGCAGCCGGTTGCCTCACTCGGCGTGCATTCGTCATCCAACGGCATCGACTTCTCGCGGTCCGCGAGCTTCGGCCACGTCGGCCAGGCGTTCATCGCGGAGTTCGGCGATCAGGCGCCGGAAACGGGGAAATCGCTGCACCCCGTCGGCTTTCGCGTGATCCGCGTCGACGTCAAAAGCGGTCGCATCGAGGATTTCGTCGTCAACCGAAGCGACAAAAGCGGCCCTGCGAGCAAGATCGGCAGCGCCGGCATCGAGCGGCCTGTGGGCCTGCGCTTCGATCCCTCGGGCAATGCGTTGTACATCGTCGATTTCGGCATCATGCTGATGGACAAGATGGGGCCGAAGCCGCAGCAGCGCACCGGCGTGCTGTGGCGCGTGGCGCGCGGAGGTGCATCGTGAAACGGATATTTGCGAATCGCGCAGCCGCGGGCGCGATGATCGTCGCCCTGGCTGCGACGCTGGCGGCATGCCATCCGGTGAAGCGTTCGGAACCGCTCGTCGGGCCGATGACGCTCACCGACCCCGCGCTCGAGCGCGGGCGGCTCCTGTTCGACCGGCACTGCTACAAGTGCCACCTCGAAGGCGAAGGCGGCCTCGCGCCGCCGTTCAACGACAAGCCGCTGCCGAAATTCCTGATGCGTCTGCAGACCCGCGTCGGCCTCGGCGCGATGCCCGCATTCAGCGAGGATCAGTTGAGCGACGCCGAGCTCGACGATCTCCTGAATTACATCGTTTACCTGCGCCACCACTACCCCAAAGACCGCAACCCGCAGGCGAAAGGCGGCTGACGTTGCGTAAGCGCAGTGCCGTCGCCGTCGCTGCGGCGGCGATGATCGCCTGCGCAACACACGCGCACGCCGCCGAGCCGCCGATGCTGCAGCCGGTGGTCGTGACCGGCACGCACCTGCCGCAGTCGGAAGCGCCGGTGTCGCAGTCGGTCGTCGTCATTCCGCAAGCCGAGGTGAGGAGCCGCGCGGCTGCCAATCTGCCGCAGCTTCTGCGCAATACGGCCACCCTGTACGTCGATCAGCCGGGAGCGCCCGGCGGTTTCGCGGCGGTGTATCTGCGGGGTGCGGATCCCAGCCACACCGCGGTGATGATCGATGGCGTCAAAGTGAGCGATCCGACGAATCCGCGCGGCGGCGGCATCGATCTCTCGCTCATCGACCCGCGGACGATCGCGCGCGTGGAGGTCCTTCCCGGCGCGTCCTCGGCGATCTATGGCGCGGACGCGATGGCCGGCGTGCTGAACCTGATTACGCGCGTACCGCGCGAGAACCGCGTGCGCCTCGGCGGCGGGATCGGCGGGGACGGCTTTCGCACGGTATTCGCGAGCGGCACGGTGGTATCGGATGGCGTGGCGCTCACGGCGTCCGGCGCGACGCTGAACGACGGGCACAGGTCCGGTGATGCGTTCGCGCGGCTTCGCACGGGTACGCTGCGGCTCGACGCGGGAGATCCTGCGGCGTTTTCGGCGAACGCGTGGGTGCGCCTCCAGCGTCACGAGAGCGGCGCTTTCCCCGAGGATAGCGGCGGCCCGCGTCTGGCGGTTCTACGGGAGCTCGAACGGCGCGACACCGACGGCGTCATCGCCGCGCTTGGCGGCGAGCTGCCGACGCGCTGGGGCTCGCTGCGGCTGTACTCGAATCTCTTCGAGCAGGATGCGGATCTCGAATCGCCTGGCGTCGCGCCGGGCGTGCGCGACCCGTTCGGTCTGCCGCGAACGTCATCGGCTTCGCGCTACCGCCGCTGGGCGGCCGGTGCGATCGCCGCATTCGGCGAGGCCGCCGGCACGCAGGCGCTCGTCGGCGCGCAATACGAACGCGAGCAGGGCGACGTGCTGAGCACGCTCTTTTTCGGTCCGGTGCAGATGCCCGCGAACTTCGCGCTCGAGCGCGATACGCGTTCGTTGTTTTCGGAAGCGCGGGCGAAAATCACCGGCGCCGTGAGCGCGCAGGCCGGCGTGCGCGCGGACGCGACGGATGCGCACGGCACGCACACGACGTTTCAGACGGGTCTTCGATACCGCGCGGCTGCGGCGGCCACCCTCGCCGTCAACTACGGTACGGGTTTCAAGCCGCCCAGCTTCTTCGCGCTCGGTCACCCGCTCGTCGGCAATCCGGGCCTGGTGCCCGAGCGCAGCCGTACGCTGGAAGTGAGCGTGGCGTCGGACGCTGACGCACGCCCGCTGTCGTACCGCGCGGCGGTATTCCGGTCGCAGTACCGCGATCTCGTCGATTTCGACGCCGGGCCGCCGCCGCGGCTCGTGAACCGCACCACGGTCGAAGTGAGCGGCTACGATGTCGCCGCGAACGCACGCATAAACGATCGCCTGCGCGTCTCCGCAGGCGCGACGGGGCTCGAGTTCGAGCTACCCTCCGGGGTCCCGGCGCTGCGCAGCCGCCCGCGGTTTCGCGCGACCTCGAGCGCGTCGTACGACGTGACACCGCAACTCACCGCGTCGGTCCTCGGCTCGTGGGTCGGGCGCGTGTTCGATTCATCCATCCCGACGGGCGCGACATACCTGCCTCCATATCTGCTCGTCGATGCGTCGGTGGCGTATACCCTGCGCGGCGTGCGCGTCGCGCTCGGGCTCGACAATCTGCTCGATCGAAACCACGAGCAGTTCATCGGATTTCCCGGTCGCGGACGCCGCGTGCGCATCGAGGTCGCGCTCGAGCTCTGAGGCGTTGCCGGGGCCGCGGACGCTATAATTCGGCATTGAAGTACCGGCCGGCGGCCCCATCTTTCCCGGGTCCCGCAGGCTTTCTCCTCCGCAGCCCCATTCCCATGAGCGAAACCACCTTTCACGGCACGACCATCCTTTCCGTTCGTCGCGGCAAGACCGTTGCGCTCGGCGGCGACGGTCAGGTGACGCTCGGTAACGTGATCGTCAAAGCGAGCGCGCGCAAGGTCCGTCGGCTCCATCAGGACCGCATCCTCGCCGGGTTCGCGGGCGGCACCGCGGACGCGTTCACGCTGTTCGAGCGCTTCGAGGCGAAGCTCGAGAAGCATCAGGGGAATCTCACGCGCTCGGCCGTCGAGCTCGCCAAGGACTGGCGTACCGACCGTATCCTGCGACGGCTCGAGGCGATGCTCGCGGTCGCCGACCGCGATGCCTCGCTCATCATCACCGGCAGCGGCGACGTGCTCGAGCCCGAGCAGGGCCTGATCGCGATCGGCAGCGGCGGTCCCTACGCGCAGGCCGCGGCGAAAGCGCTGCTCGACAATACCGATCTCGGTGCGGAGGAGATCGTGAAGCGCGCGCTCACGATCGCCGGCGAGCTGTGCATCTACACCAACCAGCAACACACGATCGAAACGCTGTAGCGTCCGCGTTCAATGACTCCGCAAGAAATCGTTCACGAGCTGGATAAACACATCATCGGCCAGGCGGACGCGAAGCGCGCCGTCGCGGTCGCGCTGCGCAATCGCTGGCGCCGGCAGCAGGTGGGCGACCCGCTGCGCCAGGAGATCACGCCGAAGAACATCCTGATGATCGGGCCAACCGGTGTCGGCAAGACGGAGATCGCGCGGCGGCTGGCGCGGCTTGCCGATGCACCGTTCGTGAAAGTCGAAGCGACGAAGTTCACGGAGGTCGGCTACGTCGGGCGCGACGTCGACACGATCGTGCGCGATCTCGTCGAGACCGCGATCAAGGAAGCGCGCGAGCACGCCACGCGCAAAGTGCGCCACCAGGCCGAGGACCTCGCAGAGGACCGCGTCCTCGACGTGCTGCTCCCGGCCGCGCGCGATTACTCCGGGTCGGCCGTCGAGAGCGACTCGGCCACGCGCCAGAAATTCCGCAAGAAGCTGCGCGAAGGCGATCTCGACGACAAGGAGATCGAGATCGAGACCTCCGCGCTGCAGACGTCCATGGAGATCTTCGCGCCGCCCGGCATGGAGGATCTCACCGCGCAGATCCAGAACATGTTCCAGAACCTCGGACAGACCCGTAAGCGCGTGCGGAAGTTGAAGATCCGCGACGCGATGAAGCTCCTCACCGACGAGGAGGCTGCGAAGCTCGTGAACGACGACGACCTGAAATCGCAGGCGCTCCGCAACGTCGAGCAGAACGGCATCGTGTTTCTCGACGAGATGGACAAGATCACGAGCCGGTCCGAGACGCACGGCGCGGATGTCTCGCGTCAGGGCGTGCAGCGCGACCTCCTGCCGCTGGTCGAAGGCACGACGGTCTCGACGAAATACGGCATGATCAAGACCGATCACATTCTGTTCATCGCGAGCGGCGCATTCCATCTGTCGAAGCCGTCGGATCTCATTCCGGAGCTCCAGGGCCGCTTCCCGATCCGCGTCGAGCTCGCGAGCCTGTCCGTCACCGATTTCGAGCAGATCCTGACCAACACCGACGCCTGCCTCGTGCGTCAGTACGAGGCGCTGCTCGCGACGGAGAACGTGAAGCTCGACTTCCGCCCGGAAGCGATCCGGCGTCTGGCCGAGATCGCATGGCAGGTGAACGAAAAGACCGAGAACATCGGCGCGCGGCGCCTCTACACCGTGATGGAGCGGCTGCTCGAGGACATCTCGTTCAATGCCGCGAAGCATGGCGGCGAGACGATCGTCGTGGACTCCGCGTACGTCGACGAGCGGCTGAAAGACCTCGCCGGCTCCGAAGACCTCGCCCGCTACGTGCTCTAGCCGAAGGCAGGGAGGTTACCGAGGGAAACCATCATCGGTTTCCTTCTGTTCGTTCACCGGCCCTGCAGCAGCACCGGTAAGACGCGTCAGCGGCTTACCATCGGGCGGCTGCCCAGCGTCAACGCAATGCGCTCCGCCGCCTGCCGCGCATCCGCGTGCGACGCATACGGCCCGGCGTGCACGCGGTAGAGGCCTTCGCGAGCGCGCACCTGCAGCCGTTCGGCCAGCCAGTCGAACTGCACCCGGGCGCGCATGAGATAGCTCTCGGCGTTTTCGCGCGAGCCGAACGCCCCGAGCTGGAGATAGATACCGGTGGGATCGGGCGGCGTTTCCTTCGGCGCCGGAGCGACCGCCGGCATGGCATCCGCGGCCGCGGCGGGGTGGATGTGCCGCGCGGCCATGGCGATCGCGAGTATCGGGTCGGCGTCTTCGGCCGCGCGTGGCGGTGCGGAAGCCACTGCCGCCGGCGGCGATGCGACTGCACGCGCAACGGCCGCGGATCTCGCCGCTGCGGCGCGTGAACGCGGCGCGCTCGCGAGCATCGTGCCGCTGCCCGCGTCGGGAATGATCGATTCCACCTCGACCACCGCGCTGCCGCCGGCGAGGACGCCGAGCCGGTGTGCGGCGGTGTACGAAAGATCGATCAGCCGGTTGTCGAGGAAGGGCCCGCGGTCGTTGATCCGTACGATCACCGAACGGCCGTTGGCGACGTTCGTGACCCGCGCGTAGCTCGGTATCGGCAGCGTCGGATGCGCCGCGCTGATCGCGTACATGTCGTAGATCTCGCCCGAAGACGTCGGCTTGCCGTGATAGCGGCGTCCGTACCAGGTCGCGACACCGCGCGCTTTGTACGGCGTCAGCTCGGTCATCGGCGTGAAGGTCTGTCCCAGCACGACGTAGGGCCGCATTGTGCCGCGCACGAGCGGCTCGAGCTGCGGCACCGGCTCGGGAACGCTCTCGAGATCCGCCGGTGGAGCGTCGCCAGGACCGTCGTCGAGGTAGTAACCGCCGCCGCGCGGGGTACGGGGCGGCGCCGGCTGGCTCGGCGCCGTCGAAGGCGCGCGCGAGATGCGGGGTGCCGGACGCTCGGTTCGTGCTGATGGTTCGGATTGCCGTGGCGCGCTCGCGCAACCGGCCAGAGCTGCCACGAATGCAAGCGCAGATGCCGTAACCGTCACCCCCGCGGAGGCGGGGGTCCAGAACCGGCTCCAGCCGGGGCTCAACTGCGCCTGGATTCCCGCCTGCGCGGGAATGACGACGGGTTGTTCACGTCTGTACGAGCTTCCTGTGTGTGTGGATGCTCATGAGGATGCCGAATCCGAGGCAGATCGTCACGAGCGAGGTGCCGCCGTAGCTCACGAGCGGCAGCGGCACGCCGACCACCGGCAGGATGCCGCTCACCATGCCCATGTTGACGAAGGCGTAGGTGAAGAAGGTGAGCGTGATCGCGCCGCCCAGGAGCCGCGCGAAGAGCGTCGGCGCGTTCAGGGTGATCGCCGCGCCGCGCGCAATGACGAGCAGGAACAGGATCAGCAGCACGCCGGTGCCGATGAGCCCGAACTCCTCCGAGTACACGGCGAAGATGAAGTCGGTCGTGCGCTCCGGAATGAAATCGAGATGCGTCTGCGAGCCCGAGAGCCACCCTTTGCCGGCGATGCCGCCGGACCCGACCGCGATCGTGGACTGGATGGTGTGGTAACCGGCGCCGAGCGGGTCCTTCGCCGGATCGAGCAGCGTCAGCAGGCGCTGACGCTGGTAGTCGTGCAGCACCGACCACAGCACCGGGAGGCTCGCTGCACCCGCGACGAAGAGCGCCGCGATAACGCGCCAGGACAAGCCGGCCAGGAAAATCACGTAGCAGCCGCTCGCGAAAATGAGCACGGCGGTGCCGAGGTCCGGCTGCCGGGCGATGAGCAGCACCGGGATGATCAGGAGCACGCCGCCGATCACGTAGTTCTTGAGCCGCAGCGTGGCTTCGTAGCGGTCGAAGTACCACGCCAGCATCAGCGGCACCGCGATCTTCATGAGCTCGGAAGGCTGGATGCGCGTGACGCCCAGGTCCAGCCAGCGCCGCGCGCCGTTGACGATCTGGCCGAAGAACGCGACCCCGAGGAGCAGGATCAGGCCGACGATGTATACCGGCACCGACAGGCGCATGAGGTAGTGCGGCGGGATGTTCGCGAACACCCACATCACGCCCAGCGCGACCATCATGTTGAGAAGCTGGCTGGAGATGCGCGGAAAGCTCTGGTTCGAAGCGCTGTAGAGCACGACCAGGCCCGTGAACATGAGCAGCAGCACCGCCCCGAGCAGCGGCTGATCCAGATGCCCGGCGAAGAAGCGGCCGACGCGCCTAATGAGAGGGTGCATCGTCGTCGTCCTTGGCCGGGCGTGCTGGTTCCTTTCCGAGCAGCCAGTAGTCGAACACCTGCCGCGCGATCGGCGCGGCGGCGCGCGCGCCGAAGCCCGAGTTCTCGACGATCACCGCGAGCGCGATCGTCGGCTTGTCCGCCGGCGCATAGGCGATGAAGAGCGCATGATCGCGAAGATGCTCGGCGACGCGGCTGGCCACGTATTTGTCGCCTTTGAGGCTGTACACCTGCGCGGTCCCCGTCTTGCCCGCGTGCGTGTAGGGCGCGCCCGCGAACGCGCGAGCGCCGGTGCCTTCCCGGTTCACGCCCACCATCGCGTTCCTGATGATGGAGATGTGCTCCCGCCTGACGTCGAGCGTGCGCCACGGCTTCGGTTCGATGTACGTGCGCTCCTTCTTGTGCACGTCTTCGACGTAATTGACGATATGCGGCCGGTACATCACGCCGTCGTTCGCGAGCGTGGCGGTCGCCGCGGCAAGCTGGAGCGGCGTATACGAGTTGTAGCCCTGTCCGATGCCGATGCTGATCGTCTCGCCGGCGTACCACTTCTGCTTGAAGCGGCGCATCTTCCATTCCTGCGACGGCAGCACCCCGGTCGATTCGCCCGCGATGTCGATCCCGGTGCGGCTGCCGAAGCCGAGCATCCCCATGAAGCGGGAGATGAGATCGATCCCCATGTCGTTCGCGAGGTGGTAGTAGTACGTGTCGCAGGACACCACGATGGACTTGTACATGTCCACGTAGCCGTGGCCGCCGACCTTGTCGTCGCGGAAAGTGTGTCCGCCGAAGTTGAAATAGCCCGGGTCCGAGATCGCCTGCGAGGGCGTGCGCTTGCCGAAAAAGAGCGCGGCCAGCGCCATGAAGGGCTTGAACGTCGATCCCGGCGGATACGTGCCGTTCATCGCCCGGTTGAGCATCGGCTTGTCGGGCGAGGTATTAAGCTCGTTCCAGTTCTGCGGATCGATGCCGTCGACGAACAGATTCGGGTCGAAGCCCGGCTTGCTCACGAACGCGAGCACGCCGCCGGTGGAGGGCTCGATCGCCACCAGCGCGCCGCGGCGTTCGCCGAACGCGCGATACACGACTTCCTGCAGCCGCGCGTCGAGCTTGAGCACGAGATTGCTGCCCGACATCGGCGAGGTGCGCGACAGCGACCGCACCGCCCGTCCGCCCGAGTCGACTTCCACCTGCTCGACGCCGGTCGTGCCGTGCAGGTGCTCCTCGTAGCTGTACTCGAGACCGGTCTTGCCGATGTAGTCGGTGCCACGATAGTTCGACAGCCGCTCCTCGGTCTCGAGGCGGTCGAGGTCCTTCTGGCTGATGCGCCCGATGTGGCCGATCACGTGCGAGAAGAGCTCGCCCTGCGGGTATTCGCGGAACAGCCGCGCGCGCACGTCCACGCCGGGAAAACGGTACTTGTGCGCGGCGAAGCGCGCGATCTCCTCGTCGGTCAGCCGCGTGCGTATCGGCAGACTCTCGAAGCGCTTGCTTTCCTCGAGCAGCTTCTTGAAGCGCCGGCGGTCGCGTGCGCTGATCTCGACCAGCGTCGCGAGCTCCTCGATCGTGTTGTCGAGGTGCTCGACCTTGCTCGGCGTGATTTCCAGCGTGTAGGCGGAGTAGTTGGTGGCGAGCACGACGCCGTTGCGATCGACGATGATGCCGCGGTTGGGCACGATCGGCAGGATCGAGATGCGGTTCGCTTCCGCCAGCGTGTGGTAGTGCTCGTGCATCACGAGCTGCAGGTAGATGAAGCGCGCGAAGAGCAGCCCGAACATGACCACCACGAAAGTGGACGCGATGCCCAGGCGCAGCCTGAAGCCGTGCAGCTCGCGCTCGGCGTCGCGCAGCTCCACGCCCGGCGTGATGTTGAGCTCAGCCATGGTCGTTCTCTCGCGGGCGCTGCGGCAGTCTCAGCAGCAGCGCCACCAGCGGCCACAGCGCACCGGCGACGATGCCGCTGATGTAGTAGCGGTAACCCGGGAAATCCGCGCCGGCGAGCATCCGGATGCCTATCACCACCACGTCGTTCAGCAGAAAGAGCGGTATCACGTGCACCATCTGCGCGGCCGGGCTGAACATGCGCACCCGCCGCGCGAGCGCGATCCCCGCGTAGGTGAGGATCGTATACGAGAGCGCATGCTGGCCGAGCAGCGCGCCTTCCGCAACGTCCACGAGCAACCCGAGCAGGAAAGCGACCATGAATCCCACCCGGCGCGGCTGGTCGATCACCCAGTAAAGGACGACGAGCGCCACGAAATCGGGCCGCAGCCAGGCCATCCAGCCGGTCCACGGCATCATGTTCAGCAGCACGGCGCCGGTGAGGGTCGCGACGATGAACCCGGGCTTTACCGGGAGGAGGATCTCGTGGCGGGCTACTACATCCATCTTTAGGTTCGCGCTCTCGCGCGGTCGAATTTCCCTTCCCCCTTGACGGGGAAAGGGTCGGGGATGGGGGTGAAAGTCATGCCCCGGCGCCTCCGCGCCGTCCCTTCTTCGCCGGCGCCGCCTTCTTCGGTTCCTCTTCCGCCGGGCGCTCCGGAATTTTCCGCTCCGCATGCACGACCAGCACCTGGCGGTGGCTGCTCACGCCCGCGAGCGGCTTGCACAGGATGCGCGCGAAGATGAAAGCGGCATTGCGCTCGATGTTGACGATCTGCGCGACGGGAAGCCCTGGCGGATAGACGCCGTCGATCCCGGAGGTCACGAGCTGGTCACCGACCTCGAAGTCCGCGTTGAGCGGCACGAATTTGAGCTCGAGGGTGTCGCCGCTGCCGGTGCCGCCGAGGACCGCGCGAACGCCGTTGCGGGTGTTGAGCACCGGGACGAGATGGCCCTTGTCGGTGATGAGCGTCACCTCCGATAGCCACGGCATGACGCGCGTCACCTGACCGACGACGCCGTTGCCGTCGATCACCGGCTGGCCCGGCTGCACCTCCTCCTGTGAGCCCTTGTCGATCCACACGCGCCGTGAGAAGGGATCGCGCGCGGCGTACAGCACCTCGGCGAACGAGCTGCGGGACTTGAGCCGCTCGCGCGCGCCGAGGAGCTTGCGCAGGTGCTCGTTCTCCGTCTGGAGCAGGGCGAGCTGCTGCAACTGCGCCGATTGCGTGAGCGTCTGCTGCGAGAGCTTTGCGTTCTCGGTCTGCAGCGAGCTCTGGGTGGTGAAGAAGTCGGACACGCGCGTGGCGATGCTCAACGGCGCGCCGGCGATGCGCTGAAGCGGGTAGATGACCACCGAAACGATCTGCCGGACGGTCTCGAGATACCTGAGCCGCGCGTCGGTGCCGAGCAGCACCAGAGCGAGGATCGTGAAGATGAAAAGTCGGGCGAGGGGGCTGGGACCGGTTCGGAAAAACGGCGGCGGTGCGGATTCCACTAATCGTTAGTGAATATGGTCGCCAGCCGCTCCATTTTCTCGAGGGCCTTGCCGGAGCCGCGGGCGACGCACGTCAGCGGATCGTCGGCGATGACGACCGGAAGGCCGGTCTCTTCCATGAGCAACCGGTCGATGTCGCGGAGCAGCGCGCCGCCGCCGGTCAACACCATGCCTTTTTCGGCGATGTCCGCCGCGAGTTCCGGCGGCGTCTGCTCGAGCGCGGATTTGACGGCCGACACGATGCTGTTCAGCGGATCTGTCAGCGCTTCGAGGATTTCGTTGCTGGAGATCGTGAAGCTGCGCGGTATGCCTTCGGCGAGATTGCGGCCCTTAACTTCCTTTTCGCGCACTTC
>Ga0196978_1001016_pt1 | contig 13182 bp, 17 predicted proteins | sample S3v_2013CmetaG_FD_155491 | JGI IMG/M metagenome (GOLD analysis project Ga0196978, IMG submission 155491) | Soil microbial communities from Anza Borrego desert, Southern California, United States - S3+v_20-13C | ecosystem: Environmental > Terrestrial > Soil > Desert | place: USA: California... | reverse complement strand
GTTCTTCAGGTCGGATTTTGAATACTCGCCTATGCGGGCGGTGCGGATCGCCTCTGCGCTGATGTCCGTAGCGAAGATCTGCACCGGGATCCTGGCAGGCGAGCGGTCCAGTATTTCGGTGACCAGCATGGCAATGGAGTAAGCTTCTTCTCCCGTGGAGCAGGCGGGAACCCAGATGCGCAGGAACTTATGAGGCTCTGCGTTCCTGATCAGCTCCGGGAGAAAAACGTTTTTCAGGTAACGAAAAACTTCCACGTCCCTGAAAAAGCCGGTCACGTGAATGAGAAAATCCTGGTAAAGGTGCTCAGCCTCCGCGCTTTTTTTGTCTTCCAGCAGCTTGATGTATTCCCTGATCGTTTTCGAACGGCACTGGAGCATCCGGTGATACAGCCGCCGCTTGACGGTTGAAATTTTGTAATGGCTGAAATCAACGCCCGTTCTTTTGCGTACGACGGCGAGGATGCGTTCCAGGTCCTTTTCCGTTCCCCCGGGATCTTGTTTCTTCTTCGCAACGGCAGGCTGCGCCGCAGGCCCCGTCCGGCCGAGGTTCACTATGGCGGCAGCTATTCCCGCCGGCGGCAAAATATGATCGGCCGCACCTTCCTGTATGGCCGAGGCAGGCATGCTGTTGTATTTCGCCGTGGCGTCCTGCGCGAAGGTGAGGCCGCCCGCTTTTTTGATGGCCTTTAAGCCCTGCGTGCCGTCGGTTGCGTTGCCGGACAGGATGACGCCGATCACCTTGTCCTTATATTTTTTGGCAAGAGAAGTAAAAAAGCGGTCGATCGGCAGATAAGGAAGCACCTGGTCGCGCCGCGGGGTTAATTTATTTTTCCATTGGAAACGCTCATTTCCTTATCCGGCGTGCACACGTATAAAACGTCCGGCTCCACTTTCAGCATGTTGGTGACTTCTTTCACCGGCATCTTCGTGAACCGCGCAAGCAGCGAAGCCAGCGTGCTCGGATGATGAGGGCTGAGGTGCTGTATATAAATGTAGGCGACGCCCGTATTGCGCGGCAGGTCCTGCAGCAGCGCCCTGACCGCATCGAGCCCGCCGGCTGAAGCGCCGATAGCGGCTATATGAAAGCGTTTCCTGCCGCCAGGCGATTTTAAAGTTTTCTTTTTTGCGGGAGACGTTATGCGCATTCAAGGACAGATTAAGAAGCTAGACCTGCACCGGGGCGAGAATGAATTTGTTCCTCGGCGGCCGGGCGAATTTTTTTTCCAGCATAAGCATAAGAACCCACTCGAGCGTTTTTTTAAGCTCCGCGATGCCGGTCTTTCGGACATAATAATGCGCGCCGTTCGCGTACAGAATGTCGGCCACATCCTCGTTGAGCGAGGTGGAATAGATGATGACAGGAAGGTCTTGCAGCTTTTTGTTTTGCTTTATTTCCGCCAGGCATTCCGAACCGTTCTTCCGCGGCATATTCAGGTCGAGGAAAAGAAGGTCGGGAAGCTGGCCGATATTCTTGGAAAGGAAATGCATTAATTCTTCCCCGTTGGCGACCGTGCTGAGATGGACCGCGGCAGTCAATTCCTCCAGCGCTTTTTTGAAGAAAAACCGATCGTCCGCATCGTCGTCCGCAAGCAGGATATGGAATCGTTTAGCCATGTGATCATTATTGTGTAAAAAAGTGGGCAAAAACACTCCCGGCTATTACAAGAAGAAATTGGAACGTCGGCTAAACAATGTTTCAATGTAAGTCAATTCATCATGCAGTGCCCAGGAAATATATTCAGCAAGCAGCAAAAATCATGCTTTGCTCAGCAAGCACGGGTGCTCTGCGCCATAAATTTTATTTGTGTCCGCATGAGCGAACAAAAAGTCGTCCGGTATGTTGCGGGGACAGGGGAATGATGCGGTATTGAAATGAAAAAAGGCTATCTGTTTGCGATAGCCCTTTCAATCTTTTGCCTGGCGGGCTCACGGGGACAAAGTTCGAACCGTGAACCTCAAATATCTTTTGAGGCTGCAAAGTTAGCCAGTTCGCCCAATTTTGCAAAGGATTTAGAGGAAATAGAAGCCTTCTGCGACCGTTGGATTCCCGATGAAACGGGAGGCGAAATGAGGCAAAAAAAGCGGGCATAATGTCCGCTTTCATAAGTCGAAGATTTACAGGGTTTAACGTTTAAAAAAATAGAAAATGATAGCTTTAATAGGGTTAAAACTGAACGTGAGATGGCTAATCGTTAGTCCAGGTATTTGTCCAGCCGAACAACATATTTTGCGTAATCGCATTCCTGAGTATCCACAAAGTAGTAATACCCCTTTTTCTTCAGGATGAAAATCTTTTTTTGAAGCTCATATGGAAGGTTGTCCAGAGGTTGGAAATCTTTGTACCGAGAAGCATCGATCAGTGGCAGTTGATCTAGGATTCTCACCATTCCTTGAGTGTAAAAATCAATCGCATCTGCCTCTGACCATTTACCAACGTGTTTTTTGGCTGCGGTGCGAAGCGCTCGATAATATTTGTTATACCTGAAACGAGCATGCAAATCTGACAATTCAATATCTAAGCGTTCGGTCGGCCAGAAATAATCTGATTCTAGCTTTCCTTTGCTTTTGACCTTACTGCTCTTTAAAAACTTTTCGCCGTATGCCCGGCATTTTTCCTCAGTTGGAAGTGTGTCGTTCCAATCCCCGTGAACTTTGGGATTGAACAAATCTTTTGCAAGGTTCCAGTGGTGCAGCTTCTTCTTATCGATTTCCAGTTCCTCTTTTTCCATATCCTTAATGGCTGTTTTCAGGCTCGGATCAGAGCTGCGTTTGAAATCAGAAATCGTATCCCAAAGTTTCCTTTGTAATATTTCGTAATAGCCAGCCATCAATCGATGATGCTGGAAGGTGCCTTTCGTTTTTTCCAGCTGCTTTATTCCTTCATCGAGCATTCGAAAAATATCCTCGATGTCAGCTTGCGTCCGCACCATCTCTTCTTCGATGTTCTCATAGATCTGGGCGGTCTTGACTACGAGTTCAGAAAACTGCTCCTCACTGAAACTGCGGCCGAGATGTGTTTCATAAAGCATTATTAAAACGTTGTATTTGCTCATAGCTCCTCCTTTGTTTGTGTGTCTACATTAGACCGATTCCATCAATGAATCAAGCTGCGAGGGAATTATTTTGATTGTCGGCATATTTGACTTTGCAACCTGGGCGAGCGTTGGTGTGAGAAGAATATTTTCGGGATTCCCGAATCACAACCAATTCAGGCTGCGTTAATTTGGTCCACCCTGCGGGGAATCCCATCATCTGCTCTACAAAGCGCGGGTTCAACAGCCCATCCGTTTTCCAGCGATGGGCGATTTCGTGGGACAGTTGTATCTGCTTTTTTGTTCGTGAGCGTTTGGTGTATTGCTGACGCTTCACGGTAAACTTATATTCAGTAGCCACCGGCGTGGGCAGCATCTTCTTTTTTATGTACATAATAATTTAAGCACTTGTTTGCTTCCGGATGGAGCGGACAATAATCATCTCGGATTCTGTCAGCTGCGTCCATCCTGCTGGGTATCCCATCATCTGTTCGACGAAACTTAAATTAAGCCGGCCCTTTCTTCCCGTGTAACGCGCCAGCGCTTCAGGCAAATGTATCTGCCTTCTTTTCCCCGGATGAATTTTGTAAGCCCTGACTGCAGGCGAGTCGGAAGCCACCGGCGTGGGGAGCATTTTGCGTTTCATCGGTTACGCTGCCTTCCTTTTGTTCTTTTTTTCTCCGAGTTCGATCTGCTGGATGAACGAGAAGATTTCGTACGCGACTCCCGGATGGATTGCATTGCCGAGAGATTTAATTGCGTCCATTCTACCGGGAAGCTCATCAGATTTTCTACAAACCGGGGGTTCAGTAGGCCACCCGGTGAAGTACGGGCGATCACGCCGGGAATGCTGTCTCGCACGGCTTGGGATGGCGGACATGTGATGTTCTTTGCATCCTGCGCTGTAGGAGTCGGCAGAAAACCGTCGAGCGTCTCGACAGGCAATGATCCAAACCCTTGCACGCAGGTGGACGGCACCGACGCCAGCAGCCGGAATAATAAGCGGCCACGTTTCGTAACCGAGCTTTTCCAGCGAAGCGCACACATCGTCGAGTGCCAGGTTGACGATTCCAGGCACATTTTCACCAATAACCCAGCGTGGCCGTACTTCTCTAATGACTCGGAGCATTTCCGGCCAGAGGTAACGCAGGTCTTTTTTCCCTTTTTGTTTACCCGCCGTGCTGAACGGCTGACACGGGAAACCACCTGTGAGTACGTCAATTTTTCCTTTATATTTTTTCCCATTGAATGTTCGGATATCGTCATGCCTGTAAACGCCGGGAAAATGTTTTTTCAAAACGTGGAGGCAATAAGGATCGATTTCTACCTGGAATATATTCTGCCACTTATGCCATGTGGCAGCAAGGTCGAATCCACCGATCCCGCTGAATAAGCTCGCATGACGCAGTTTCTTTCTTATTCATGCCGCGTTCTTCTCCTCATTAATATCTGCTCCCGACAATCCATCGGTTTTTCCATCGCGCTCTTTTTTAATGCCATGAGTTTTTGCTGCTGCGTCGAACCCAATCCACTTTCCTTTTTTGTCAAGACCGCGATCAGCAAGCTCAAGTCGCACTAAATAACTCAAGTCAATTTTTCCCTCTAATATTTCGACGAGCATTGCAGTCGCTATCCCGCTAAATAGCATTCTAGGATTTAGATCATCTGGGCCGTCGTCATATTTTTTCAGAAAAGCGCCGTTGGATTTTTTCTTTGAAAGTTCGCCAACAAAATGATTAGCATCATCATAACGCCAGAATCCGAAGTGACTCTGATCGCCGATATGTGCGCCGAAGTATGATCCATTCGGAGCGATGGAATTCAGCAGAGGAATAATAGTCTCACGAAGTACAAAACCACGAGTTTCGTCGTCTTTAGCTTGCTGCAATTCGATAATAACTTCAGAAAGACGAAGTTTTATGAATGTTTCTTCTTTTACAGAATCAAGAAAATTCATGCAGCGTTCGATGAGGTCTTCCTGCTTTAACGTTCCTTCAGAAAGTGAAAGTCCTATGTAGTGATCAGGCAGCTGCCTGGGTCGGGGCGCTTTAGATTTACCGTTCAAGCCTTTGAGATCATCCTTCCCTTCCCAGAAACCATATGTGGCAACTTCCTGTGCGCCGAAATCGGAACCAATGGGTGCGATCTTATCCAGCAGCGGTTCAATATCATTGTATAAAATATCCCACCAGCTTTCCGTACTGCTTTTTTTCTTCAGCTTTTTTTGAATCTTTTCAATATGCTTTTCGATCTGGGCTTCCTCTTTCACAGATTCAAGGAACTTCATAAAATGCTCAACCATCTCGTCAATTTTTCGCTCACCCTTGTAGAGGACACGACCTTTAAATGAAGCAGCCAGTCGTTTGGGTTTCGGTTTTCGGCGAAATATGCCTTCCATATCCTCTTCCTCGATTCCCGCAAGTGCAGGCTGCTGTTCTTGCGCTACTGCTGCTTCAAAAATCCTCATCTCGCCACCCTGATTATATCTGCCGTATTGAATGGCTTTGCCTTTCTCCGGCACCTCGATCACCACGTCCACGTTGTGCTTAAAATCGTTCCGGCCACGAACTTGACCGTCCTTGCGAACCTGGAACACGTAGATGAATGAGATGCGCGGGTATTTCTTTTCGAGTTTATCGATGTCTTCCGGTGTGAGCTTCAGTTTCGTCACGCTATCGAGGAATATAAATGCGTACTTCGACAGATCTGCGGGAAGCCTTTCGATCACATCCAGATTCGGATGCACCACGTTTGTATCCTCAAGTTTGGTTTTCAGCTCATCGTCGAGCCCTTCTTCAATTGCCACGTACAGCACCTTTCCGTGATTTCGCGCGAGATATCCGGCAAATTCCACGCAGAGGTATGACTTACCCATTTTAGGCCAGCCGAAAACCATTGCTGTAAATCCCGGACGCGGATCACCTATGAAGTCGAGCCATTTATCTTTGAAACCGATCTTTTCGAATTTTTGCTTTACGAAATCGGTACTGCAGATTGTTCCATCCTCTTGCCTGATCCCTGAAAGAGGCACTTCATCGATTTTCTTTTTGTGTTTTGGGCCGGTCTCCACCGTATTCATATATTCAATCTTATCAATGGCCCTTATCAGCATTAAAGCTGTTTCTTTATCTATATTAATCACGATAGCATGATCCTCGTATTCCGAATACGCTTTTAAAAGTTCTCTTTGGATGAACATTATCTCCTCTGCAGCTGGCGAGGATTTACGGATTTTTTTCTTGCGAATGGATTGCTGTAGGTCGTCAATAAAAAGCACGAGGTTTTTTATGAGAAATCGTTTTCCGTCAAGAGCAAGATACCTTCGAATGAACTGCCGCTCCTCTTTAAACTTTTGTTTAGCCGATGCATGAAAACCTTCAAGAGAATCGTCACCTGAAAGCGGCTCTTCTTTGATATCACGCTTTGACCTATGCCCCTTGTCCAGATTATTAAGCTCCTCGATTTTGTCAATAGCCTTCCAGATTTTTTTGAACGTCTTTTGACTGTGATAAATATTCGTACCACGCATGTCTAAATTCTTATAGATTTTCAACAGCTGGTTTTGAATGAACATGATTTCATCTGCGAACGGTGAAGTCTTCCGGATTTTTTTCTTCCGAATGGCCGCTTGCAAATCATCGATAATGAGTTCAATCTTTGTAGGAGCCATAAAAAAACTTCCGTGCAATTCAATAAAACGGTTAAGGAATTCGAATTCTGCCTTGTGCTTTCGCATCGCTTTTCTGTTCTTATCAGCAGTCCCGCTTAACGATTCGTCCGTTGAAACCAAATCTTCCAGCTTCTGAAAAGCCAGGTCGCTGGCTGCTTTCAACTCCTTGTCCGATTCGATCAGGCTCCAGTCCTGCCCGTTCCCGGTTGTTGAGGCGATCACCTGATGAACATTGCCAAGTTCCTGCGGCAGATTTTCTGTGCCGAGCTTTTCTATATGTTTGAAGTAGTTGTCTTTAGTTATCATCACGCAGCAGTTTTTAGTTCTTGTAAATCTTCGGTCAGCTTTTTAATGCTGTACTCCCCGGCCTCGTTCTCATCGTAGTTGAAGACCATCATTTCGATTTTCTTCTTATCGGTATGTTTGGTCACGGCAACAGTTCTTTTCACACGCTTGCAATTCCACTTGTTCTTTTTGATGTATTTATTCAGCACCGGCGAGGGATAGCTGCTGAGCAGGAATTTCCCTTTTAGTTTCTGCAATAGATCGAGCAGCTGGATATATTGCTCTTCCGTGTAGCCGCCGTAATGCCCCATGTCGGAATTGAAGTACGGCGGATCGATATAGAAGAACGTGTCTTTGTCGTCGCAGCGATCGATCACCTTCAGCGCATCGTTGCTTTCGATCTGCACTTTCTTCAATCTGTCGGCATATGCCTTAATAAAATTATCACGCTTATCGGCCAGCGCTTTCTCTTTCGTATTCGTCTTGCCGAATCCCCAGGATGTCAACTGCCCGGAGAATCCCTGATTGGCTAGCGTCCAGAATGCCCATGCCCGCTTGACTTCGGAAAACATATCGGGATATTTATAGACGACCTGCGCCTTTTTGTAGAGCTCGCGGCTGTGCGGCGTTGCGCGTACTTCTTTCTGCAGAGCTTTGAACTTATTTTGCACCACCTTATAGAAATTGATCACCTCGCCGTTGATATCGTTGATCACTTCCACTTCGGACTTCGGCTTGGCGAAGAACAGCGCCCCCCCGCCGAAGAATGGTTCACAATAGAGCTTATGCTTCGGAATAAGAGCAAGCAGGTGCTTTACCAGCGCCTGCTTGCCTCCGTAGTATGTAATCGGTGTTTTCATTTTCTTCGCGCTTCAAGCTCCTTCCGGTGGCGGCTCTTCTTCTCCGTCCCGACCTCCTGATCCTGTTGTGGGATTCACTGTATCGAGCATCATCGCGATGGCCTGCAACAATTCTCCCGGAGTATTGAAAACAGGAAGCCTTACATCAGCGTGAGGAATCCAGACATGGCGTAACGGGCCTAAACCCAAGTCGAGCTGAACGATTGTATTTCTGACAAGCGTCACCGTTCGCACCTGTCCCTTCACTACATGCAGTGGCTTATTATCAAATAAAATTTTTAGCCTTAATCCTTCATCGATTACATCAATGTTCATAGAGCCTTTTGCGGTCTGCTTTCGCAGCCGAATCTTCGTTGCAGAATGCGGCGACAAGCACCTCGCCGACTAGGGCACCCACAAACCCACCCACCATCAGGTAAGTCATCGTGTCTTTGCCGTTGCTCTTTGCAAAGTGATAGCTTGCCAGCGAAACCAGCAGCGAAGAACCCGATACGATTACCTTCTCTTTCATAGTTATTTCAGAATGATCATTGTGGCCGCTACTCCCGTCATCACCGCCATGCCCAGCGTAAGAAATTTTACTTCCCTCTTTTTCCGCCTGACCTGCTTGGTCAGCAACGCCAGGCCGTCCTGCAGCCGACGCTGCGCGATCAGTGAACTGTCGGTAAGCGATCTCATTTCAGTGTAGCTCTGCTGGCAGAGCTGAATCGTGGAATCCTTGTTGGAGACCACACGCTCCAGCCCGGAAATAGTTGAATCGCAGAGTTGATCGCGGTAGGTCGATTGCTGGACCAAAACGTCCACCTGTTCCGAAAGTGAATCGCAGCGTTGCAGCTTAATAATAGTGTCGGCTTCTAGCCGGACGCGCCCGGAAAGGCCGCTCACCCGGTACTTTAAAACGATCACCTGCTGCTGCGATGCGGCCAGCGCTTCCTTCGTGCCGGAGATCTGCTGCTGAAGGGAACTGTTTTCTTTCATCAGGTGCTGAAGTGCCAGCTGGTAATCCTGCTCGACCGCTTCAACCTGCGTTTGAATCCAGGCGGCGTTGTCGACCGTCTGTGCATCAAAAGGATTACGGCTGGCTGGTTCTTCCGTGAGCTTGGTATAGAAGACCATGCCGATCAGCAGCACGATCATAAAGAGGGCAGAAAAATTTCGGTTCATGTTAGAGTTTTTTAAAAGGGTATCATGATTATTTTTTTATCCGTCGTTCAATAGAATATCCAAAGCATCCAGCCGCGCACTTCGTTATTTCTATTCCCTTTGCCTGTAAGAATGGCTTTCTTCAAATTCTCAGGTTTGCCGCCTGCTTTGTAGAAAATCTCTTCGAGCTTCGTCTTCACCTGTTGCAGTTTGCGCCACTTATTGATATCGATACCACGTTTCTCAACTTCGCCTTCCGGCAGGTAAGCCCACTTGATCCTTCCGGCGATCTTCAGCGCGTTGAGCTTCATGGCCGCAAGCAATCCGTTGCGCAGCGCCACGGTTGCAGGGTTTACCTTGTTGAGGACATTCAGCAGTTTTCCTTTGGGTTTTCCTTCGGCTTGCCTTTGTGCCTTTTTCTCCTCTTTCTTTTCTTTACGCGCTTCTTTTTTCTCGGCCTTCTTTTGCTGACGTGCCTCTTTCTTCTTGCTTTTGCCAAGCTCATCGCCCAACTCGTCATCGAGTTCGTCATCTATACCGTCTAAGAATTGTAAGTCCATGTTATCTTCTTTTTCGCTGTATGGTTCTTCGTAGTTGAATCGATCAACCACACAGTCCATAGTGATGTAACTTCCGTTTCCTGTCAGCACGATCGGATAGATGTGCTGGAAATAATTTTTGCTGTATTTCGTAATTCGAAGAATTATTTTCTTCGGACTCAGGCCGCAGTTGATCATTAAGCTGCAGACAAGCACCGTCATACAATCGCAATCGATGCCCACAAACCTGTCTTTCCAACTGCGTCGCGGGCTTCGTATATCTTCCAAGCCTTCTCTGTCCCGGTGATAGTTGAAGTGTGTCTTGACGAAATACCAGATGTTCTCGCATGTTTCATACTCTGTTTTTCCTTTCAGCAGCGGCGCGATCTTTTCTGTTTGCCACAGCGTCTTTTCCACTACTTCTGGAATGAACTTTACCGTATCGTCTACCTTCGCTCCACGTTTTACTTTCGTGTCTGTAAGTGCCGCACGAGGCCAGAGGTGATCGATATCCGCACCACTTTTTATTTTCCACTTTATTTTCGCTTCCACGGTTCATGCCGATTTCAAAGTCACTTCTTCTGTGATTTCGTATGGAAAGGGTTTCTGATCCTTTCCCATGTCAATGCTCGTCTGCGCAACGGTGGTGATCTTCACAGCCTCGCCGCTCTCGATTGCTTCGACCAGGCCACCGCCCAGGGAGAACACGCCCTTGTAAGGAATTTTGATCATGATGCCCTCCGCTACAGCTTCGCCCCATTTCGGGATCGGGATGCTCCTGTCGACGACTTGCGAAGTGCCGATGGTCGCACCCTTGTACTGGAGCTTGACGAAGGGGAACTTGATGGTGACCGGCTCCTCGGATGGATTCTTCAGGTTCACGTCCACACGGATCGTTATGCCTTTGAAGTCGATCTTGTGAAGCATCAGCGAATTGACCACCTCCAGTTTTTTTCCTGCTTCATTCAGCTTGATCAGCTTCCTTCCGCGAGGGATGAGATAGTTTGCCGCTACTCCGGCACCAACTAGTATGGCAAGCAAGCCGATCATTTCTTCTTAAGCTTTTCACCAATAAAATCAGTAGCCAGTTTGAAGGCCATCCAGATCACGCCGCCGATCAATGCTTTTGCAGCGTACTCTGTCAGCGCGCCCGAGTCGAGGCCGGCGAACAGAAGAGAGCCGGTTAAGAAGATGCTCGAGCTGGGGTCGTGATGAAATTTGGGTTCCATATACTTTGAGTTTGTGTCTGCGTAAATCATGTTGTAAATGTGTGCGGGTGGTCGGACTCACTTTTCCCTTCAGGTCGGTTCGTAGCGCTTCACAACTTTTATTTGCGCTTCACGCACATTTTTATCTATTGTTCCACCTCGATCACCGAGGGCAGTCCCAGCTTTTCGAAGATGATCTTCACTTGCGGGATCAGGTAATAGCGCCCTGTGCGCTGGCCCACTTCGGCTTCAAAGGGTTTGAGCCATGTTTTTATAGTGCGCCAATGCACACCGTACAGATCTCCGAGTTCTTTCAGCGTGTAAGGCTTGACCTGGATGACGGCCTTTTTCTTCAGCTCAGCCATGAGAGCCTCCTTTCGTTTATGCAATTGCAAAAGGCGGGACAGGCGCTCGCGCACGAAAACACGCAGCGCGTACTTCTCGTGTGCGCGAGCCTCCAGCAGCTTTTGATGCGCCGGAAAAAACCTGTGGTGAGAAAAGGAAAAGGCCGGGATGAAAGAGGGGAAATACAGCTATGGCTTCCGGCCTGCGAGAGTTGGTTGATGAATATGCATAATGCTCCTCGCACATTCGATGCGGGAATGCTGCGATAGTACTCTTCAATATCTTTTTTGGATGGGCCGCTGCTGCCCTTAAGAACCTGTGCGATGCCCCAGCTGGTGTCGATCAGCAGCTGGCGCGTGGCGGGGTGCAGGATATGATTTGATCTGTTCATGGAACAAATCTGCACCCGGAGAAAAATGTGATTTCCTGTTGATGTCGGTTCAGGTATGTTTCATGCTCATCAATTCACGCTGATGTAAAACAATGTAAAGTTCCAGGTAGGAGAATAGGGATTTCGAGGGAAGTGTTTTCAGCGAGGAAGGAATGGAATGGGCAAGGCAATAGCCTTTAGTCTTTTTTGGAAGAAGACCAATTGAAGAGAATTTTAAAATGATTGCCGAGAAAATTAGGAGGGTTTGATGCCCGACTCGGGTTCGCCGAGTTTTTCAAAGATGAGTTCAACCTGGTTTATCGTGTAGAACCGCCCGCGCCTCGGCCCGACTTCGGCCTCAATCGGCTCCAGCCATTTTTTTAGCGTACGGGCGCATACGCCGTACAGTTTTCCGAGCTCCCTTAGCGAATATGGTTTTCGCGGAACTCTTCTCGGTAACATTTCCATAGCTCATACCGTGTAGAAGGGTTAAGACATTAATAAACAGATTCAGATAACGATTTAAACTTTAACCTGTCTTACTTCTTCTTCTCACTTACGTAGCTTTGGGTTCCAGAGGTTCTTCGGGGGCAAAGTCAACATTTTACTCTGGCTATCGTGCAAATAGGTACTTAAACAAATATAACGAATTTGTGAAACTCTGTCAATAAAAATCTTACACGCTAATACATGCTGACCAAAAATTTTTAGACAACCGGAAAAACAGCTTTTACGTATAAGGATTTCTCTTTTAGCTTATTTGCTAACGGAGAGCTTGCGCAGGTCGAACCAAAAACTTCTGCAAGTGTTGGTGAGGTGCTGAACGTTTATTTCTTCGGCGTCCCGCTCGATCAGGTCTGCAAGGTGATGGCAGAAAGCAACCATCTTTTTCTTGTCGCCGGCCGAGTTCTTAATCAACTTGGAAAGTTTACTTAGGAACTCACCCATCCGCTTAATCATAAGATCGTAACGCATCTCGCCCTTCTCCGAAAAGTATGGATCAATCGCCTTTACGAAATCCGGGGCCAGCTTCGTCAACTCAGCATCGGCGATAATCAGTTGCTCAGGGCTTTCAGAATTATCAAAATCGGTGGAAAGAAATTCTCTCACGAGCTGAATGAAATCGCGCTCTTTAAAATCCTGTCGAATAATTGCTGTCATAGTGTGGGGCATCGGTAGAGGCAATTTAATAAAATCGTGAGTTTACTTTTTATGTAGGACAATCTTTTTCGTGGAAAATCCCCTAAAGTGGGGATAAATAAATCCCTGGGACTGATGAAAAAAATCAGGATCAGGAGAACCGAGCTATTCAGTAGGCGTTTGACGCACTGGAGGATTTCCTGAAATGGTGCTTACACGGAAAGAAGTGATTTTTTTGTCGCAGGTTATATTCTTTTCATACGTGAAGCTGTGCTTAGGTTTTATTTCAGCTTTCCTGATTCTTCCGCCGCCGAAGCATACTGAATCTTTTTCCGTGTTACGTGCGCTCCAGAGCCATTCCACTTCATTGTAGGCAATGAAGCGGGCCGTATTTTTAATTCGCAGGGTGACGTGGATCGTGGTATCGTTGATCTGCTTTTGAGAAACTTTTGCTTTCAGGTACTCGTCGGAGTTGCGGCGCTCGTGATAGATGCGGGCTTCTTGGTAGCAGCCGATCAGCAGAAGCGGAATAAAAAATAGAGTAGCCTTTTTCATAACAGAGTAGATAAAGTTTTGCATACCTAAGATGC
>Ga0196978_1001015_pt1 | contig 13185 bp, 10 predicted proteins | sample S3v_2013CmetaG_FD_155491 | JGI IMG/M metagenome (GOLD analysis project Ga0196978, IMG submission 155491) | Soil microbial communities from Anza Borrego desert, Southern California, United States - S3+v_20-13C | ecosystem: Environmental > Terrestrial > Soil > Desert | place: USA: California... | reverse complement strand
TCGCCTGTTCGAGCAGGCGGGGAGGCCGCCGACGCCGAGCGGCCTGAGGTCGTCGAGCGCGTAGGACTCGCGCGCGCCCGTCTTGCGGCCGAGGTATTGCAGCGAGCGCAGCCAGTACCAGTCGGCGGCCAGCCCGTTGAAGGCGAGGCTCAGGCGGCGCGCCGCCTCGGGCGCGACGTAGAGGTCTTCGTAAGAGGCGAAGGGGTCTTCCGCGGGGCGCACGGCGTCGAGGCGGCGCGAGAGCAGGAAGACGCAGGCCAGCCCGGCGACGACGACGAGGGCGAGCGCCGCGTCGCGCGCGGCGAACGGGGGGCGCGGGGCCGGGCCGCTGTGTCCGTCGCGGGCGTTCATTTGAAGTTGCGCCGGCGGAAGACGAGCGTCGCGGCCGCCAGCAGCACGGCGACGTAGACGAGGCCGTAGAGGAGCGCGCCGGCGAAGGCTTCCGCGGTCGGCGTCCGCCCGTGCGAGGCGGCCGTGATGTAGGCGTAGTTCGAGAGGTTCGGCAGCAGGTAGTAGAGCGCGCCGAAGAGGAGGCGCGCGGCGGCCGACCCGCCCGTCTCGGAGAGGTTGCGGAGGTCGGCGCTGAAGTGGCCGATGACGAAGACGAGGAAGGTGAGCAGGGCCGAGAGGGCCGGCGTCGAGAAGGAGGAGAAGAGGAGCGCGACGGCGACGAGGATCATCAGCTCGGCGTAGACGAGCGCGGCCGCCGGCCAGATCGTGAGGACGAGCGGGTGCCAGCCGCCGCGCACGTAAACTAGCGCGAGCGAGACGCCCGCCGCCATCACCGCGACGTTGACGGCCAGCGTCAGGCACAGGCCCAGATACTTGCCGAGCAGGAACTCGCCGCGCCCGACCGGCTTGGCGAAGATGGCGTAGAGCGTGCGCCGCTCGATCTCCTTGTAGACCAGCCCGACGCCGACGAAGACCGCGATGAAGACGCCGAACAGGAGCATCGCGCTCAGCCCCATGTCCACGATGATCTTCGACTCCTGCGCCGCCGACAGCTCGCCGAGGAAGACCGCGCCGCCCGTCAGCAGCAGCACGAAGAGGACGAGGTTGTAGAGCACGCGGTCGCGCAGCGCCTCGCGGAAGGTGTTGCGGGCGATGGCGGCGACGCGCCGCGGCGACGACCCGCGCGCGGCCGGGCGGGAGGCCCCGACGCCGGCCAACTCCTTCGCCTGAACCATGTCCTCAACAATACTGCTCATCGTCTTTCTTTGTCACCCTAAATCAGTAGTCGGTGGCCGGCGTTCGGCGGACGGTAGAAAGAGCTTCGGCGGCGAACCGTTCGCGTGCCGGCGTCGGCTTAGGCGGCGCGGGGCCTGCCGACTGCCCCTTCAGTTTTTAAGCGGCGTCCCGCCGGCGATGGAGGTCGGGGGGGTGGCGACGCCGATGGGGTGCTGGAAGATCGCGCCGGGCTCGTTCGACGAGAAGTTGCGCGTGCCGGTGTTGGCCGTGGCGGGCGCGGCCCCGGCGCAGAAGACGGTCGCGCCGCCCGTCAGCGTGATGGCGTACATGTAGCCGCTCTTGGCGGTGGCGGCGGTCGTCGCCGAGGCGAGGTGGCTGTCGATCATCTCGTAGGTCAGCAGCTCGGCGAAGGTCGCGAACGTGCTGCCGCCGCCGTAGGTCGAGCGGTACGCCTCCTCGACGCTCGAAAGGTTGCGGATGGCGGAGATGGCCGAAGCCTCGTTGGCCGCGCGGCGCGAGGCCAGCAGGTTGGGGATGGCGATGGCGGCGACGATGCCGATGATCGCGACGACGATCAGCAGCTCGATCAGCGAGAATCCCTTCTGACTTGTCGGCGTCTGCATAGGTTCACCCACCTCTCGGCGGCGCGCGGCGTCGTGTAAAGCCGAAGCGGGGCGAGGCACTCTGCCTGCGCCCCGCTTCGGCGTGCTCGGATCGGGTCAAGAGTTACGGCTAGTTGCCGATGGGCTTGACGGTCGCGCCGGACGGCTCGGTCGCGCCGCAGGCGGTCGTCGGGGTGGTCGTGTCGGCGAGGATGATGCCCTCTTCGTTCGACCAGAAGCGGCGGCGGCCGACGTTGAGGCTGGCCGAGGTCGCGTTCGTCTGGTAGCCGGAGTTGAGGTCGGCGGCCGCGGTCGGGATGGCGTAGAAGTAGCCGCTCTTGGCGGTGGCCGCGTCGACGGCGTCGGCGACGCCGCTGTCGATCAGGTCCTGACCTTCGAGTTCGGCGATGGTGCCGTAGACGCCGCCGCCGACGGTCGAGGCGTAGGTGGACTGGGCGCTCGTCAGGGTGCGCATGGCGGAGATGGCCGAAGCCTCGTTAGCGGCGCGGCGCGAGGCGAGGAGGTTGGGGATGGCGATGGCGGCGATGATGCCGATGATCGCGACGACGATCAGCAGCTCGATCAGCGAGAAGCCGTGCTGGCCTTTTTTCTGTTGCATCTTCTTTCTGGTGCTCCTTAGAGAATCTGGGGTCGAGTGAAGATTAGTTCTCGCGCTCTCGGACATCGTCTCAGGCTACGCGCCGCTGTCGCGCGATCCGGTCGGTGGTGGGAGAAACAAGGGGCGTGCCACGTCGCGCGCGGACGGCCTCGGGGCCGAAAAAGCGGCGTTTTTGCGGGCTGTTGCCGGCGGGGGAGGGCGGGTCGGGGCGGCGTGCCGGGGGCCACGGCGCGCGCCGGTAACAATTTTCGGCACGGGCCGCCTGCCGTAAATTGACAACGCGCGCAGCCCGCTCTCAAGGCAAAGCTTACTGGGCCGGCCGGCCCGGATTTCAGGAAATCGCGCGCCCGGCTTCCAATTTCCACGCGGCGCGAAGGAGGGCGGAAGGCGGTTGAGCGCAGCGTCAGGCGGGGTTCACACGAAGGGCGCGGAGGGTTCACAGGGGACGCGGAGAAATCAACTTCTTCTCCGCGGACTCCGCGAGCCCCCCGCGCCCCCTGCGTTGAAGACTGCTTTCGGCGCGCTCGACGGGAGGTCTAAAACAGACCGGAGTCCGCGGCCGGAAGCAGTCGCCCCCGGCCGCGGACTCCGGAACGGAGTCGGCGACTTTTAAAGTCCCGCCTTAGCTCGACGTGCCGCCCGTGGCGTAGGCCGCCGCGCCGCCGCCGGTCGTCTCGCCGGAGCCGGACTGCTGCTGCTCGTCGGTCTTGGCGGTGGCGGCCATCGTCTGCGCCGCCTGATGTTCGACGCGGCTGCGCTTGGCCACCTCCTGCTGCGTCGAGAGGTCGATGCCGATGAGGTCTTTGAGCTTGCCGAGCAGGGCGGGGACGACCACGGTGCGGGCCGTGCGCGAAAGCTCCTCGACGGCGCGGTCGCCGAGCGTGGACAGCTCCTCCTGAAGCCGGTCGTAAGCCTTCGTCTCCTTGAAGCGCTCGAAGAGGCCCGGCCCCTTCGGCTCCTCGGCCTGCCCCGTCTGGCCGCCCGTCGAGGCCAGCGCGGCGAACGAGGACGGCGACTCGGACGAGGGCGCGGTCGGCGACTGGTAGCCGCTGCTGTAGGAGGGGCGCGTGTCCGGCCCAACGTCTTCGGCCGAGTCCGAGCCGTAGTCGCCCGCGGCGGCGTAGGCCGCGGGGGGCGCGGCGCGGTGGGCCGAAGAGCCGGTCGTGCCGCCGAGGACGGGGCTGGCCGCGTAGGGCCGCCGCGACTCGCCCATGCGGTCGAAGCCGCGGTCGATGCGGTCGAACGAGTCGGCCTCGTCCGCGTAGCTCAGCTCGTCGTACTCGTCGGCGTCGCGGTCGCCCCGGAACGCGCCGGCCACGCTGTAGCCGAGGCAGATGCCGACGCCGAACGCGCCCAGCGTGAAGGGGAGCGGGCGGCGTCGGTACTGCTCGCGCCAGTCGAGCGAGTCGCTGATGTTCTCTCTCACCTGCTGGTACTGGTTCACCACTGTCTCCTTGATCTCCGTGACGGTCTGTGTGATGGATTCGCGCGCCTCCTCCATACGACGCTGAAGCTCGGCCTTCGTCGCATCCGTTTCGGCGGCCGCTTCGGGCGCGCGCTGAAGTCCTACATTTCGTTCTTCAGCCATTGCTTGTCCTTTCTGATCTCCTCCAGACTGGTGGTCGGCGCGGGGTTGTACGAGGCCATCCGGTTCTTCATCACGAGGATGATGACGCCGCCGATGACGAGGTAGACGACGCCCGTGATGAGGAAGCCCCAGCCGTAGCTGGTCGGGCCGTAGCGCTCGGCGACGCGGCCCGCGTCGTCGCTGCCGAACAGCGTCGAGATGAAGAAGGCGATGGCGACGTTGACGAGCGCGAAACCGATGGCGGCGATGATGGCCCCCACGGCCGTCACCGCGGCGTTGCGCGCGTAGAAAGCCGCGTCCTCCTTCAACTCGACCTTCACGAGGCTGAGCTTGGTGTCAACCAGCGTCATGACGTGGTCGCCGAGGCGACCCAGCAGCGCCGGCAGGTTCTCGATGTCGGCCTGCGGCACTGCCGCCGGGGCGGCCGCCGCCCTCCTCTCCACTTCGGCCATCGCACCCTCCTTACAAAGTGACGAGTCCGGGGTTCCGGGTTTCGAGTTAAAGCCCCTCCGGCGGACGCTTCAAGTGCCGGGCGGAGTCCTTTAACTCGGAACCCGAAACTCGTAACTCGAAACTTAAAGTTAACGCCGTCCGCCGCGCAGCAGCAGCCCGAGGACGAAGCCGGCCGCGGCCGCGACCAGAAGCGCCTGCCCGGGGTTCTGCCGCGCGTAGTCCTTCGCCTCCTCGGCCATCTGCCCGTAGTCCTTGTTGCGCAGGTCGGTGATCTTGTCGCCGACGCCCGAGAAGCGCTCGCCCAAGTAGTCCTTCGCGTGCTGGCCGTACTCGGCGACCTTCTGGCCGTACTGGCGGGCCGTGTCGGTCAGGCCGCCGCCTTCGCCGCCGCCGCCGGTCGTGGAGGTCGAAAGCCCGGTCGAGGTGCCGGCGTCGCCGGCGAGGCCCGTGGCCGTGCCGGCGCCCGTGCCGCCCGCGCCGCCCGAAGTGCGCGCGCCCCACTGGGACGGGTCGCCGGTGGCCCCGGCCGAAGTCCCGCCGGCCCCGGTCGTCCCGCCGCCCGCGCCGCCGGTGGTGGTGTTGTCGTTATCAGGTCTGTTCTGTGACATCTTCCTTCTCTCCTCTGCTAGGTAATGGTGTTAGACCGCTCGACAATGAAAGCGCGCGAGAGATCGCTTCACGCCAAAAGGGTTTTCCCGTCGCCGAGGTGCAAACGTCGTGCCGCCCTGAAGGCGGCGGCCGGCGGCGGCGGAAAATGCGCGGCGGGGCGGCGCACGCGCATGCGCGCCCCGCGCCGAAAAACTTCGGTTTTGTTGTGAAAAGGTACGGGCTAAGGGTAGCACAAGGCTGGGAACAATACATCACGAAAGTATTTCCGCGAACCTGCTTGACAGTCGCGTCGTACCGATGTTAGTAAGTACTTACTTGCGGGACTCTGGCGGGCGGAGAGCGGGATGAGCAGACAGGCCGAGACGCGGCGCGACGACGCGCCCGAGGCGGGCGCGGGCGGCGGGCGGATGGCCGCCGAGGAGCGCCGGCGCCAGATCGTGCGCGTCGCCATGCGCCTCTTCGCCGAGCGCGGCTTCCGCGGCACGACGACCAAGGAGATCGCGCAGGCGGCCGGCGTCTCCGAGGCCATCATCTTCCGCCACTTCGCCACCAAAGACGAACTCTACACGGCCATCATCGACGACAAGTCCTGCGAGGGGCTGGGGGGCGGCCTCGGCGCGGGCGACGAGTCGCACGAGGGGCACACGGTGGTCGATGTCGTCCGCCACTGCGTCGGCGACGCGATGGAGCGCGGCGACGACCGCGCCGTCTTCGAGCGGCTGGCGCTGACGATGATCGAGCACCATCAGGCCGACCCGCAGTTCCTCCGCCTCCTCCTCTACTCGGCGCTCGAAGGCCACCAGCTCGCGCAGATTTTCTGGGATCGCAACGTCCGCGTGATGTACGAGTTCCTCGGCGCCTACGTCCGCCGGCGGCAGCGCGAGGGGGCCTTCCGCGAGGGCGTCGATCCGCTCGTCGCCGTGCGCGCCTTCACCGGCGCGGTCATCCACCACTCGCTCAACAACACGCTCTGGGACAAAGACCCGGCGCGGCGCATCCTCAACCTCTCGACCGAGGAGGCGGCGCGCGCCTTCACAGACATTTTACTGCGGGGCCTGACCGGCGGCCCCGCGGCGGCGAAGGGCGGCGCGAAGCCGCGCCCGCAGCCGCCCGGCCACAGGAGCAAGAAGAAGTAAACGTTATGATCTCCCGTCAACTTCTCAAGACCTCGTTCGCGCTCACGCTCGTCGCGGCGCTCGGCCTCGGGGCCGCGGCGTGCGGCGGCGGCTCGCGCGCGCAGGCGAACAAGCAGGGGCCGGAGGCCGAGGGCACGCCCGAGGCGGTGCAGGTTTCGACGGCCCCGGCCGTCCGGCGCGACCTGCCGCGCTTCATCGAGGCCACGGGCGGCCTCGCGGCCGACGAACAGACGGACGTGGCCCCGACCGTGGGCGGCCGCGTCGTCTCGGTCGGCGTCGACCTCGGCAGCTACGTCCAGCGCGGGCAGCCCATCGTCCGGCTCGACGCGGCCGACGCGCAGCTCCGGCTCGAACAGGCGCAGGCCGCGCAGGCGCAGGCGCAGTCCAACGTCCGGCAGGCCGAGGAGCGCATCGGCCTGCGGCCCGGCCAGCGCTTCGACCCGGCGCGCGTCGCCGAGGTCGGGGCCGCGCGCGCCGCCCTCGATCTCGCCGAGAAGCAGTTGCGCCGCTTCGAGACGCTGCTCGAATCCGGCGACGTCTCGCGCTCGGCCTACGACCAGCAGCGCGCGCAGCGCGACCAGCTCCGCCAGCAGTACGAGGCCGCGCTGGCGCAGGCCAACCAGTCTTACGCGGCGGTGGGGACGGCGCGGGCGGCGGTCGAGTCGGCGCGCGTGCAAGTCGAGACGGCGCGGAAGGGCGTGCGCGACGTGATCGTCTACGCGCCCATCAGCGGCTACGTCGCCGACCGCCCGGCCGACCTCGGCGAGTTCATCTCGACCTCGATGAAGGTGGCTACCATCGTGCGGACGAACCCTTTGCGCGTGCGCATAGACATCCCCGAGCAGGACATCTCTGCGGTGCGGCCGGGCCAGAGCGTGTCGGTCAGCGTCTCGGCCTACCCCGGCCGCACCTTCGCCGGCCGCGTCGCGCGCATCTCGCCGAACGTCTCGGCGCAGTCGCGCACGCTCACCGTCGAGGCCGAGGTGGACAACGGCGAGAACCTGCTCAAGCCGGGCCAGTTCGCCACGATCCGCATCCTCCTGCCGCAGACCGAGCCGGCCATCCTCGTCCCGGCGCGCGCCGTGCGCTCCGACGGCACGTCGGCCCGCGTCTTCGTCATCCGCGACGGCGTCGCGCAGGAGCGGCTCGTGCAGACGGGGCAGGCCGAGGGCGACCTCGTCGAAATCCGCGGCAACGTGGCGCCCGACGAACCCGTCGCCACCTCGAACGTCGAGCAACTGGCCGACGGCGTGCCCGTCCGGCAGTAAAAAGTTTCGAGTTTCGGGCCGCGGGTTCGAGTTTGAGAACCCACCCGGAGCTTGAGCCGTTCGGTCGGAAAGGCGCTAACTCGAAACCCGGAGCCCGAAACTCGAAACTTAAAAGCCATGCAGAAACTGGCAGAGATTTGTGTCCGCCGCCCCGTCTTCGCGACGATGATTATCTTGTCGCTGACGGTCGTCGGCGCGTTCTCGTTCTTGTCGCTCGGCGTCGACCTCTTCCCGAAGATCGACTTCCCGACGATCACCGTGTCGGTCATCAACCCCGGCGCGAGCCCGCGCGAGATCGAGACGGAGATCACCGACAAGGTCGAGGCCGCCGTCAACACCATCAGCGGCATCGACGAGCTGCGCTCGACCTCGGTCGAGGGCGTCTCGCAGGTCTTCGTCCAGTTCCTGCTGGACAAGGACGTGGACGTGGCGGCGCAGGAGATACGCGACAAGGTCAGCCTCATCCGCGGCGACCTGCCCGAGACGGCCGAAGACCCCGTCATCATCAAGCTCGACACCGACGCCGCGCCCGTCCTGCGCATCGCCGTCTCGGCCAACAAGTCCCTGCGCGAAGTCACCGACATCGCCGACAAGGAGATCAAGGAGCGCATCGAGTCCATCAACGGCGTCGGGCAGGTCGAGATCATCGGCGGCGCCGAGCGCGAGATACACGTCTGGCTCGACCCCGACAAGATGCGCGCCTTCAACGTCACCGTGCCCGAGGTGATGGCGGCCGTGCGCGCGCAGAACTTGGAGGTTCCGGGCGGGCGCGTGGACGAGGGCGCGCGCGAGCTGACCGTGCGCACGATGGGCCGCATCACGAACGCGGCCGACTTCAACCACGTCGCCGTCGGCACGCGCGGCAACTACGCCGTCAAAATCTCTGACATCGGCTACGTCGAGGACGGGACGGAGGAGCAGCGCACGGCGGCGCGCCTGAACGGGCAGCCGGCCGTCACGCTCGTCGTCTCGAAGCAGTCGGGGCAGAACTCGGTCGAGGTGGCCGACGCCGTCAAGGAGCGTCTGGCCGAGCTGGAGCCGGGCCTCCAGCGCAAGGGCGTCCGCACGCAGATCGTCGGCGACCAGTCGATCTTCATCAAGGCGGCGGTCGAGTCCATCCAGACGCACCTCGTCGAGGGCGGCCTGCTCGCGGCGCTCGTCGTCTTCCTCTTCCTCTGGAACTTCCGCTCGACGATGATCGCGGCCATCGCCATCCCGACCTCGATCATCGCCACCTTCGGCCTCATGGCCGCGATGGGCTACACGCTCAACCAGATCACGATGCTCGCGCTGACGCTGATGGTCGGCATCGTCATCGACGACGCCATCGTGGTGCTTGAGAACATCTACCGCTACGTCGAGGAGAAGGGGATGGCCCCTTTTCAGGCGGCCATCGAGGGCACGCGCGAGATCGGCCTCGCCGTCATGGCGACGACGCTTTCGCTGCTCGCCGTCTTCATCCCCGTCGGCTTCATGGGCGGCATCGTCGGCCGCTTCATGTCGAGCTTCGGCCTCACCTCGTCGTTCGCCATCGCCGTCTCGCTGCTCGTCTCCTTCACGCTGACGCCGATGCTGGCCGCGCGCCTCATCAAGCGCGAGGAGGCGGCCGAGGGGCCGGCGACGGGGAGCGTGCCGAGCGAGGGCGACGCGCCGGCCGGGTTGGCCGACGAGTCGCGGGTCGCGGCCGGAGACCCCGGCGGGACGAACGAGGCGCACGAGACGGCGCGCGGCGAGGAGACGGCCGCGCCGCCTTCCGAGCGCGTGGCGCAGCCCGGCGCGCCCGGGCCGCACGGGCAGAAGACCTCGAAGGAGTCGCGCTGGTACCGGCCGATCGACCGCACCTACACGTGGATGCTGCGCTGGGCGATGGCGCACCGCTGGGCCGTCGTGCTGATGTGCGCGGCGGTCATCGTCAGCATCGTGCCCCTCTTCATGCTCGTCGGCAAGAACTTCCTCCCCGTCGACGACCAGTCGCAGTTCGAGGTCAACGTGCGCGCGCCCGAAGGCTCGACGCTGGCGGCCACCTCGGCCCTCGCCGAGCGCATCGCGGCCGACATCCGCCGGAACCTGCCCGGCGTCACCGACACGCTCGTCACCATCGGCGGCGGGCAGGAGCAGCTCGTCAACGACGCCAACATCTACGTCAAGCTGACGCCCATCGACGAGCGCGAGCGGACGCAGGTCGAGCTGATGGAGGACACGCGCCCGCTGCTCGCCAAGTACCCGAAGGAACTGCGCACCAACATCGGGCAGGTGCAGGCCATCTCGGGCGGCGGCTTCCGCAACGCCGACATCCAGTACGTCATCGGCGGCCCCGACCTCCAGCGGCTCACGGAGTATTCGGAGAAGCTGACCCAGAAGCTGCGGACGATCCCGAACGTGGTGGACGTGGACTCTTCGCTCATCGTCGGCAAGCCCGAGGTGAGGGTCGAGATCGACCGCGCGCGGGCCGCGGACTTGGGCGTGAGGGTCGGCGACATCGCGCAGGCTTTGAACGTGCTCGTCGCCGGGCAGGAGGTGACGACCTTCAACGAGGGCACCGACCAGTACGACGTGCGCGTGCGCGCCATCGGGCAGGCGCGCACCAGCCCCGAGGCGCTCGAGAACCTGTTCGTGCAGTCGTCGAAGACGGGCTGGACGAACCTCTCGAACCTCGTGCGCGTCGTCGAGGGCACGGGGCCTTCGGCCATCGACCGCCTCAACCGGCAGCGGCAGGTGACGATCACGGCCAACGTCACCTCGGGCGGCTCGCAGTCGGAAGTCATCACGCAGCTCGACCAGTTCGTGCGCGAGATCGGCGTCGGCTCCGAGTACACGACCGGGCTCGCGGGGCGCTCGAAGGAGCTGGGCCGCGCCGGCTTCTATTTCATGTTCGCGTTCCTGCTCTCGTTCATCTTCATGTACATGGTCTTGGCCGCGCAGTTCGAGTCGTTCATCCACCCGGTGACGATCCTGCTCACGCTCCCTCTGGCCGTGCCGTTCGGCATCCTCAGCCTGCTCATCACCGGGCAGACGGTGAACATCTTCTCGGGCCTCGGCCTGCTGCTGCTCTTCGGCGTGGTCAAGAAGAACGCGATCCTGCAAATCGACCACACGAACGAGCTACGGTCGCAGGGCATGGAGCGGCTCGAAGCCATCATTCAGGCCAACCGCGACCGCCTGCGGCCGATCCTGATGACGACCGTCGCGCTCGTCGCCGGCATGATCCCGCTGACGATCTCGACGGGGCCGGGTTCGGGCACGAACCGCTCCATCGGCGTCCTCGTCGTCGGTGGGCAGACACTCTGCCTGCTGCTCACGCTGCTGGCCGTGCCCGTCTTCTATTCGCTCTTCGACGACCTCGGCCACAGCCGCGTCTGGGGCCGCATCGGCCGCGGCATCTCCGGGCCGTTCGCGTGGGCGCGACGCCGCGCCGCCGCCACCGCGCACTCGTTCTTCGGTTTGATAGGGAAGCAATAATAAGGAGTAGACAGTAGACAGTAGCCGGTGGCGCCCCGCGCTCAGGCTGCCGACGCCGACACGACGACGTTTCGACTGAGAAGGTTTTTCTACTGGCTACTGGCTACTGGCTACTGATTACTGTTTATGCGCAATCATCAATCCAGCTTGAAGTCGGCGGCCGCCGCGCTCCTGCTCTGCCTGTCGGCGTCGCCGCTGCGGGCGCAGCAGACGACGACGCAGACGCCGCCTTACACGCCCGCGCCCTCGGCCAACTCGCCCGCGCAGGGGCCGCAGACGCAGTCGCCGCAGACGGCCTCGCCCACGCAGGCGCAGACGCAGCAGTCGCAGCAGCCGGCGCAGCCCGCCTCGCCGCAGCCGGGTCAGGGCGGCCAGACGGCCGCGCCCTTCGCCGGCTCGCTCGTCGGCGGCCCCGGCCAGCAGCGGCCGCCGACGCCCGCGCCCGGCGAGCCGACGACGCCCGCGCAGGCGACACCGCAGGTTCCCGCGCCGCAGGGGCCGCGCCAGCCCGGACGCGAGAGCGTGCCGGCCGCTGCGCCCTCGGACGTGCAGCTCGAAGTGCCGGCGGTCGCGCCCGGCTTCCGCACCGCGCCCGCGCCTTTCCCCGTCCTCGACCGCGTCGGCGTGGACATGGGCGAGCAGCGCCCGCTCACGATGCGCGAGGCCATCGAGATGGCTCTGGCCAACAACAAGGACATCGAGGTCGCGCGCGCGAACGTGCGCGTCGCCGAGTTCGACCTGCGCGCCTCGCGCGGCGTCTACGACCCGCGCTTCACCACCAGCACCTACTACGAGCGCAGCGAGACGCCGGTCGCCAGCTTCCTCTCGGGCAGCACCTCCGGCGCGGTCACGCAGTCGGGCTTCTTCAGCGCCAGCTCCGTTCAGGGCCTGACGCCGAAGTTCGGCGGCGGCTACCGCGTGGACTTCGTCACCAACCGCATCACGACCGACAACCAGTTCGCGGCGCTCAACCCGCAGTACCCCTCGTCGCTCGTCTTCAACTACACGCAGCCCGTCCTGCGCGGCCGCTCCTTCGACCAGAACCGCCGCGCCATCGAGATCGCGCGCCGCAACTTGAGCCTGACCGACGCGCAGTTCCGCCAGCGCGCCATCGAGACGATCACGGGCGTCCAGCGCGCCTACTGGGACTTGGTCTACGCGCTGCGCAACCTACAGATTCAGCGCGACGCCGTGCGCGACGCGCGCGCGCAGCTCGAACACAACCGGCGGCTCGTGCGGGAAGGCGTCCTCGCGCCCATCGACGTGGTCGCCGCCGAGGCGCAGGTCTCCGGCTTCGAGCAGAGCGTCTACACGGCGCTCGACGAGGTGGGCCGCGCCGAGAACAACCTCAAGAACCTCATCGCCGAGAACCGTGAGGCTCCGCTCTGGAACGCCTCGCTCGTCCCCGTCGATGAGGTGGACGTGCCGCCGCCGGCCGTGCCCCTGCAGGACGCGATGGCCGCGGCGCTCAGGAGCCGGCCCGAGTTGCAGTCGTCCGACGTGGCGCGCGAGATCAACGAGATCGAGCAGCGCTACGCGCGCGAGCAGACGCGGCCGCAGCTCGACCTCGTCGCCTCCTACGGCGCGACCGGCCTCGCCGGCTCGCTCAACACCTCGGACGCCTCGAACCCGTTCACCGCCTCGACGGCGCAACTGCGCCAGCGCATCAACGAGCTGTCGGCCATCAACGGCCTGCCGCCGCTTCAGGAGTTGCCGCCGCAGACCTTGCCGGGCACGCTCGTCGGCGGCCTCGGCCAGTCCTACGGCAACCTCCTCGCGAACCGCTTCAGCACCTTCCGCGTCGGCGTGCAGATCAACCTGCCGTTCCGCAACACCACCGCCGAGGCGCAGCTCGGCCGCTCGCTCGTCGAGGCCGAGCGCATCCGGACGCAGCGCGAGCAGTTGGAGCAGTTGATTCAGGTGGACGTGCGCAACGCCCTCCAGCAAGTCCGCACGGCCGAGTCGCGGCTGCGCGCGGCGGCCTCGGCCCGCACGGCCAGCGAGCAGCAGTACGAGAGCGAGCGCCGCAAGCTCGACGCCGGCCAGTCCACCGTCTTCCTCGTCCTCGAACGGCAGACCGCGCTCGCCACGGCGCGCGGCAACGAGCTGCGCGCGCAGACCGAGCTGAACAAGGCCGTCGCCGAGTTGCAGCGCGCCACCGGCAACTCGCTCGAACAGAACCGCGTCGAGATAGTCCTGCGTTAACCCCGCCGCAAAGTGGAGTGAGGCGGCTGGGGCGCGGGCCCGCCTCCCCGAGCGCGCG
>Ga0196978_1001010_pt1 | contig 13247 bp, 13 predicted proteins | sample S3v_2013CmetaG_FD_155491 | JGI IMG/M metagenome (GOLD analysis project Ga0196978, IMG submission 155491) | Soil microbial communities from Anza Borrego desert, Southern California, United States - S3+v_20-13C | ecosystem: Environmental > Terrestrial > Soil > Desert | place: USA: California... | reverse complement strand
CATCGAAGTCGGCAACAGCGTGGCCGGCCCGTATGCGGGGCTGATCCTCGCCGAGCTCGGCGCCGACGTGATCAAGATCGAGCCGCCGAAGACCGGCGACTTCGCGCGCGCGTGGGGCCCGCCGTTCTGGGACGGCTCGGCGGCGCATTTCGTCGCGCTGAACCGCGGCAAGCGCTCGGTCGTCGCGGAGTTGAGCGACCCGCAGCAGCGCGACGCGCTGGAGAAGCTCATCGTCGAGCGCGCCGATGCCGTCATCTTCAACCTGCGGCCGGGTATGGCGAAGGAGCGCGGGCTGGGGCCCGAGAAGCTCCTCGCGCTCAAGCCCGCGCTCGTGTACTGCGACATCGGCGCGTTCGGCCGCGGCGGACCGCTCGACGACAAGCCGGGCTACGATCCGCTCATGCAGGCGTACGGCGGGCTCATGAGCATCACGGGCGAAGACGAGACGCGCCCGCCGATTCGCGTGCCGGTCGCGATGACGGATCAGGGTTCAGGCATGTGGGCGGCGATCGGCATCGTCGCGAGCCTGCTCGATCGGTTGAAGACCGGCCGCGGCGGCCTCGTCGAGACTTCGCTCTTCGAGACCGCGCTCGCTTACGAAACCATCCAGATCGCGAGCGTGACGATGCAACCGCGCCGCATGAAACCGCAGGGCTCGGGCGCTTCCGGAATCGTGCCCTACCAGGCGTTTAGCGCGAGCGACGGCTGGATCGTGATCGGCGGCGGCAACGACAACCTGTTCGCGAGGCTCGTTGCCGCGCTCGGCATACCCGAGCTCGCGCAAGACGCGCGGTTCGTGACGAACGGCGATCGCGTGAAGCACCGGCGCGAGCTGATTCCGCTCATCCAGACCGAGGTGGAGAAATACACGCTGGTCGAAGTGCGCGGGCTGCTGGACGCGGCGGGCGTGCCGAATGCCCCGGTGCAGCGCATCGACCAGATCCCCGACGACCCACAGGCGCGCGCCCTCGGCATCATCCAGCAGGGCCCCGGAGGCGCGCTCCCCACGCTCGGACTGCCGCTGCGCTTCGACGGCGAGCGGCCCGCGTACGAGCGCGCGGCGCCGCGGGTCGGTGAGCACGGAACGATAGGCGGGCCTATCAAGGAGGATTAGCCCGGAGGGCGCTCCAGCCCTGTTGACGCTGCACTGCAGGTACGTATAGCGTGACCGCCGCACGCTCACTCAAAGCCGCCGATACGAGCGGCGTTCGCAGTACAACGTCTACTGGAGGAGCACATGCAACAGATCCCGGTGCATCGCCACACCGCGCGCGCATTCGCAGCATTCGCTCTCGCCGCGCTCACAACCGCCTTACCGTTTACCCCGCACGCGCAGGCGCAGGACAAACCGCAAAAAGTCGTGCTGCGATTCGCCGCCGACTTCACGCCTCCGCCGCATCCCGCCGGCATCGCGATGAAGCACTTCCAGGACCGCCTGCCGCAGGTGATCCCGGGCAGTGAAGTGCGCACCTATTTCGCCGGCGCGCTCTACACGATTCCCGAAGCCTTCGAAGCGATGCGCCAGGGCAATCTCGAGATGACATGGATGCAGATCGGCAAGGCCGCGCCGGTCGATCCGTGGATGATGACGATGGTCGGACCCGGGATCATCACGACGCCCGGCGCAGCGGACCAGCTCGAGAAGACGAAGACTTTCCGCATGCTGACCGACCGCCTGGAGAAACGCCAGGCGATCAAGGTCTTCGGTATCGCGCACATGAGTTTCGGCATGGGCGTGGGCGGCAAGAAGCGCTATCTGAAACCCGAGGACTTCGGCGGCCGCAAGGTGCGCAGCATGGGCCCGGTGGAAAACGCCGCGCTCGAAGCGTGGCGCGCCAACCCGATCGTGATGGCCTTCGGCGAGGTGCCGAATGCGCTCGAATCCGGCGTGGTCGACGGCCTCATGACGAGCATCGGCGGATGGCTCTCGGTGCGCGAGCAGGCGCCCTTCTACACGACGGGTGGCGCCGGCGCGTTCACCGGCGACTACTACATGGTCGCCGCGAGCCGCCGCTGGTTCGACCGCCTGACGCCGGCCACGCAGAAAGCGCTCACGGGGCTCATCAACGAGACGATCCAGTTCCAGAAAGAGATCAACTGGTGCGTGGACAAGATGACGTACGAGAAGTACGGCACCAAGGATCCCAACAAGCCCGGCGTGTACTGGATGAACCCGAAGGAAGTGACGGCGATGACCTCCGCCGTGGGCGATTCGACCATCAAGTACATCAAGACCAAGACCCCGGCCGACGCGCACAAGTGGGTGGACACGTTCGCGCAGGAGGGCCGCGAGCTTTCGAAGCAGCACCCGGTCGGCAGCTCGTGGATCGAGAAGGTGGACTGCTCGAAACACGCCTCCAAGATCGTGATCAAGTAGCGCTCCGGCGCCGCTTGTAACGCGTGGAGAAAGCGTACGCAATATGGCGGGCGTTCCAGGACCAGGTCCTGGGACGCATCGCCGCCGTGCTCCTGGTCGGCTGCACGCTGCTCGCGCTGGTCGAGATCTTCCGCAGATACGTGCTCGGCTTCTCCTACGAATGGCAGGGAGATGCGGTCACGTTCTTCATCCTGAGCGCGGTTTTCCTGTACTTCGGCATCTCGCAACGGCACAACGAGCATCTCACCGTCACCATCGTCGTCGAAACGCTGGATTCGGTGGGGCCGCGCGCCAAACGCGCGGCCGAGGCGATCCGGCTCTTCGCGTCGACCGTGGCATTCGTCTATCTCCTCGCGCTCGCGTGGTGGGGACTGCCGGAAGTCCACGACAGCATCAACTACGAATCGCGCACAGAGAGCCTCTCGTTTCCGATGTGGCCGTTCCTGGCGACGCTCGTCGCCGGTTTTACGTTCATGGCCGTGACGCTGTTCTTCCAGATCTACCGCGCCATCCAGGCACTGCGCGGCGTAACCGTGCTCGAGGAGCCTCGAGAAGAAACCCCGGTGCTCGAGTAGGCACCGACATAAAGCAGCGCCGATAGGCGCGTAGGCTCTGTCGTTGCGCCCGGAGCGCAGCGAACGAGCGACGTAGATTATCCGGAGGAGCGGATGGCGGTCACCGGCATCGTGCTGTTCGTATTGCTGCTGCTCGCGGTGCCGATCGGCATTGCGTTGAGCCTCGCGGCGGCTGCCACCGTCGCCGCCGATCCGCTGCTGAACAGCGAGGCGATATTCCGGTCATTCTTCAATTTCATCGGCCGCTATTCGCTGATGGCGATCCCGCTCTTCATCTTCGCGGGATTCCTGATGGAGCGCACCGGCCTCGTCTCGCAGCTCTTCCGGTTTGCCGACGCGCTGGTCGGATGGCTGCCGGGTGGCTTCGGAGTCGCAACCGTGGTTGCATGCGTGCTGTTCGGCGCAATCTCCGGTTCCAGTGTCGCGATGGCTGCGGCAATGAGCGTGATCGCCATTCCCGAGATGACCAAGCGCGGCTACCCGCCGTGGCTTGCGGCCGGATTGGTAGCGACCGCGGGCGGCATCGCCATCATGATCCCGCCGAGCATCCTGCTGCTGCTGTACGGGATCGTCACCGAGACTTCGGTAGTGCGCCTCTTTTTCGCGGGCGTCATCCCGGGACTGCTGCTCGCGCTGGGCAATATCCTCACGGTCATGGGCATCGCGATTTATCTCAAGCTGCCGCGCGGCAGGTTCGATGTAAAGCGTCTATGGCCGGAAACCCGCGGGGCCTTGCCGGCGCTCGGCATGCCGGTGGTCATACTCGGCGGGCTTTACGGCGGTCTGTTTACCCCGACGGAAGCGGCGGCTGCCGCGTGCGGCTACGCGCTGCTGTACGGCCTTATCAGGAAACGCGGCGAGTTCGTGAAGCAGATCCTGCCGGTCGCAGCGAAGTCGCTCAACCTGACGGCCGTAATCCTGTTCCTGGTCGGCAGCGTGGGCGTGTTCCAGTTCGTCGCGGCCAATCTGTACTGGCCGCAGAAGATCACCGAGGCCGTGGTGAGCCTGGGCCTTTCGCCACTCGGCTTCATCTTCGCGTTCATGGGCATATTGCTCATACTGGGCATGCTCGTGGACGGTGTCGCGATGGTGCTGCTGACGGTGCCCGTGGTCTTTCCCATCGCCATGGCGCTCAATATCGATCCGATACATCTGGGCATACTGATCGCGCTCAACGCGGAGACCGGCGTCGTAACACCGCCGATCGGGCTCAACATCTTCACGGTGAGCGGCACCTCGAAGATTCCGATTCAGTCGGTGCTGAAGGGCACGATCCCCTTTTTCCTCGGCGACATAACGGTGCTCGTATTGGTAATCTTCTTTCCCGAGCTCGCCACGTGGCTCCCGAACCTGCTCGTGACAGACGTGTTCAAGTAACGCCCTGAGCGATGAACGCACCCTCTCGAATCTATCGCTGCATTGAAGTGCGTCCGGTTGCCGGCGCGCTCGGCGCCGAGATCGGCGGCTTCGATGCATCGCAGCCGCTCGACGAGGACGTCGTTGCGGAAATCCGCAGCGCATGGCTCGACCATCTCGTGATCTTCCTGCGCGATCAGCGGCTCACGCCGCAGCAGCAGCTCGCGTTCGCGGCGCGCTTCGGCGAGCCGATGGGCTACCCCCAGCTCAAGGGGCTGCCCGAGTGTCCGCTGATCACGCCCGTGATGAAGCTTCCTCACGAGCGCGTGAATTTCGGCGGCATCTGGCATTCGGATACGACGTATCTCGAACGCCCGCCGATGGCGAGCATGTTGTACGCGCTGGAGGTCCCGCGGTACGGCGGTGATACGCTGTTCGCGAATCAATACCTCGCGTACGAGACGCTGTCGGACGGGCTCAAACGCGCGCTCGACGGCGTGATCGGCATCAACAGCTCTCTCAAGGCCGAGGCCTCGAAGACGCGCGAAGATGCGCTGCGCGCGGCGGGTGAAGAGAACAAGACGCTGATCGGGGAGCACCCGGTGGTGCGCACCCACCCCGAGACCGGCCGCAAGGCGCTTTACGTGAACGTCGGTCACACGACGCATTTCAAGGGCTGGTCGGAGGACGAAAGCAAACCGCTCCTCGAGTACCTGTTCAGGCACCAGATCCGTCCCGAGCTCACCTGCCGCTTCACCTGGCAGCCCGGCTCGCTTGCGTTCTGGGACAATCGCTGCACGCAGCACTTTCCGGTGAACGACTACCACGGCTTTCGGCGCGTGATGCACCGCGTTACGCTAGCCGGCGATACGCCGAGATAACAAAAGGAGCCCACACATGAAAGCTGTCCTGATCTCAGCCACAGCCGCCGCAGCCCTCCTGCTCACGGGGTGCGAAACGGCGCCGACGTCCACGGAACCCGCGCGCGCGACTGCGCAGTTGCAGCCGACGAAGGGCAACAAAACCTTCGGTGAAGCGACGTTCGAGGAGGTCGGCGGCAAGGTTCGCGTCCTCGTGAACGTGCAGGGGCTCAAACCGGGACAGGAGCACGGGCTGCACATCCACGAAGTCGGCGATTGCAGCTCCGGCGACGGCATGAGCGCCAAGGGGCACTTCAATCCACACAACAAACCGCACGCTCATCCGAACACGACCGAGCGGCACGCCGGGGATCTGCCGGCCTTGAAAGCGGCGAAGAACGGCCGCGCGAAGCTCGCCGCCGATATGGACGTCATCACCGTCACGCCGGGACCGGCCAGCGTCATCGGCCGCGCCGTCATCGTTCACGCCGACCCCGACGATTACAAGACGCAGCCGACCGGCAACGCCGGCGCGCGGCTGGCCTGCGGCGTCATCCGCGCGGGTTAGGGACGGCGGTGTTAGATGACTTTGGCGGTGCGGAGCGCGGCGATGCGGGAGTCGTCGTAGCCGATCTCGCGCAACAGCGCTTCGGTGTGCTCGCCGAGCGCCGGCGCGGGATGGGCGGGCGCGGTTTCGCCGTCAGTGCGCACCGGCGGCGCGAGCATGCGGTAGGCGCCGCGCGTGGGATGCGGCAGGGATTGCAGCTTGCCGCGCTCCGTGACAAACGGGTTCTCGAGCGCCTGCGCGAGATCGTTGATCGGCGCGGCGGGCACCGCGCCTGCGAAATGTGAAAGCCATTCGGCCGTAGTGCGCTGCCCCAACTCGGCGTCGAGCAATTCCTGCACGACGGGGCGGTTCTTCAACCGGTCCGCGAATGTCCGGAAGCGCGCGTCATCGCTCCACTCCGGATGGCCCAGCTTCTCGCACAACGCCGGCCAGAACTTCTCCTTGTTGCACATGAGATAGATCCAGCCATCGCGCGTGCGGTAGAGCTGGCACGGCGTCAGCGCCGGGTGCGCCGAGCGCGGCAGGCGCTTCGTCACGACGCCCTCGTTCAGGTACCAGGTCGCAAGATAGCTCGTGTTATAGAGCGCCATGTCGAAGAGGCTCACGTCGATGTCACGGCCTTCGCCCGTCGCGCGCGCGGCCGTGAGCGCAGCGAGCAGCGCGTACGCGAGCCCGAGTCCGGTCATGAGGTCGACGATTGAAAGGCCGAAGCGCGTCGGCGGCGTGTCCGGCTCGCCGGTCAGCGAGAAGTAACCCGCTTCCGCCTGCATGAGATAGTCGAAGCCCGGCCAGCTCGCGCGCGGTCCCGTGCGGCCGTAAGCGCTCAGGTGCGCGCACACGATCTTCGGATTGAATTCCTTCAGCCGCTCGTACACGAGCCCGAGCCGCGCCGGCACGTCGCCGCGGAGGTTCGATGCGACGGCGTCTGCGGTGCGGACCAGGTCGTGCATCACCGCGCGTCCTTCTGCCGTGGAGAGATCGAGCGTCAGGCTTTTCTTGTTGCGGTTGAAGCTCGCGAAAAACTCGCTGTCGCCGGGCTCGAAGAAATACGGTCCGACCGCGCGCGACATGTCGCCGCCGTCGTTCGGATTCTCGATCTTGATGACTTCCGCGCCCTGGTCGGCGAGAAACATCGTGCCGAACGGTCCGGCGCCGTACTGCTCGACGGCGAGGACGCGAACGCCGGTCAGTGGCAGCATCAGGCGGGGTGACGCTTGACGAGCTGGCGCGCGATGATGATGCGCTGGAGCTCGTTGGTGCCTTCGCCGATCGCGAGGAGCGGCGCGTCGCGGTAGTAGCGCTCGATATCGAGCTCCTTCGAATAACCGTAAGCGCCGTGGATGCGCATCGCTTCGAGGCTGTTCTCGACCGCCGCCTCCGTCGCGAAAAGCTTTGCCATGCCGGCCTCGAGATCGCAGCGCTGCCCGGTGTCGTAGGCGCGCGCGGCCGATTCGACGAGGAGGCGCGCGGCCTCGGTGCGCGTCGCCATGTCCGCGAGCTTCAACTGGATGGCCTGGTGCTCGGCGATCGGTTTGCCGAAGGTTTTGCGGATCTGCGCATAGCGCAGCGACTCTTCGAGGCACGCGCGCGCAAGGCCGACGCCGCGGGCCGCGACGTTGATCCGTCCGAGCTCGAGCCCGCTCAGCACCTGCTGGAGCCCCCGCCCCTCCTCGCCGCCGACCAGATTGGCCGCCGGCACGCGGCAGTCGGTGAGAACGATCTCGCCGGTATCGACGCCGCGGTAGCCGAGCTTCTCCAGCTTGCGCGTCGTGACACCCGGGCCCTTCGGGACGAGCAGCAGGCTCATGCCTTTGTGCGCGGGCTCGGCGCGCGGATTGGTCTTCACCAGCACCGCGAGCATCCGACCTTCGACGCTGTTGGTAATCCACGTCTTGGTGCCGTTCACGACGTAATGATCGCCGTCGCGTCTCGCCTGCGTGCGAATGGCCTGGAGATCGGTGCCGCAATCGGGCTCGGTGAGCGCGATGCCGCCGCGCAGCTCGCCGCTCGCGAAGCGCGGCAGATACGACCGCTTCTGCGCGTCGGTGCCGTGGCGCTCGACCGCGGCCGCCATGATGAGATGCGAATTGAAGATGCCGGAGATCGACATCCAGACCGCCGAGACGCGCTCGACGATCTTCGCGTACGTCACCGCCGGCAGACCGAGGCCGCCGTAGTCGGCGCCGATCGTCGCGCCGAAGAGCCCCAGCTCCGCGAGCTTGTCAGCGATATCGCGCGGATATTCGTCGGCGGCTTCGAGCTTGTGGGCGACGGGCCGAACGTCGCGTTCGAGGAAGCGATCGACGGCGTCGAGGATGATGTTGTCTTCTGTCACACCCCCACCCTGACCCTTCCCCGTCGAGGGGAAGGGAAAGCGCTCCTTCCCCCTTGACGGGGGGAGGCTGGGACGGGGGTGACGTCAGTCATCCGCCGCGTGACCGCGCGTGGGCACCAGGAACGACCGCTCATAGGTCATGAACACCGCGCCGTCGGCTTTCATCCCGGTCGTGCGCACGGTGACGATGCCCTGGTTCGGTCTCGATCTGGATTCGCGCTTCTCCAGCACTTCCGACTCGGCATAGATCGTGTCGCCCGCAAAAACCGGCGCAACGAGCCTGATCTTGTCCCAGCCGAGGTTCGCGACCGCCTTCTGCGAGAGATCGCTCACGCTCATACCCGCGACGATCGAGAGCGTGAGGCAGCTATTGACGAGCGGCTTCCCGAATTCGGTCTTCGCGGCATACGCCGCATCGAAATGCAGCGGATGCGTGTTCATGGTGAGCAGCGTGAACCACGTGTTGTCGGCTTCCGTCAGGGTGCGCCCGGGGCGATGCTCGTACACGTCGCCGACCTTGAAATCCTCGAAGTAGCGCCCGAACGACTCGCGATAGCGGTGCGGGCCGACCTGCTTACGTTCGACGGTCATGGCGTTGCCGTAAGGACGCGTGTCGTGGGAGTCATTTGCGAGGCGGGATCGGGAGGGATACGTCAGAGCATAAGAGAGGCGAGTGGGAGAGGCAACACGCGTGCGGCGGCGTGAGGCATCATTAGAGCTACTGTTTACCCCGCCTGCGTTCTGGCCGCGACGCAGCGGACGCGGCAGCGCTTTTCGATAAACTTCGGACTCATGAGAACCATCAAGATCAAACCGGTTTCTGTCGTTCCGCGCCCCAAGTACGACTGCCTCAAGTGCCCGGGCTACTGCTGTAGCTACGCCGAGATCGAGATCACGCAGCGCGATATCGCACGCCTCGCCCGGCACTTCGGAATCGATTTCGACCGCGCGGTCGAGCGCTTCACGAAGTACGACAAGAGCAAGGGCATCTACATGCTGCGGCACCGGAAGGATCACATCTTCGACTCGATGTGCGCCCTCTTCGACCAGGAGAAGCGACGCTGCACGGTGTACGAAGCGCGGCCCGGGGTGTGCCGCAAGTACCCGGATGCGCCACGCTGCGGCTACTACGAATTCCTGAAGTTCGAGCGCGAGCAGCAGGGCGATCCCGAGTTCATCGCGATCACGTAGGGACCTGCCGGTTCCCATACCCCGACGTGGGGTGACGAACGTGTTCTTCGATTCCGCCGGCGTGTCGATCCGATACCTCGAGCGCGGCGAGGGCGAGCCCATCGTGCTCGTCCACAGCTATACAGGAGATCTCGAAAGCCAATGGCGCGCGACAGGCGTGCTGGAGCACCTGGCGCGCCACTATCGCGTCATCGCGTTCGACGCGCGCGGTCACGGCAGGAGCGGCAAGCCGCACGAGCCGCAAGCCTACGGCGCACAGATGGCGTGGGACGTCGTTCGCCTGCTCGACCACCTGCGCCTGGCTCGTGCGCATGTCGTCGGGTACTCGATGGGCGCCCATCTTGTCGCGCTGCTGCTCACGCTCGCGCCGGAGCGCTTCATTACGGCAACGCTCGGCGGCGCCGCCGGACGCCGCAACTGGAGCCGCGACGACGACATTCGTGTGGAACGCGAGGCGCGGGAAATCGAGACTGGATTGCTCGCATCGCAGATCCTGCGCCTTCTTCCGCCGACCGCGCCGGTGCCGAGCGCCGCCGAGCTCAAAGCGCTGTCGGATGCGTTCCTCGACGGTGAGGACCGGCTGGCGCTCGCCGCGATCAGGCGCTCGAACAGCGGGCAGGCGGTGACGTCGGAGCAGCTCGCGCAAGTGCGCGTGCCGGTGCTCGGGCTGGTCGGCAGCGCCGATCCGTATCGCGCGAGCTTCGAGGCGCTGCGCACGGTGATGCCGCGGCTCGAGCTCGTGCTGCTGGAGGGCGCCACCCACTTGTCCGCCCCCGCACATCCCGAATTCGCACCGGCGATCGAAGCTTTTCTTCACCGGCATCCGGGTGCAGGAGGTTCGGCTTGACCGTCTACCACGGCATGGATCGGGCAACGCTCGATGCCGCCTATGACAACACGCTCGCCGTCACCGACAGCGCGCGCATTCTGGCCGATTGGGACCGCCGCAGCGCCGCACTCGCAGCAGCACACCCCGAGCACCTCGATCTGCGTTACGGGCCGCGCGAGCGCAATCGCATCGATTTCTTTTCCTGCGGGCATGCCGCCGCGCCCGTGCTCGTCTTCATCCACGGCGGCTACTGGCAGATGCGCGCGAAGGAGACGTTTCGCTTTCTCGCCGTTGGCCCGCTTGCGCGCGGTGTGCACGTGGCGAACGCCGCCTACACGCTCGCGCCCGACGCGACGCTGGCGGAGATCGTCGAGGAGGTGCGCACCGCGATCACGTGGATTGCCGAAAACGCCTCGCGCTTCGGCGCTGACGCGCGGCGTCTCTACGTCGCCGGCTGGTCGGCCGGCGGCCATCTCACGGCGATGGCGCTCGGTCATCCGGCGGTGAGCGGCGGCATCGCCATCAGCGGCATCTTCGATCTGGAGCCGATCCGGCTCTCGTACCTCAACGAGAAGCTGCGCGTGTCCCAACACGATGTCGAGCCGCTGAGCCCGATCCGCAATATCGCCGCGTCGTCACCGCCGCTCGTCGTCGCGTACGGCACCGGCGAGCTGCCGGAGCTGCAGCGCCAGTCCCGCGAATACGCCAATGCGCGTGCAAAAGCCGGGCTGCCGGGCGAGCTCGCGCCGCTTGCCGGCCACAATCACTTCACGATCCTGGAAGAGCTGGCGAGCCCGGAGGGCGCGCTGACGAGGCTGCTGTTCGAGCTATAGCTCGTCGGCGCGAATCGAGCGCTGTGTCATCCCGTCATTCCCGCGAAGGTGGGAATCCAGAACGTCCTGGATCCGGCCTTCGCCGGGATGACGGCTGGATACAAGGGCGCATACACACTTGTGCACTTCAATCGTGCGCGCAGCGAGCGCACGCACTAGCACGGGGCGCGGCGCTTGCGCGTGCATACGCGTAAGCCCCTGTTCTGGAAGGAGACCACAAGTGGCATAGGCGTTGCTCAAGGGGGTGCGGCGAAAGAGCGGCGGCCCGCCGTTCGAAAACGTCCTCCAAGAAGGAGCGCCCATGCAATCGCGTCGCAAATTCCTGAGCCTCGCCGCGGCTTCTCTCGCGGTTGCCGCCACGTTCGGCGCCAGCGCGCCCGCCCTCGCCCAGCAGCAGAAAGTCATCAAGGTCGGCACGCTCAAGCTGATCCATGGCATCACGCCGTACTTCTACGAGAAGTTCGCACCGCCCGGCTACAAGATCGAGGTGATCCCGTTCGAGAGCCCGACCGACGGCAAAAACGCCGTCATCATCGGCACGGTGGACTTCGGGACCTTCGGGATTGCGTCCGCGACGCTCGGCGCGGCCGCCGGCGAGCCGCTGGTCATCTTCGCCGCCCAGTGCAACCGCGGGATGGCGATCGTCGCCAGCGCCAAATCGAACATCAAGACCGTCAAGGACCTCAAGGGCAAGAAGATCGCGATCTGGCCCGGTTCGACCCAGGAAGTCGTGATCCTCGAGCGCCTCAAGGCCGAAGGCATGACGATCAAGGACGTGCAGCACGTGCGCCTGCCGTTCTCCGACATGGCGCCGGCGCTCGCGCGCGGCGACGTCGACGCGTATGTCGGCGCCGAGCCGGGCCCCGGAATCAGCCTAGCGAACGGCACCGGGCGCATCGTCGAGTACCCCTACACGACCGCGATCGGCTCGCTCAACATGGTCTGGGGTGCGAAGCAGGAGACGATCGACAAGAATCCCGAGCTCGTGAAGATCATGCTCGAGATGCACCGCAAGGCGACCGAGTACGCGATGTCGAACGAAAACGCGAAGGTCGAGATGGCGGTGCAGAAGCTCGGCCAGACGCGCAAATCGATCGAGCTCGCGTCACCGAACGTCGAGCTCACGTGGAAGATCGACGCGGAGTTCGTCAAGCGCGCGAAGGCCTACGCGCAGCTCATGCACGAGAAGAAGCAGATCCGCGAGCTGCCGAACTTCGATAAGTTCGTCACGACGAAGTTCATGCCGACGACGGTCGCCGCGGCCAAGTAGGCGACAACCCGTGACGCGCGCCTCGGCGGCCGTTGCAGCGATTCCGGCCGAAGAGCCTGTGGACGCCGCGCCGGCCCCACAACCTTCGGCCGCTCCGGCCGCTGCGGCGGTCGTTGCCGTGCCCGCGGCACCGCCGCGCGGCACTGCGGCGCGGCCCGGCGACGCGCGCCGCCGCGCGATGTTCGAGCGCATGCAGGGGATCGTGCTGGGCATCGGCTTCCCGATCGCGCTGGTGATCCTCTGGCACCAGCTCGTCGTCATGTCAGGCACCAAGCTGGTGCCGACGCCGTATCAGGTCGGGCTGATGATGTACGACTTCGCGTTCGGCGGCATCCACGACGACGCGTTCAGCGGCACGATCCTCACGCACCTGCTGATGTCCATGCAGCGCGTCTACGGCGGCTTCGCGCTCGCGGCGCTGCTCGGCATTCCGCTCGGGCTGTTGATCGGCAAGGTCAAGGTCGTGCGGCAGTTGCTCGACCCGACACTTTCGCTGCTGCGGCCGATCCCCGTCACCGCCTGGCTGCCGCTGTCGATGATCTTCTTTGGATTGGGACCGCGCTCCGCGATCTTTCTGGTGTTCCTCGGCGCCTTCTATCCGATCCTGCTCAACACCATCTTCGGCGTGCGCTCGGTCGATCCCAAGCTCTTCGAAGCCGCCGCGATGCTCGGCTGCGACGGCTCGCGCATGTTCCGCCAGGTGGTGCTGCCGGCAGCTACGCCGAGCATCTTCAACGGCCTCAGGCTCGCGCACGGCTTCGCCTGGATCCTGATCGTGGTCGGAGAAATGACCGGCGTCCCCACCGGTCTCGGCTCGGTGATCATGGACGGGCGCACGCTCTCGCGTACCGATCTCGTGATCACCGGGATGATCGTGATCGGCGTCGCCGGATTCCTCACCGACCGCATGATCGTCGCCATCAACAACCGCCTGCTGCGGTGGAGCCCGCAACATCATGGATAGCCGCCGCAGAGACTTTCTCGCCATCCGCGACGTCAACAAGACCTTCCAGATCGGCGACGAACGAATCGAAGCCCTGCACCACGTGAATC
>Ga0196978_1001008_pt1 | contig 13253 bp, 12 predicted proteins | sample S3v_2013CmetaG_FD_155491 | JGI IMG/M metagenome (GOLD analysis project Ga0196978, IMG submission 155491) | Soil microbial communities from Anza Borrego desert, Southern California, United States - S3+v_20-13C | ecosystem: Environmental > Terrestrial > Soil > Desert | place: USA: California... | reverse complement strand
TGCCACTTCTTCCGCTTCTGGCTGTGGCTGACGACGGGAATGGTCACGAGAGAATGGACCTCGGTGCACCGGAAGCACCACGCCAAATGCGAGAGCGCGGAGGATCCGCACAGCCCGCAGCGCTGCGGTCTGCGGCGCGTACTGTTCGAAGGCACCGAGCTCTACCGCATCGAGGCTGCCAAGCCGGACACGCTCGCGCGCTACGGCCATGGCACGCCCGAGGACTGGGTCGAGCGCAACGTATACCGCCGCCACAAGGCGCTCGGCGTTTCGATCATGCTGGTCACCGACGTCGTGCTCTTCGGCGTGATCGGCGTCACGGTGTGGGCAGCGCAGATGCTGTGGATCCCGTTCCTGGCGGCCGGTGTGATCAACGGCGTCGGCCATTTTTGCGGCTACCGCAACTTCCAGACGGACGACGCGAGCAGAAACATCGTGCCGTGGGGCATCGTGATCGGCGGCGAGGAACTCCACAACAACCATCATGCATACCCCACGTCCGCGCGGCTCTCCAGCCGCTGGTACGAGCTGGACATCGCCTGGATGTACATCCGCGTGCTGCAGGCGCTGGGACTCGCGAAGGTGAAAACCATTCCGCCGCAGCTAAAGCTCGAGGCGCCGAAGCCCGCGTGCGACGCGGCGACCCTGCAGGCGGTCGTGACGCACCGCTACGAGATCCTCACCCGATACGTGAAGTCGGTGCGCAGGACGTGCGCAAGGGAAGCGCGCGCGCTGCGGGATCGCGCGATCCATATCAAATGGCGGGCGCTCAAGCGGTGGCTGCGCATGGGCTCGCCCGCGCTCGCGGAGTCCGAGCGTCAGGTGCTCGAAAGCATACTCAGCGCGAGCACCCGCCTCGCCACGGTGTTCCGGATGCGCGATGAGCTCGCCGCGATCTGGCAGCGTTCGACCGCGACTACGGAACACTTGGTGCAGCAGCTCGAAGCCTGGTGCCGGCGCGCAGAAGCGAGCGGCATCGACGCATTACAGGACTTTTCTCGCCAATTGCGATGTTATGCGCTGTCGGCCTCGCGGTGACGGGGAGCCGCCCGCCTATCGGCCCGACGCGCATCCAACCGAACGGCCACGTTGCAGTAGATGAAAACGCTGATGCTTGCCGATGAGGCGAACCCGCCCTACAGATCCCGCCGTAATGATTAGGACGGTGGTGCGCTTCCGGCCGAAGGACCTTTGCTCGATACGCGGCCATGCCACTTAAGCAACGCGGTAACCAAGCTTCGCCTCACGTAAGAAACCGCAGACGGCCACCTCGCCGCGCCGCCGGAAGAATCGCACATGCGCAGCTTGGCGGCCACAGCAGACCAGCGCTTCCCGCGTCGAGAACCTCAGCGGCGCCGTTCGGGGCGAGCCGTGTAACTCTTCTTTTTCGGCCTGCTTACAAGCCGAGCGCTAACATGGAGTTGGAATTGACCCGCTTTTGTGGACACTTCATCGTGTGACATGAAAGGAGTCCGCAATGCCCAAGTCACACCCGCCGTACGCGGCGGAGTTTCGCCAGCAGATGATCGAGCTGGTGCGCGCCGGTCGTAACCCGAACTCGCTCGCCCGCGAGTTTGCATGCTCGGCGCAGGCGATCCGCAACTGGGTCAGGCAAGAAGGCATCGATGCGTTTCTTTGCGCGCCGGGACCGGCACGTATTTCTTATCACCGCGCGCCATTGTTTAGGGTGCCAAGGCCCGCTCGCGACCCGTATGCGCAGATCGAAACTTGAGGAGCAGCATGTCGGTTAGTCTGTCCCAATTGATGTTACGCAGTGCACGGGCGTATCCGCAGCGCCCGGCGCTCGCGATCGGCGAACGCGTGATCGCGGACTACGCGACGCTCGGCGCGCGCGTCGCCGCCATTGCTGGAGGTATGCGCGGTCGCCTCGGGCTGCGCGAGAACGAGCATGTCGCTTTGGTAATGAAGAATTGCACCCAATACGTCGAACTGTTGTTCGCGTCTTGGCATGCCGGGCTTGCTGTGGTGCCGGTAAATGCGAAGCTGCATCCGCGCGAACTCAAATTTATTCTGGAGAACAGCAGAGCGCGCGCCTGCTTCGTCAGTCGCGATCTTGCGTCCACCGTCGAGCCGCTCGCAGGCCAAGTCGCGGCGCTCGAGCATGTCATCGACCCGGAAGGGCTTGAGTACGCAGGCCTCGCGCGCGCGGAGCCGATCGCGCCTGCCCAGCGCGACGCAGCCGACGTGGCATGGCTGTTCTACACCAGCGGCACCACTGGCCAACCGAAGGGTGTGATGATCACCCATCGCAACCTGTACACCCTGACGCGATGTTATTTTTCCGACGTCGACACGATCTCGCCCGAAGATTCGATCGTGCATGCTGCGCCGATATCTCACGGCTCGGGGCTCTATGTCGCGCCACACGTCGCGCGCGCTGCGCTCAACGTCGTGCCCGACTCCGGCGCTTTTGACCCAGTTGAGATCTATGAACTTCTGAAGACGCATCGCGGCGTAACGATGTTCGCCGCGCCTACCATGGTCAAACGACTCGTCGATCATTCTCGCGATGAAGATACATCTCACCTCAAGACCATCGTCTATGGCGGCGGGCCGATGTACGTCGAGGAATGCAAGCGCGCGCTCGCGCGTCTTGGAAACAAACTCGTGCAGATCTACGGTCAAGGAGAATCGCCCATGACCATCACCGCGCTGGGCAAGGAGATGCACGCGGCGGTCGCGCATCCGAACTGGGAGCGGCGACTCGCCTCCGTGGGCTTCCCGCACACCGGCATGGAGGTGCGCATCGCCGACGCGGCTGACCGTGCCGTGCCTGCGGGCGAGATCGGCGAAATTCTGGTGAAAGGCGATGCCGTGATGCGTGGCTACTGGGCAAACGACAAAGCGACGATCGATACCCTGCGCGGCGGCTGGCTGCATACCGGTGACATGGGAGCACTTGACGAGGAGGGCTTTCTCACACTGAAGGACCGGTCGAAAGACGTGATCATTTCTGGCGGTTCGAACATCTATCCGCGCGAAGTTGAGGAAGTCCTACTATGCCATCCGGGCGTCGCCGAAGTGTCGGTAGTGGGCGAGCCCGACCCCGAATGGGGCGAAAACGTGATCGCATTCGTGGTGGCAAGGCGCGGCGCCTCAGTGGATACCGCTGAGCTTGACCGTCTCTGCCTGGACAATATTGCTCGTTTCAAGCGGCCCAAGCGCTACCGGTTCATCGATGCCTTGCCTAAGAATTCGACAGGCAAGGTGCTGAAGACCGAGCTGCGCGCGTTGCTCAAGTAGCTGATGAAGTGAGCGGAGCGACCTTGCAGTCCCTCACCTGCGCGCACAGCCCGCCGCAAGCGCAGCGCGGCAATGAAGCAGCTGAAGAGCCTGAAGTACTCGTTACATGGTGTGCAATGTCTTCGTGCCGCTTGTTCCACGCCTGCCCGGTTTTATTCGCGCCATTAATGTCCGAACCATTGGTTCTTAGGCTCCCGCGCCATGCCGGCGATACGCTTGCCTGCTCGAGCCGGCGTCGCATACCATGCCGACATCGATCGAGTATTCGCGATGATCATCGCCGCCACGCATACCGAAGCCGCGCCTTCACGCTTTGCGCGCATGACTGCCGACGGCCATCGGGTATGGCGCAGCGTCTATTTCGGGCCGGCGCCATCGCCTGACAGTTCTGCGTCTCTGGCGGCGCCAAGCGGCCGCATTTATGTGGATCCGGCGCCCGGCGAAAGGCGGGAGCCGCAGGCCTTTCTGGTCGAACAAGAAGCGGGTGCTGTGGTGCACCCACATTTTCATTTTGTAGACCAGTTCCAGGTAGTCGTCGCGGGCGGCGGGTCACTTGGCCGCCACGCGGTTGCGCCGATAAGCGTCCATTTCGCTGCGGCGTGCACCGGCTACGGGCCGATCCAGCCTGGCGCCCAGGGGTTGTCGTATTTCACGTTTCGCGCTTCGGCAGACGACACGGGGGCGCAATACCTGCCGGCGGCGGGTCATCGGATGCGACCGTTGCCCAAGCGCAATGTGATCGTCGAACCGATAACGCTCAACGGCGCACAGTCTCTCGCGGCACGTGTAGATTGCGTTACCGAGAGGGTTCTCGAGAAAGGCGACGGGCTCGCCGTCTACGTGCTGCGGTTGGCGCCCGGAAAAGTGATGGTTGCACCCGATGCCGCGCATGGCGACGGCGTTTCGATGTTGGTCGCGGCAGGTCAGATCTTGCGCGATGGAATTTCTTACAGTGCGTGGTCCTGCCTCTATGTGTCCCGCGAGGAGCGATCGATCTCCCTGAAGGCAGGTAGCAGTGGTGCCGAAGTGCTGGTAATGCGTTATCCGCTGCCCAAGGCAGCCGGCACTTAGGAATCGCTGCCGTCGCCGATGCAGAGGTGACCTAGTCGCGCGGCTTCACTAGACCGGCCGAAGTTGCCCGGTTCATTATTGTCGAGATACTCGCCGGTTCGGGGGGCTCGGTGGTGGAGGAGACGTCGAATGTCGGCGAATTCCATCTTGGCAGCCGTGTTCGCAGCTCTCGTAACGGGAACGCAGCCGCAGCTCTCCGCAGGACGAATCCGCGCCATCGCGACCGGACACCCGAAGCGCTTGCGCAGCATGCCCGACCTGCCGGCGATGGCCGAGCCTGTGCCCGGATTTTCCAATGACGGCTGGTATGGCATGTTTGCGCCGCGCGGCATACCCGCGCCATCATCAACAAACTCAAGGCGGACATGAAACGCGCCTTCGCAAACCCCGAGTTCATCCGGCAGATCGAAGCGACCGGCATGAGCCCGCCAGCAGCACGCCGGAAGAATTGCGTGAGCGGGTCCGCAGCAAGCTTGCACGCTGGATGAAGGCCGTACGCGACGCGGGCATTCAGGTGCACGGAGGCTGAGACAGGTATTGCCCGCTTCGTGGCGCGATTCCTATCCATTAGCTCATTCTGTCGAGCGGCGCGCGCGCTGCACGCCGGAATCTGACGAGTCTGTTTTTTGTTCGACCAGGTCGTTCCTGAGCCAGTCCCTCCTAGCGGCTCAGATCGGATTTCTCTCAATCAGCTGCCGCGCAATGATGATGCGCTGCATTTCGTTCGTGCCTTCGCCGATGCACATGAGCGGCGCATCGCGCACAAGCCGCTCGATCGGATACTCTTTCGAATAGCCGTACGCGCCATGGATGCGCATTGCTTCGAGTGCGTTCTCGAGGCCGGCTTCTGACGCAAAGTATTTGGCCATGCCTGCTTCCATGTCGCAGCGGCGGCCGGCGTCGTAAGCTCGCGCGGCGTTTTCGACGAGCAGCCGCGCGGCTTCGACACGCGTCGCCATTTCGCCGAGCTTGAGCTGGATCGCCTGGTGCTGCGCGATCGGCTTGCCGAACGTCTTGCGGATCTGCGCGTATTTCACGGACTCGTCGAGAGCCGCCTGTGCAACGCCCGCGCCGCGCGCCGCCACATTGATGCGCCCGAGCTCGAGCCCGCCCACGGCGATGTAAAAACCTTGGCCCTCGCCGCCGATCAGGTTCGCGGCTGGCACCCGGAAGTTATCGAATACGAGCTCCGCGGAGTCGATACCCTTGTAGCCGATCTTTTCGAGCTTGCGCGAAGGCCTATATCCCGGGCCCTTTTCTGCGATGAACATCGACAGGCCTTTACGCGCGGGCTTCGCATCCGGGTCGGTCTTGACGAGCAGGGCGCAGCAGCTGCCTTCAATGCCATTCGAGATCCACGTTTTGGTGCCATTCACGACGTAGTCGTCGCCGTTCTTCACCGCGCGCACTCGGATACCCGCGAGATCCGTCCCCGCATCGGGCTCCGTGAGCGCCAGGGCGCCGCGCATCTCGCCGCTCGCCATGCGCGGCAGAAAACGGGCCTTCTGCTCCTCGGTCCCGAATTTCTCAACGAGGACCGCCATCATCAAGTGTGAGTTGAAGATGCCCGTGAGCGACATCCACACCGTGGAGATCTTCATGACAATCTTGGCGTAGGTCGACGCGGATAGGCCGAGGCCACCCCATTTCGGATCGAGGACGGCCCCGAAGAGGCCCATCGCTTTCATCGCCTCCACCATCTCCACGGGATAGATGTCATCGTGCTCGAGGCGCATCACGTGCGGCCGCACTTCCTTCTCGAGCCAGCGCTCGATCGCGTCGAGTAGGGCGGCTTCTTCTTCGGGGTCCGTCTGGCGCGGTACGCGCGCCGTTGCCTCTTGCATGATTGTGCTCCTCAGTAATTCGCTTTCACTTCGACGTCGTTGCCAATCCGCTTCATGACGAGCATGGTGCGGTTGAACTCGCACACTTTGATGGCGTTCTGATTGAGCCCGGCCGTTTTCACCGTGACCAGCCCGGCAGTGGGGCGGCTTTTCGATTCGCGCTTGTCGAGCACCTCGGACTCGGCGTAGAGCGTGTCGCCGGCGAAAAGCGGGTGCGTGAGCTTGATGTCCGTCCAGCCGAGATTCGCGATGGCTTTCTGGCTGACGTCAGTTACGCTCATCCCGACCATGAGCGCCACGGTGAGCGGGCTGCAGATAATGCAGCGGCCGAACTCGCTGTGCTTTGCGTACTCCTCGTCGAAATGCATCGGATGCGTATTCATCGTGAGCAGCGTGAACGAAATGTTGTCGTACTGCGTGATCGTGCGCCCCGGCCGATGCTGATAGATGTCGCCGACCTGGAAATCCTCGTAATAGCGGCCGAACGTTTCGCGAAATGTTCGCTCCCCGATCTTCCTCACTTCGCCTGCCATGAAACCTCCTCTTGCCAATTGCGCCGGGTGCGTATAATTGTCCGGACAATATCACAAATGCATCGAAGAGGAAATTACGGCTATGGCGACGAAACAGAAGGCAGCGAAAACAAAGGCCAGCCCAAAGACGCGCGAAGAACCGTCGCCGCGTTACCTCCAGATCGCCCGCGATTTGCGCGCTGCGATCGCCGAGGGACGTTACCCGCTGGGCGCGCAACTGCCGACGGAGCACGAGCTGTGCGAGAAGCTCGGCGTCTCGCGCTTCACCATTCGGGAAGCGATCCGGGTGCTCGCGAGCGCTGGGCTTATCCGTCGCAAGCCGCGGGCGGGCACCATCGTCGTGGCGCTGCCGGACGATAGCCGGTACACGCACAGCGTCGGGTCGCTGCAGGACCTGACGCAGTATGCGCAGGAGACGACGCTCGACTACATGTATGTGGGTCGCATCGGCCTCTCCCGTGCACAGGCGCGATCGATGCACGCGAAACCCGGGGATGAATGGATCTATGCCGTCGCGTTACGGCGGGAGGCGCGCGACGCGGCGCCGCTCGGCGTCTCGCGGCTCTTTCTCAATCCGGCTTTCAAGGGCATCGAGCGCGTGCTGCGCGGCTCGCGTGGACCGGTGTACTCGATGATCGAGCGGGATTTTGGCGTGCGCATCGAGCGCGTCGAGCAGGTGATCGCCGGGATTGCTCTTGACGAGCTGGATGCGGAGAACCTCGGCGTCGCCGCGGGGACACCCGGGCTCGCGATCACCCGTAGCTACTTCGACGATGCGGGCCGCGTGGTCGAGTTTGTCGAAAACGTGCATCCGGCGGACCGCTTTACCTATCGCTTGCAGCTCACGCGTTGAATTGAACAATCGTGATTCCACGCTATATTGTCCGGACAATTTGCAGCGCCCTCAGAAAAGGAGTCCTTTCTTGACAGCCTTGCGTTCTATCGCCGCCGGCCTGCTCATCGCAGCGGCCGGCATGACTCATCTTCCCGCCGCATACGCGCAGGAGTACCCGGCGAAGCCAGTCCGCGTTCTGCTCGGCTTTCCCGTGGGCCAAGCAACTGACATCCTTGCGCGTATCATCGCAACGAAGCTTTCCGCGCAGTACGGGCAGCAGTTCTACGTCGACAATCGCCCGGGCGCAGCGGGCATCATCGCGACCGAGCTCGCCGCGAAGTCGGAACCGAACGGCTACACGCTGCTTGCGACTTCGAGCGGACCGCTTACGGTCAATCCATCCCTCTACTCAAAACTCCCGTACGATGTCCAGCGCGACTTCGTGATGGTGTCGGGCCTCGGCATTGTGCCCTACGCAGTCGTCGTCCACCCTGTCGCGCCGTTCAAGAGCATCAAGCAGCTCGTCGCCTACGCCAAAGCGAATCCCGGAAAGCTCAACTACGGCTCCGGCGGCAGCGGCGTCACGAATCACCTCGTGACCGAGCTCTTCAAGGCGCAGGCAGGCATCGACATGCGGCACGTGCCATACAAAGGCGGCCCGGCCGCGCTGACCGATCTCGTCGGCGGACACATCGACGTCATGTTCGAGACGATCATTGCAACGCTGTCGCTAGTCCAAAGCGGCAAACTGCGGGCGATCGCGGTCTCGAGCGCGACGCGCTCCTCGGCGCTTCCTGATATGCCCACGATCTCCGAAAGCGGCTATCCCGGCTTTTCAGGCGTTCCTTGGGTCGCGATGGCAGCGCCGGCTAAAACACCGCGGCAGATCGTGACGAGGCTCAACGCGGACATCAACAAGATCCTGACCGCGCCCGACACGCGCCAGAGCTTCCAGAACCAGGGCTCCGAGCCGATGGTGATGACGCCCGAGCAGCTCAGCGAGTTCGTCAAGGCGGAGACGGCGAAGTGGGCGCGCGCGGTCAAGCTCTCGGGCGCGAAGGTGGATTGACGATGAACGAACCGAACGCGCGGCAACTCCCGCTCGCGGGCCTCCGCGTGCTGGCGGTGGAGCAATACGGCGCGGGGCCTTTCGGCACGATGTACCTCGCCGACCTCGGCGCCGAGGTCGTCAAGATCGAGAACCATAAGGACGGCGGCGACGTCGGGCGTCAGGTGGGGCCGCACTTCTTCGGCCCCGGCGACAGTCATTTTTTCCAGACCTTCAACCGCAACAAGAAGAGCGTGACGCTCGATCTGAAACATCCCGAAGGCAAGGCCGCCTTTCATGCGCTCGTGAAAACCGCCGATGCCGTGCTCGACAACCTGCGCGGCGACCTGCCGGAGAAGCTTGGCCTCACCTACGACGACCTCAAGCACGCGAACCCGCGCATCGTGTGCGCGCACCTGTCCGCATATGGACGCACGGGTTCCAGGAAATCGTGGCCGGGCTATGACTATCTGATGCAGGCGGAAGCGGGCCATATGTCGCTTACGGGCGAGCCCGGGAGCCCGCCGGGGCGCTATGGCCTCTCCATCGTCGACCTGATGACAGGGCTCGCCTGCGCGTTCGCGCTGCTGGCGGGTGTCACAAGCGCGCGCAGAACAGGCAGCGGACTCGACATAGACACTTCGCTCTTCGACGTGGCGCTCCACAACCTCAACTACCCCGGCACGTGGTTTCTCAACGCGGGCGCAGTGACCGAGCGCACGGCGCGCTCATCGCATCCGAGCCTGACGCCAAGCCAGCTCTACCGCACGCGTGACGGGTGGATCTTCATCATGTGTAACAAGGAGAAGTTCTGGGGTGTGCTCGCGAACGCGCTCGGCAGGCCGGATTGGATCGCCGATCCGGACTTCGCCACCTTCAAGGCGCGGCTTGCGAATCGCGATCGCGTGACGCAAATGCTCGACGCCGAGCTGATGAAGCGAACCACTGCGGAGTGGCTTGCGCATTTCGCCGGCAAGGTGCCCGCGGCGCCCGTCTACGACGTCGCGCAGGCGCTGCAAAGCGATTTCGTCGCCGAACGGGAATGCGTGTTGGACTACACCTATCCCGACGGTCGCGCCGCGCGCATGATCAATGCGCCGATCCGCGTGCCGGGCGTCGAGCTGCCGAGGAAGGCCGCGCCTCCCATGGGCAGCGACAATGACGCGTTGCTGCGCGAGGCGGGGTACTCCGGCGAGCGCATCGCCGCGCTGCGTGAGGCCGGCGTCATCGCCGATGCAGCCGACTCGAAGACTGTGCCGAGTGAAGCCACGGTTCTTTCCGCGGCCGGCTGATGAAAAGAAGCTACCTCTTTGTCCCCGGTAATAGGCCGAAGCGTCATGCGTCGGTGATCCAAATCACGCACTAACGCAAGCTCCAACACTAAGCGCACGCCGCCGCGCGCTTCATGAAGGCGCTGCGGCGGCAGACGCATACGATCTCGCCGCGCTGGTTGATGCCCCGGTGCTCGAATTCCACGATGCCCGCGTCCGCCCGCGACTTGCTCTCGCGCTTCGTGACGACGGTGGTCTCGACCCGAACCGTGTCGCCGGGGAACACGGGGGCGGGAAACTTCACGTCGGTCATCCCCAGATTGGCGATCGTGGTTCCGAGCGTGGTGTCGGCCACCGAGATGCCGATCACCAGCCCGAGGGTGAAGAGGCTATTCACGAGCGGGCGCCCGAACTCGGTGGACTTGGCGAACTCCGCATCGAGATGCAGCGGCTGCGGGTTCATGGTGAGGCAGGAAAAGAGCACGTTGTCCATCTCCGTCACGGTGCGCCCTGCCGGATGCCTGAACGTGTGCCCGACTTCGAACTGCTCGTAATGCAAACCGGCCATGGGATCTCTCGCTAATATGACTTGGGCAGGCCCAGCACCTTCTCCGCGATGAAGCAGAGAACGAGCTGCGGGCTGATGGGGGCGATGCGCGGGATCATCACCTCGCGCAGGTAGCGTTCGACGTGGAACTCCTTGGCGTAGCCGTAGCCGCCGTGGGTCATCACCGCCGTCTGGCACGCCTTGAAGCCGGCCTCGCCCGCAAGGTACTTCGCCGCGTTGGCCTCGGTGCCGCAGGGTTCGCCCTTGTCGTACTTCGAGGCGGCGTTGAACACCATGAGGTTGGCGGCCTCGAGCTCCATCCAGCATTCGGCGAGCGGATGCTGGATCGCCTGGTTCTTGCCGATGGGACGGTTGAAGACGATGCGTTCCTTGGCGTATTGCGTTGCGCGCTTGAGCGCCACGCGTCCGAGACCGACGGCCTCGGACGCGATCAGGACGCGTTCCGGGTTCATGCCGTGGAGGATGTATTCGAAGCCGCGGCCCTCCTCGCCGATGCGGTCCTCGACGGGGATCTTCAGTTCTTCGATGAAGAGCTGGTTGGAGTCCACGGCGGCGCGGCCCATCTTGTGGATCAGCTTCACGTCGACGTTGCGGCGGTCGAGGTCGGTGTAGAAGAGCGACAGGCCATGCGTGTGCTTCTTCACTTCCTCCAGCGGGGTGGTGCGCGCGAGTAGGAGCATCTTGTTCGCGACCTGCGCAGTCGAGATCCACACCTTCTCGCCATTCACGACGTAGTGGTTGCCCTTGCGCACGGCCTTGGTCTTGAGCTGGGTGGTATTGAGCCCGGTATTCGGCTCGGTCACTGCGAAGCACGCCTTCTCGTCGCCGCGCACGAGCGCCGGCAGCATGCGCTTCCTCTGCTCCTCGTTGCCGAAGACAACCACGGGATTGAGGCCGAAAATGTTGATGTGCACCGCGGATGCGCCCGACATTCCCGCGCCCGATTCGGCGATCGCCTGCATCATCACCACGGCCTCGGTGACGCCGAGCCCCGAGCCGCCGTATTCCTCCGGAATGCAGATGCCGAGCCAGCCGTCGCGGGCGAGCGCCTGGTAGAACTCCTCCGGAAAGTCACGCGTCTCGTCCTTCTTCAGCCAGTACGCGTCGTCGAACTTTGCGCAGATCTTGCCGACTGCGTCGCGAATCGACTCCTGTTGTTCGGATAGCGTGAAATCCATATGTTCCTCGTCTTCCGGACGCCTGCCCGGCAATCAGTTGCGTTATGGGGCGAGCGTCACCTTCTCCGCGATTAGTTTGTTGATTTCGCCCTCGCCGAAGCCGGCCTCGCGCAGGATCTCGCGCGTGTGCTCGCCCAGGCGCGGCGCGTGTCGCGCGACTGTCGGCTGCGAGCGCGACCACGTTCCGGGCACGGCCATCGAACGGATGCGCCCTTCGCTCGGATGCTCGACGGTCTCGAAGAAATCGATCGCCTTCATGTGCGGGTCCTCGAGCAGGGATTCGACCGTGTGGAGTGGCATCACGGGGATATCGGCCACATCGAGCGCCTGGAGCCACTCGGCCGTGGTGCGCGTGGCGAAGATCTCGCCCACCAGCTGGTAGAGCTCGTCGATGTGGCGTGTGCGGCTGCCGAGATCCGCGAACCGCGGGTCCGTCTCCAGGATGTCGGCGTGGTCGATCAGGTCGAAGAAACTCTTCCACTGCTTGTCGTTGTAGATGAGTGCGCACACGTAGCCGTCCTTCGTGGCGTACGGGCGCCGCTCCTTGGCGAGGAGCCGCGGATAGCCCGAAGGCCCTAGCGGCGGATCGAAGGTGAGCCCAGCCATGTGGTCGCCGATGACGAATTGCGCCATCGTCTCGAACATCGGGATCTCGATCGATTGGCCCTCGCCGGTGCGCTCGCGGTGAAAAAGCGCCGCAGCGACCGCGGCCACCGCGTTCAATCCAACCGTGCGGTCGGCGATCGTACACGGCACATAACGCGGCCGGTCGGCGCCGGCGAGCTGGGCGAGCGTGGGGAGGCTCACCGCGCCCTGGATGAGGTCGTCGTAAGCCGGCCGCGCGGCGTAGGGCCCGCTTTGCCCGAAACCGAACGTCCCCACGTAGATCAGTCGAGGGTTCACTGTCGCGAGCTCGGCGTAAGAGAGCTTCAACCGCTCCATCGCCTGCGGCCGCACGTTGTAGATGAGCACGTCGGCGGTCTTCGCGATACGGAGCAGCGCCGCATGGCCTGACGGCTTCTTCAGGTCGAGGACGATGCTGCGTTTGCTGCGATTGACGTGCATGAAGAGCGGGCCCATGCCGGGGTTGCGCATCGGGCCCAGCTCACGGGTGCCGTCGCCGCTGGGCGGTTCGACCTTGATCACGTCGGCGCCCATGTCGCCGAGGATCTGGGTCGCGTAGGGGCCCATCAGCACCGTGGTCATGTCCACGATGCGTACGCCCGTGAGGGGTCCGGCCATGCTGGTCCCCCCTACTTCGCCGACGGCAGCGCCGCGCGGAAGGCCTTGAGCACTTCGCTGCCGGGCTTGCGGCGCTTGTCGAGCGCCGCGGCCCAGACGTCGCCGTCATCCTTCATCAGACTCACGAGCTGTTTCTTGTCGGCCGCCGACAGCGTCACGAAGGTGACTCCGGCCTGCTTGAGCTTCTCGTTGTCCTTCGCTTCGTTGTCGTCGACGTACTTGCAGGCGCGGCGCACGGCCGCTTCGCCCGCATCTATCATCGCCTTCTGCACGTTCGGCGGCAGTGTCTTCCACTTGCGCTCGCTGATCGCGTAGGTGATCACGAAGCTGCCGAAGCTCTCGCCAGTGGACGAGTACTTGAGCAGGCCCTGCAGGTTGTAGGCGAAGATGCTCGCGACC
>Ga0196978_1001007_pt1 | contig 13263 bp, 10 predicted proteins | sample S3v_2013CmetaG_FD_155491 | JGI IMG/M metagenome (GOLD analysis project Ga0196978, IMG submission 155491) | Soil microbial communities from Anza Borrego desert, Southern California, United States - S3+v_20-13C | ecosystem: Environmental > Terrestrial > Soil > Desert | place: USA: California... | reverse complement strand
GGCGGCGCGGGCCGTCTCGGCGGAGGTCACGCCCGGCGTCTTGTAGGAGTGTTCGTCGAGCCACGAGTCGGCCCACGCGTCCGCGCCCTGCCGCGCGTTGAGCGCGTCGCTGACGGCGCGGCGCGCGGCGTCGAGCTCGGCGGCCGAGGGCGCGGTCGTCGCCAGCGCGTTGAGGACGGCGCGGCCCGTCTCCAGAGCCTTCGCCGCCTCGGCCGCCGTGCGCGTCGAGGCCGAGAGGACGAAGACGCCGCCCTCGCGGTGCGCGTCGTGGCGGACGGTGGCCGCGCGCTCCTTCAGCTCGGGGAAGGCCGCGAGCCAGCGCTCGCGGACGAGCGGGGCGAGGACTTGCGCGGCCGCGCGGTCGCGGTCGGCGCGCGCGAGGCCGCGGACGGCGAGCCGCACCTCGGTGCCCGGCGACTCGGGGCGCGGGACGACGAGCGCGCGCGCGTCGGGCGGCTCGGGCCGGCGGAAGGTTTCGGGGACGACGCGGTCGCTCTTGCGCCAGCCGCCGAGCGACTGCCGGAGGGCGCGCATCAGACGCGCGTGCTGCACGTCGCCGACGACGACGAGCGTCGCGTTGTTCGGGTTCAGGAACCGCTCCTGAACGAGCATCAGGTCGGCGCGCTCGACGCGGGCCACGGACTCGGGCGTGCCGCCCGGCACGCGCCCGTAAGGGTGGACGTTGAAGAGGCGCGCGGCGGCGGCGCGGTCGGCGACCGCGGCCGTCGTCTCGGCCCCGGCCAGAGCCTTGCGGCGCGACTCGCGCAGGGCGGCCACCGACTCGGGCGTGAACCTCAAGTTGGTGACGGCGTTGCGCACGAGTTCGAGCAGGCGGTCGAAGTCCTGCGCGCGGCCCGCGAGCGTCACGTCAACCGCGTCGTAGCCGGTCACGACCTCCAGCCGCCCGCCCAACTCTTCGCGCACGTAGCCGCGCGTCTGCTCGTCGAAGAGCGCGTCGGCGAGCAGGGCCATCAAGCCCTCCTTGCCCGCGAGGTCGAAGGCCGCGCCGCTGTGGACGCGCAGCCTCAGAAGGAGCTGCGGGTCGCCGGGGCGCGCGAGGCTCACGATGCGGAGGCCGTTGAGGAGCTGGTCGCGCCGCGGCTCGGGCGCGCCCTGCGCCGCGGCCGCGGGGGCGAGGGCAAGGAGCAGGGCGAGGGCGAGGCCGGCGGCCGCGAAGCGCGGGGCGGGCCGGAGGGTGCTTGAAATCATCATGGCTTTACGGCGGTTGTCGATGTCGTTCGGCGGCGGGCCGGGGGCCTTAATTCCGCCTCGGGCTCGCGCGGGCGTCCGGACGTTTGACGCCGGCAACGGCGGGTGCGGTTGACAGCGGTTAGTGTAAAGTTGGGCCGGCGGCGCGTCAAACCGGGGGGGCGCGCCGTAAGTCGTTGATTCCGGGGAAAACTGTCGCGCGCGTCCGGCGCACCGTTTTCGGATTCACGGCATCAAATTGCCGGCCAAGGGTGTCCTCGGCGCGCGCGGCCACACCGCGCAACTACCCGCGAGGTTTGCTATAATCCGTCCGGCACCCTTGCGAAAGAGGCCGGAAAGTCTTTAATCTTCAGCGTGACAGTGGGCCTTCGGTTCCCGTGCAAATGAGCAGCGAGGTTGTAAGAGAGATGAAACGTTGTCCAACGTGTCTGGAGGAGTTCGCCGATAAGTTCGGTTTTTGTCCAGTTGACGGGACTCCTTTGAACGGCCACGTCGCGGAATCGCCGGTCGCCGCGCAACTGGCGGACGAGTCCGTGACGGTGGCGGCCGCGCCGGGAGGCTTCGAGGCGGAAGATGAGACGGTGGTGGCGCAGGCCGTCGGCGGGCGCGAGGAGTACCACCTGACGATCCTCGAAGACGAGGGCCTGACGCGCCGCCTGACGAAGGAGCTGCGCGAGGTCGCCCACGACAACGAGCTGAACTGGAAAGAGTTCAAAAGCCACCCCGGGCAGTTCACGCAGCGCGCCGCGGTCGGCTACTCGCGCGCCGGCTGGAAGTTCCTCTCGCAGCGCAACGTGGCGCTGGCCGTCTCGTCGGCCTTCGTCCTCGTCTTCGCCGTCGTCGCGGGCGTCATCGCGCTCGAACGGCTGCGGATGGCGAGCGCGAAGGAGCGGGCGGCCGTCAACGAGGAGCTCGAACTGGTCGAGATGCTCGACACCGAGATTCCGAAGGAGCAGCCGGAGCCGGAGAAGGGGCCGGCCGGGATGAACGAGGGCAAGGGCGGCGGCTCGAAGCCGAAGTACGAGAAGCCGCAGGGCGGCGGCGGCGGCGGCCGTCAGGAGCAGTTGCCCGCCTCCTACGGCAAGCTGCCGACGGCGCAACTCGCGCCCGTCATCCTTCCGCCGAACCCGCACCCGCCGGCCATCAAGAACCCGAAGCTCCCGACCCCGGTGACCATCGACCTCGACCCGATGCTCGCCAAGCCCGACCTGCGCGACATCCCTTACGGCGACCCGAAGTCCACCTCGACGACCATCTCGGCCGGGCCGGGCACGGGCGGCGGCATCGGCACGGGTAGCGGCGGCGGCGTCGGCTCGGGCGAGGGCGGCGGCCTCGGGCCGGGGCGCGGCGGCAACACCGGCGGCGGCGACCGCCACGAGGGCGGCGGAGGCCCCGGCGGGGGCGGCGGCGGCGGCGTGGATTACTCGCGCCCGTTCCAGCCGCGCGAGGTGACGGCGAAGGCCGTCATCGTCTCGAAGCCGGAGCCGGGCTTCACCGAGGAGGCCCGCAAGAACAACGTGACCGGGCTGGTGCGCCTGCGCGCCGTGCTCTCTTCGGGCGGGTCGGTGACGAACATCTCCGTCATCAAGGGTCTGCCCGACGGGCTGACGGAGAAGGCCATCTCGGCCGCCCGCGGCATCAGGTTCCGCCCGGCCCAGAAGGACGGCCGCACCGTCTCGCAGTGGGTCACGCTCGAATACAACTTCAACATCTACTGACCGTTGCCCCGGCGGCCTGACGGCGGCTGCTCTCCGCGAGGGGGGCGGCCGCTTTTGTTTTGCCGGGGAGAGGGGGGCCGGGTTAAAGGCAAGGTTCTTTCCCCCGGCGCCCGCCCCCCGCGGCGTGTCAGCACGGGCGGCGCGTTATATACTTGGCCGGCAATCCCAACCCACTCAGGCGAAGGACAGCCGCAGGTATGGAAGCGCCTTCTTCCCCGTCGAACGTCGTCTGCGTCGCGAGCCACTTCAAGGGCGAGGAGTTCCTGCGCGAGTGCAAGCGGCTGGGCGCGCACGTCGAGCTGGTCTCGCGCCGCCGCACCGAGCACGAGCCGTGGCCGCGCGAGGCGCTCGACGACGCCGTCTTCCTCCCGGACGACGCCGGGGCCGAGCTGATCATGCACGTCGTCAGCCAACTCGCGCGCCCGCGCAAGCTCCACTGCCTCGTCGCGCTCGAAGAGTTCGACGTGGTGACGGCCGCCCTCGCCCGCGAGCACCTGCGCCTGCCGGGCCTGCATAGCTCGGCCGCGCGCCGCTTCCGCGACAAGCTGGTGATGCGCGAGGCGGCGCGCGACGCCGGCCTGCGCGTCCCCGAATTCGTCCACGTGCTCAACTATCAGGAGGTCGGCGAGTACATGGAGCGCGTGCCGCCGCCGTGGGTCTTGAAGCCGCGCTCGGACGTGTCGGCCTCGGGCGTCCGCGTGCTCGAAGACTCCGAGGAGGTCTGGCGCGCCGTCGAGGCGCTCGACGCGCGCGAGGCCCTGCAAGACAAGTCCACCTACTACCTGCTCGAACGCTACGTGGCCGGCGAGGTCTTCCACGTCGATTCGGTCGTCGAGGGCGGCGAGGTCGCCTTCGCCGGGGCGAGCCGCTACGGGCGGCCGCCGATGAACGTCGTCCAAGAGGGCGGCGTCTTCACCTCGGCGACGGTCGCCTACGAGTCGCGCGAGCACGAAGAGCTTCTGCGGTTCAACGCCGGCCTGCTCCGCGCGCTCGGGCTGGAGCGCGGCGCGGCCCACGCCGAGTTCATCAAGGGCGCCGACGACGGCGAGCTGTACTTCCTCGAAGTGGCGGCCCGCGTCGGCGGCGCCTACATCGCCGAGACTCTGGAGGCGGCCAGCGGCCTCAACCTCTGGCGCGAGTGGGCGCGCGTCGAGCTGGCGCACGCGCGCGGCGAAAGCTACGGGCGGCCCGAGCGCCGCCACGAGTACGGCGGCATCGCGCTCTCGCTGGCTCGTCAGGAGCGGCCCGACACCTCGGCCTACGACGACCCCGAGATCGTCTTCCGCGTCTCGAAGCCGAACCACGTCGGCCTCGTCGTCCGCTCCCCGAGTCTCGCCCGCGTCCACGAACTGCTCGGCCGCTACACCGAGCGCTTCACGCGCGACTTCAGCGCCTACGTCCCCCCGCCCGACCGGCGGGAAGTGAACCTTTAAGGGCGACGGGCGTCGGGGAGAGCGGCTTGTCTCTAACCCGACGCCCGAACCCGCTCCCGGAGGAAGAGCATGAGTGAGCCGCGGGTCGCGCCTTACGGGTCTTGGAAGTCGCCGATCACGTCCGACCTCATCGTCTCGGCGACGGTGGGGCTGAGCCAGTCGGCGCTCGACGGCCGGGACGTTTACTGGGTCGAGTTGCGCCCGTCGGAGGGCGGGCGCTACTGCGTCGTGAGGCGCGCGGCCGGCGGGCCGAACGAGGACGTGACGCCGGCCGGCTTCAACTCGCGCACGGGCGTCCACGAGTACGGCGGCGGCGACTTCGTCGCGAGCCGCGGCGTCGTCTACTTCTCGAACTTCGCGGACCAGCGCGTCTACCGGCAGGAGCGCGGCTCCGCCCCGCGCCCCATCACGCCGGAAGGGGCTTTCCGCTACGGCGACGCGTGCGTGGACGAGCGGCGCGGCCTGCTCTTCGCCGTCCGCGAAGACCACGGCGAGGCGGGGCGCGAGGCCGTCAACACCATCGTCAGCCTCGGCCTCGACGGCGCGGCCAACGACGGCGGCGGCCGCGTGCTCGTCGCGGGCGGCGACTTCTACTCCTCGCCGCGCCTCAGCCCCGACGGCTCGCGCCTCGCGTGGCTCACGTGGAACCACCCGAACATGCCGTGGGACGGCACGGAGCTGTGGGTCGGCGAGCTGGACGAGGGGGGCGGGCTGCACGGCGCGTCGCGCGTCGCGGGCGGGGCATCCGAGTCGATCTTTCAGCCCGAGTGGTCGCCGTCGGGCGCGCTCCACTTCGTCTCCGACCGGAGCAACTGGTGGAACCTCTACCGCCTCGGCGGGGGCGGCGCGGCCGAGCCGCTTTACGAGGCGGAGGCCGAGTTCGGCCTGCCGCAGTGGTTCTTCCGCATGTCCACCTACGGCTTCGCCTCGGAGGACGAGATCGTCTGCGCCTACACCGAGCGCGGCATGTGGCGCTTGGGCGTGCTCGACGCGCGCTCTCGGCGGCTCGAAGAGGTCGAGACGCCCTACACCGACATCTTCTACGTGGCGGCCTCGCCGGGCCGCGCCGTCTTCATCGGCGGCTCGCCGACCGAGCGGCCGGCCGTCGTCGAACTCGACCTGCGGGCGCGCGCCCTGAACGTGCTGCGGCGTTCGAGCGGGCCGGCCATCGAAGCGGGCTACCTCTCCGAGCCGCGCCCCGTCGAGTTCCCGACCGAGGGCGGGCTGACGGCGCACGCCTTCTTCTACGCGCCGCGCAACCGTGACTTCCGCGCGCCCGAGGGCGAGCGCCCGCCGCTGCTCGTGATGTGCCACGGCGGCCCGACGGCCGCGGCCATGACGGCGCTCAGCCTCAAGACGCAGTACTGGACGACGCGCGGCATCGCCGTCCTCGACGTGAACTACGGCGGCAGCACCGGCCACGGGCGCGAGTACCGCCAGCGCCTCAACGGCAACTGGGGCGTGGTGGACGTGGACGACTGCGTCAACGGCGCGCGCCACATGGCCGAGCGCGGCGAGGCCGACCCGGAGCGCTGCGTCATCACGGGCGGCAGCGCCGGCGGCTACACCGTCCTGAGCGCGCTCACCTTCCGCGACCTCTTCAAGGCCGGCGCGAGCCACTACGGCGTGAGCGACCTGACCGTGCTCGTCACCGACACGCACAAGTTCGAGTCGCGCTACCTCGACCGCCTCATCGGCCCCTTCCCGGAGCGCGCCGACCTCTACCGCGACCGCTCGCCGATCAACTTCACGGATCGCCTCGACTGCCCCGTCATCTTCTTTCAGGGTCTCGAAGACAGGGTCGTGCCGCCGAATCAGGCCGAGCTGATGGTCGAGGCGCTGCGGCGCAAGCGCCTGCCCGTGGCCTACGTCGCCTTCCCCGGCGAGCAGCACGGCTTCCGTCAGGCCGCCAACATCAAGCGCGCCCTCGACGGCGAACTCTACTTCTACTCGCGCGTCTTCGGCTTCCCGCTCGCCGACCCGGTCGAGCCGGTGCCGATTGAGAACCTTTAGGCGAGCGCGCCGAAAGAAAAAGCGTGGCGTCGCAGGGTTACGACGCCACGCTTTCGTGTTGTGTGGTGGTGGAGGCGCTTAGCGCGTGCGCGGCCGCATCGGGCGCTGCTTGCGCTTGTTGCGCTTGCGGGCGAGGGCCGACTTGAGCTTGGCCTTCTGGCCGCGCGACATGAAGAAGGTGTGCTTCTTCGCGTCCTTGATGATCTCCTCGGACATCACCTTGCGCTTAAAGCGGCGCAGCGCGCTCTCAATCGACTCGCCCTGATTAACGACGACTGTTGCCATTACTTCTCTCCCTGCGGAATCAACTGTTGACGACGGCGGGGGCTCCCGCCGACCTGCGAATGCTCACGACTGATTAAAGGAAACTTCTCTATTAAGCTGGCAACACCTGCCTCTCGAATGCGAATTCGCGCCCATTCGGGCGCACGCCATTGTGCCTGCCCCCGCCCCCTTTGGCAAGCGGCCGGACGGTCGCGGGTCGAGGACATCGCGCAACGTCTGCGCTTCGAGCAGGTGCGCCGCCGCGTCGTCGCGCGTCTCGCCGAGGACGCGCGCGTCGGCGCGACCGAGCCGATAATCTCATCGAGCCTGACGGCGCGGCCGCGCGCGTCGGAGGCGCGGCAGTGGGCCGCGGGCGCTTGCGGCGGGGCGGGGAAGGCCTGTTGTGCGGCGAATGTGACGAGCAGTAGTATGCTGGCGGCGGATAAAGCTCTGGACGACATCATGCGCGACACGTAGCGCGCCGCCGCCGCGCCGGCAACGACCCGGCGGCGCGCGGCGGGGGCGCGAGTTTGAGGAGACGTTTGATGGGCGAGATTTACGTCAGCACTGACGTGGAGACGGACGGGCCGATCCCCGGCGTCTACTCGATGCTGAGCATCGGGTCGGCGGCCTTCCTGCCTGACAAGACGATGCTCGGCGGCTTCACGGCCAACCTTGAGACGCTGCCCGGAGCCGAGGCGCACCCCGACACGATGCAGTGGTGGAAGAGTCAGCCGGCGGCGTGGGAGGCGGCCCGCCGGGACGCGCGCCCGCCCGAGGAGGCCATGCGCGGCTACCTCGCGTGGCTCAAGGCGCTGCCCGGCAAGCCGGTCTTCGTCGCCTACCCGGCCGCCTTCGACTTCATGTTCGTCTGCTGGTACCTGAACCGCTTCACCGGCGAGAACCCCTTCGGCTGGCAGGCGCTCGACATCAAGACGTTCGCCATGTCGCTTTTGCGCGTGGACTTCCTCGACACCGTCAAGCGCAACATGCCCCGCCGCTGGTTCGACGACCTCCCCTACACGCACAAGGCCCTCGACGACGCCATCTCTCAAGGGGCGCTCTTCTGCAACATGCTCGCGGAACACAAAAACAGTAGCCAGTAGCCATGCCCGCTCACGCGCCCTGCGCGACGCCCTCACGGCGAAGGGCTGGGGACTCGGCCGCGACCTCCAATATTTAGAGGTCAAAGGCGGCCGCCACGACGAGGCGGCGTGGGCCAAAAGGGTCGGCCCGATGCTCAGGTTCCTCTTCCCGAAGAAGTAACCACCGTGCCGAACGGGCAGAGCCGCGTGCGGGAGCGGGCGGGTCGAGTTACGCCAACAGTCTGCTCCGGCATAACTCGACCCGCCCGCCGCCGCACGCGGCTCTGTTTTTCAGAACGAGACGCTGTAGCTCGCGCCGGGGTGTCGGCCGCGTTCGAGGATGAGGGAGAAGGCGTGGCGGCCGCGCGTGAAGTTGAGCAGCGGGTGGACGCGCACGCCGTCGAAGATGACGGTCGAAGACCAGCGCTCGTCGAGCGTGATGTTCAGCCCGCCGATGGGGCGGAGGCGGTCTTCAAACGTGCCGTAGGCGAGGCCGGCGTAAGGCGAGACGGGCAGCCCCGTGGCCGCCTTCAGGTTCTTGCTCGCGGTCGCGTAGAAGGACTGGCCCGAGGGCGTGCCGATGCGGTCCGAACTCGTCCCGAGGATGACGGCGGGCCGCCTGCGCGTCTCGGTCAGCGCGACGAAGTTGGCGAGCGGGCTGACCTTCCCCGCGAGCGGGTTGTACTCGACGCCCGCAGTGAGGCGCGGGTGGAACCTGTAAGTCAAAGTGTTGCGCCAGCGCGCGCGGTCGATCTGGTTACTGATGACGCGCACGCCGAACGTCCAACGCTGACCGGCCTCTTCCTCTGCCCCGCTCACGGCGCGGCCCTCGCCCGGTCAAAGCGGTCAACTCGGCACGCTCGAAGCCTCCCGCGGCGAGGTCTTCGCCGGCGCGGCCCGCCCGCCCGTCTCGCGCCCGCCCTCGGCCTCCGCCGCGACGAGCATCGTATCGAGTTGCTGCCGCAACTCCTTCGGCCTGACGACGCCGGAGATGATTTTGACGACGCGGCCGTCGCGCCCGACGACCACCGTGGCCGGCAGCGCGCCGCCCACCCCGAAGCGCGTCATGTCCTCAAGGCCGACGCCCGTCCAGATGGGGAAGTTGAGCTTCAGCTCTTTGACGAACTGCAAGACCTTCGCCCGATCCTCCGGCGCATCGACCGACGCGCCGACGACCTGCACGCCGAGCGCGGCGTAGTCGTTCTGCACCGCCGCGAGGTCGGGCATCTCGGCGCGGCACGGCCCGCAGTAGGTCGCCCAGAAGTTGAGGACGACGACGCGGCCGCGCAGCGCGCTCAAACGCTGCCCGACGCCGGAGAGGTCTGCGGCCGCCAACTCGACCTCCGTCCCGACGACGCGCGCCGCCTCCTGCTCGGCCAGACTCGGGGCCAGCACTTCGAGCGCGTCCACGCGGACCGACAGCGCCTCGCCCTTCTTCCTCACGGCGCCGCTGACGGCCACGCGCCGGCCGACGAACTCCAGCCAGTTCTTGCCGGGCAGCCTGAACTTCCCCGCTTCGAGCCGGTAGAGCGTGAAGCGCTCGCCCTCGCGCACGGCGAGCAGCGTCGGGTCGCCGCCCTCGACGCACGAACGGGCCTTGAGCAAATCCTCGGCCGTGCCGAAGGCCACGCGCGTGCGGTCGGCCTCGGCCCAGCACTCCTCGCAGCACACGACCTGACCCTCCAGCCTCACGGCCCCGCCCTGCGCCGTCGCCGCCGCGACGAACGCGAATTGGAGCGTGAGAGCGGCGATAAATAATTTCATCGAAGCACCTCTGGTTATCAGTTTCGAGCCGAAGCGGCTGTAGATTCGCGGTGGCCGATTTTTGATTTGAAGCGGCGCGGGCGCCGCCCCCCGGCCGCGAATCAAAAACCTAAAACCCCTTCGACTCGACATCGTCGGCCTCACCACCCGCGCTGAATCTCCCAGCGGTCGACGACGCGGTCGCCTTCGAGCACGTGGTAGTGCGCGTGCTGCGCGGCGGTGAGGCAGGAGTGGTTGGCGAGCACGCGGACGCGCGCGCCGACGCGGAGTCGTTCGAGCGCCGCGCCGTCCGGGACGCCGACGGAGCCGTGCTCCTGCGAGAGCGATTCGACGCGCAGGCCCGTGTCAACGCCTTCGAGGTCGAGCACGCGGCCGTAGCCGCACGCCGGGTCTAGGTCGGCCGCGCCGCGGTCTTTCGAGAGGGCGACGGCCCCGGCGTCGAGCACGACCTTGCGGCGCGCGCGGTCGCGGTGGACGACCGAGGCCAGCACCGTCAGCGCGCAGTCGTCGAAGGCGCAACTGCCGAGCGTCGCCTGAAATGCGTCGAAGAAGATGTAGTTGCCGGGCCGCGCCTCGTCCACGCCTTCGAGGTGATCGACGTGCGTGGCGGTCGGCGTCGAGCCGACGCTGACGCAGGGCACCTCGACGCCGCCGGCGCGCAGGGCTTCGGCGAACCCCGTCATCAGGTCGCGCTCGCGGCGCGCGATGCCGAGAATCTCCTCGCGCGAGCGGGCGGCGTAGGAGTGGCCGGCGTGCGTGAGGATGCCGGCGAAGCGCAGGTGCCGCGCGGCGTCGAGCAGGCGCGGAATCTCGAACGCCTCGGGCGTGTCGGGTTCGACGCCGCAGCGGTGGTAGCCGCAGTCAACTTTCAGGAACACGTCGAGCGTCACGCCGGCGCGGGCCGCCGCCTCGTCGAGCGGGCCGGGAACCTCCGCGTCGTCGGTGATGAGGGAGAGGCGCACGCCGCGCGCGGCAAGCTCGGCGGCCTCGGCGAACTTGCCCGGCTCGACGGGGACGGCGTAGGTGATGTCGGTGAAGCCGTGGGCGGCGAAGGCACGGGCCTCGGCGAGCGTCGAGACGGTGATGCCGCCCGCGTGCCCCCCGGTCTGGATGCGCGCGACCTCGACGCACTTGTGCGTCTTGACGTGCGGCCGCAGCGACGCGCCCATCCCCGCGACGCGCGCCGACATCCGCGCCGCGTTGCGCCGCACGCGACCCACGTCGAGCAGCAGCGCGGGCGTCTTTAGCTCGTGAAGCTCCATCACGCGAAAGCTTCACACACCCCGACGCGCGCGGGCAAGCCCGCGCGAGGTTTCGAGTCCCGAGTTAAAGACGATCTCCGGTCAGAGCCGCTGGCGGCGTCGGGCGGGTTGAGCGACGTTAACGCCAACCCGCGCGCCGCCGCCCGCGGCTCTGTTCCTTAACTCGTAGCTCGAAACTCGAAACTTCATTGAATCGTGATGAAGACGTTCGCGCGGCTCGTCCTGCCGTCGGCGGTGGTGACGGTGACGGCCGCCGGGCCGCGCACGCCGTCGGGGATGACGACGTTGACTTGGTCGAGGCCGTTGAAGCCGCCCGACGGGCCGGCGTATTGCACCGCGGCCGCGCGGCCGCCGACGCGGGCCGTGACCGGCAGGGCGTTGCGCCAGCCCGTGCCGAGCAGCGCGACGACCGAGGGCTGGTTGTTCGCGCGGGCGGGGAAGGGCGCGGCCGTGTACAGCCCGCCGGAGGCGAGCAGCGCGATGGCCTCGCCCTCGCCCGTCTGCGGGACGGTGAAGAGGCCGGGGTTGGCCGTCGCGATGTCGGCGTCTTCGGCCGCCGTCACGTCGCCCGAGACGGTGACGACGACCGAGCCGACGCCGGCGCCCAACTGCTGCGGCACGAAGATGTGAACCTGCGTGTCGTTGAAGGATAAGACCTCGGCCGGCAAGCCTTCGACCGAGACGCGGACGCCCTGCGCGGCGTCGGCGCGCGTCGCGCCGCTGCGGCCGCGCGTCAGGCCCGCGCCGAGGATCGTGGCGAGGCCGCCGCGCGTGGCGTCGCCGGCGCGGCTCGCGCTGTTCGTCATCGTCAGCCGGCCGACGGGCGGCAGCACGGTTTCGACGCCGAGGGCGAGGCCCGAGTAGGCCTGCGTGAACTCGTCGTCGGCGAGGACGAAGGCCGAGCCGTCGCGCAGGATGCCGTTGAGCGCCGGGTCGGGGAAAGCCTGCACGTGCGGGATGCCGCCGTTGCCGCCCTCGGCCGGCCGGTCGCTCTCGCCCGTCGAGTCCTGAATCAGATAGACCGTCCCGTCGCGCCCCACGGTCAGGCCGTGCAGCACGAGGTTGTTGTCAATCGAAAGCCCCTCGACGCGCACCTCGTCGGCGTCGCCCAGACGGTCGCCGTTCGTGTCGTAGACGGCGAGCAGGTAGGCGTCGTCGCCGACGCCGTGCGTGAAGACGACGCCGCGCGAGTTCGAGGCCACGTCGAGCGGCGCGTCCGAAGCCGCGGGGAACGAGTAGTAAGGCGTGTTCAAAAGCGTGTCGGGCATGAGGTCGCCGTCGGTGTCGCGGACGACGCGCAACTCGTTCGAGGCGAAGTCGGCGATGACGAGGTCGCCCGAGGGGAGCAGCGTCAGGGCGTTGGCGTTGAAGAGGCGGTCGTCGCCGACGCCGACGAGCGGGCGCGTGAGCGCGGGGTCGAAGCCGCCGCCCGCGGCGTTGCGCGCGAGCAGGACGACGCCGGGCGAAGGCTCGTTGGCCGGGTCGCCGGGGTCGTCCTGATTGAAGTAGCCGCTCGAAGAGACGACGACGAACTCGCGTCCGAAGCGCGAAGTGCCGGCGACGACCGAGACGGCCGAAGGCAGCCCGAAGTCGCGGCCGAGGTCGAAGGTCTGCGCGGAGTCGCGCACGAAGTCGAAGTTGGTGTCGAGCGCGACGACGAGGACGCCGGTCGCCACGTCGTCGGAGGTCGAGGAGGTGCCGCGGTCGTCGGTGGCCGTGAAGACTTCGTAGCGCGCGCCGGAGCGGCCGACGGCGAGGTCGTAGGAGCCGCCGGCCGAGTCGAAGGTGCGGCGGCGGTCGGCCACGAGGTCGCCGTTGTCGTCAACGAACTGCTCGTGCGTGCCGGCGTCGCTCGTGAGGCTCAGCTGCGAGACGTGGAGGACGCGGCTGAGCGGCGTGCCGACGATGAGCGCCGCCGGGGCTTCGCGCACGGCCTCGACGCCGGCCCGTTCTTCGGAGTTGCGCGACGCGGGGGCGGGGCGGGCGGGGCGTCGGCCCTGCGCGTCGGGCTGCGCCGAACGCGCGCGGCGCGGAGGCGTCTCGGCCCTGCTGCGCTGCGGCAGGTACGCGCCCTTGCGCGCGGGCACGTCGGCCGCGCGCTGGCGTGAGTGGAGCGCGCGCCGCGTGTCGGGGCGCAGGTTCTTACCCGCGGCCTGCTGCGCGCCGGCTTCGGCGAACGGCGTCGAGGCGAGGCAGAGGGCAAGGGCCAGAGCGGGGAAGAGGGGCAGGCGGCGGGCGCGTTGGCGAGTCATCGCAGGCATCCTTCTGTCGGAAACTCAAGTTTCGAGTTGTGAGCTGTGAGTTAAGAGATCGTCTTTGACTCGCGACTCACAACCCGGAACCCGAAACTTGTTTCGGCCGGGGCTTGGCGACGAGCGACAAGTTGCGTCGGTCGTGAACGCCCGCCGCCCCGCCCCGGCCCGTGAAGACGTGAGGCCCCGTCTCGCGTCTTCAACGTCGTTGGTTATCGCGCGTGCGCGGCGAGGGGCGCGCGGGTTCGTCGCGCCGCTCGTAC
>Ga0196978_1001006_pt1 | contig 13280 bp, 10 predicted proteins | sample S3v_2013CmetaG_FD_155491 | JGI IMG/M metagenome (GOLD analysis project Ga0196978, IMG submission 155491) | Soil microbial communities from Anza Borrego desert, Southern California, United States - S3+v_20-13C | ecosystem: Environmental > Terrestrial > Soil > Desert | place: USA: California... | reverse complement strand
CGGGCCGCCGATCTTCTTCGACCCCGAGCTGGCCGAGCACTTCGTCGATTCCGACAGCATGTTTCCGACCGCGCCGGTGGCCGAGAAGCGGTTGCGGCACGAGCACACGCCCATCGGAACGCTGACGCTCAAACCGGGCGACGTGCTCGAGATCGGCGAGCGCGGCGCGGCCGACGAGTTCACCGTGCGCGCCACGCCCGAATACGCCGACTTCGACTACGAGCGCGACCGCACCGCCTACTATCAGAAGCACCGCGCCGAGAAGGAGAGGGTCGTCGCTTCGGTCCTGGCCGCCGTGGCCGAACCGGCGCCGGGGCTGTTCGAACGGTTCCGCCGCCACTTCCTCCCCTTCCTCAAGGGCCATCCCTACTTCGTCGAGAACATCAACATCCGCCTTCGCTTCCGCGTCGTCGGTCCCGAGGGCGGCGACTGGGTGGTGGACTTCCGCACCGAGCCCAAGCCGGAGCTGGTCTACGAGTACGACGGCGAGCACTGCCATTACACGTTCGAGATGAGTTCGAAGCTGATCGGACAGGTCCTGACCGACGAGATGTCGTGGGAGGACGCATTCCTGTCCCTGCGCTTCACCGCGCACCGCGATCCCGACCGCTACAACCAGCACCTGTTCACGCTCTTCAAGATGAGCGACTCGCGAGCGCTGCAGGCCATCCAGAAGGCGGAGACTGCCGACCGTTCCAACGAAACGTTCCGTCTCGCGGCCGAAGGCTGCGTGTACGAAGTGCAGCGCTACTGCCCGCACGGCGGCTCCGATCTTTCCGAGGCCGAAGTCGAGGACGGCCACGTGATCTGTCCCGGCCACCACTGGCGCTTCTCGCTGGCGGACGGCCACTGCGCCAACGCCGAAGGCCGCATCATCGTGCGCAAGCTCTCCGACGAGGAAGCCAAGGAATCGGTGGCAGCGGCCAAGGTGTAAAGGGCGAACGGCGATGTGCGGCCGCTTCGTTCTCCACACTCCTGCCGAAGCCCTGGCGCGCCACTTCGGCGCCGTGCCGGGCGAGCTCTCGCTCGCGCCGCAGTACAACATCGCTCCCACCCACGACGTCGTCGTCCTCCGTGTCGAGAATGGCCAGCGGCGCCTGCGCACGCTGCGCTGGGGCCTGATCCCGTTCTGGGCCAAAGACCCGGCGATCGGCTCGCGCATGATCAATGCGCGCTGCGAGACCGCGGCCGAGAAGCCGGGCTTTCGCGAGGCGCTTCGCCAGCGGCGCGCCATCGTCCCGGCAAGCGGCTTCTACGAATGGAAGAAACAGGGCAAGGGCAAACAGCCCTACTACTTCCATGCGCGCGACGACGCGCCGCTGGCAATCGCTGCGCTATGGGAGCGATGGAAGTCGCGTGACGGTCTTCGGCTGGAGACGTGCTGCCTGCTGACGACATCCGCCAACCGGACGCTCGACGGCGTGCACGACCGCATGCCGGTGCTGTTGCGACCGGAGGATTACGCTCTGTGGCTCGACCCGGGTGTGACCGACGTCGATGCGGTTTCACCGCTGCTGTCGCCGGCCGACGACGACAAGCTTGCGATGTATCCCGTCGACTCCTGCGTCGGCGACGTGCGCAACGATGACGAGAAGAACATCGCCCGCGCAGATACCGGCGAGCTGCCACTGTTCCCTGGCGCCCGCGGCGTGTGAGTTCGCGACCGCGATCGGCGGCTGCCGGTGCGCGTCAGGGATGTTCGGCCCTACCCCGGCGTGAGTCCCTCGCCGGTCACGACCCCGGGCCCCTCCCAGGTCCCTCGCTCCCGGGCCCGGGTCCGGGAAGGCCGCGTGCCCAATTCGGCATGACCGACTAATGCCGCGCAAAATCGAAGTGTTGCAGATGGGGATGGAGCCAGAGCCGGTGCCGGTCCGGGCAAATCGGGAGCGGCGGGAACGAACGTTATTGCTGACATCGGTGTTCGATGTCCCAACTGGCATAGAGTCGGAAGCGTAAGGACAGCGAACGGTGAGCCGCGCAAGGTCGAGACCTGGGCCAGGCGGCAATCTCCCGTCCGCTCCAGGGGGTTTTCGATGCACAACCTGCGAGTCGTCCCGTTCCTGGCCATCGCCGTGCAACTGGCGCTGATCTCCGTCTCGCACGCCCTGCCATCGGCCGAGACCGCCTGTCGCGAGACGATCGCCAAGTCCACGACTTCCTACGCCAAGGCCGCAGCCCGGGCGACGCAGACCTGCCACAAGCGTCGCAGCGCGGGCTCGCTGCCGCTCAGCGTCGATTGCAACGACGTCGACGCCGCCGACGACGCGGGCAAGGTCGACAAGGTCCGTATCAAGACGCGCCAGAGCATCGTCGATGCCTGCGCCGGCGCTTCCTCCCTGCTTGCGCAGTATCCGACGTGTCCGGCTCCGGCTGCCACCGCCGACGACGGCGGCGCCAGCGACGACATCGACAGCATGGGCGAAGTCAGCGACTGCCTGACCGCACTGCTGGACGCCGGCATCGGGCAGTGGTCGAACGATGCGCAAGGCAATCCGAGCCAGACCCTCTCCACCGCCAGGCAGAAGTGCCAGAAGACGCTCGGCAAGTTCTCCTCCAAGCTGATCCTGCGAATCATGAGCGAGCGCCGCGGCTGCCAGAAGTCGAGCGACGCCGGCGGAGGCAGCGCGGAGTATTCCTGCGAGGACGAAGATCCGCAGGGCCGTATCGACAAGGCTGCCTCCCTGCTTCGCGACAAGATTTCCGACGACTGCACGCTGCCCAACCTCGAGCAGCTCAACGCATGCGGCGACCAGGTCTCCGAGCTGCAGGACTGCGTCGAGGCGAGCGCAGACGCGACCGGCTCCAGCGCCATCGCACGCGCCTACGAACTGGACGGCGCAAGCGGCACGACCACCACGACCAACATCGATCCCACCACGACCACGGTCACCGGTCCCACGACGACCCTGGATGCAACCACGACGACGCTGCCCAGCGGCGATGCCTGCCAAGACGCTTCGGCTCCCGCGTGCAACGGCACCTGCCCCACCGGCCAGCACTGCTTCGACAACGGCGATGGATGCAGCTGCCGCATCACGGGCGAAGGCCCGTGCGCACCGGCGACGATCTACCGCTCGGTCAATTCGCGCTACTCGGATCCGCCGACGATCACGCAGCTGACCGCCGGCTGGTCGGGCGGCGCAAACACCATGGACTTCCCTGACGGCGCCGGCGACACCATCGACGTCGACTGCGACGGCAACTGCGAGAACTGCCAGATCTCGTTCAACGTCGAGCCCGACGCGCCCACGTCGAACTGCCGCTGCACCTCCGATCCTCTGCAGACGTGCGAGGTGCTGAACGGCTCGGACCCCGACAGCTGCGGCACGCTCGACCCGACGTGCCGGTGCTACTTCGGCTCGCCGCTGGCGATTTCCTCGGGCGGCATTCCGGTGTGCGTCTCGATCCGTCTGCGCGAGGACCACGTCGGCACGATGAACCTGCGCACGGGCGTGCGTCACGACACGATCTCGGTGGCGGCCATCGCGCATCTCGGCGCGGATTCGTTCGCACCGTGTCCGACCTGCGACGGCGACGACGTGGCCAACGACGGCGTGCGCAACGGCACCTGCTCGAGCAGCGGAGGAGCCTGCGACGTGCACGGCGACCACGCCACCTTCGGTCCCACCAGCATCGACTGCCTGCCTTCGGCGGCCACCAACATCAGCGGCGCCGGCCTGCTCATCAAGTTCGATCTGTCGACCGGCCCGCTGAGCCTGACCTCGCAGCTCCCGTGCGACACGCCGCAGGGCGCGCTGTGTCCGTGCCGAGTGTGCACGGGCAACGGCTCGCTCGGCTGCTCCTCCAATGCCGATTGCGAAGAGGCCGACGCCGGCGTCTGCACGGCCGGCGGCGGCTCGGGCGTGCAGCCCAACACGTGCGACGAGTTCCAGTGCGGCGCCGACGGTTTCTGCACCATCGGTCCGGTGCTGACCTACTGCGACGGCGCGGTGCATCCGGACGGACGCGGCTTCATTCCATGCACCAGCGACGTGGATTGCCAGGCGCGATCGGCCGGCACGTGCTCGGTTCCCGAGCTGGCACGCTGCGTCCCCGATCCCATCGTCGCCTCGGGCAGTCCCGACGTCTACAACCCGCAGAGCTCGACGATCTTCTGCGTGACGCCCACGGCCAATCCGGCAGCCAACATCGGAGCCGGACTGCCCGGTCCGGGCGTGCTCGATCTCGACCTCGACATGGACATTCGCTGCCAGAGCGATCCCTCGCTCGTCTACCAGTTCCCGAACGGCGCCAACTGCCAGACCGTCACCACCAGCACGACGCTGCCGCTGCCGAGCTGCGAGGACGCGGTCTCGCCGGTGTGCGGCGGCTTGTGTCCGACCGGCCAGGTCTGCACCGACAACGCCGGAACCTGCGAGTGCACCGGGCAGACCCTGCCGACCTGCGATCAGGCGGCTGCGCCGTTCTGCGGCGGCCTGTGCGAAGGCGGCGAGATCTGCACCGACAACGGCGGAACGTGCGATTGCCGTCCCACCACCCTGCCGCAGTGCGGTGACGCGGCCACACCGACGTGCGCCGGCGTCTGTCCGACCGGCGAGCTGTGCTCGCAGGTCGGCAACGAGTGCGCGTGCGGCTCGGTCGGCGTGCCCACGTGCGAAGCGGCGTCGGCACCGGCGTGCGGCGGGCTATGCGACGTCGGACAGGTGTGCCTGGACGTCGGCGGCTTCTGTGGCTGCACCACCGTGCTGCCCTCGTGCGCGACGGCCACGGCGCCGCTGTGCCTCGGCGGCTGCGCCGTCGGTGCGATCTGTCAGAACATCGGGCTCGGATGCCAGTGCGTTGCGCAGGGGCCGTAGCCGGCCGGCGAGTTCGGCACATGCCGTTCCTCGTACGACCCTGACACGTTCGCTATCCTGTTTTCACGGTGCGGCGCGCCAGAGCGGCCGCACGCGTGGCCGGCGGATGGTCCGCGAATGTCTCGCGACCCGGCGCCGGCGCTCGGGAGGTCAGCGGAGTGGAATCGGACGCGGCGGGGAGAGGCAGCGGCAAGATCTACGTTCTCGACACCTCGGTCATCATCTACGACCACGACGCCATCCAGAAGTTCGCCGAGCACGACGTAGCCATTCCCATCACCGTCCTCGAGGAGCTGGACGGGTTCAAGAAGGGAAACGACAGCAAGAACTTCAGCGCCCGCGAGTTCATCCGTTTCATCGACGGCATTTCCAAGGAACATCTCCTGCAGGACTGGGTACCGCTGAACGGGCCCGAGCGCGGCCGCTTCCGCGTGATCCTGAGCGGCCGGCCCGAATGCGATGCGCCCAGGGCCGAAGAGTTCTTCGACGGCAGCAAGGCCGACAACAAAATCCTCAGCGCGGCCTTGTCGCTGCAGCGCGCCGAGCCGGAAAAGGCCGTCATCCTCGTCACCAAGGACATCGCGCTGCGCCTGAAGGCCAAGGCCCTGAACCTGCGCGCCGAAGACTACGAAGCCGGCAAGGTCAACGACCTGTCGCTGCTCTACTCGGGCAAGTCCCTGGTCGAGCACGTGGCCAGCGAGCTGGTCGGCACCATCCACGAAGAGGGCCGCATTCCGGCGCAGTCGCTGACGAGCGCCGAGATCGTCAAGAATCACTTCTTCATCATCCGCAATGGCAAGAAGTCGGCGCTCGGCTACTTCAACGCTGCCGAGCGCACGGTCGAGCGCATCGAGAAGCAGACGGTCTATGGGGTCACGGCGCGCAACGCCGAACAGGCCTTCGCGGTGCACGCGCTGCTCAAGCCGGAGATCAAGCTGGTGACGCTCCACGGCGCGGCCGGCACCGGCAAGACTCTGCTGGCCCTGGCGTGTGCGCTCGAGCAGCGCTCGAGCTTCCGCCAGATCCTGGTGACGCGTCCGGCGGTGCCGCTCGGCAACAAGGACATCGGCTTCCTGCCGGGCGACATCGCCTCCAAGCTCGGCCCGTACATGGAGCCTCTGTGGGACAACTTGAAGTTCATCAAGGGGCAGTTCAGTGAGAAAGACGCGGCCGCCAAGCGCATCGACGAGATGCTGCGGCTGAACAAGATCGAGATCACGCCCCTGACCTACATCCGCGGGCGCAGTCTCTCCGACGTCATCCTGATCGTGGACGAGGCGCAGAACCTGACTCCGCACGAGGTCAAGACGGTGGTGACGCGCGCGGGACGCAACACCAAGATCGTCCTGACCGGAGATGTGCGCCAGATCGACACGCCCTATCTCGATGCGCGCTCCAACGGCCTGGCCTACCTGACCGACAGGCTCAAAGGTCATGAGCTGTTCGCGCACGTGACGCTCGAGAAGGGCGAGCGCTCCGAGCTCGCAAACCTGGCGAGCGATCTGTTGTAGCGCGCGCTACTGCGCCTCGCCTTCGACCTCGCCTTCCTGAAGCGCGGCCAGACGCTGGCGCGCCGTGTCGGCCTGCGCACTGGTGGCATGGTCGCGAACGATCTGCTGGTAGAGCTGGCGCGCGTGGTCCAGGTTGTCCTGCTTCTCCTCGAGCTGGGCCGTGGCGAGCAGCTCGGCGGCGCCGTTGTTGCAGCCGGCCATCGCAAGACCGGCAACCAGGATCATCGAGGCTGCGTACCTTCTCATCGAACCGTCTCCTTTGCGGGCATCGTTACAGCAGCCAGGTTGCGAGCAGCCACAGCGGCGCCACCGTCACGACGACCGTCGTGGCAAGCACGGCGACGCTCAGCGCCGAGGTCGCAGCGAATGGCACCAGGTCTGGCCGAAGCCGCAGGCGAGGTGTCGAGTCGCAGGCGCCTGCGAATCTCTCCTACCCGCTCTGCCAGCATGGCGTCGTCGAACTCGCCGCCGTACAGATTGCAGGTGCGCCGTCCGCGGCGGAATGCGGCGTAGGTGGCCCGCGGAGCGATCGCCAGACCGATCGCCATGGCGTTGAAGTTCAACAGCCACGCCGCCCAGTGATCCGCACATCCCGATCCGAGCTCCCAGGCTCCGATCTCGGACTCGCCCGTCCAGGTCGTATCGTAGCCGGTGACGACGTGATGCAGATCGTGCAGGCGAACCGAGCGCACGCGGCTGGCGGTGTTCGGGAACCAGATCGGGAGCGGTCCGGCCTGCAGCCGCACCCAGTCGGCTTCGTATCCACCTTCGCCGAAACCATTGGCGTCGAAATACAGACGGCGTGCCTGACCCAGGCTTAGCTCGTCGGCGTAGGCGGCCATGGTGCGGCATATTCCGCACGAGCACGGCAAGCACAACGGCCACTGCGAGGGCGTATGCGGTCAGTGACCGAATCCTCCTTCCTGTCGATGCTGCTCCTCGCATCGGTCCTGATCGGAGGGCCCGAGGCGGCTGCGGCATCTTTGCCACCGCCAGCGCTGCCACGCCCGAAGCCGCCGTCGGTACCGGGGCCGCCGAGGCGTCCAACTACGACGACGAGAGCAGCACGTGCCAGGGGTCGCGCGGCCACTACATCCAGCCGGTCCGGGAGGGTTCGCTCGAGATCGCCTGCGGCATCTCGGCTTGCCCGGGGCTGACCCGAACAGCATCGTCTGCAATTACGGGCCGGCGGGAAACACCGGAGGCCGGCCCAGCCGATATGCACCGTGCCGGTCCCCACGCGCGGATGCGTCGCTCATCGACGACCGAAAAGATCGTGGACTGCACGAAGTGCGCGTCTTCCGTTGGATTCAGCGCTGACAACTCTGCATGTAGCGCGACGATCAGGTCCGCGGTGCAGCCAAAGCGACAGAACGATGCGGGCAAACGCCCCAGGGGCGAGCTGACGCGCGCGCGCATTCGCGAGGCGGCCAACAAGCTGTTCCTGGAGCAGGGCTTCGAGCACACCACGGTCGACGCCATCGTGGCCTCGGCCGGCATCTCCAAGGGCACGTTCTACCTGCACTTCGAGCGCAAGGAGGACCTGCTCCTCGAATACGGGGCCAAGCGCCTGCGGCTCATGCGGGAGATGGTGCCAGACCTGCTCGGCAAGACCTCGTTCTGCGAGGCCCTCGAGGAGCTGGTCAACAAGCTGGCGCGCGGCAAGGCCTGGGACCGGGACGTCACCGGGCGGGCCATCGTCGAGATCGGCACCAGCGCCGAGCGCCTGCGCGTGGTGGCGCCGCATGCACTGCTGCGTCCTCTGGTCGAAGTCGGGCAGGCTCGCGGCGAGGTCCGCGGCGACATCCCGGCCGATGCCCTTTGCCAGTTCATCCTTCGATCCCTGCTCGGCGCCCTGCGCGACTGGGGCCTCGGTGACGACGGCCTGAGCCGCGACGAGGCGCTCGACTACGCGCTGCGACTGGTGCTGGACGCGGTCACCACGCGCCGCGCCGGCCCGCTCTCCTAGAACAGGCAGTCGGTCACCTTGGCCAGTCCAAGGTGACGTCCCCTTTTCCCGATCAGAACTGGACGGCCGTCAGCTTGCGCGACGCCAGCACGGAATAGAGCCGGCGGATGCGCCCGTCGGTGGAGGGCTCGAGCTGGATGAGGAAGCGGCGCGCCAGCCGCTCGTAGGGCGGTACGTGGACCCTGACCAGGATCGAAGGCATCCCATTATACATTTGCACCGAGTAGTCGGATGCACTGTGGAATTTGCTGAACAAACCAAGGTACAGCCTGGCCACGTTGCGGGCGCCCACAATGGGATTGAGCGCCGCGTAGAACTCCCCGCCCCCGTCGCTGAAGGCCCTGGCGTCGTCCGTCAGAAGACTTTCGATGGCATCGACGTCGCCGGCGGCCAGGCCCTCCATCAGCTTCCGCAACGTGCGACGCGCCTGCTCACGAAGCTCGCCGCTGGGAACCCGTCGAGCTCGATCATAGGCGGCCATCGCGCGCCGCGCCCGCAGATGGGCAGCCTTGACCGCGCCCTCGCGGCTTCCGAGCGCCGCCGCCGTCTCGCGCACCGAGTAATCGAAGACGTCACGCAGCAGCAGGACGGCTCGCTGCTGCGGCGTCAGCACTTCGAGCGCGGTCAGGAATGCCATGGAAACGCTTTCGAGGAGATCGTAGCGGCCTTCGGTGCTCACGCCTGCTGCCACCACTTCGAAGGTCGGAACGACCTCGCCTTCCTCGCCGGTCGCGATGGGCGAGGGCAGCCACGGGCCTGTGTAGGGGGAGCGCCGGCGGCGGCGCAGCAAGTCGCGGCCCAGGTTCAGACCGACGCGCACCAGCCACGGCCGAAGCGAGGTCGCCAGGTCCGCCGGAGGCTTCTCCATCGCTCGTACGAAGGTGTCCTGGACCAGGTCATCGGCATCGGCCGCGCAGCCGGTCAGACGGTACAGCAGGCTCCACAGAAAGCTGCGGTGTTCATGGAACAACGTCCCGTAAGAGCCTGCCATTGCAGCGACGGGTGCCGTAGCGCGTCCATCGCCGTCGGCCACGTCCGCGCGTGCGGGCGGGGCTGGTGCAAGGGCATGGTGCGAGCTCGCAGACACCGATGGATGCTCCCGTCAGGCCGCGCGCGCCGCCCGATCCTGTGCCAGGGCGCAGGCCCTGCCCGCCAGCCTGCCGGCTCGCCGGCCACTGGCCATCGCCGCGTCGGCGAGCATGCCTTCGCCGCCGGCCCAGTCGCCGGCAAGATACAGTCCGCGCGCGGCTTCGGTATCCACCGCCGGGCGCGAGGACCCCACCTCGCACAGCGCGCCGGTGACCATCATGGCTGGCAGAAAACGCCGCTCGACGACGAGTTTTCGCCAGCCCGGCTGCATGCTGTCGCAAAGCGTCTCGAGCTCGCGCTCGACGGCTTTGGGATCTTCCTCGGTCGCCCCGAGATATCTGGCAACGTGGATGGTCGCGCCTCCCTGCGGTGCCAGGCGCGCCGAGGCCGAATGCACCGAAAAGTAGAGCGGGCGATCGATGCCCAGGGCAAAGAGCGCGCGCGGGTTCGGCAGCGTCGAAAGGCCAAGATCCAGACAAGCGGCCTTGACCGGCTGCAGCCGCTGGAGAGTCGCTCGCAGGCCCGCCATCGACGGGCCCTCCACGATCGAGGCGGCGGCCACCGGAGGCAGCGCCAGGACGACGGCCGCGCCAGTGTAGACCGACTCGTCCGTTCGCACTTCCCAGCCACCGCCTGGCGCCTGCGCAACCGAACGGACACGGGCGCTGCACTGGATGCGTGCACCAGACTCGCCTGCGGCCCGGCCCAGGCCCTCGCAAAGCGTGCGCCAGCCGCCGTCGACGTAATAGACACCGGTGGCCAGACCGGCCTGCAGCTGCGCCAGATGCAGACCGGCATCGGCACGCTCGGGATGGTTGGCGTAGGAGGTCAATCGCACGAGCGCTTCCAGAAGCGCTCGCACACCTTGGTTGCCTAGCGCCGAGCGAGTCCACTCGCGCACGCTGCGGCCGCGCAGCGATGCCGCATCCACCTTGCCGATGGCACCGAGGAGCCGGGCCAGCTCGAGCTTGCCAGAAAGAGGCAGCAGGCTCGTGGTCAGAAGCGAAACCAAGCCCGCAGGCAGCGTATGCAGGCGGCCGCCGTCGTAGGCCAGGCCGCCGGAGGTTGGAGGGCGACGGCCGCTGTAGGAGACGCCCAGCTCGCGCAGAACCGAGTCGGCCTCGCGATCCGCGTAAAGCGCATGCGGTCCGATGTTGAAGCGGAAGCCGGACGACTCATGCGTCGAAGCGCGCCCGCCGACCGATTCGGTGCGTTCCAGGCAAAGGACGCTGGCGCCTTCGCGGGCGGCGTACGCCGCAGCGGTCAGGCCGGACAGACCGGCACCGAGGACGATGACATCGAAGACGTTACTGGATCGGGAGGAGGAGGCGTCGTTCATGGCGTACCCCTTTCAGGTTTTACCACTGTCACGCCGCAGGCAGCCAAAAGGTTACGGGCAGGGCAGGATTTCGCCGATCGATGCGGAACCGACGCGGCGGCGCCGCCGCCGACACATCCATGGGCAGGGAGCCGATATGCGATCGATGACGGACGCATTCGTCCGTCACGAGTCTGGTGAGGAGGGGGCCCGGGCAAGCCGCAATGCGACCCGCCCGAGCCGCCCCTGACGGAGAGGTGGGCTCCGCCAGCCCTTTGACCGGCAACTCGCCGGCCATGTCGCCGGACCGGCGTGTGCCGGTCCGAGATGTGGACCGCCCCAGGGCCGATCCGAAACCAGGCCTTGCACGAAACTCGCGCCGACGGTCACCGAGATGGCGAACGAAACGACGCGGGCAAATCCGCGCAAGGCTTCTTCATCGACGAGTGAAGGCCGAAAGGAAGGGGCAACTCCGTCGCGCGCGCAGTCCGAACGTACTGCCGCGAGCGGGTGTCTCGTTTTGCCGCTTTTTTCTGCGGCTGTCCACACCTTTGGCGGGCACCGCAGAAGTTTTTCGGCTTACCACATCCTAAGGAGAAGACGGCATCGCGCTCCACCCGTGCACGTTCGCGATGTGCACGACGATCATCGGATGCGTTTCCCACGACAGCGCCATTGCGGCGTACTGCGGATACTTCGCGCGCAGCGCTTGCAGCGCGCGCTCGAACTCTTCGCGATCGGAAACGAGCGCGGCGGTGCCCGTCATCGTCACGAACCACAGACCCGACCAGTCGTCCTCGTAATGGTCGACGAGCACGCTGACGGCCGGGTTCTCACGGATGTTGCGAAGTCGCCGCAGACGCGTGCGCGTAGGCTTGGGCTTGTCGTCGATGACCGAGTAGAGACGCTCGCCGAGAAGCACGAAGCAGATCGGAACCTGATGTGGACGTGCCGACGCATCGGCCGTGCCGAAGCGTGCGACGCGCTGCTCGATGCAGCGCTGCAGCCACGAAGCGGCCTGCGTGTGGTCGGACACGTCAGGCGCCGCCGGCAGCGTTCCGCACGGTCACGGTGCGCGTCAGGAACTCGGTGACGACGCTGCAGAAGACGTCGTTGCGATCGCCGGCGACCATGTGTGCGGCGTCCTCGACATCGACGTACTCGGCATGCGGGCACAGTTCGAGGAACTCGCGAACGTTCTCCTCGCTGACGATCTCGCTCATGCGCCCCCGCACCAGAAGCGTCGGGACGGCAAGCGCACGCGCGGCTGCGTTCATGCGCGCAGGAAACTCGTTGTGCGCCGAGCGCGGCTTGTCGTTGAGGAAGCGCGGGTCCCAGTGCCACCGCCAGCGCCCGTCAGGCCCCAGGCGCAGGTTCTTGGCGAGCCCGCTGGTATCGGCAGGCCGCGGGCGATGCGGCAGGTAGCTGGCGATGCAGTCGGCCGCCTCGTCGATGGAAGTGAAGCCGTCGGGGAATGCCCTCATGAAACCGAGGATGCGCTGGACGCCTTCGGGATCCATCGAAGGCGTGATGTCGACGAGCACGACCGCGCTGGCAAGCGGATGGTCGCGCTCGCACACCATCGCCGCCATGCCGCCGAGCGAGGCGCCGACCAGCGCCGGCGGTGAGGACAGAGTGGAAGCGACCTGGCGAATGTCGCCGGCAAACGTGGTCAGCTCGTAGTCGCCGGCCTCGTCCCAGTCGCTCTCGCCGTGGCCGCGGTGGTCCATCGTGATGGCGTAAAAGCCGGCGCTTGCCAGCACCGCAGCCGTGCTTCGCCATGCATGGCGGGTCTGGCCGCCGCCGTGCAGAAGAATGACGGGTCGATGGGAGGGATCGCCGTAGGCGTCGGCGACCAGCTTGATGCCGCCCGCGCCGCGCAGGCTGAGCCGAGTAAAGGAGGGCTGAGACGGATCAGGCATCGCACGGCGTCTCTTCCGCAATGGGTAAGAGCGCGTGCCGGAAGCTAGACGGCGGCCGGGGCGCCGTCAACCCATCCGCTCGTCGGCCTCGTCCCTTACCCAGCCAGAACCTCGCTCCCTCGCCGCGCGCGGCGATGGTTCAATGGTAAAGGCCCCGTGCTACGCAGGGCGTTCACTTCACTGAAGCCAAAGGTGCCTACGTCCCATGGGATTTCTCGACCGACTCAAGCCACAACCCCGCTGGAAGCATTCCGACCCTGCCGTGCGATTGCAGGCGATCCCTGAGCTGGGGGACGCAGCCGAGCTCGCAGCGCTGGCAGAGCACGATCCCGATGCCAAGGTCCGAACAGCGGCCATCGCAAGACTCCTCGACCCCGCGCTTCTTGGGCGCGTCGCCGTTTCGGATGCGGATGCGGGCGTACGGGACGCCGCGGCGGATCGATTGCTCGCGATGGCGCTCGACGCGACCAGCTCCGATGCCGCCGCAGCGGCCGGCCTGCTCTCGGACGTTCGCCGCGTATCGGCCGTTGCCAGGAGCAACGCAGCCGACGACGTGCGCGCGATCGCGCTTGCCCGCCTGAAGGATGAACGTGCGCTGGGCGGCGTTGCCCGTCAGGCCAAGGTGGAGAGTACGGCGCTCGCCGCATTGGAACG
>Ga0196978_1001005_pt1 | contig 13288 bp, 10 predicted proteins | sample S3v_2013CmetaG_FD_155491 | JGI IMG/M metagenome (GOLD analysis project Ga0196978, IMG submission 155491) | Soil microbial communities from Anza Borrego desert, Southern California, United States - S3+v_20-13C | ecosystem: Environmental > Terrestrial > Soil > Desert | place: USA: California... | reverse complement strand
TGGGCGTGCTCTGGCGTCTCGAAGGCGTGGACATCCCGAACCCGAATCACTTCGCCATCGAGGGCACGACGGGCGGGCCGGTGAGCATCCTCAACAACAAAGTGCTCGGCAACTCCGATTTCATGACGGGCGCTTTTCCCGCGGAATACGGCAACAGCATCGCGGGCGTGTTCGATCTGCGCATGCGCAACGGCAACAACGAGAAATACGAATTCACCGGCCAGCTCGGCTTCCTCGGCACGGAGCTCACGGCGGAAGGGCCGTTCAGCAAAAAGCACCGTGCGTCCTTTCTCGTCAACTACCGTTACTCCACGCTGAAGCTGTTCGAATCGCTGAGCATTCCCATCGGCACGGGCGCGGTGCCGAATTACCAGGACGGCGCGTTCAAGCTGAATTTCCCGATGAAGAACGGCAGCAGCCTGTCGTGGTTCGGCGTGGCCGGCGCAAGCAACATCGACATCGTGGTGAGCAAATACACCGAGCCCAGCGACGAGCTGTACGGCGAAGACAGCCGCGATCAATATTTCAGAACCGGCATGGGCGTGAGCGGCCTCGTGTATTCGAAATCGATCAATACGAACACGTATTTCCGCGCGGTGCTCGCGGGCAGCCACCGCTACTCGAAATCGAAGCACGACCTCGTTTACCGCGACACCACTTTCGCCATCGACAGCATCGTGCCGAAAATGGGCTACCGCAACGAAGAGAACCGCTACTCGTTCAACTTCTTCTTCAACCGCAAGCTCGGCAGCAGGCACACGCTGAAGATCGGCGCGTACAACGATTACTACACGAATTTCCTCACCGACAGCATCCACAGCGAGATCACCTTCCGCTTTTACAATCGCCAGGATTACAGCGGCACCTCGATGCTGTTCCAGCCTTACGCGCAGTGGAAATTCAAAGCCACGGAGAAGCTCGTCCTCAACGCCGGCGTGCACGGGCAATACTTCACGCTCAACGGCAGCAGCTCGGTGGAGCCGCGCGCGGGCCTGCGCTGGAATTTCGCGCCTACGCAAACGCTCAGCTTCGGGGTGGGCATGCACAGCCAGTTGCTGCCTGCGTACATTTATTACACGCACCTGCCTTCGAATAATCCGCCTTACGTGCTGCACAACAAAGACCTCGGTTTCATGCGCAGCAACCATGCCGTGCTCTCGTACGATCTTTCCATCAGCGAGAACATGCGCCTGAAAGCGGAAACGTATTATCAGATGCTGTACGACGTGCCGATCGAAAAGCGCAGCTCTTCATTCTCCGTGCTCAACCAAGGTTCCGGCTTCAGCCGCTTCTTCCCCGACACGCTGCTGAACGAAGGCACGGGAACGAACTACGGCATCGAGCTCACGCTGGAACGCTTCTTCGCGAAATCGTATTTCTTCATGATCACCGGCTCGCTCTTCGACGCGAAATACACCGGCAGCGACGGCGTGGAGCGCAACACCGATTTCAACACGAAGTACGCGGTCAACGCGCTCGGCGCAAAAGAATTCAGGCTGGGCGAAAAGCAGAGCCTGCAGGTCGGGCTGAAAGTGACCGCCGCCGGCAAGCGCTGGTTCACGCCCATCGACACCGCCGCCTCGCGCCTCGAAAGCGACGAAGTGCTCGTCGACAGCCTGCGCAATACGCAGCAGTTCAGCTCCAGCTATTTCCGCCTCGACCTGAAAGTGAACTGGAAATTCAACGCCGCGAAGAAAAAGATCACGCACGAGATCGGTCTCGACCTGGTGAACCTCACCAACCGCAAAAATATTCTCGGCCTCACGTACACGCCCGACCCGCTGAAGCCGGATGCGAACCCGGTTGTCGAGCAATACCAGCTCGGGTTTTTGCCGCTGTTCTATTATAGTATCGATTTCTAGCAACGAAACCCATGGCGAAAACGGAAAACTGGTCGATCCCTGAAAGCCGGTTTGATAACCTACGATACATTGAGAGAAGGGTATCGCAAGCTGAGACAAGCCACCAGGGCAGATTAAAAAGCCTGCTTAAATACCTGTACCTGACGGAAGGCCCGCGCAACCTTCCGAGGAACGCATATAAAACAGCGGAGATCTATCTTTCGCCATCCGAAGACGTAGCCGTTCGCTGGCTGAAAAGCAGAACAAACGGAAGTGCTCGTAAATTGTACGGCTATAATGCGCTGAAAGCCGTCAGGGAATCCCGGTTGCGCTGTGCGAATTGCGGAAACTCTGATGTGAGGGTTTTGCAGCTCGATCACAAAAAAAAGAAATTGGCTAACAAGTCCAAGTTTACTTGCTTGTGCGCCAACTGTCATCAAATTAAATCTCGCCTTGAAAATTGGATGAAGAAAAAAAGCAGGAAACGTTAAGAACTGATCCCGGGATGCGATCGCTCCTCGTCTATTGCGGCTCCTCGACCGGCAGCAAGCCCGTCTACCGCGAAACCGCAGGGCGTTTCGGCACGCTGATGGCGAAACGAAACATTCGCCTCGTTTACGGCGGCGGCAGCATCGGCCTGATGGGTATTCTTGCCGACTCGGTGCTGAAGAGCGGGGGAGAGGTGACCGGCGTCATTCCCGATTTTTTGAACGCGCTGGAAGTCGCGCACCGCGGCGTGGAAGACATGCGCATCGTAAAAAGCATGCACGAGCGCAAAGCCTTGATGGAACAATTGAGCGAAGCCGTCGTCGCGCTGCCCGGCGGCTACGGCACCCTCGACGAGCTCTTCGAAATTCTCACCTGGGCGCAGCTCGGCCTGCACGACAAGCCCGTCGGCCTGCTGAACCTCGACGGCTACTTCGATCACCTCATCGCGCAGGCCGATCATATGCTGGGAGAAGGTTTCATCAGCGAAAGAACGCGCGCCCTGCTGCTCATCGAAAGCGATGCGGAAAAATTATTGGATCGTTTGCAGAACGCCCGCCCCGGCGCTAACGAGCAGTGGATGGACCGCTCGCAGGTGTAGAGAAACACAGCGTCCTGCCGAAGGCCGGCGAATAGGAAATCTGCGGCTACTCCTTCAACGCCGCATTGATCAGCGCCGACAATTCCTCCGCCCGCGTCAGCAGCATCATGTGCGAGCCGCCTTTCACCACCACGTCCGCTTTCACTTTCCGCAGCGGCAGCGTATGATCGTTGTCGCCGTGAATGTGCACCAGCGGACAATTCAGCGAATCTTTCGGCCCTTCCCAGCGCACGATGCAGTGCACGCTGCGTTTCAGGAACAGCTTGTCCTTCGCGCGCAGCATCGCTTTGAACGTTTCTTTTTCTTTCCTGCGGTCCGGCTCCACCACCGGCTGCGCCACGAAAGCTCCTGCTTTAATCAATCCCGGCGGAAAAACACGGTAGAGCGGAACCGCTTTCATGAACTTGTATCGTCCCGGCAATTCCGCCCGCGAAGCCGCGCTCGAAACGATGATCGTTTTCTCCGGCTTTAAAAAGCAGCTCATCTCCGTCGCCAGCATCCCGCCCAGCGAAAGCCCCACCAGCGCAAACGGCTGCGTGGTATCGACCTGCGCCGCCAGCCGCCGCGCGTACGCGTTCATCGTCTCGCCTTTTACCGGCTGCAGGTAATGCACGCGCACCGTATCGTAAATGGAATCGAGCTTCAGCTTGCCGTACACGCGGTGGTCGGAGCCCTGTCCCGGGATCAGGTAAACTTTTAGCCGTTGCGCGAGCGAATCCTGCCCGCAAACCCCGAGCGCGCAAAAAAGAAAAATCCCTGGAAAAAGGATCCGCATTTTTTTTAGTAGGGTTTAAGTTCTTCGTCGCGGCCGCGAGCAGTAAAAACGGGTACCTGGAAATATGTATTAAAACGCGCCGCTTTAAATTTTATAGTACCCTTTCAAATCCTGCAGCAGCTTCTGCGTATTCTCCAAATTCTTCACCCCGCCCGTCTTCTCCAGCAGCCCGTTCAATTTCTCCCGGTACTGCTTGCGCGAGGTCGCGATCCACTGCGCCGCGTAATAATACGCCTTGATCGTAATGTCGTTCTCCGGCAGCTTCACGCTGGGCGCCGTCAGCTTTTCGTAACGCTTGTAGCATTCCTGCACCTTCACGTATTCTTCCAGCATGAAATACGCCATCACCAGCGTGGCGAAGATCGCGTCGTACAAACGCTGGAAGGCCACCTGCTGGTAATTGAACAGCGCGCCTTCCATCAGCTCCGTCACTTTCCTCACCTCTTCGCGCGAGCCCAGCAGCAGGAAGCAGCAGTAGATGTTCAGCATGTTGATGTAACGCACGTGCAGGCCTTCGTTCCAGCTCGTGCTGTTGAGGATCTCCTCGCAGGTGCGCTTGTAGAACGCGATCTGCTCGCGCACTTCCTGCGGCAGGTTCTCGTTGAAATTTTTCCGGTAGCCGAAGCCGTAATGGCTGACGTAGAAGCTGGCCTGTATGCTGAGGAAAGCCACCTGCGCCGTGTTCAGGTAATTGCGCCAGAAGCGCGGCACCTCCCGCTTGCGCAGCAGGGCTTCCGACTCGCGCTGCAGGCCTTCCTCGTTCATGTGGCTGACGAGGTGCTTCAGCTTCAGGTAATCGATGTTCAGTTCGATATCGTCGGAGAAGGTGAACACGACGTAAGGATTTTTTTCCAGCTCGTCGTTAAGGTCGTTCAGCTCGTCCAGCGTTTCTTTCGAGTAATAACGATCGTCGTTCAGGTAGCTCAGCGTGTACAGGCAGGCGTAACGGCCGAGGATGCGCACGGTGAACGCTTCATGCGTTTTGTATTGCCCGAAGAACGACAAATGTTTTTCGATGTCGTCGCGGTTCAGGCTGGCGCGGTCCTTGAAATGCAGGTTGAGGCGCAGGTAGAGGTAAATGTCGTTCAGCGCGCGCTCCGCGTCGATCACTTTCGCGTTGCGTTCCAGGAAGCGCACCGAATCGCTGCGGCGCTCGAGGATGAAAGCCTGCTGGGAGAAATACTGCAGCATGGCCCGCGCCGTATTGTAATCCTCGATCTTCTCCGCCGTGTCGAGCAGCACTTCCGCCAGGCGGTTGGCCTGCTCCAGCTTGCCCTGGTTCACGATCACCTCGATGCGCGAGATGTTGTGCGAGAGGTACGAAGGATAGTTGCGGCTGAGGTAGGAGGTAAGCTTGAACGTGTGGTGCGCGAGCTGGAAAAATTTCTTTTTTTCCGCCGTGCCCGCTTTGCCGTAAATGGCTTTGCACAAGGCATCGGAATCTTTTTCCTCCCAGCCGATCCGCGCCGCTTCGTCCACCAGCTTCAGCGGCAGCTCCGCCCGGCTCTGCTCCAGGTATTTCCGGAACTCCTGCAGGTGATGCTCGTCGAGAAGGACGATGACTTTCTGGATGTTCAGCATATGAAACGGGGGCTCGCGTAAAAATAGAAGTAATAATTGAAGCCGAGTGTCTGAGAAGTGTCTGATTTGTTTGCATGCGGCAGGCTTTTTTCAGAACGCGGCCGGCTTATTTTTGCAGCAATCCCACAGCAAGACATTTCGGACGGAAGCTCCCGGCAGTAAAGGCCGGGAGCTTTCTTTTTATACCCGTTGAAACGCAGATCCCGCGCGCGATTGCCCCTTTGCATGCGGTTGCTGAGGCATACTTTCTACACCCTTCGTTCGCCCCGTGAACGCAGCGGCCGATCCCCTTTTTTAGCGATCCTTTAAAGCCCTCTATCCATGCATGATACAGCCCCCCAGCGAAATGTGCGCCCGGCCCGGGGCTGCGTTTTGCGCATGGATTGACTTTTGCCCTTCTATGGTGAGTGATTCAATTTAAATCATACTGAAAATGAAAAAGCTTTTATTCTTATCTGCGAGCCTTTTGCTCTTTTGTTCTGCCGATGCGCAGACGGACGAGAAAAGATGGAACGTTGGTTTCCATGGCGGATTGACCCAATACAACGGCGACCGCGGCATGAATTTTTACTCTCTTGACCAGGCCGCTTACGGCTTCGGAAGTGTTTCTGTTTCCCGTTACCTGGGGCGTCACCTCGACCTGGTGTTTTTCGCCACGCGCGGTGAAGCGGGCAACGTGAAGCGCGATGCGGCGCCCAACGCGGCCAACCATTTCCGCACGCGCATGAACACCGGCCACCTGGCCGTTCGCTTTAATTTCCTCGGGCCTGAAATGGCCGTGCGTCCTTATATCTACGCAGGCGGCGGATTCATCGTCCATGAAAAAATGTTCACGGTGCGCGAAGTGCGTTATGATTACGCGTTGCCCTCGTTCGGCGGCGGCATCAACTTCCGCTTCAACGACGTGGTCTCCGTGCAGCTGCAGGAATCGTTCATGTACACCAGCTCGGATAACATCGACAATTCCGTGCACCAGTACAACGACGGCTTCCTCTTTCACACCGCGGGCCTGACGTTCAACCTCGGCAAGAAAAAAGACGCGGACATGGACGGCATCAGCGACAAGAAGGACAAGTGTCCCGCGACGCCCATGAACGTTGTTGTTGATGATGATGGTTGCCCGCTCGATAAAGACAAAGACGGCGTGGCCGACTTCGAAGACGAATGCGCCGACATAATCGGTGTCGCTTCGCTCCGCGGCTGCCCGGATAAAGACAGCGACGGTTACGCCGATAAGGACGATGCTTGTCCCGACGTGCCCGGCACCGCGCAATTGAAAGGTTGCCCTGACCGCGACAGCGACGGCATCACCGATAAAGATGACCGCTGCCCGGAAAACGCCGGCTCCGCCGACATGAAAGGGTGTCCCGACAGCGACGGTGACCGCATCGCCGACATCGAAGACAAATGTCCCGACACGCGCGCCGGCTACAAGGTCGATCTCACGGGCTGCCCCGTCGACGCCGATAAAGACGGTCTCGTGAACGAAGAGGATAAATGTCCCGACGTCTTCGGCGCGCTCGCCCTCAAAGGCTGCCCCGACACCGACGCCGACGGCGTGGCCGACTTCGAAGACCGTTGCCCCGGCTCGAAAGGCACCGTCGCCAACAAAGGCTGTCCCGAGATCGCGAAAGTGGACGTGAAAAAGATCACTTCCATCGCGAGCAAAATTTTCTTCGAGACCGGCAGCGACAAATTGAAAACGTCGTCGCTCGCCCAGCTCGACATCCTTGCCGACATTCTTAAACGCTACAACGCCGCCGTGCTCACGATCGAAGGCCACACCGACAACGTGGGCGACGACAGCTTCAACCAGAACCTGTCGCAGAAGCGCGCGCAAGCCGTGAAAGATTACCTGATGACGAAAGGCATCCTCGAGTCGCGCCTCATCGCCATCGGCTTCGGCGAAGCCAAACCGATCGCCGACAACAATTCTTCCGCCGGCCGCACGCAAAACCGCCGCGTCGAGCTGAAGACTTCGTATTAAAAAGTTGTGTTCTCACACAATAAAAAACTCCCGGCTTTTTAAAACCGGGAGTTTTTTATTTCCGTAGATATTGTTGTTGTCACGTCGAGCGTAGTCGAGACGGAGTAATTACATCACCACCGTCAATTCGAGCGAAGTCGAGAAGTAACGAGTACAGTAACGCGTCGCTTGCAAAAGCTTACAGTGCGATCCAGTTGATCGGTTCTTTTCCTTGTTGCAGCAGCAGGTAATTCGTCTTCGAAAAATGCCTGCATCCGAAGAACCCGTTCGCAGAATAGGGCGAGGGATGCGCCGCTTCGAGGATATAATGCTTCGTCGTGTCGATCAGCGGTTTCTTGTTCTGCGCGTGCCGTCCCCAGAGGATGAACACGATGCCTTCGCGCCGTTCGGAGAGCTTGGAGATCACCGCATCGGTGAACGGCTCCCAGCCTTTGCCCTGGTGCGACATCGGGGTGTGCGCGCGAACGGTGAGCGTGGTATTGATCAGCAGCACGCCCTGCTTCGCCCAGCCGGAAAGATCGCCGGTGCGCGGGTAGGGGATGTTCAGGTCTTTCTGCATCTCCTTGAAGATGTTCACCAGCGAAGGCGGATGCTTGATGCCGTTCGAAACGGAAAAGCAAAGCCCGTTCGCCTGGCCCGGACCGTGATACGGATCCTGTCCCAGCACGACGACCTTCACCTTGTCGAACGGGCAAAGATTGAACGCGTTAAAGATCAGCGGGCCGGGGGGGTAAACGACGTTCTGCTGTTTCTCCTCGATCAGGAAGTTGCGCAGATCCTGGAAATAAGGCGACTGGAACTCGTCCATCAAAACCTCTTTCCAGCTCTCTTCGATTTGAGGACTGGGTGCGGTTGCAGCGGCAGTGGTGCTCATAGGTGGCGTTAGTAAAAATAAATTTGAGGCTACAGCTAAAAAAATACGAGCAGCGGCAAATGTAAACGATCGTCTGCGCAAAAAAAAATGTTGGAACATATTTGCTTTCGTCGCCCTATCTTCTATTTTTGCATGGTATTTGTTATGCTTCGTAGAAACGGGGCACGCCCCTAACAATCAATATCTAAAACAAGATGAAAAAGACCATCCTTGCCCTCGCAGTCCTTGCTTTCCTCGGTGTAAGCGCTACGTCGTGCAAATCGAAAAAGCATTGCGAAGCATACGGAACGACCATGGCCGAGCCTCAGCCCAAGGCCAACTCCTAGTCCGGCAGCAAAGGCTTTCAACGTCTACCGTCAGGCAATCCCACGTGGCTTTGCCTGGCGTTTTTTTATTGCCCTCCGCGAATGAATTGGATCGACCTGAACACTGAAGCGCAGCTCGAAGAGATCATCCGCCTCTCTTCCGACCCCAACGTTTCCGCCGTCGCCATCTACAAGCACAGCACCCGCTGCGGCACCTGCCACCTCGTCCAGGCCCGCCTCGAACGCACCTGGAGCTACGATCCCCAAAAAGTCCCCCTCTACTTCCTCGACCTGCTCGCGCACCGCAACGTTTCCAACGCCGTCGCCGAGCGCTTCCACGTCGAGCACGAATCCCCGCAGCTGCTCCTGATCAAAAACGGGAAATGCATTTATCACACCTCGCATACTGCGATCAACGCAGGGGATGTAGAGATGTTCGTGTGAGGTGTGCTCGTTCCCGCTTCACTCGCCCGGGTTGTCACTTGTCCAGGTGTGGCTGCCTTCTTGTGCGAAAAGGAAATTCGTTGAGCCGGTGCTGATTTTCTGAAGAGCATTACCAGCACACGCATTTTCCCAAAGCAATTCTCACTCCCAGCTAATCTCAAACTCCTGCCGGATCTCCGGGTGCAAGCTCAGGGCCACCGGGCAAGTCCTCGCCGTCCGCTCCAGCATCATTTTATCCGCCTGCGAGAAACCCCGCGCCGGGAACCGCAGCTCCACTTTAATGCCGGCCACCCTCCGCGGATCAGCCGCCATCTCCTTCGTAATATCCACCCGCGTCCCCGACAGGTCCCAGCCTTTCCGCTCCGCAAGGATCCCCATCACCGTCAGCATGCAGCACCCCAGCGAAGTCGCCAGCAGATCCGTAGGCGAAAAAGCCTCGCCCTTGCCCTGGTTGTCCACCGGGGCATCCGTGACGATCACATTCCCCGAACGCAGGTGAACCGACTGCGTGCGCAGCCTGCCGGTGTACTCGATGGACGAAGTTTTCATGCAACAAAATGTTTTATTTCCGCGTTATGGACCTGTTGTGCGAATTGACTATATTTGTAAGACTACAAAGTTATCAAATGCTCAAGCGTATTGTCCTTGCCGTCACCTGCTTTTCCGCCCTCGCGCTCCCCGCGCAGGTGGTCGATGAAACGACGGTCAAGGTGAACGCGAATCTCTACGACGATACCAAGCTGCTTTACCGGAATGAGATGAGCATCGGCGGCATCGTTCACTCCAACGGTTTCGGCGCCAACTTCCGCCGCGGGCAGCACGTCACCGGCACCCGCAAGCGCGTGCTGGAGATCGAGCTTGTCAACTACCGCCACCCGAAAGAGGTCAAGACCGTCAACCCTGCCTTCGACAATGCGAAAGGATTTTACTACGGCAAGCTGAACAGCCTGCTCATCCTTCGCCCCGGCATCGGCTATCAAAATGTGATCTTCTCCAAGCCTGAAAAAAGCGGCGTTGAAATTCGTTACGTCACGTTCATCGGCGGCTCCATCGGCCTTGCAAAGCCGGTTTACCTGCAGATCCTCAAGCGCACGCCCATCGACAACTACTACGACCTCGCCACCGAGAAATACGATCCCGCGCTGCATTTTCCCGACAACATCTACGGCCGCGCGCCTTACTTCAAAGGCTTCGACGAGATGAAGATCTATCCCGGCGGCTACGCGAAATTCGGCCTCACTTTCGAATACGGCGCTTTCGATGATGCCGTGAAAGCCATCGAGACCGGCGTCTGCGTCGATCTTTACCCGAAGGTCGTGCCGCTGATGGCTACGCAGCGCAATCAGCAGGTCTTCGTATCTTTGTACCTCCATTTCCTCTACGGCAGGAAGTGGTTCTGAGATGTCCGAAACGCTGCAATCCAATCCTACCGGCGAACAAGCACGCATCAAAAAGCCTGACTGGCTGCGCGTGAAGCTGCCTACCGGCGAGAATTACCTGAACGTACGCAAGCTCGTCGACCAGCACAAGCTGCACACCATCTGCGAAAGCGGCAACTGCCCCAACATGGGCGAATGCTGGGGCGCAGGCACGGCCACGTTCATGATCCTGGGCAACATCTGCACGCGCTCCTGCGGCTTCTGCGCCGTGGCCACCGGGCGTCCGCTGCCTGTGGACGAGAACGAGCCCCTGCGCGTGGCGGAATCGGTGCGGCTGATGGACGTGAAGCACTGCGTGATCACTTCCGTCGACCGTGACGAATTGAAAGACGGCGGATCCATCATCTGGGTAAAAACGATCGAAGCCATCCGCCGCGTCAACCCGGAGACGACGATCGAAACATTGATCCCCGATTTCAAAGGCGACTGGAACAACCTGCAGCGCATCATCGACGTGAAGCCGGAGATTGTTTCGCACAACATGGAGACCGTGCGCCGCCTCACCCGCCAGGTGCGCATCCAGGCGAAATACGATCGCAGCCTCGAAGTGTTGCGCCGCCTGCACGAAGGCGGGTGCCGCACCAAATCCGGCATCATGGTCGGCCTCGGCGAAACGGAAGAGGAAGTGTTTGAAACCATGGACGACCTCGTGCGCAACGGCGTCGAGATCATGACCATCGGCCAGTACCTGCAGCCCACGAAAAAGCACCTGCCCGTAAAAGAGTTCGTGCACCCCGACAAGTTCGCGAAATACAAAGAGGTCGGGATGGCGAAAGGCATCCGCTACGTGGAAAGCGGTCCGCTCGTGCGCTCTTCGTATCACGCCGAGAAGCATAAGTGATTCTTTTACGAACCGCAGTTGCCGCTCTTTCTTCGCGCAACATTCTTCCGCCACTTATCAATTCTCCGCCGCCACTTATAAGCTGATAACGTAGAACCGCGAACTCGTTCGCAAGAAGCGCGCTCAGCTCTTGGAGGTGAAGGTCAAAACCTCCTATCTTCGTTTTCAGCATCCCCCCCGGCCCGCCGCGAGCCTCTGATCGCGGTCATCGAACATCCCCCTGATTTTTTTCTCCCAGGTTTTGGCATTTCCGAAGCAAGGAAAAATAATGTCCTGCTTTTGAGGCCGAAGAATTTCCGCTGGCCCGGGAAACGGGTCACGCATGAACGTATTTAACGCTAACAAAAGGGACAGTGATGAAAATCAAAAAACTACCTCTGAGCGCAACAGGCCTGGCGGTTCTCGGCGCAGCTTGCTTCATGATCTTCAGCAGCGAAGAGCCGCATTATCGCCCGACAATGGAAACGGCAATGCGCTCCGGCACCGAAGGCGAAGGCATTCGCGGCTCGGCACAATGGTTCTTCAACACGCAGCATGCGGCCGGCGTGATGGATCAGCAGGCGATGCTCCGCGCGCAGCAGCAGGTGGAGGCGCAGATGGCGAATCCAAATAGCAGCATCAGCACAGCGGCGGCCAACTGGCTGGAGATCGGTCCCGACAACGTCGGCGGCCGCACCCGCGCGCTGCTCATCGATAAGAACGATCACCAGCACATGCTGGCAGGCGGCGTCTCCGGCGGCTTGTGGGTGTCGAACGACGGCGGCGCCAGCTGGACCGCTCACCCGCAGCTGCCTTCTTTCCGCAACCTCTGCGTTTCCACCATCGCGCAGGCGGCGAATGGCGACATCTATTTCGGTACCGGCGAAGGACTCTACTATTTGTTCGGCATCGGCGCCGGCGGCCTCATCGGCGGCGGCATCTGGAAATCCACCGACGGCGGAAACAATTTTATGCGTCTCACCGCTACGATCCCCGATTCGAACTCGACCACCGGCCAGTGGACCAGCGTCAACAAGATGGCCTGCGATCCCACGAACCCCAACCGCATCTACGCCGCCACGCACCGCGGCCTGATGATGAGCGACGACGGCGGCGGCACCTGGACGAACCCTGTGCTGGTGAACGGCAACCCGATGCAGGGCGTTTGTCCCGACGTGGACGTCGCTTCCAACGGCATGGTGGTCGCTGCGACGAGCAGCAAGCCGTACATCTCACCGAACGGCGACGTGAACACGTTCACCAACATGGGCAGCACGAGCGCAGGGTACCCGGCCGGCACGCTGGGTCGCGCTGAATTCGCCATTGCGCCTTCCGACCCCAACTACATTTACGCCTCCTGCGCGGACCAGGCGGGTCTGCTCGAAGCTGTTTTGCTTTCTACCAACGGGGGCGTCACCTGGACGACCATCGCGGCCGGGGGCAGTTTGCTGTTCGAGCCTTTCGGCGCCGGCGGCCAGGGCGATTATGACAACACCGTAGCCGTTGATCCCACTGATCCCGGGCGTCTTTTCCTCGGCGGCGTCGAGCTCTGGAAATGGGAAATGATCCAGAACAACCCGCCTGCAGGACAGTGGACACGCATCGCGTTCGAGTTCCCCGCCAGCTTCTTCAATCCCTGGTACGTGCACTCGGACAAGCACATGATCCTTTTCCATCCCACCGATCACAATACGTTCTTCATCGGCACGGACGGCGGTGTGTTCAAAACGATGAACAAAGGCCTGAGCTACATTCCCTGCAACAAAGGCTACGGCGTTACGCAATGCTACACGGTGGGCATGGATTATCATGCGCCCGGCCGCGCGTTCGCTCTCGCCGGCACGCAGGATAACGGCACGCAATTCGTCGACGGCCTTGGCAACACGCCTATGTCTGCCGTCAGCGTAGGCGGCGGCGACGGGGGACACACGGAATTTTCGTACATCAACCCGAACGCGATCTTCACGACCGTGTATTACGGCTCGCTCTCGCGCTCCGCTAACCGCGGCTCCAGCGCAGGACAGTTCTACAACGTGCGCATCAACAACATGGCCGGCCTCGGCAGCGATCCGAATTTCGCCAGCTTCGTGACGCCCATCGCGCTGTACGAAAACGAAGACGATCTCAACAGCCAC
>Ga0196978_1001003_pt1 | contig 13302 bp, 15 predicted proteins | sample S3v_2013CmetaG_FD_155491 | JGI IMG/M metagenome (GOLD analysis project Ga0196978, IMG submission 155491) | Soil microbial communities from Anza Borrego desert, Southern California, United States - S3+v_20-13C | ecosystem: Environmental > Terrestrial > Soil > Desert | place: USA: California... | reverse complement strand
GTACGCTGCGCATTAAGGCGGCACGCGCCGCAGTCGGTGCAAGTAGTGGCTGTTTACGCGCCATAGGAAAAGAAGAATGCTCGGGCCTGAAATCTTAGCAAGAACGCTCAGCCGCCCCACGTCGCGGGGCAAAGGTCCCCGGCTTTGGCAATACCATTCGCGAAGCGATAACCACTCGAAAGCCGCGTGCTGGGCAATCTTGTTCGACCTATTGCACGAGTGTTCCGTATTTCGAGAGCAAGCTGCAAAGGGGAAGCTAGGCTTTGCCGTGAATCATGTAATGATCGGCAAGCTCAACAAAACTCTTGATCTGGTCGTCTGTGCCGTGCCGCCAACCCGTTCCGGCCGCGTTCGCCGATCGTTCATCGATCTTGTGGAGGTTTACGGAATCCAGATCACGCCGGCTGAACAGGCGATCTTGGCGACGTTCCCGCCGATGCTCGAAGAGCGATCCGACGACGTCTCAGAAGTACTTATCGCGCTTGAGGCGAAAGCCTGCATGACTGAACACGGCAAGGCCATCCCGCGCCTGTTTGCCGAGATCCTGGCTACCGGCTACCTGGCAAAACTGGCCGCGCCGAGATCGATCACTGTCTCGTATACGGTTGTGAATGCAGCACAAGAATTCATTACGACGAGTGGGAGCACACCCACGAGACAGCACAACCAGCCGCGAGACGCTCAGGCCGTCGTGGAAATGCTCGGCACCGCCATTCCGACCGCCGCATCGTTTCCATCCTTCGGCTATGACGCTATCGGCGTAACGGTCGTCGACTGCCGGAACGACGGCTCGGCCGTCACCTTGCTGTCGGAAGCTCCGTCTCCGGGCGTGAACCGCTACTATCACTACGACCGGATGATGAGAACGATATGTGCCGAATTCAGAAGCCGGTTCTCGAACCTCTGAGCTTCTAAAGCCAAGTGGCAACGGATGTCAGGCCGCGAGCTTCTCGGTGTCCGGCACGGCGGAAGGAGTCTTGCCGCTCATGTTCTCAAGGTGCTTTGCCACTGCATCCAGGAAGCCCTCCGGGAACCGTAGTTTGGCTCGCTGAGCGCGGCTGTAGAACCCCGCCGTGGCTCTTTCGGACAGCAGCGTGAAGTCGTTACCCATGATGTCCATGATGTGCTTCGGTCGGCGCCCGACGGGATCAGTGCCGATTTCGACCTCGAAGCGCGAGGTGCCGTCGTACCGTGCGGCCTTGGGGGCTTTGCCGTTCGTTAGGAAGGGACAGTCTCGGTCCGTGTCGTAATCTCCAGGCGCACAGAGTCTCCGACCAAGCCACTCGGGCACAGGAACAGAAGCGGCATTCCCGACAAGAGACCAGCGTAGGGAAGGCTTGCCCACAAGCTCGGCCGGCTCAGTCCAGTCGCTCTCGAAGCCCTGCAACTGCTCGGCCGTGCGGATGCCAGGCTTCACCAGCCGCCCATCGGGAAGGAGGAGCGCGGGTGGACTCGCGATTCCGATCGTCGACCCGTTCTTCAGCGTCGGAACGGCGTCAACTGCCCAGCCGAGCCCGGAAAGCCCCTCGGTCCAATAAAAGCCGTGTGCATAGGCCTTCAAATTGGTCGGGGGACGCTTGAGCGGCCGATCATCGGCAAGGAGCACGGCGGCGGGATCGCCCACGACGGATGCGACCAAATAGACGCGCTCGCGACGCTGCGCCAAGCCGAAGGAAAAACTATCGATCACGCGATAGGCCCAGCGATAACCCAAGCGCTCGAACTCATCAATGATCGCCCGAATCGCCCGGCCACCATTGAGCTGCAGCATAAAGGGCACATTCTCGATGACGACCCACGGCACCGGGCGCCGCGCCTTCTTTCGCTTTTCGAGAAGCCGGAAAACCTCACCGATCAGGCCACTTCGATGACCTCGCAAACCCGCGGTTAAGCCGGCTTGACTAAGATCTTGGCACGGGAATCCGGCCGCGACGAGCTCAACCTCGCTCGGCAGCGCCTTGAGTTTCACGATGTCCTTCTTGAGCGGAATATCCGGGAAGTGCGCGCGCAGCACCGCTTGCGCGGTCGCCTGGATTTCACAAAGAAGAATTGTTTCGTGGCCCGCCCTGCCGAGGCCTAGTTCGAAGCCGCCGATTCCGGCGAAAAGGCCCGCTACATTCATTCCCGTCCTCTAGTCGCCACCGCCAGCGCAGCGCAAGCCTGATACGAATCGTATCGGTGATTCTAACAACCAACCTGTAGAAATGTACAGACAAAAATTCGATCAGCGGTCTAACTCAGCGCCCGCAACCTAGCCTTCGCCTGGTAGCGGTTGAATCTCTGCGACATTAAGCGGCGCCTCGCCACCATCGGCCCACCGGAACTCCGCGACGTTGCGTCGTAAGAACTCGCGATGTACTGCATTGAGAAACTCGCGGTAATCAACAAGCCGCGACGGAGCACTGCCCGTTAGCGGGAGCGGGTCAGCACCACTTCGCGGCCGCTCATTCTTCGGTGGATCGGCTTCGATATCGAAGAAGCGCAGATCGGAGCCGTCCGGTTCGTAAAGACCGATATAGATCCGCTCGAAACGGTCCGCATCGCCGTCCGGCCGTCGACGGCCCGCATACGGTCGAAGGTGCCGCACCCAGTTTCCAAACGATGAAGGATTGCCACGTTTGCCGTCCGTGCAGCTGTCAAACGGCAAGAACAGTACCCCGATCATGACAGCGTACGGCTGCCGCTTGTGATAACCAATCGCTTCGATTCGCAGCTCTTCTTCATTGCGCTTTGTGTTATGCGTGTATCTCCGAGCGCCCCTGTTCTCACGAATGTGAACGGATTTGAGCGATATGCCGAGTGCCAACCCTAGTTCGGGAGTCGAAAAATTGATGTCGAGCTGCTTCGGGCCCCGTTCGGATCTCGCCGAACGTTTCGTGGTTGCCGTAATCTTGCGCATTTTCGGACGCAGGTCGTCCGCCATAATTTCGGCCATCTTTTTCGCGAACCTGACCGCATACTCTTTCTTCTGGGCTTGATCGTCACTTTCGATAGCTGGCCGAGGCGCCGCCGCCGCAAGGACCTCTTTTATAACTGCCACACCACGATTGCCCCGCTGCGCCACTTATCGACCCCCCCAATCGTGCCCGCGCGGATTATGGCAACTCTTGAATCTAACGGGAACTCCTGGGTGTTGAAGGGCAGCGCCTAAGCGCGTTCGCCTTCCTTGGCGAGTCTAGGCAATAGACGAGGAGGGGGTACTCCACACTAGATCCTCTGCCGCCGACGCTGGAACCACCCCTGCTTATAGATCGGCGGACCAAACATCTGCTCCTCGAGATTTCTGAACTGTATCGCTCGATACTCTCCGTGCCCGGTCAATCCGAGCCGTTCAAGTCGCTTTCGAAGAGAGGCGTAGCTTATACGCGCGCGGCAGTTTCGCTTGAACCGGACAATATCCTCCGGACTCCAATGGTGCGAAGAAAACGCCAGGGCGTGCGCTTTGAACTCTTCTTCGGGATACAGAAATTCGGCCGCAAAGACTTCCGCTCCGACCTCGATCAGCTCGTTCGCGTTGTAGTCGCCGCAGGGCAACTCGCCGGAACTGAGCTTGTCCTGGTCGCAATAGTGGTGCTTGAGTTCATGAGTTAGCGCGAAGAGTCGCGGCTCAGTGGGCAAGGTTGAACGAACCGCAACGGAACACACGCCGTCTTCGCACATGTAAAGCGCTCGGACTTTCGCTGGCAGGCTGTCCCAGCGATCTATCTTTACCCGCTCGGCCTTGTAGATCAGGCGGAGCTCACGCAAGCCGAACGCTTCGGTTCGGACGCCGTAGTGTGTCCGCTTTTCCCGAGCCAGCGCTTTCATGCTCTCGAAGTAATCGTTTCGTTCGCTCACGACGCGCGTGGTTTCTTCCGCTTAAGCCGCTCTTTTTCCAACATTCTGCGCGCTCGGCGAAATTCCGCGTAGCGCGTTACTTCGTCCAAATCATCCTTGTTAAGACTCTTCGTCGCAGAAAGAAGCGCCTGCGCCGCAGGCGACAGCTCACTTGTCCTTTGGCTCTCCGGAAAAAATACCGTGATGGAGACCTCGAACGCGCGGGCGAGTTTGTCTAAGTCTTCTGCCGATGGCTTGTATGTCCCCGTCTCCCAGCGCGAGACGGTATTCGCCGGCACGGCTACAAGATCGGCCAAGCCCTCCTGACTCAGACCTCGAAGCTGACGCAATTCGCGGATTGTGGCGGCGATGTGGGCATACAACTCGCTCATCAATTCTCCTTTCACAGGATATCTCTATCCTGAAACAGTTGACAGTCCTGTTGAAGGATAGTACGTTCCTGTAACCGCAAGCAAGGAAAACCGACGGTCCGAGGATAGAGAATGCCCTGTGCCGATACGCATCGCCTGATAAATCTCTTAGGGGGGTGGCGTATGAGCCGCCGCTCACGCGAACGGGAACGGCCGGGGTCTGCCCGAGCCGATCCCCGGAGCGGCACTCTGCGCGTACTTCGCGCGGCTCCCGGATCTCGTGGAGCCGGCGCTTCATCCGAATCATCGCCAATTTTTCCACAGCGTGGCTTTCATGGCGATCCTGGGCACGGGCCTCTATAAAACCTACCAGTGGCAGACCGAAACGAACGCGGAAGCATTCGTGCGCGGGGCGCTCCTGATAGCGGGCGGCGCGTACCTCCTGCATGTTGTTGCAGACGCGTGCACTGCCAAGTCCATTCCGCTTATCGGAAGAATCTGATGAGCGGCCATTCAGTAGTACCACCATGTTTCACTCGGAGAACAGCATGAGCGACAAACGCGATATCCATGTGGTCCCGCATCAGGACGGTTGGGCAACCAGGAAGGAAGGCTCGGAGCGTGCCGGCGGCGTCTACGACACCAAGAACGAGGCGCTTGAGCATGGTCGTGACCAAGCGCGGCGCGAGCAAGTGGAGCTTGTGATCCACCGAAAAGACGGGACCATCCAAGACAGCGACAGCTACGGCAACGATCCGCATCCGCCGAAGGATCGCGTGCGCTAGCAGGTCAGATAGTTTGAATTGGAGACCGGCTTATGGCAGACGTCCGCGTGCGGTGCATCAACAAGCAGCCCCGCCACGATCCCTACGAGGGGATTACCCATTTGGGCGGCGACGGCGGTGGCGGATGGCGGTGGACTCGCCAGCAGGTTATTGATTCGATCAATAACCGCTCAAACACGTTCTACACGCACGAAAGTGGACAACGGGCCGACATAGCTGTCGTCGACGGACCAAACGGGCAATACCTTAGGACGCACGCAAACGGACAATGGACTGACAATCTGCTTTCGCTGCCTGAATGTCGGTAGTCCGTGAAAGCCCTTGAGAAGCTTCATTCGCCTGCAAGCTGCGCTGCACCGTAAGGAACCCCAATGGTCTACCTCATCACTTATGATCTGAACAAGGCGAAGGACTATCCCAAGCTCTACGAGGCTATAAAGAGCATCGGGGAATGGGCTCGCGATCCTGATCTCGATTCGGTATGGTTTGTTTCTACCAGCCTCACCGCTCAGTCGATATACGATCGTCTGCGGCCTCACATCGACAGTGATGATCGTTTGTTCATTACTCAGCTTCACCGCGGAACGCATCAGGGATGGCTGGCTAAAGCCACTTGGGATTGGATAAATGCTCGCGTTTAAGCGCCAAGGAGTACCGCTGACTGCGCATTCGCTGGCCGTAGTGGCTTAGCGACTAAGTCCATTCGGCCGCGTTCCTTGATCCATTTGTGCGGCTAGCATTCCATGGGAACGACGAGACCGATTTTGGGCGCCAGTCTTCCGCGATAAACTCGGCGTCTTGGTGGCACACCGAACGGCGTACTCATTTTTCTCCGTTTGATCGTCGCTCTCAATCGGGGGGCGAGGCTCAATCGCTAAACTCCGCCAATCTAGCAGGGGATCATCGCGGCTTCCGCGCGTTCACGGCAACGGTGTTCTCCCGTCTGTTCTTCGAGTTTCGTCTGCTACTGAGCAGTTGCGCTGCTCCCGCCACCGGCCGCGCGTTTTTGCCCGTGTTCGATGGCGGTGTAGTTGAAAGCCGGATTGCTCGATCGGCAGAAGCCGACGCCCTTCAGTTCGGGCACTACCCAGCAGGTCGTGGTCGTGGTCTCGTTCTTTTCCGTGTAGGTCATCCGGACCGGAATGCCCTCGAACACTAAGCGTCGACCGTCCTGCGTTTTGATGTTGTAGGTACTCCACTGACCGGCTTCGGCCTGAAAATCGTAGCTGCCGCTGTAACCGCCCGAAAACCAGTTGAAGCCGGTTCCGCCCCACTTCTTGCCCGGGCAGAGCGGGTACATCACCGTCTGATACGGCGGCCGGTATTCCACAGGCTCAACGGTCCGCGCGCCGTAGCTTTGGATAAGGTTCATGTTGAGGTCGTAGAGATACTCCTTGCCCTCCCGAACCAGAACAATGCGGTTATCAGAAATGCGCGTGATCTCCCTCTTAACGCCGTTCCACTGTATCCAGTGGTCGCCCACTTGATAGGTAGGCCGATCGATGGCGCGTGCGTCCGCCGCACACACTTGCTCCGCGGCGGCGGCGCTCAGCGGCAAGCAGGCGCTCAAAATTCCAAAAAGAAAACGTTTCATCTGCCCAGTCTCCTGGCATCGACACGGTGAAAGGGTGCCGAGGCTGAATGAATGATTATCCTATTTTGGGATAATCCTAGAACAGGATTACTTCTGTGGCAACGATTTGTTGGCCACAGAATTGAAGACCATCCATGCCCAAGCCTACGGCTCGCTGATTAGGCGCCTCAAGGAGGGCCGTGAACAGGCGGGGATCACGCAAACGATGCTCGCGGCGCATTTCGGCCGGCCGCAGTCCTTCGTCTCGAAATACGAGACGCACGAGCGTCTGTTGGACCCGATCGAGTATTTAGAAATCGCGCTCGCCATCGGCGTCGATCCCTACCATCTCCTCAAGGAATGCGAGAAGTACCTCTCGGGCCGCGCCGTCAAAGCGGTAGCATCAGCGGCAAAGAAAAAAGGCCGCCGTTAAGCGAGCCTTTAAGGGAAGCATTGTCCCTAGAGTAAACCCCTTTCGGCAAAGCTCATGGCGCTGTCGCCGCCGACCACGAAGTGGTCGAGCACCTTGATGTCCACCAGGGCGAGTGTGTGCTTGAGGGTCTGCGTGAGCGCCTCGTCCGCGCGGCTCGGTTCAGCCACGCCGGACGGATGATTGTGCGCGAACACTACCGCGGCGGCATTGACGTGGAGCGCCTGTTTCACAATTTCTCTCGGAAAGACGGACGTTTGCGTGAGCGTCCCCCGAAAGAGCTCTTCGATCGCAAGCACGCGGTTCTGCGCATCGAGAAAGAGCGCCATGAACACTTCGTGCTCCTTTCCGGCAAAGCGCAGGCGCAGGTAATCGCGCACGGCCTGCGGGCTCGAGAGCGCGGGCGTGTGCTCAAGGGTTTCGCGCAGTGACCGGCGTACGAGCTCCGCGGCGGCTGCGAGCTTCCCATTGCCGCTTCCCTCCTCAGCTTCGATAAGGAGCCGCGTGAGCGTGCCGCGGTAGAGTTTTTCCGCCGTCTTTTTCCCGACGAGCATTGCCACCAACTCAAGATCAGAACAACTGCGATGGTCCATATCGGTTTCCTTTCTGAAAGAACCCGATATCCATACTTACGCGCGCGCCGTTTTCCGTCATGACGGACAAACGTGCATGCCGGGCACGATGCGGAAACATGCGCGAACGAGCGGCATTCGCTAGCGTGGATGAATGCCCGCAAACAGCATCTCTTACTTCGCAGAGACGAACGACCTGCGCCTGCGGCGGAGACCTTTTGGTATTAAGCAGCCCGATCGCCTCTTTCACACATACATAATCGGCAAAACAGGGACCGGAAAGACGAGCCTCATCGAGACGCTCGCCGTCCAAGACATGCAGGCTGGCCGCGGGCTCGCCGTCATCGATCCGCATGGCGATTTAGCCGAGCGGCTTGCTGCGCACGTGCCTCGCGAACGCCGAAGTGAACTCGTTTACCTCGATGCTCCGCACGTGCGGCAACCCTATGGCTACAACCCGCTCCGCGGCGTGGCGATGGGACATATTCCCTTGGCTGCTTCGGGGCTCCTGGAGGCGTTCAAGAAGCTTTGGCCGGAAGCTTGGGGCGTCCGCATGGAGCACGTGCTCAGAAATGCGCTCTACGCGCTTTTGGAAAGCGGCGATGCGAGCTTACCGGACGTCCTGCGGATGGTTTCCGAGCCGGCTTTCCGCGGCAAGGTCCTCAAGCGCGTGACCAACGAGCAAGTCCGCGCGTTCTGGACGAAAGAATTCCCGCAGTACATGACGCGTTACCGCCAGGAGAGCATCGCGCCCATCCAGAACAAGGTCGGTGCCTTCCTTGCCGACCCGCGTCTCCACCGGCTCTTTACGCGTGCGCCGATCGATCTGCGCTTCCGGCGCGTCATGGACGAGGGGCTGATTCTTGTGATGAACCTTGCCAAAGGTCGCTTGGGTGAAGACTCAGCGAAGCTTCTCGGTGCGCTTGCCGTTACGACGCTCGCGCTCGCGGCCTTCAGTCGGGCCGATTCTCCCGAGGCGACGCGGCGGCCGTTCTTTATCTACGTCGACGAATTCCAGGAGTTCACAACCGTGTCGGTCGCAAACATGGTTTCCGAGATCCGCAAGTACGGTGTCGGCCTGATCCTCGCCCATCAGCACCTCTACCAGCTGGCGCCGGAAGTGCGACATGCGGTCCTCGGCAATGTCGGCACCCTCATCTCGTTTCGACTCGGTCCCGAGGACGCGCTCGTGACCGGGCGCGAGTTCGAGCCGGTGTTTTCGCCGCAAGACCTGACGAACCTCGCCAACCACGATATCTACCTCAAGCTCATGATCGACGGCAGTCCCAGCCGGCCGTTTAGCGCAACTACGATCCGGATCTAGCGACGCTACACGCTGCCGATGATCGAACCGTGTAGGCGGCCGTCGACATTGAACGCACGGCCTCGTCGTGCAAAACCTATTCAGGGAACGTCGTCCTAGAACGACTCTTACATCAAACCAAAAGATTCGCTTGGCTTTCTAGCGTCGAGTAGTCCACTCCATTGAGATCAACGTTGGTGATGATGTGGTCGTAGATCCATATTCCCGGCTCGTCACGACCGGCCGCCTTTCTCGGTGTGCGTTTCGCTGCTAACGATGCTTTGAAGGCTTGATAAGCCTGCAACTCCGCCTGCAACCTACGAATTTCATCTTGAAGTCGCTCTTCGAAGCACTTTTCGAAACACTTCTTCATGATGCTCTTTCCTTTCGCTGCTGCGATTGGGAAGGAGCCACCTTGGTTTGACAGCGAAGTTATGTTGTAGGAATATTGACGTAGAGGGGACTTGCCGTTTAAAATCCCCCGATTCGTACGACACTCTCGCTGTCATGGCATGAGTGGCTAGGGAGCTCCGTCGGAACCAACGTCTGCGCTTTGGGCGCCTACCTGTGGGCGCGTTCGCTGGTGTGGAGCTACAGCTCTGGGTAGTGGCGTGTCACATATCGTCCTCCAGAGTTAAAAAGGCCGCATGGTCATTGCACCTTGCGGCCTTCTTATTTTCACCCCTTAGGCTGTGGCGTAGGTGCTTACCTACTTGTCCTGACCTGCTCGGCTAATCAGTCCTGCCCCGTAATCCCGCAAATCGCGTGGGGGGAATCGATTTGACCACGACCGCGGCGAGGGGGTCAAGAATTTGCATGCGCGAATTACGCTTGCGGTCGTCGTAGGACGGTTCGATCACACTCGCTACGCACCCAACTCGTCGGAATAGTCTCAAAAGCGGCCGAGGGGGCCAGTAGAAGAAGAACGTACCGAAAGCTCGACTCGAGGCACTCCTTGTTTCACCGCGAACTGCCGCGAGCGCTTTGCGTCACGCGCTTCCGCCTTACGAAAGATGGGGGAGAAGGTGAAGCTGCTCGGCCGCTCCGTCGTGGCTACTTACTTCTCGGCACCACACAGAACCAGCAACTGGTTGGCGAGTGCTTGGTCAACGATAACCTGGTTAACTAACCCTCGCCGTACCGCTTCGAGTAAGACCGACGCCTTTTCCTTGCCTGCAGCAATGACGACGTTCCCCGGCTTTCGTTGATCCTTGTGGGCTCGCAGCGCCACGTCTTTAAACTGCTTTAAGGTAATTCCGGTCCAGCAGGCATTGAAGCTTTCCACCTTATCGCGTAGCCGAGAATCCAGTCCGGGTTTCGCCAGTAGCGTCCCCGCGAAGTCGCCGGACACGAGCGTACGCAGATCCTCATGCGAGGCCCGTGTGGCCTGCATCAACTCGAATATCTTGGCGCCTAGAGGGATTTCGTAGGGGCCGATGCTCGTGAGGACACAATCGATTCGCGATACCAAGCCCCCGCTTTTCGCGGTGCCAAAGACCTGTTGATAGTTATCGCGCATGCGTATCTCCTCGAGCAATGCGCGTTGCATCTTCGGATTCTGATTGGGCACGAAGGCCGGGATGGCCGTCAGACTGATGCTTGGCTCGGCCGTCGGCCCATTAAGTAGCCGATTGAGTCGGTGCGCCAATACAGAAGACGAATACTGAACCTCCGACCCTTGAAGGAGTTCACCAGAGAGCGGTGTGACCACCCTCTGTTTTCGCAGCGGTGACGCGACGTTTATGCCGTCGAGATTTGCGATCACGTTTTCAATAGTCGCGCCCCACGTCACGCCAACGACTTCGACGTCGGCAAGCAGCTCGGCGACACGGCCCGATGCGGCGCGTGCGAAACGACCTAGCCGTTCGGTCAATGCCGGTGCAGACGGGAAAACGCGTGCATCTACTACTTTTACCTCCTCGTCTTGCGGCGCGTAGCTCGCCAACACCTGAACCAGATTTCGATCTGATAGCGAAGCTAGAGCCTCCGTTAGCTGTTCCCCAAGTGCAGCGCGATTGAGCACTAGCCGCTTTTCCAGCCAACCGTTCTCCATTGCGAGCTTTAGTAGGCGGGATACGTGCGGCTGCGATGTTCTGAGAGCTCCCGCCACTTCAAGCTGAGTCAGCTTGCATTCAGCGTGTAGATACGCAGCCTGCACTGCACGCACCCTTGGATCTTCGACATCCTTGATGCGTGACGTCGCAACGCGCCGGCGGCTCATTCTCGGCAACCTTGGCTATCCCATCGCCGAGGATAATTATTCGCATATAAGTATCCGCGCATAGTATTTCTATTCATCCTCTATTACTTTGGACAAGGAGAAGATTTACCATTGTTGTCCCACACGTGATCCTCTCTCTATATGATCGGTGTGATGCCTATCCAACGGCTGCTTGCTCCTCTCCGTATATTCTATATCAGCTATGTATATGCGGCAGCCGCGGACGCCGATTGCCACGGCGTTATCAGGGAATTTAGGGGTTCGCTCGGAGGGCGGGGACGTGCGGCGCCACCTCAGCCGCCAGACGCGCCAAGGCTTGGCATACCGAACCGCAGAGTGGTTTGCTGCGGCTCGCACCGCCATTTCGTTCGTTTCACTCCTCCTGTATCGGCTCCCGCCCCGGCAGCACCGCAACGCCTAACAGCCCGCACGGCTGAACGTTGCGACGCCGCTATAAAGCGCGCGCCGAGCCGCTCGGTCCCGGCGGCACAACGCAGGCAGACGGCAGCATGCCTTCACCGTCGCTTCCGCTAACCACCACCGCCCGGAGGTCCATATGAGCAATCCCGACGTTCACAAAGCCCGGATCGAGAAAGAGTTCCAGCGTGAGGTCTCCTGGGGAGCTCTACTTAAGATCGCGAGGAATCTGTTCTCTCAAGAAGACGTGCGGCTGTTCTTCCGGGAGCTGCGGAAGCGCGATCAGCATCGTCGCATGCACGCCGTCTACGACCGGGCGACGCTCGTGCGCGGAGCGAACATGATGTGGCTCTTCGGCGCGCTCTTCGTAACCGCCGCGGCCGGACTCGCTTATGTTTGGAGGCAGCCGGATCTGCCAAGCGTTTGGACCTACGTCCTCGTGCTCATCACGCTGATCGGAGCGTGGGGCGTAATCGCCGGCTGGAAGCTCCGGACTGACGACAACCTGCCTTACCTCCTGAAAGCGAGCGATATCACCGAAGCCCGGGCCAATTTGGAACAGGCAAACGAGCTCCATCAAAACAGCTCGGGGCCGCTCGCGCGTCAGATCCTGATGCTCGTACTCACCTTCGACTGGGCATGGCTTCTCCTCTTGACGCTGCCGGTGATCGCCCCGGCGCTCACGCCGAACCAGCACCTCCTCGTCATGATCGTCGCCGCCCCGTTCTTCGGCTTCGTGATGCTCAAGTACGCGCTCGAAATCGAAAGGTCGTGCGCCGTGATCCAGGTGCGCTGGAAGCACTGGAGGTTGCTTGAGGAAAAAACGCCGGAGACGCTCGAAGTCGCCGCGAATTTCCGTCGCATCTACGACAGCGTCGTCACCATTAATTGGCAGCGGCCGTCCTGGATCGACTACGTGCCTGTCGCCTTCAAGCTCAGCCTCGTCATCTTCATCATGAGCGCGGCTGCCGCGGCGCGGATCTATGCCGGCGAGCAGGAAGGCTGGAGCACCGGCGTCACGATCGGGCTCACCGTTCTCGCGATCGTGCTCTTTCTCGGCACGATCATGTGGGACTACAGCCAGTTCTCCCTGCTCGATGAGGCGCGGGGCTGGCGCCGCATCGTCGATCGCTTCGGCACGGCCGAGAAGTTCGAGCTCGAGATGGCAGCTCGCGCGCATGCCTGCGATGCCGACATCCTCGCAATCCGGCGCCGGCTGAAAGATGCCTACCTGAAGCGGCACGCCCGTGATCCCCGCCACCACGAGCGGCCGGCGATCAACTTCAACGAGCCCGACGACCCCGGGCCCTCCACCGTGCCGCCGACGGGGGCCGCCCCGGCTGAACCGGCCGTAGCGCGTGCGAGCCTCGCCGAGGGGGCGAAGGCGCCGTTGCGGACGGTGTCGTCGTGATTCCGGCCGCTCGGCGTAGCGTCATCGTCGCGACGGCGGCGCTTCTTGGCGCCGCCGCGCCCGCGTTCGTCCACGCCACGTGCGCGTCAACGATCGGGCGGACGAGCCCGCCACCGACTGTCGTGAAAGTGGTCGCGATCGACCGCAGCACCGTCTTCGATTCGCCGACCGAACGGGAAATCACGGTCCGATTGATCGGCTGGCTTCAGGAGGGTGATCGGCTGGCCGTGGTCTCCTTTGCCGGCCCGGCCGGCGCGACGCTCGACTTCGAGGCCGACATCATCGCGGAGAAACCGATCAGGCTTACCGAGCGCGATATCAACGACATCCCGGTAGAAAAATATAAAAAGCTGAAGAACTGCTACGCCCACAACTACCACGAAGCACAGCGGCGCCTCGAGCG
>Ga0196978_1001001_pt1 | contig 13337 bp, 12 predicted proteins | sample S3v_2013CmetaG_FD_155491 | JGI IMG/M metagenome (GOLD analysis project Ga0196978, IMG submission 155491) | Soil microbial communities from Anza Borrego desert, Southern California, United States - S3+v_20-13C | ecosystem: Environmental > Terrestrial > Soil > Desert | place: USA: California... | reverse complement strand
CAGCAAGAACTGCGTGAGCTACGTCGTCACCGATCTCGCGGTGCTGCGCTGGGACAAGGACCGGTTCGTGGTGGACGCGGTCGCCCCCGGCTTCACGCCGCAGGAAGTGATCGCGCTTACGGAGATGGACATCGGCGCGGGTCCCAACGTGCGGACAATGGAGTAAGCCATGGCACAGCAACCGACAGATCCCAACGCGGTCCTCATGACCGGCGAGAACTCGTTCATTCGCCTGAGCCCCGACGGCGGCAAAACGCATTCGTCGCGCGTCTCGCACTGGCGCGTCCTCTGGTGCCCCGCCGGCGCGGGACATGCGATGTTCATGAAGTCGCCGCTGACGGAAGATGCCGTGCGCATCTACAGCGACAACGCGGCGGTCGCGCGCTGGCTCCAGCGCACCATCGAAACACTGCTTTACCCCGCGTTCGCCGACACCACGCTGCCGATACACGACGCGCAGTTCGATCGTTCCGGCGATCCACGCTCGACCACGACCGAGACGGTGATCGCCGCGACCGAGCACATCGTGCTCACGTGGTACGACTGCATGGAGCCGTTCGTGCTGACGATGGCGCCCGGCATGGGCGACCGGCCGATCGGCGTCTTCAGCACCTTCTTCCCCGCGAAATCCGCGCAGATCGAGATGAACGGCCACTTCGCGCGCGACGCGCCGTGGCTGGAGATGCGCGGCGACCGCCAGTCTTCGAGCGCGGTCCTCGCCTGGTCGGAGACCTGGGTTAAGCCCCGAGGATAACGAGCGTCATTGCGAGGCGAGCCAACGCTTCGCCGAAGCAATCCCGACGCGGTCGAGAGCGCTTTCGTGCGCCACGGCGCCGCCGGCGCCGCGCGATGACAGCGCGTCTAGGCGAAGGCGGAGATGCCCGTCTGCGCGCGCCCGAGCACGAGCGCGTGGATGTCGTGCGTGCCTTCCAGCGTGTTCACCGTCTCGAGATTGAGCATGTGGCGGATCACGTGGTACTCGTCCGAGATCCCGTTGCCGCCCAGCATGTCGCGCGCGAGCCGCGCGATGTCCAGCGCCTTGCCCGTCGAATTGCGCTTCAGCATCGACACCATCTCGGGTGTCGCGAGGCCCTGGTCGCGCAGACGGCTCACGTGCAGGCACGCGAGCAGGCCGACGGCAATCTCGGTCTGCATGTCTGCGAGCTTCTTCTGGACGAGCTGGTTCGCCGCGAGCGGCCGGCCGAACTGCGTCCGCGCCACGACGTACTCGCGCGCGGTGTGCCAGCAGAACTCCGCCGCGCCGAGCGCGCCCCAGCAGATCCCGAAGCGTGCGTTGTTGAGGCAGCCGAACGGCCCCTGCAGCCCGCGCGCGCCCGGCAGATAGTTCTCCTGCGGCACGAACACGCGGTCCATCACGATCTCGCCGGTGGGTGACGCGCGCACCGAGAACTTGCCTTCGATCTTGCGCGTGGAAAGCCCCTTCATGCCGCGCTCGAGGATGAACCCGCGGATCACGCGCTCGTCGTCCTTCGCCCACACGACCATGATGTCGGCGATCGGGGCATGCGTGATCCAGAGCTTGGTGCCGGTCAGCACGTAGCCGCCGTCGCATTTCTCCGCGCGCGTTTTCATGCTGCCGGGGTCGGAGCCGTGATCGGGCTCGGTCAGACCGAAGCACCCGAGCAGCTCGCCCGTTGCCATGCGCGGGAGATACTTCTGCCGCTGCGCTTCGGTGCCGTAGGCGTAGATCGGCACCATCGAGAGCCCGGTCTGCACCCCGCACGCCGAACGAAACGCAGTATCGACGCGCTCCAGCTCACGCATGACCAGTCCGAACGCGACGTAACTCAGACCCGCGCAGCCGTAGCCCTGCAGCGTCGCGCCGAGGAATCCCATCTCGCCCATCTCGCGCATGACCGCGGGATCGAACGATTCGTTGCGGTTCCAGTCGCGGATGCGCGGGAAGAGCTTCTCCTGCGCGAATTTGCGCGCCGCGTCCCGGATCTGGCGCTCTTCGTCGGTCAGCGCCTGCTCGATCAGCAGCGGATCGGCCCAGTCGAACTTCGGGCCGGTGAGAACGACCGTGCTCGCGTCCAATGCCGCTTCAGACCGCGATCCGCCAGGTCTCGCGATGTGACGCAGATTGGCCATGGCTACTCTCCGTTTCGGTTCGCGGGGGTGTTCACGCGTATGCCCGAGAGCACCGCGGATACATCCGCTGCCTTGTCGATGTTCCAGAGCGTGCGGATGATCGTGCGCGCCTGCTGCTCCGGCACGAGCGCGCGCGCAAGCCCGATGAACTTCGCTTCGATGTCCTCGTCCGTCATCGGATTGCGCGCGTGGCCTTTCGGATACGACGCGGTCTCGACGTGGCGCTCACCGCCGCGCGTCGTCACCTCGATGCGCGTCACGAGCTTCGACGGAAACTCGGCGGTGAACGCCTTGTTCTCCGAGACGCGGATTTTCGCCATCAGGGCGCGCGTGGCCGCATCCCGGATGCGCGCGTCGCTGAAGCTCTCCGGCGTGATGAAGCCGTCGGTCAGCGCGACCGCGAGCAGGTACGGCAGACTGTGATCGGCGGTCTCGCGCGTTTTCGGGTCCCATTTCTCGGGCTCGCTGCCGATCTCGCTCCAGGCGGTGAAGTAGGTCTGCACGTCGATCGATTCGATCTCGTCCGCGCGCAGCTTCTTTCGCAGCGCCAGCGCGAGCCACAGCGGCGCCTGCGAGTGGTATTCGGCGGGGAAGAACTTGACGTTCGTGCGCTCGATGCCGAACGGCGTGCCGTCGCCGCCGAGCTTGCCGAGCTCGAATTCACCGGTCACCTGCTCCCAGATTCCGTTCTTGCCTTCGAACGCCGCGGTCGGCCCCGTCATGCCTTTCGCCGCGAGCAGCGCCGCGAACACGCCGGCGCGTGCGGAGGCCGCGGTGGCGCAGCCTTTCCACATCGACAGCTCGCCGGCGCGCGTCTGACGTGTAGGGATGTTCGCCGTGATCGCGATCGCGAGCGCGTCCGCGGTCTGATCGGTGGAAAGACGCAGGAGCTTCGCCGCGCCGGCCGCGGCGCCGAGCACGACGAACACCCCTTGGTCCCAGCCGAGGTCGCGCAACCGCACGCGATCGGCAAGTGCGGTGAACATCTCGTAGGCGGCGGCGATCGCAAGGAGCGTCTCCGGGCCGCTGGCGCGATGTGCATCCGCAACCGCGAGAACGGCGCCCAGCATATCGCTCGGGTGGCCCGATCCGATCGAGATGTAGGTGTCGTTGCAGTCGAGATAACGCACCAGCACCGTGTTGGCGAAAGCGGCCATCTCGATCGACGTCGGCTCGCCGGAGAGGAGGATGCGCGCGGGAGGCTGCCCGCTCGCATCGGCCGCGAGGCTGCGCGCAATCCCTGCGGGCGCGCTCGTATAGCCGCCGATCGCGCAGCCGATCGAATCGATGAGCCGGCGCTTCGTCTCGTGCAGTGCGCCGGGTGTGAGCTTGTCGGCGGAAAGGTTCGCGACGTAGCTGGCGAGCGTGCGAGTCGTGTTGTCCATCTTGTGGTCCGCAGGCGGGCGATGAGGTCGGCAGATCATATAGGATTAGGACTCGCCGCTATCCCGCCTTCCAGGACTGAAGCATGACCCTGCCGCGCACCATGCTCGAGAAGATCTGGTCGGAGCACGTGATCGTCGCGTCCGCCCATCCCGACCTTCCCGCGCAAGGGGGGAAGGAGCAGCGCGGCGAAGACTTACTCGCGGTGGACCTGAACCTCCTCCACGAAGGCGGAACCTTCCTCGCGTTCGATCAGCTCCGCATCGAAGGCCGCAAGGTGCGCAGTCCCGAGCGCAATCTCGCGATCACCGACCATTACCTGCCGAGCCTGCCGCGCGCGGCGGGCCCCGGCTCGATCGCGAATCCGGCGATACGCAACGTGGTCGAGTGGCTCGACCAGCACACGCGCGAGTTCGGTCTGCCGCACATCGGCATGAACGATGCGCGTCAGGGCATCACGCACGTGATCGGCCCCGAGCTCGGTCTCACGCAGCCGGGGATGCTGATCACGTGCTGCGACTCGCATACGGCGACTCAAGGTGCGATGGGCGCGCTCGCGATGCCGATCGGCCAGTCAAACCAGGAGCGGCACGTCCTCGCGACGCAGACGATCTGGCAGAAAAAACCGAAAACCATGCGCATCACGATCGACGGCGCGCTGCCGCCGCACGTCACCGCCAAGGACGTGATCCTGGCGATCATCTCGCGCATCGGCATCGGCGGTGCGATCGGCCATGCGATCGAATACGCGGGCTCCACGATACGCGCGATGTCGATCGAGGCGCGGCTCACGATCTGCAACATGTCGATCGAAGCCGGCGGCCGCATTGGCATGGTCGCTCCGGATGAGACGACTTTCGAATACCTCCAAGGTCGCCCATACGCGCCGCGCGGCGCGGATTGGGATCTTGCGGTGCGCCATTGGCGCACCCTGGCGTCGGACGCGGAAGCCGTGTTCGACCGCGAGCTCTCGATCGATGCGAGCACGCTCGCGCCGATGGTGAGCTGGGGCACGAGCCCGGAGGATTCGTCGCCGATCACGCAATGCGTGCCGGATCCGTCGTCGGCCGCGGATCTCGAGCGCCGCCGCCGCATCGAGCGCGCGCTCGAATACATGGCGCTCACGCCGGGGACACCGCTGTCGAGCATCGCGGTCGATCGCGTGTTCATCGGCTCGTGCACCAATGCGCGCATCGAAGATCTGCGCGCTGCCGCGGCGGTGGTGCGCGGGCGGCGCAGCGTCGTGCCCGCCATGGTGGTCCCCGGATCGACCGGCGTGAAGGGGCAGGCCGAAGCCGAAGGGCTGCACCGCGTCTTCGAGCAGGCCGGATTCGAGTGGCGCGAGTCGAGCTGCTCGATGTGCGGCGGCTCGAACGGCGACATGTTGGAGCGCGGTCAGCGTTCGGCCTCGACCACTAACCGCAACTTCGAAGGCCGGCAGGGACCCGGCGCGCGCACGCACATCATGAGTCCCGCCATGGCCGCGGCCGCAGCGATCACCGGCCGCCTCACCGACGTGCGGACTTTATGACGCCGTTCACCAGTCTCACCGCCATCGCCGCTCCGCTCGAGATCGCCAAGATCGATACCGGCATGATCTCGCCCGGACGCTTCCAGCGCATCCGCCGCAGGCCAGGTCACGCCGACTACGCCGACGTGTTCCTGCACGACCTGCGTTTCGACGAGCACGACCGCCCGCGGCCCGATTTCGTGCTGAACGATCCGGCATACCGCGGGGCGCAGATCCTGGTGACGGGCCCGGACTTCGGCTGCGGCTCCTCGCGCGAGACCGCGGCCTACGCCGTGCTCGATTACGGGCTGCGCGCGCTGATCGGACCGGGCTTCGGCGATATCTTTGCCGGCAACTGCATGCAGAACGGCATCCTGCCGGTCGTGCTCCCGATCGAAACCGTGCAGGAGCTGTGGCGGCAGTTGAAAAGCGCCCCGGGCTCGACGATGACCGTCGATCTGCGGGAGCAGACGGTCACCGCGCCGGACCGCGCCGCGCACTCTTTCGAGATCGATCCGACGCGACGCGAACGGTTGTTGAGCGGTCTCGACGACGTCGGAGTGACACTCCAGCATCTGCCGCAGATCGAAGCGTTCGAACGCGAATACCAGAGGAGAAAACCGTGGCTCCCACGCCTGTCATGAAACTCGCTTCGATACTCTTGCTGTCGCCGTGCCTCGCGCTCGCCCAATCGACGTGGAAACCGGAGCGCCCCGTCGAGCTCGTGGTCGCCGCGGCGCCGGGCGGCGCTAACGACCGCATCGGCCGCACGATCCAGCGCGTGCTCCAGGAGATGAAGCTCGCCAATGCCGTGCAGGTGGTGAACAAGCCCGGCGGCGGGCAGGCCGTCGCGTTCTCGTACCTCAACACGCAGCAGGCCAGCCCGCATGTCCTCGGCCTCGCCTCGTCGAGCTGGCTCACGACGATCGCCGGCGGGCGCGGCACGATCACGCATCGCGACATCACGCCCATCGTGAAATTCCTCGACGAGTACCAGCTCTTTTTCGTGCGCGCCGACGCGCCGTTCAAGAGCGCGCGCGAGATCGTGGATTACCTGAAGAAGGACCAGACTTCGGTGTCGTTCGGTTTTTCAACGTCCGCCGGCAATCCCTCACACATCGGCATCGCGAGCCTTGCCCGTCACGCAGGCGCCGACCCGCGCAAGCTCAAAGCCGTTGTTTTCAACTCCGGTACCGATACCGCGGTGCAGGTCGCCGGCGGTCATCTGGATGTCGGCGTGCAGAGCCCCGGCAGCGCCGCGCGCATGGCCGAAGCCGGCAAGATCCGCATCATCGCCGTGGCGGCGCCGCGGCGGCACCCCGGCGCGCTGGCGCACATTCCGACGCTCCGCGAGCAGGGCGTCGACGTGGAGGTGAACGTCTTCTATACGATCTTCGGTCCCCGCGGCATCGATCCCGCGGCGACCGCCTACTGGGACCAGGCGATCACGAAGGTCATGCAGAGCGAGCAGGTGAAGAAGGATCTCACGGTCAACTTCTGGACGATCGAGATCGTCGGCCACAAGGAGCTGCCGGGGTTCCTGCAGCGCGAGCACGACAACTATCGCCGTGTGCTCACCGACATGGGTCTCTACAAGCCGAACTGACGTGCAGCTCAATGCGATGTTGCCGACGCGGGATATCGGCAGGGATCCCGCCAAGCTACGCGACTGGGCGCAGGCCGCGGAGGATCTCGGTTACGCGTACATCGAAGTGCCCGACCACGTGTTCGGCGCCACGCCGCGCGATGGCTGGACGCCGCGTTACGAGAAGAGCGAACACTTCCATGAAACGTTCGTGACACTCGGCTTTCTTGCCGCGGTCACGCAGAGGATCCGGCTCTCGACCGGGATCCTGATCGCGCCGCAGCGCCAGACCGGGCTCATCGCGAAGCAGGCGGCCGAGGTCGATCTCCTGAGCGGCGGCCGTCTGAGGCTCGGTATCGGCGTCGGCTGGAATCACGTCGAATACGAGGCGCTCGGCACGGACTGGAAAACGCGCGGTGCGCGGCAGGCGGAGCAGATCGAAGTGCTGCGGCGGCTGTGGTCGGGTGAATCGGTCGACTTCAGCGGCCGCTTCCACGAGCTCGCGGGCGTCAACATCGCGCCCAGCTCGGTGCAGCAGCCGATTCCGATCTGGATCGGCGGCGCGTCCGACGCCGTGATCAGGCGAGCGGCCCGGCTCGGCGACGGCTGGATGCCGATCCTCGCGCCGGAGGCGGAGGCCGAGCAGAAGCTCGCACTGCTGCGCGAGGAGCTGAGCAAGCACGGCCGCGATGCGTCGAAGTTTGGACTCGAGGGGTGGCTGCGCATGTATGACGCGGACGCGCAACGCTGGGGACAGGCGGCCGAAGGCTGGCGTCGACTCGGCGCCGACTACGTGATGCTCTATCCGATGTTCCGCACGCCGACGCTCGACGATCAGATCGAGACGCTGCGCCGCTTCAAGGAAGTCGCAAGCGCATGAGGGGAACGGCATGACCCAAAGCGAACACGACTACATCATCGTCGGCGCCGGCTCCGCGGGCTGCGTGCTCGCCAATCGGCTTTCCGCATCGGGACGCCACCGCGTGCTGTTGCTCGAAGCGGGCGACGACGACCGCTGGATGTGGATCAGAATTCCCGCGGGGATCGCCCACATCCTCACCGGCGACCGCGCGATCTGGCGCTTTCAGACCGAGCCCGACGAGAAAGTCGGCGGCCGCAGCATCTTCTGGCCGCGCGGGCGCGCGCTCGGCGGCTCGAGCGCGGTGAACGGCATGATCTGGGTGCGCGGCGACCCGCTCGAGTACGATCACTGGGAGAGCCTCGGCAATGCCGGCTGGGGTTTTAACGGCGTGCTGCCGTATTTGAAGCGCATGGAACAGTACGCGCCGGGCGATCCCGACTTCCGCGGCACGGCGGGGCCGATGTTCATCACGCGTTACCGGGATCGCGACGCCCTGTCGGAAGGCTTCATCGCCGCGAGCGAACAGGCCGGAGTCCCCGCGACCATCGATTACAACGGCCCGCGCTTCGAAGGCGTCGGCTATCTCCAGCACAACACGCGCCGCGGTCGCCGACGCCACGCGGCGGATGCGTATCTCATTCCCGCGATGAAGCGCCCGAACCTCGCGGTCGAAAGCGGCGCGCTCGCGCAGCGCGTCGTTTTCGAAGGCCGCAGAGCGGTCGGCGTGGTCTATCGCAGGGGCGCCGAGGAGCGCACCGTGCGCGCACGGCGCGAAGTGCTGCTCGCCGCGGGTGCGATCCAGTCACCGCAACTGCTCGAGCTCTCGGGAATCGGCCAGCGCGACGTGTTGCGCCGCGCCGGCGTCGGCGTCGTCCACGAGCTGCCCGGCGTGGGCGAGAACCTGCGTGACCACCTGCACGTTCGCATATCGTTCGAGACGACGCTGCCGGTCACGCTCAACACGATTCTGCGCAACCCGCTCCGGCGCGCGAACATGGGAGCCCGCTGGCTTTTCCTCGGACGCGGGTTGATGGCGTGCTCGTCCGCGACGTCCATGGCGATCGCCCGCAGCCGCCCCGATCTGCCGCGGCCGGATATCAAGTTCCAGCTTCACCAGTTGTCGATGGCGAGCAGCCACTACGCCGACAACCGCAAAGCGCGCAACATCGCGGACCGGATGGGACTCGATGCGCATCCGGGCTTCGCGATCGGCACCTACGTGCTGCGCCCGGAATCGCGCGGCTCGGTGCACGTGAGAAGCGCGGACGCATCCGAACATCCGGAGATCCGCGCGAACTATCTTTCGCACGAGCACGACGTCACCACGATGCTGGCGGCGCTGCGCATGATCCGCAAAGTCGCCGCGCAACCTGCGCTCGCCCGGCACATCGTGCGCGAAATCCGTCCGGGCCCGGATGCGGCCGACGACGACGCGCTGCTCGATCACGTGCGCAGGACGGGTCAGACCTCCTACCACCCGATCGGGACCTGCCGCATGGGGAACGATACGCAGGCGGTCGTCGATGCGAGCCTGCGCGTGCACGGCATCGAAGGGCTGCGCGTGTGCGATGCCTCGATCATGCCGACGATGGTCGGCTCCAACACCAACGCGCCTTCCATCATGATCGGCGAGAAGGCCGCGGATCTCGTGCTCGCAAACGAATGACGGGCTTTACTGAACCTGCACGCCTGACGCTTTGACGAGCGCCGCGATGCGCTTTCGCTCGTTGCGGCGGAATTCGTCGAGCTCCTTACGTGACCCCGCCACGACGTCGATGCCGAGGTTCTTCAACTGTTCGGCGAAATCGGGCTCCTTGGCCGCTTTCACGATCTCCGCGCTCACCTGATTGACGATCGCGTTCGGCACGCCCGCCGGCATGACGATGCTGTACCAGCCGAACATCTCGTAGCCCGGAACAGTCTCGGAGATCGAGGGCACCTCCGGCAGCAGGAACGAGCGTTTCTTCGTCGTCACCCCGAGCGCCCTCAGCCGGCCGGCGTTGACCAGAGGCGCCGCCGCCGGCGCGACCGCGTAGCTCAGGTGGACTTCGCCCGCGATCGTATCGGCGAGCGCCTGCGGCACGCCCTTGTACGGCACGTGCAGCATGTTGGTCCCGGTCATGTGCGTGAGCATGAACCCGCACAGGTGCTCGGAGGCACCGGTGCCCGCCGAGCCGTAGCGAAGCTGCCCCGGCTGTTTCTTGGCAAGCGCGATCAGCTCGCTCACCGATTTCGCTGGCAGCTGCGGGTTCACCGCGAGCACGAAGGGGACCGTGCCGATCAGCGCGGCGGACGCGAAGTCCTTGTCCAGGTTGAACTTGAGGTTCTGGTATACGGACGTCGCGACGAAGAGCTGCGAGGTCAGCATCATCCAGGTGTAACCGTCCGCCGCGGAGCGCGAGACGATATCCGCGCTGATCACGCCGGCGACGCCTGGACGCGAATCGACGACGATCCGCTGCCCCCAGGATTTGTACAGCCGCTCGGACAGCGCGCGCGAGATGATGTCCGGACCCGAACCCGGCGCGCTGCCGATCACGAGCCGGATCGGACGATCGGGATAACCCGACTGTGCCGCCTGCGCCGCCGTCACTGTAAGCGCCACGGCGGCGAGCGCCGCCGCGAGTCTGCTGAGCTTCATACGATCTCCTCGTTCAGTTTTTGAGATATTTCTCGTACCACGCGAACACCTTCTTCCAGCCATCGTTCGCGGCATGCACGCGATACTGCTCGCGGTCCACCGCGAAAAACGCATGACCGGCATTCTCGTACATGTGCGACTCGTAGGTCTTGCCATGTTCCTTGAGCGCCGCTTCCGTTTTCTTCGCGTCGTCGGGAGACGGCCGCTTGTCTTCCGCACCGAAGAACAAGAGGATCGGGCATTGCAGGTTTCTGGTCAGCGTGATCGGCGCGACGGGCTGCCGGTCCGTGATCTCCTCGGGCTTCTGCACGACACCGCCGCCGTAACAGCAGATCACCGCGTCGATGCCCTTCAACGTGCAGCCGGCGAGATACGCCTGGCGGCCGCCGGAGCAGTAGCCGATGACCCCGATCCTGCCGTTGTGATACGGCAGCTCGCGCAGGTAATCGATCGCGGCCTGCACATCGCCCATCGTGCGGTCGTCGGGCATGCCGCCCGCCGCGCGGATGCTCGCGCTGTTCTCTTCCGGTGTCGCCTTGCCTTCGCGGAAATGCAGGTTGGGGAGCACCGTCGCGTAGCCGTGATGCGCGAAGCGCCGCGCGATTTCCTTCTGCGGACCGTCCCATCCGGGCATGTGGTGGATGATGACCACGCCCGGGAACGGCCCGGCGCCGGTCGGCCGCGCGAAGTACGCGTCGATGCGCTCGCCCTGGTGGCCGCGCACATTGATGGTTTCCGCGAACTGCGACTCGTAAGGCATGCCGTCTCCTCCTGTGCAATATCATCCGGGTCCGGAGGAGTATCTTACCGTCATGGACCTGTTCAGCCGTTTATTCCTTACCGCATTGCTCGCCGTTGCGCCGCTCTGCACGTGGGCGCAAACGTATCCGGTGAAACCGATCCGCATCATCTCGCCGTTCGCGCCGGGCGGCGGCAACGACGTCATCTGCCGCACGGTTGGCGGGAAGCTCTCGGAGAGCTTCAAGCAGCAGGTCATCGTGGATAGCCGGCCGGGCGCGAACGGCATCGTCGGCACCGAGCTCACCGCGCGCGCGGCGCCGGACGGCTACACGATGGTCCTCATTCCGAGCGGGCACGCGGTGAATGCGAGCCTCTACAAGAAGCTGCCCTACGACTCGATCCGCGACTTCACGCCGATCGGTCTCGTGGGCTCGAGCCCGCTCGTGCTGGTCGTGCATCCGACATTGCCGGTGAAGAACGTGAAGGAGCTGATCTGGTTCGCGCAGGCACGTCCCGGACAGCTCACCTACGCGTCTGCCGGCGTCGGCTCCTCGGGCCATCTCGCCGGCGCGCTGTTCGACACGCTCACCGGAACGAAGATGGTGCACGTGCCTTATAAAGGCAGCGCGCTCGCGCAGACCGATCTGATCGGCGGTCAGGTATTCCTCACGTTCGCGACGAGCGCTTCGGTCATGGGGCACGTCAAGGCCGGGCGGCTGCGCGCGCTCGCGAGCACCGGCGCGAAACGGCCGCCCGCGCTGCCGGATCTGCCGACCGTGATGGAAGCCGGCGTGTCGGGTTACGAGACCGGGCTGTGGTATGCGTTCATCGGTCCGGCCGGCATTCCGCAGGACATCGTGAGGCGGCTCAACTCCGAGATTGTCGCGGCGCTCAAAACGCAGGACGTGCGGGACCGCCTGACCGGCGTCGGCGTCGATGCGCAGCCCTCCACGCCCGAGGCGCTCGGGAAGCTCATCGCGTCCGACATCAAGCGCTGGGCGGCTGTCATCGAAAAAACCGGGATAGAACGCCAGTAGGCTGCGCGTATCGCGCACCACGAGATACGTAGGCTGCGCCGATAGCGCACCGCAAAAAGAAAGGGACCAGACATGACCCCATCCACCGCGACGCGCGAAAAACCGCAACAGACGCAGCTCACCCGCGGCGAGCAGCTCGTGCGATACATCGGCGGCACGCGCGACCGGCGCTATCCGCCTGAAGTCATCGACCTCGCGCTGCAGGCGCTGGTCGATCATCTCGGCTGCGCGGTCGGCGCGTCGAACGATGCGCCGGCACGGCCGGTGCGCGCGCTGGTGAAGCGCTGGAATGCGCAAGGCAAGGCGCGCATCTACATGGGCGCGCGCACGACCGCGGCGCTCGCGGCGCTCGCGAACGGCACGATGGCGCACGCAATGGATTACGACGACACGCATGCGGGCGGTGCGGGACATCCGGGCGGCCCGTGCTGGTCGGCTGCGCTCGCGCTCGCGCAGGAAGAGAACGCGAGCGAGCACGATACGCTTGCCGCATTCATCACGGGCTTCGATGTGATGTGCAAGCTCGGCGGCGGCTGGGTGCCCGGGGTCGGACGCAGCCTCCAGCGACGGGGCTGGCATCCGACTTCGATCTTCGGGCGCGTGGGCGCGGCGTCAGTGGCTTGCGTGCTGCTGCGCCTCGACGAGCAGCGGATCGCGTACGCGCTGGGCGCGGCGGCGACGACGGCCGCGGGGCTCGTCGGCTCGTTCGGCACGCACGGCAAACCATTCCACGCGGGCAAAGCCGGCATGGACGGGATCCTCGCGGCGCAGCTCGCCGCCGAAGGCTTCGTCGCGGCAACGCATCTCTACGAGCTCGACAAAGGGCTCCTCGAGGTGCTGATCCAGGACCGGCAGGTCGAAGTGCCGCCGCTCGATTTCGAGACGAAGTGGGAGCTCTTCGAAAATCAGATCAAGCCTTTCGCAAGCTGCCGCGCGACGCACTCCTCCATCGAGGCGGCGCGCTCACTCGCGGGCCGCATTCGTGGGCGCAAAGTCACGAAAGTACATGCGAAGGTGCATCCGAACGCGCTCGTCACGGCAGGCAAGACGGCGCCGCGCACGCCGCTCGAAGGCAAATTCAGCGTGCCGTTCTGTATCGCACTCGGATTACGTGGCTATCGCCTGGTGTCGTCGGATTTCACCGCAGCGGCGACGAACGACGCTGCGGTGATGGAGATCGTGCCGCTCGTGCAGCTCGAAGCGGTGCCGAACCAGCCGGCGTGGACCGCCTACCTCGACGTCACGCTCGAAGACGGTGAACGGCTGCACGGCGAGACGACCTGCGTCGTGGGCCATCCCGACAATCCGCTGTCGTGGGATGCCCTGCGCGAGAAGTTCGACGGGCTCGTCGAGCCCGTGCTCGGCGCGGAGAAGACGACGACGCTGTTCGAGCTCGGCCGCAATTTCCTGCAGCCGGGCTCGATCGCGAAGATCAGCGAGCTGCTCGCCGCGGATTAGCGACCGCC
>Ga0196978_1001000_pt1 | contig 13348 bp, 13 predicted proteins | sample S3v_2013CmetaG_FD_155491 | JGI IMG/M metagenome (GOLD analysis project Ga0196978, IMG submission 155491) | Soil microbial communities from Anza Borrego desert, Southern California, United States - S3+v_20-13C | ecosystem: Environmental > Terrestrial > Soil > Desert | place: USA: California... | reverse complement strand
GAGAAGCGAAAGCTTGACGCGAGATCGGGGCACCGGCATAAAAATCATTTTCTAAAATATCAAAATACTTCATGCTCGCGCTTGTCACCTCGAGCACGGTCGAAGGGTGACAAGTTACTTCTTAGCTTTGTTGCACCAACACGCCACGCTCATGCTCCAGCCCGGCCAGCCCGCTCCCGCCTTCAAGCTTTTCGACCACGAAAAAAAAGAGATCACGCTCGAAGACTTCCGCGGGAAAAATGTGCTGCTTTTATTTTTCCCTTTTGCTTTTTCCGGCACCTGCACGAAAGAGCTCTGCGCCGTGCGCGACGATATTGCTTCCTACAACGAGGTGAATGCGCAGGTGCTCGGCATCTCCATCGATTCGGTGTTCGTGCAGGCGAGGTATCGAACCGAATTGCAGTTGAGCTTCCCCTTGCTTTCCGATTTCAACTGCGAAGCCGGCCGCGCGTATGATTGCTTCTACGAAGAATTCATCTACGGCACGAAGTACGTAACGAAACGAGGCGCTTTCGTGATCGGCAAAGATGGCGTCATCCGTTACGCCGAAGTGCTGAAGAATGCGAGCGAGATCCCCGACTTCGAAGCGATCGTGCAGACCTTGAAGTCGCTGGGCTGAAATTGTTGTACGTGGCAACGGCAGTTGGCGGTTTAACGTTTGCCTATCGGGAAGTGACAACCCACGGCTGCCTGCTGCCGTTCCGCCTTTCCTGCTTTTTCAGAAGCGGAACGAATAATTCACCACCGGCAAAGCTTTGATGTTCTCGCTCCAGAAATACGGCGAACTCATCATGCCGATGTCCCAGGTGCGGCGCTCGGAGATGATCCGCAGGCCGATCATGTGCGCGCTCGTGTAGCTGCTCACGTAAGTGCCCAGCGGCGTGCGCTTGCGGATGGGCACGATCCAGTTCTCCGTCATCAGCACCGCCCTTCGCCCGGCCCGCGTCATCGCGCTGATCGTGTAGACCGGTGATTCGAGCGGATCGGTGCCGCCGCCGTTGCCGTAGAGCAAGGAGCCGTAGCCTGCGCCCAGGCTGATGTTGCGCTCTTCGGTGCCGTAGGTGTACGTGCCGAATCCGCCCACCGCGAACGCTTCCACGTCGATCAAAAGCGCGCCGCCCGCCAGCATGCCGCCGATGTAGCTCTGCTCGCCCAGCTTCCAGCCGCCGCGCACGGTGAGGTACGGCATGATCGAGACCAGCCCGCCGCTCACGCTGAGGTGATCGCTGATGCTGTAGTGAACGGAATTGCAGATGAGCTGCGTGTTCTTGTAATACAATTCGTCGGCGCGCGGGGGAATGGCGTTCGGCAGCAGGAGGTAACGCGTGTAGTTCGCATCGCCGGACGAGGGTGCGTCGATGGGCGCGCGGCTGGTCATGCCGGCCTGCTCGATCTTCGTGACCGTGCCGTAAGGAATGACGACGATCCCCTCGAGGCTGGTTTCCAAACGCAGCGCTTTCGTATCGGCGGCGGAAAGTTTCCCGATGTAGGTGTGCGAATTCGTGTACACGCGGTAGGTTTTACCCGCCTCCATGCGCGTCGACCATTTCACCTGCGAAGCGCGGAAGGTGAGCTCGCCCACCGTCTTGTCGCGGAAGCGGATCATGCCGGATGCTTTCTGGATGATTTTCCCGCAAAGAATGCTGCCGTCCGCCAGCGCCACGACATCGTAGCCGAGAATGGAAACGGCGGCAGAATCGTTTTGCTGCGCGGAAATGCTGAAAGAGAAAGCGAGGATAAAAAACGTCAGCAGCGTTTTCATGAAAAAAGTTCTTTGTATGGGATATTCGCTGTCCGTTGTCGGGCTGATGTTTGGAGCACGAATAACAAATAACGAACAACGAATAACCGATAACTAAAATAGCGAAAACCCGTAACTTGCAGGAACCGCAGTCCCCGATGAAACGAACCCTGCTTTTCCTGCTGTTGCTGAGCGCCGTGACAAATCTGCGCGCCGACGCTTTTCCGGACGATTGCAGCGAGTGCTGCGGCACGCCCGACCTCAGCCGTTGCCGTTTCATGGTGCTGAACAGCGCGAAGGCGAGCGATTTCAATTTCTTCATCCAGCTCGGCAGCGACACTTTTGCGCTGGAAGATTCCACTTTGTATCACGCCACGAACCGAAAAGTCGCTTACATCTGGGCGGTGCACAAAGCGAGCGGAGCGAAAAGCCGCCGCTGCTTTTTCGATAAAAGCGATCCGAAGCAAACGCTGTTCATCAGCGACGTGAAGCTGATCAACGGCCTGTACGAGATCCAGTACAGCCGCGAGCCGTTCAGGAGAGAATTGATCAAAGGCAGGCACCGCGGCGCGAACAAAGCGGGCCTGGACTGGATACCTTACGCTGCGATCTCGGTTTTTTCATTGTTGCTTTTGCTCCTGCGCAAACGTTTTCGTCTAAGAACTTCCTGATGAAACACGGCCTGCTTCTCCCGCTGTTGCTATGCTGCGCGCTGAATGCGAAGGCTGATGCTTTCGGCTCAGCCCCGAGCTGCAGCGGATGCCTGGGAATAGACGATCACCGGCGTTGTCACCTGGTGATCTTCAACAGCGTGACGATACAGGACTTCCAGTTTTTTATCGAGCATAAAGGAAAGGTCTCGCCGCTGGAAGATTCCGTGCTGTATCACGCGTCCCGCCGGCATCCCGTGACCATCTGGGGAAAGAACGCCGTAGGGGACACGACCAGGCACCTGAGGTTTACAAGCGGCAGCAACGATCAAACGCTGATATTCCGTCGCGTGGTGAAAGGCAGGAATGGCGGCTGGTTCATCGATTACGAGCAAACGGGAGCGTACCACAAAGATCCGCGTAAATACCACCGCCAAGCGGACCGATCCGACTTAGGCTGGATGCCTTACGCGGCGCTTTCCGCTTTTTCATTGCTGCTGTTGCTGCTGCGCAGGCGTTTCCGCATCAGCAGGTAGAACACGAGTAAGCTGAACGCCAATCCTGCGCTCACCCAATAGAACAAATATTCTCCCGGGAATTGATAAGGGAACGCGCCGATCACGATCGCCAATCCTAGTACGATCGCGTTGCTCATGCCGTACTGCCCGCCGAGGAAACGGCTGACCAGCATCACGCAGGCGGGAATGGTGGATTGCAGCAGCGCGATGCCCGCGAGCAAAAATGCCGGGTGCTTTTCACTGAACTGCAGCAGCACGATGGAGGAAAACATCGAGGCGCCGAGGTAGTTCACCTTGTCGTAACGCTCGGCCAGCAAGCCGCCCAGGGCTTTTCCAGCCGCGGCCGCCAGCGCGATCCAGAGCATCCACTGCGGACTTTCATAATACACGACCTGGTAAATGTCCCAGATCGCGGAGCGCAAAGCGATCACCAGCAGGAGCAGCAGCATGATGCCGTCGTGCACCTCGAAGCCGGGCGTTTTTTCTGCGGGAGATTTTTCGGAAACGTTTTCCTTCGCCTGGAATCTTTTCAGGCGGAAAACAAAAAAAGCGAACAGCAGCAAGGCCGGCAGCAGCCACAGCAGGTCGAACTCCATTTTGCCGATGAAAAATCCGCCCAGCGTCAGCCCGATCACGCCGGGCGCGGAGAAAATGCCTGCGCTGAACGTTTTCGCTTTCGGCAATTGGATCGACAGCGCGCCGCCCGCGACGTGGTACAAGGCGGAAGCGAACCCCGAAACGATGATCGCCGCGATCATGCTGACGTGCTGCAATGCGATCGCGCAGCCCATCAGCGCAAACGCGAGCAGGGCCCAGGCGCGGTAATTTTTTTTCTTCTCGATGAGCAAAGCCAGCGGCACCTGCCCGCCGAACGCCAGCGCGCTGTAGATCGCGAACAGCGAAATGCCCCAAAGCGCAGGCGCCGCCTCCACCGATTTCGCCAGCAGGAAACCCGCGATGAAATCGTTCAGCCCGTGGCCCAGGGCCAGCGCCAGCAGCACCGGAAGCGTGTTCTTCATGATTCGAGGTTCAGGATCAAATTGCACAGCGGCGTGCCGATGAAATAGCTCGCGGCGTTGATCGTGAGCGCGAGCAAAAAGCATTTCCACCAGGCGAAGCGCCAGCTAATAAAGATAATGAAGGTTTCCAGCAGCACCACGCCCAGCTCCAGCCACAGGATATGGATCTCCGTGTAGTTGTGCGCCACGGCCAGCAGCGGCCAGGAGACCAGGTTCATCAGCAGCAGGAAAAAAGCGGTGCGGCGGAATCCTTTGCGCGAGAGCAGGGCGAACAGCGGCCATTCGATGAGAAAGGTCAGCGTGAAAGCGGTCAGGTAAACGAGCAGGACGTGCATCTTGGTTTTTCTTCCTGCGCAGGATTTGAAAACCGCGCAGAAAGATCGCTCAGCGTTTCTTGTTGCGTTTGCGGAAAGCGATCACGATGCCGGCGATCGCGGCGATGGCGAGCAGGAGGAGGGCGCCGCCGAAAGCGAAGAATTCGGGCGGCGGAGCGATGTCGGCGAGAACGAGGGTCACGTGCGGCATGGTCGGGAGTGTTTGCTGTTTACAGTATAACCAAATCTAGAAAAGAAAATTACGCGGCTGCTGAAAAGAAATGTGAAAAGCTCTTCAGTACGTATCGCGGAGCGTGCGCACGTTCAGCTTCGCCTTCAATTGCTCGGCCGTGATCGCGCCGTGAACGGTGATGCTTTTCTCTCCCGGGCGCATGTCGAAAAAATTATCGCTGAAACGCAGTTCGTGTCCCTGCGCTTCGAGGAAAACGTTTTTGGCGAAACGTTCCGTTTTCAGCTTAATGAATAAATTTCCTTCGCGCTCTTCCACTTTCCAGCCCAGCTTCGGATCGGGCAGCTCCAGCGCTTTCGGCGGGACGAGGAATAAAAAATCCTCGTCGATGGTTTGGCCGTTGATCGCCAGCGTCGCGTTCAGCACGAGCTCTTCCTTGCGCGCATCTTTCTGCAACGCGTTTAGCGGAAAAACGGCGATCCGCTTGCTGCCGGGCGGCGCCTGCGCTTCACCTGCCTCCGCGCTTTTGAAATTCCCGTTCACGTCGAGCGCATGGATGCTCCAGCGCAGCTTCACGCTTTCGGTGGAATCGTTGACGACGTACAAATGCACCGAGTCATCCTGCAGCACCAATGACGCGCCGGTCGTTTTGTACGCATCCTTCACCGCGTAATGCAGCGCCTTCCAGCTCCCGTAATGATCCACGCCCGACCAGGAAGTCACCGGCCAGCAATCGTTCAGCTGCCAGTACAGCGTGCCCATGCAATACGGCCGCGCGCGCCGGTGCGCCCTGATCGCCATCGTGATCCCGCGCGCCTGCAACAGCTGCGACACGTAAACGTAGCTCTCGAAATTTTTCGGCTGCCGGTAATCGCGCTCGAGATGCGTTTGGATCGTCTCGAATCCTTTCGGATGCTTTTGATGCTGCTTCATCACTTCGGAGCGCAGGCTCAGATCCTGCTCCGCGGCGAAACGGCGCAGCGTGCTCACCGGCGGCATGCCTTGAAACCCGTATTCGCTCATGAAGCGCCCTACTTTTTTCTCGTACGCCTCGAAAGGCTCCATGCCCCACCAAACGCCCCAGTAATGCGAATCGCCCTGCTGCAGGCTTTCCGCATGTCCCCAGCCGATGGAAGGCGAAGAGGGCCAGTACGGCACGCCGCTTCGCAGCGTGATCAGCCGCAGGTGCATCTCGAAAAAATCCAGGTAATCGTTCCAGATCTTCGTTGAATCCGCCGCGCTGTACTTGTATTGCTTTTGCCATCCCCAGTTCTTCCAGCCCTCGTCGATCTCGTTGTTGCCGCACCAGAGCGCGATGCAGGGATGTTTTTTCAAACGGAGCACCTGCTCCTCCGCTTCCCGGCTCGCATTATGAAAGAACGCGCTGTCGCCGGGATACATCGCGCAGGCGTACATGAAATCCTGCCACACGAGCAGGCCCAGCGAATCGCAGAGCGAATAGAACTCATCCGTTTCGTACACGCCGCCGCCCCACACGCGGATCATGTTCATGTTCGCCGCGCAGGCGTCGAGCAAAATTTGTTTTCGCTTTCCCGTCGTCACGCGCGGGAGGAAATTGTCGGGCGGAATGTAATTCGCGCCTTTGGCGAAAACGGGCACGCCGTTCACGCGGAAGTAAAACGTTTCGCCTTGCGCATCTTTGTCGCGCACCAGCTCGATCTGCCGGAACGCGGCTTCCAGCGTCTCTTCCATAAGAATTTTTTCACCGGATAAGGCCGTGCATTTCAGGCGGTAAAAGTGCTGCGGCCCCAGGCCCCTGCACCACCAGAGCCGGGGATCGCCGACCCGGCCTTTGCAAGCCAGCTGCACCCGGCCTTTCGGGCAAAGCAACGTGTCGATGCCGTACAACGCCCCGGTTTCTGCATCCGTCACGCGCAGGGTGCATTGACGCATCCTATCGGAATAGAAATGGAACGAGGCAGTCAGCCGCACAGCGCCATCAGCATCGATCGAATAATCCAGCCCCGCCTTCGCACCGGTCCCGGCTTCCAGGCGCACCGTCTTCCAGATGCCGCAGGTGACCAGGCGCGGGCCCCAATCCCAGCCGTACTGGTACTGCGCTTTGCGCGTGAAGACTTTCTCGTCGCCGGGCAGCGTGTACGGTAATTTTGCAGCCGCCTCTTTTCCTTTGCGCACAGCGGAGGCGAAGACGATGCGCAGCTCGTTGCTCCCTTTTTTCAGCTGCTGCTTCACGTCGCGCCTCCAGCTGCGGAACATGTTGTCCGTTTCGAGCACGAGCTCGCTGTTGAGGTAAACGCTGGCGTAGGTATCCAGCCCTTCGAAAACAAGCCGGATGTTTTTTTGCGCGAGCAATTCTTTGGACGGCGTGAACTTGCAGCGGTATTCCCAGTCCTCGTTCTCCACCCATTGCACCTGCTTCTCATTCGTGCCAATAAAAGGATCGGGAATTTTTCCCGCGTTCACCAGGTCGGTGTGCACGGTGCCGGGCACGGTGGCGGGCAGCCATTCGCCTTCGTTCAGCTTGCGGAACTGCCAGCCGTCGTGCAGCGTTTGCGTGGGCGTTTGAGCGGAAAGCAATCGCGCGCACAGCAATAAAAGGCAGGGGAGAAGCTTTTTCATGCGGAGTCGCGCGCCGCTGCTTCGAGCAGCTGTTTGAAATTCCGCACGCGCTCCTGCCTCAAGATGCCGGCGGGGTGATCGAGCAGCGCGGAATGAAATTCTTTCGCTTTCGTGAGGCGCAGCAGCGTCGCGATATTTTCCTCCCGCACGCCGCCACCCGGCATCACCGTGAGCAGGTTGCGTTTCACCAACTCGCCCAGCAGCGCAGCGCCTTCGATAGCGGAGGACGATTGTCCCGAGCTGAGCAAACGCGTAAATCCCAGCTGATGCAGCAGGTTCAGGCTTTGCAGCGCATCGGCGCAGAGATCGAAAGCGCGGTGGAACGTGCAGGGCAGGGGAGCAGCGGCTTCGAGCAGCAGCTTGTTCGGACCGGGATCAATTTCATTTTTCTCATCCAGCACGCCGAAAACGAACCCGTCCACGCCGGCGCTTTTGCAGAATGCAATATCCGCGAGCATCGTCTCGAGCTCTTCCTCGCTGTAAATGAAATTGTCTCCGCGCGGACGTACGAGCACAAAAACGGGAATGCGGATTTTTTCTTTTGCCGCGAGAATAGTTTCCCTCGAGGGGGTGATCCCGCCCAGAGGCAGCTCCGCGCAAAGCTCGATGCGGTCGGCGCCGCCGGCCTGCGCTGCTGCGGCGGAGGCGAGGCTCCCCGCGCAGATCTCGATGAGCGGCCTGTTCATTCGATCATGATTTCATCCACGAACAGCCAGGCCGCTTGCCCCTCGCCCGGCCGGCCCGCAGGAATGGTTCCGGCATTTTCGACGATCACTTTCACGTAACGCGCCATTTGAAAACCGACGTCGACGATGATGTTGCGCGCGCTTTTCGACACGTCCTCGCCTTCGATCTTTTTTGCGGAGATGAACTGAATGCCGTCGTTCGACACGAGCACTTCCACGCTTTTCGGGAAATGGATCCAGCTGCCTTCGTCGCGCAGCGCATCCACGCGCACCCGGCGGAAGCTGGCCGTCACGCCGAGATCGATCACCGCTTCCAGGTTGCGGCCCTGGTAGCCCAGCCAGTCCGCGCCGTTCCAGGGCAGGCGCCCGAGCACGCCGTTGACCAGCGTGAAGCCGCCGCTGCCGCTGTATTTCGGATCGGGATCGGTGAGCAGTTTCACGTTGCGTCCCGTCGAGAACGTGATGATGAAGCTTTGCCGGTAAACGGGGCTGCGCCGGTTCGGCCCTTCGAACACGGCGGCCATCACGTCGGTGCTGCGCTGCAGGTGGAGCGGCTTATCGAAGACGGCGGAATTGTTGTTCACGACTTCCTGGTTGACGGCGAGGCGGATCAGTCCCACCTTCGCGCGCGTGCGCAGGTTGAGCGTGAGGCCGGGCTTGCCGGGAGGGCCGGGACTCAATTCCGGTTCGATGTAGAAGATCGCTTTGCTGTAATTCGCGGCCATGCGGTCGAGGATGAGCAGGTGCGGCGTGAGGCGCGCGAGAAAATTTTCGTAATCTTTTTTCGACTTCATCGTCCACACCACTTCCGCAAGCGCGGCCATGCGCGGCAGGGCCATGTATTCCACCTGCTGGAAGCTGCGCATGTATTCCGTCCACACGTTGCCCTGCGCGCCCATCACGTACTGCGTTTCGTCCACGCTGAGCGCCGCCGGCAGCGGATCGTACGAATACACTTTTTCCAGCGGGAGAAATCCGCCGATGGCCAATGGCTCGCCCGCGGCCTGCGACTGGTAATAATCGAAATAACAGTGGCTCGTGGGCGACATCACGACGTAATGCTTCTGCCTCGCCGCCGCGATGCCGCCCTCTTCCCCGCGCCACGACATCACCGCCGCGCCCGGGGCCAGCCCGCCTTCGAGAATTTCATCCCAGCCGATGATCTGCTTGCCTTTCGCGTTCACGATCTTTTCCACGCGGCGGATGAACCAGCTTTGCAATTCGTGCTCGTCTTTTAAATTTTCACGCTTCATCAATTCCCGGCAGAACGCCGATTGCTTCCAACGATCCTTCGGGCATTCGTCGCCGCCGATGTGAATATATCTTCCCGGGAAAAGCGCGCAGACCTCGCCGAGCACGTCTTCCAAAAATTTGAACGTCTCTTCTTCCGGGCACAGCACGTCGTCGAACACGCCCCAGGTGCGCGCCGTCTCGAACGGGCCGTCCGTGCAGGCGAGCTCCGGGTACGCGGCCAGCGCCGCCAAAGAATGTCCCGGCAATTCGATCTCGGGCACCACGGTGATGTGCCGCTGCTGCGCGTAGGCGATAATTTCTTTTACGTCATCCTGCGTGTAGAACCCGCCGTAGCGCGTGCTGTCGTAGCGGTCGGGCTCCTCGCTGTAATGCCCGAGCAGCGTGCCTTTGCGCCAGGCGCCGATCTGCGTGAGCTTCGGGCGGCTCCTGATCTCGATGCGCCAGCCCTGGTCATCGGTGAGGTGCCAGTGAAAAACGTTCAGCTTGTACAGCGCGAGGTAATCGAGGTATCGCTTCACGTCCTGCTTGCTGAAAAAATGCCGGCTCACGTCGAGGTGCATGCCGCGCCAGGGAAAGCGCGGGTAGTCGGTGATCGCGACACAGGGAATATCGTATTCGTTCACGGGCCCGGCGGGTATGAGCTGCAGCAGCGTTTGCAAGCCGTGGAAGAGGCCGTCGCCTTTTCCCTCGATGAGGATCCCCGTTTTGTTCACGGTGAGGCGGTACGCATGTTCCGGCATCGGCTTGTCCTCTTTCATCTCGGCCGACAAGCGGATCGCACCCACGCCGCTGTGCTTCGTGACCACGCGCAGGCGCAAGCCGTAATACGCTTCGAGAAATTGCACGAACGGTTCCGCTTCCTTCGGCGACACGCCGTTGCCGAGCGCGATCACCGTGTAATCGCGCAGCTGGAAAACGCCTTCGCCGCGGATGGCCTGCACGGGCTGCGGAATGAGGGGCAGGAGCGTGTCGGGCGCTTGCGCGAAGCAAGCCGCGGGCGATAGGAGCGCGATGAAAAGAAGAGTGGTAATTGGGATTCGCATATAAATAGGATAGTCTAACAAATTTAAGGCCTTTCTTCATGCGGCAGCTTCAGAACAATCCTGCTACATTTGATCGCGTCGTCTTTTCCGCATGAACCGCATCGACCGTCTTTTCGGCATTTCCACTTTGCTGCAGTCGCGCAGGTACGTGACGGCGGAAACGATCGCGGAAAAATTCAACATCAGCGTCCGCACCGTTTACCGCGACATCAAAGCGCTGTGCGAGCAGGGCATACCGGTTTGCTTCGAGCAGAACAAAGGCTACTGCATCATGCAGGGGTATTTCCTGCCGCCGGTCGCTTTCAGCTCCGAAGAAGCGAACGCGCTGCTGCTGATGGAAGCCATGGTCTACGGCTTCGCCGACCGCTCGATCCAGGCGCATTATTCCAGCGCGCTGAACAAAGTGAAAACGGTATTACGCAGTTCGCAAAAAGAAAAGCTCGAAGCGCTCAACGATCGCATCCGCCTGCAGCTGCCGTCTTTCGTCAGCCGCGATTTCGAGCACCTCTCCGTGCTGCAGACCGCGATCCCGGCGAAAACGATCATGAAGATCGAATACAAGAACAATAAAGAAGAAAGCAGCAGCCGAGAGATCGAGCCGATCGGCCTGGTGTTCTACGCGCTGAACTGGCACCTGATCGCCTGGTGCCACAAGCGGAACGAATACCGCGACTTCCGCGTTTCGCGCATTTTGAAACTGGTCAGCACCGACAAGCCGTTCCGAAAAAAAGACCACATGCCGCTCGGCGAGTACATGAAAGAGCTGCCGGTTCCTTATTAAGCGCAAATAATCCGGCTGGTTCCCAGCGGATTAATTCTTCCCCGCGATTTTTTTCAGAAGCCTTCCGAACGCACTGCCATAGGGTTGTCAGTGCCCGGCTTTTTCTTTGCCGTGAACAAAAAAACAAACGCCATGACGACTGAAACGATCACCAAAGAAACGGCGCAGGCCACGCAGCCGGCCCTGCAGGCTTTCCTGAAAGAAATGGAACGTGAAGCCATCACCACCCGCCGCATGCTGGAGCGCGTGCCCGACGACAAGCACGATTGGAAGCCGCACGAAAAAAGCATGACGCTGGGCCGCCTCGCCACGCACATCGCCGAGCTGCCCGGCTGGGCGAAGATGACGCTGGCCACCGAAGAGCTGGATTTTGCGAAGAGCGAATACAAGCCCGAGCAGGTGAGCAATACCGCGGAGCTGCTCGCGTATTTCGAACGCACGCTCGGGGAAGGCCGTCGCGCGCTTCTCGAAGGGAAAGACGAAGAGCTGAAGAAAGCCTGGACGCTGCGAAACGGCGCGCAGATCTACGACGTGTCGCCGAAAGCCGACGTGATCCGCATGAGCTTTTGCCAGATCGTGCACCACCGCGCGCAGCTCGGCGTGTACCTGCGCCTGCTCAACATCCCGCTGCCGGGAAGCTACGGCCCTTCGGCCGACGAAGGATTTATGTAGAACGAACGGCGTTGCTTTTCACGAAGCAACGCCGCTTCAAATTTTTCTCATGAAAAAGAAAGACCTGAAAAAAGAGCTCGCGTTTTATAGTGCGAAGCGCAAGCCGGCGCTCGTCGAGGCGCCCGCGATGAATTTTCTCATGATCGACGGGCAGGGCGATCCGAATACTTCCGTGGATTATCAGCAGGCGATCGAAGCTTTGTATTCGGTTTCGTACACGCTGAAGTTCATGGTGAAGCAAGGCGAGCCCGCGATCGATTACGGCGTGATGCCGCTGGAAGGGCTCTGGTGGGCGGATGAGATGGATGATTTCCTCTCGGCGAAAAAAGAAAATTGGCGCTGGACCTCGATGATCATGCAGCCGGATTTTATCACGGAAAAAATGGTTCGCGAAGCGCGGAACAAAGCAGCCGCGAAGAAAGCGCTTCCCGCGCTGGAAAAAATGCGTTTCGAAAAATACGAAGAAGGCCGCGCGGTGCAGGTGCTGCACCTGGGCCCGTTCTCCGAAGAAGGCCCGGTGATCGAAGCGCTGCATGCTTTTGCCCAGGCGGAAGGTTACGCATTGCGCGGCAGGCACCACGAAATTTACCTGAACGATTTCCGCCGCGTGGCGCCCGAACGGATGAAAACGATCATCCGCCAGCCTGTCGAATAAAAATTCAAAATTGAAATTCCGGATCAGCATCGCCCCGGGAACAGGTAGTTGTTGGTTTGGAATTTCAGTTTTGGAATCTCTTTGCCGTAACTTTGCAGGAAGACCCCGACCTGCATGTCTTACGTTTCCCCTTTCGAGCTGTTGGGCCTCGACGCATCCGCCGGCGCAGCCGACCGGAATGCGCTGCATCTTGCGCGCAAGCGCCTGCTCGCCGAGTTCGAGCTGGCAGGCAATGCGCCGACGGTGCAGGTGAACGGGCAGGAATTCACGAAGACCGACTTGCTCCAACTGCTCGACACGCTGCAGGATCCGGCGGTGCTGCAGTTCCACCTCGTCGTGCACCGTGATCCGCTGCTGCTGAGCTTTCTCAAGCTCGGGCAAATTCCTCCGGGCGGCCGTCTCGCGCACGAGCCGCTGTACGGGGATCGCGCGTTCATCGCTTTTCTTTCCCCGCATTTCGCCGCGAGCTACGATAAAGCGCTCGATGCCGCGTTTCGCAAGCGTAATTTGCGCGTGCTGCGCTCGCTCGCTGCGCTGCCCCTGCTCGTGGAAGCTGCGCAGGAAGAAGATTGCTTCCGCTCTGTCCGCCGCGAGCTGCAGAAGCTGATCGGCGAGATCGATCGCATTTTCGAGAACGCCTGGGAGCGCAAGTTCCAGCCGCGCGACACGGAATTTTATGCGAACAGCGCGCTGCTGGGCGCGGTAAACGAATTGCCGGCGCGCCTGCAGTCCCTGCGCGATGCGTACGCGTCGAAGCTGCTCGACCTGGCCATTCACATCTGGAACGAGCATTACGGTAACGACCTCGCGCAGGAGCTGATCGGGCGCGTCATGGGCATGCGCGTAGACGCCGGTGTGCTTCGCCGCTCGCGCGAGCTGCTTGCGCAAATGCGTACCGCCGCGCCTCCGCCACCGCGCCCCTCCGCCTCGTACAGCCCGCCCGCGCCCGCGCCCGAACGCTCCGACAATACCTGGAAGATCGTGGTGATCCTGCTGAAGGTGCTGTTGCTCATCGCGTACATCTCCTCGCGCAATTGCAGCCGCTCTTCGCCCGATTATTATCCCGCGGTCAACTCGCATTTCATCGCCAAGCTGAACGAGAAGCAGAAATACAACAATCCAGCCGGACGCGTCGCTGCCGCCTACGTAAGCTATCTCGAGCAGCAGGCTTCCGACACGCTTCCCGCGGGAACGAAAAAAAAGAAGAAAAAAAAGCAGCCGCCG
>Ga0196978_1000999_pt1 | contig 13383 bp, 9 predicted proteins | sample S3v_2013CmetaG_FD_155491 | JGI IMG/M metagenome (GOLD analysis project Ga0196978, IMG submission 155491) | Soil microbial communities from Anza Borrego desert, Southern California, United States - S3+v_20-13C | ecosystem: Environmental > Terrestrial > Soil > Desert | place: USA: California... | reverse complement strand
ACGAGTGGTATGCGGCTCCGGCTAATCGCAGCGTGCTGAATATTCAGATGATTGCGGAAGCTATGTCGGACTTCGACGCGGCTTCGAGCGACACGCTCCGCAACCGGAAGATTCTGAGCTTCGACTTCGGCGGTATCGTCGGGAAGTACGATGCCGCTGGCGCACCGGCGAATTGGAAGCTGACAGACGCGCTTCTCACTCAGCACCTGAAATCGAGCAGCGACAGCACGGCGATCGGCGCGGACCTCGCCTACAACTACGGGCGCTGGGGTTCACTCACACTGATGCGCTTCGATGCCGTCCAGGCGATGCTCGGCAGCCCGGCGTTCGGTGTCAGCGCTCAGGTCCTGAACGCACCCATGCCGCCGGAGGTGGATTCCCGCAGGCTGTTCTGACGGACTGGCAATGAAGTCCCGTCGGTGGGCTCCCGCCCACCCTACGATGTAACATATGGCGTGGCCCGTCCCGGGCACTCTCCTCCAGGTTCAGGTAATGAAACAGGCAGTTACTCGTTTGCGGGGCGTCGAGCACGATATCGTCCAGGCGCCGCAGCCCGGTGAGGTCGCTCCCTATTACGAGCCGCAGGCGAACGAGATCGCGATCTTCGAGGCGGCTTACAAGCGGCGGCTGCCGGTCATGCTCAAGGGTCCGACCGGGTGCGGCAAGACCCGCTTCCTCGAGCACATGGCGTTCCAGTTGAGCCGGCCGCTCGTCACCGTGTCGTGCCACGAGGACCTGACGAGCTCGGATCTGGTCGGCCGTTTCCTGCTCGAAGGCAACGAAACCGTGTGGCAGGACGGGCCGCTTACGCGCGCGGTGAAGGCCGGCGCGATCTGCTATCTCGACGAGATCGTGGAGGCGCGCACGGACTCCACCGTCGTCATCCACTCGCTCACCGATCACCGCCGCAAGTTGACGATCGAGAAGAAGGGGCAGGAGATCGACGCGCACGAGGATTTCATGCTCGTGATCTCGTATAACCCCGGCTACCAGACGGTGCTGAAGGACCTCAAGCCCTCGACCAAGCAGCGCTTCATCGCGATCAACTTCGATTTCCCCTCCGAGGACATCGAGCGCAAGGTCGTGCTGAACGAAGCCGCCGGCATCTCTCCCGAGATCGTGCACCAGCTCGTTGCCGCCGGCCGCAAGGCGCGGCTCCTGAAGGACCACGGGCTCGAAGAGGCCACGTCCACGCGCGCGCTCGTGTACGCGGCGAACATGATGAACGCCGGCCTCGATCCGATCGCCGCGTGCCAGGTCGCGATGATCAACCCGATCACCGACGACCTCGAGCTCTCCGACGCGCTCATGGAGATCGTGCAGGCGCACTTCTCGGTGTGACTGCGCCGAAGTCGATATCTGACGCGCTGACCGGGCTCCGCGACCAGAGCGTCGCCGCGCACCGCGAGGTCGAGCTCACCCTTCCGGAGATCCGGCCGCACGGCGACGCCGTGACGCTCGCCTGGCTGAACGCCTGCCGCGCGCTTTTCGAGTTCGACCGCGAGGCCGGGCGCGCTTTCATCCGCGGGAGTGCGGAAGCCGAGCGCATCTCGGAAACGGTGCTGCCGTGGACGCAGCAGGCGCTGGAGTTCATCAAGTGGCGCGGCTCGTGGCGCGCGCTCGAAGGCTTCATGGCGAACCTGCCGCGCGCGTTCGGCTCGCTCGGACACGCGGGTGAGAAGCGCTGGGCCGAGATCGGCTTCCGGTGGTGCTCGCGCCAGATCGACAGCGGCTCGGCGTATTTCGCGACGCCGGTGATCGATCTGTCCGGGCGGCAGGGCATCTCGGGCATCGAGCAGCTCTCCTCGCCGGCCGAGGAGCTCTTCGAATCGCGCAAGCTCATGCTGAGCACGTACCTCGGCGGCGCGCTCCGCGTGCGCAATCTGCTCGGGCCGCAGGCGATCCTGCCGTGGGCGCTGCGCGGCGCGGACATCCTGCAATCGGGACGCGCGCGCGGCGAGGCGTATTTCCGGCTGGAGTCCGAGGAAAGCCTCGCGCTCCTGCTCGAGCACCTGCCGGGATTCAGGCTCGCGGACCGCAATCGCCTGCTCGGGATGCTGCTCGACGTGTGGTTCGGCGGCACCTTCGATTTGAAGGAGTCGAGCTGGTCGCCCGAGAAAGGGCGGCCGTTCGTCGAGACCGACGGGCGCACGATCTATTTCCCCGCCGTGATGGGCAATCGCGACGAGGCGGTGCTCGCGATGCTGCACGGCGCGGCGCACATGCGCTGCGGCACGTTCGAGAAGAGCTCGATGCAGGCGCTCTTCGGGGCGGCGCACGTGCAGTTCCCGAACGAGGGCCCGGTGTCGTGGGCGCCGATCTTCACGCGCTACGGCGACGACGCGCTGCGCTTCCAGTTGATCTTCGATCTGTGCGAGGACCTGCGCGTCGATTTCCGCGTGCAGCACGACGTGCCGAACTATCTCCAGCGGCTCGTCGCGACCGCGAAGCAGCGCGGCGTGCGCCACCAGGAGACCGCGCCGTATTTCGATCTCGCGATCCAGACGTGCGAGCTCGCGCTTCGCGTCTGGCGCGAAAAAGACGCGGCCCGCGCGACGCAGCGCGGTGACGAATGGTTCATGCCGCTCCTCGAGCCCGGCGCGACGCTCGCCGATGCGTTCCGCGTCGCGAATTCGATCTACGAAGAGAAGGATCTTCCGCGCGTCTCCGACCTCGAGGGTTTCCACGCAGCGTATCTGCCGGGGCGCGGACCCAACTCGACGCGGCTCGCGCATCCGCAGGAGCAGGAGGACGAGCAGCAGCAGCAACAGGCCGGCGCCGAGCAGCAGAACCAGCCGGAAGAGGGCGGCGAGGAAGACGCCGAGGCGCCGCAGGACGCCGAGCAGGGCAACCAGCAGGACAGCACCAAACAGGAGGAGGTCGCGGGCTACGGCGAGTCGAGCGGCACCGCGCAGCAGGCGGCGGCGAAGAGCGAGCAGGAGCGCGGCAAGCAGGGGAGCTCGGACAAGGGCATCCCGTATCCGGAGTGGGATTACCGAGAGTTGCGCTACAAGCGGAACTGGGCGTGGGTGCAGGAGAAGCGCCTCGGCGAATCGAACCTCGCCGAGACGAGCCGCCTGATGAACCAGTACTCGAACGCGCTCAAACGCCTGAAGAAGGCGATCCAGTCGCAGAAGCCCACGCGCATGGCGCCGCAGCTTCGCCAGTTCGACGGCGACGACATGGATCTGAACGCGGTGGTGAGCTATGTGGCGGAGCGCAAGGCCGGACGCTCGCCCAAGGCCGACATCTACAAGCGGCGGGAGCTGCGCCAGCGCGAGATCGCGGTGACGCTGCTCGCGGACATGTCCACGTCGATCATGCAGCACCTGCCGGAGGGCGGCGGGCGCCTGGTCGATCGCGTGCGCGCCGGCGTGCTGCTGTTCGCGGAAAGCATGGAGGAAGTCGGCGACAGCTATTCGATCGCGGGCTTCTGCTCCAAGTACCGCGACAACGTGAGCTATTACACGATCAAGGATTTCGACGAGCCGCTGTCACAGGACATCCGCAGCATGATCGGCGGCATGTCGGGACGGCTCGCGACGCGCATGGGCGCGGCGATCCGCCACGCGACGACGAGCTTCGAAGGCATCGAGAGCCGCCGGCGCCTGCTGCTGATTCTTTCGGATGGTCGCCCCGAGGATTACGACGACGGCGGCGACCGGCGCTATCTCCACGAAGACACGCGCATGGCGGTGAAGGAAGCCGTCTCGAAAGGCGTGCACCCCTTCTGCATCACCGTCGACACGATGGCCAACCAGTACCTGCCGCAGATCTTCGGCAAGGGCCACTACCTCGTGCTCGACCACATCAACAGCCTGCCGAACAAGCTGCCGGAGATCTACTTCCGACTGCGGCGGTAGGTTTGCATCTGGGAGCAGCCAGGGCTGCTAGGATGCACGCGCTCGCAATTCATCGAGGACCATGTCCGCCTGGGAACCCGCGCCGGACGTAGCCGCTCTCCTGGCGAATCTCACCGGCAAGGGCGACGCGAAGGAGCACGACGCGATTCGCGCGCTTCAGGCGCACGATCCCGACGGCGTACCGGCCGCGCTACTACGGCACTACGAGCAGTCGGGTCGCGCAGGGCCGCGTTCCGCTGCGGTGTTTTTCGCGACGCCGTATGCGCGCTGGAGCGACGATGCTTATCGGCTCGGCGTCCGCGCGCTCGGCGACCGCTCGAAGATCGTGAAATTCAGGGCCGCGGAGTTGCTCGCGTTCTCGCTGCGGCCGAACGCGGTGCCGGCATTGCGCGCGGCAAGCGAAGCGGAAACGGACGCGGGGACGCGATCTCACTTTCTCGCCGCGATCGACGCAATCGAGGCCCGCAACCACAATTACTTCCGGGATCGTGAGCACTCCGGCATGGTGTCGTGGGAGATCGAGGAGATTCCGCGCGGCGGCATGGTGCGAATCCTGTTCGAGCTCACGCCGGACGCCGATGGTTATCCGCCGGTGTCCGCCGAGACGCTCTGGGCTTCCAGACTGCCCGATGGCACCTTCGAGATCGAGAACACGCCGTTCTATGTGAGGGGCGTGAGCTTCAAGGACGCGGTCGAGGCCGAAATCGCTGACGAAGGTCCGCACCGTTTCAGGAAGCTCGCACGTACGGCCGGCCATACCACGGTGCGCGTGGTGCTGATGGACCCGGCACAGATGGAGCGGCTCACGATCACGCTCGAGCACCTCGGCGCAACGTGGGAAAGCATGCAATCGGCCGGTCTCCTCGCCCTCGATGTGCCGCCCGAGGCGACGTATACGCCGATCTTCGAGTTCCTGAAGTCAGGCTTCGACGAAGGCACGTGGGACTTCGAAGAAGCCGCGATTCGACATGACGTGTGAGCACCCACATGAGCCCACATGACTGAGCGTGAGGTCGGCCTCGCGATCCTGATTGCGACCCTGCTCGGCGGATTCGGCGCCTATCTGTGGAGGTTCCGCTACCGTCTTCGCCGGCTCACCACTGGGCAAGGCGAACCGCCCGGCGCTACCGCGCGCAAGCCGGGCGGCTGGTTCCTCATAGGAGCGATGATCCTGGCGATTCCGGTCGGCAGCGCGTTGTACTTCGGCAGGTCGCCTTGGTATGCGGCGCTGATACCGGCTCCGTCTCCCGAAAACAAATACTCCACGCCCGACAATCTCTGGCTGCTGCTCGGTTATTCGGTCCTCGTGCTGAGCGCGGTACTCAAAATCCGGCAGGGCCGAACGGGTACGCAGTCGCGGCCGTTACTCGCGTTGCAAGCGGACGACGGGCCGACGTTCATCGTTCACTACACAAGGCACGAGGTCGGCCTGTCCGAGCGTGCCGTGCGTGAGCTCTATCACCTGTGCTCGCAATTCGACGCGAGCTACTCGGAGTTTCTCAGCCCGAACGGTTTCCTCGCGGTCTTCCTGGCGAGCGCCGAAGGCGCCGATCGCGCGCAGCGGTTCGGGCAGACGGTCGCCGACCGCATCGCGTCCGGTGGTGCATGGGCGGACGTGCGCACCGCGCGGCGGCAGGGTCGCCTCGCCGTCATGCTGGACGAGTACGGCCATGCCGTTCATCCGCCGCGCGGCATCGTGATCAATGAAGCAATGGCCGATACCGCCCAAGCGCTCCACAACTCGCGCGAGAAATAGCATCAACGGTGTGACGTAATTGGTTGTCGCGTCTCACACTCTTCGTAAACTCCCCATCGGCATACAGCACAGGCAGCACACGCGCTGCAGCCTTCGGGGGATCATTTGTCGCACTACGAACAAACGCTGCGCCGCTGTCTGGTCGCGAGCCTTGTCCTGCTGCTGGCTTTTCCGGTCCGCGCGCACGCCGTCGATGCCGGAGAGCCGTCAGCACATCCGGCGCAGGCATTCGATCAGACACTCTACAAGGGCGTCGTCGGCAATCTTCTCGACCACGTGCCGATGGAAGCTCACGAGCGCCTCGAGCTGCAACGGGCAAACGCGGTAGTCGGAAACGCGGCCTCGGCGCGCACACTCGCCGTCCTCCTGGGTGTGTCGGTCCCCGCGCTGATGATCGGCGGCCTGCTGTGGGGTATCTTCGCCGCCTCCAGAATCAAGCCTTCGGGGGAGCCGCCGGTCGAGACGCTGGCGATCGTGCCGCCCGCTGAACCGAGCGTGTTTCCGGCAAGCATCGAGCTCGCCGCGACCCAGCACTAATCGGGACGCGTCAGCTCGGACTTATCGCGCCAGCAACGCGGGCGCTTCCTCTCTTCAGCTTTGCGGCGTGTCCTCGCTTGCGCGGTCAGCGAGATCGAAACGCTTGCGCAATGTCTGCACGATGATGTCCACGACGCTCGCATAGGCCGGCGGCCCGGTATAGGGCTCGGTGCTCCAGTTGCAGCCGTCGTGTGCCGGCGAGCACGGCTGTACGCGCGGCGCAGTCACCCGCACGATGCCGCGGTACACGCCGTCTAACTCGTTGATGCGACGCTGAATGAGCTCCTGCAGCTCTTGTGCGGATTTCTGGTCGCGTTTCACGATGCGAGCATCCGTGTGTTTCGACGGAATCCGAGAATCGTTCATGACCGGGCATTCGCAACGGCCATGCCGGGTGTCGCAGACAGGTACGTGCGTTGCCTGCGATCGTTCCGATTCAGGGAGCGAAAAAAATGGAGGAACAGTGGGAGTTCCTGCGAGACGGGCGGCGTCGGTGGTACTGGCGCTACACCTCGCCGGAAGGCACGCAGCGCGTGTCGTCGCAGGCGTTTGCAAGCTGGCCTGAATGTCTCGCGAACGCGAGAAGCCACGGCTACGCGGGACCCGACACCCAGCCGCAGAGCGGCCGCGACCGCGAGTAACGGCGTCAGCGGAGGGTTTGGCGGCTGCGGCGGCTCGCGGTTAAGCTACCTGTCCGACGCCATTCCCCGAAGGAGACGAACAGATGGACCACACGCTCGAAGCATTCGCTGCCGAGTGCAGGAAGATCCTCAAGGCCGAGAACAATCCCGCCGGCCGCCGCAAGGTTTCCGCGCTGCTTCAGGACGTGCTGAAAGACGAATCGTTCGTCGCGAAGCATCTCGACGAGACGACGCCGGAGCGCAAGATCCTGTACGAAGACCCCGATCTCGGCTTCTGCATCCTCGCGCATCGCTACACCGGGCCGAAGGACAGCCCGCCGCACGACCACGGCCCGTCGTGGGCGATTTACGGCCAGGCGAACGGCGAGACGGCGATGAGCGACTGGGAGCTGCTCGAGCCGGCGTCGCCCGAAAAACCGGGCAAGGTGCGCAAGACCCGCACGTACAAGCTCACGCCGGGCGTCGCCCATGTCTACAACGAGGGCGACCTCCATTCACCGAGCCGGGCCGGCCCGACGCGGCTGATCCGCATCGAAGGCACGAACATGGAGAAGGTGAAGCGGCTGAAGTTCGAGCCCTTGAGCTAGGTGTCGCAGCATGAACGCGCCGCTGTCGGCGCGTTCATCTCCTGATGAGCGCAGTGCAACCGCGCGACGCGATGAGCGCGCGTCCTGAGTTTCCCCGCCTTGCGAGTTGCCTCGCTCGACCGCGATAGCATGCGGTTCATGTAGCAGCTGTCGTCGATGCGCGACACTCGTTCGCGCGATGTCCGATGATCTCTGACAAGCGCGTCAGGCATCGGATGCTCGATGTGATTTCTGCCACACATCGCGGCCTGCATGAATTCCACACGCGAGCTTTTTCTTTACGATCGGCGCAATCAATAGCATCGTGAACGCATCGTCGAGCGTGTGAAGCGCGTGCGATTGCGCGTGCGGCGGGTAGACCGGATCCATTCTGCCGCACGGGCTCGCGCATTGTTCGTCGCAGGCTCGCGGATTCGAGTGGGGTGGATATGAAGCTAGCGCTGTCTGGACCTTCGAGCATTCGGCGTGCGCTGCTCGCGTGGTTCTTTTTCGTGCTGACAGGCACGATCGTGGTGGCGGGTGTCGCGCTCCACTGGCTCGTGCTTGCGCCGACCGCCGACGAGCTGGGCACGAGCGAGATGCAGCGCGCGAGCGACCAGGTCGAAGGCGAGATCCTCAGGCTGGTCTCGCAGATCGAGCGCGTGGCCCGTACCGGCGGCGACTGGGGCCAAACCGGAGCGTTCGATCTCGACGATGTCGCCGAATTCAACCGGCTTTTCGTGCCTGTCCTGAAGAGCCGCCCGAACATCGCGGCCGTGATCCATGCCGACAATCGCGGCCGGGAGCTCATGCTTCTGCGCATGCCGGGCGGCGAGTGGCACAACAAGCTGAGCGACGTCGAGCGCTGGGGCAAGCGTCAGAAATGGATCAAGTGGCGCACGCTCGACACGCCCTACGCGGAGGAATGGCGCTATCACGATTACGACGCGCGCACGCGTCCATGGCACATCGGCGCGCGCAATCTCCGCAGCGACGCAAGCGTGTTCTGGACGGCGCCTTACATTTTTTTCAGCACCAAGGCGCCGGGCATGACCGCTGCGGTGAGATGGGGCGAGGACGATGTGCGGGTTCTCGCATTCGATGTCGAGCTCAGCGCGCTTTCGTCGTTCACCACGTCGCTCAACGTGGGACGCAACGGCCAGGTCGCGCTGCTTACGCGGGATGCGCGCGTCGTGGCGGCGCCGCGCGATCATTCGAGCACGGCGTCCGGCAGCTTGATGTCGGTCATGCTGAAGCGGCTGCCCGAGACGCCGTATGCCGCGATGTCCGCTGCGTTCGACGCGTGGGATCGTGAAGCGCATGAATCCGATGCCGTCGTGCTGAGAGACCTCGGAAACGGCGCCTGGCTCAGCCGATTCCGCCCCGCCCGCTTCGGCGAAGGCGGGCTGCTCGTCGCCACGCTTGCGCCGAGGGACGACTTCCTGCCCGTGGCGCTGCGTCAGGCCGCGCTGCTGGGATTCACCGTCTTGGCGTTTGTCCTGGTGCTCTCGGGGTACGTGGCGACGCGTATCGCCAGACGGATCAGCCGTCCGCTGGAGGCGCTGGCGGAAGAAAGCCGCCGGCTCGCGTTGCTGGAGCTCGAGCGGCCCATCGAGGTTCCCGCGCCGTGGCGCGAAGCGGCTGACCTCGCAGCCGCGCAGGACACGATGCGCCGCGCACTGCTCGCGGCGACGCAGCAGCTCTCCGCGGCGAACCGGGAGCTGGAAACGCGGGTGGCGCAGCGCACGCGGGCACTTGCCGAAAGTGAGGCACACCTTCGGGCCGTGTTCGAACATACGGGCGCCGGCATCATCTGCCGCGACGCACAGGGCAAGGTCGTGCAGATGAACGAGGCTTATCTCAGCTTCGTCGGCTATGCGCGCGAGGATGCCGAGACTGTCGACCATGCGGCACTGATGCGAGATCGCGACCGCCGGGCGTTCGACGCGCAAGTGCGGCGCATGCAACAGGGTGAGATCTCCGAATTTCATCTGGAAAGCTGCTTCGCGCGAAGCGACGGCAGCGAGCGATGGGCCGACGTCGTGACGACCGCGATTCGAACCGGCACGGGCGATCTCGCAGGCACGATTACGATCGTCAACGACGTGACGGAGCGCAAGGCGCACGAGCGCAGGCTCGAAGACGAGCGACGTGCCGCGCAGAGCACGGTCCTCATGCAGGGCGCCCTGCTCCGGCTGCGCGATCACGAGGTGGAGTCGCTGGACGAGTTTCTGAAGCTCGTCACGCGCGAGGTCGCGGATGCGCTCGGGGTCGCGCGCGTGAGCACCCTGTTCTTCGACGATGCGCGCGAGAGCGTGGCCGCGAAGGCGCTGTACGTCTCGCAGACCGGCGAGCACTCTGCGGGCCGCCGGTTCGCCGCGGCCGATTGCCCGCGGTACTTCGCCGCGCTCAGCACGGGTGAGCCTTTTCGCGTCACGGATGCGCAGGCCGATGCCGCGACCTGCGAGCTGAGGAGCGGCTATCTCGAGCCCCTCGGCATCACCTCGATGCTGCACGTTCCGATCCGTACCGGCGACACGCTTCACGGCGTGCTGTGTTGCGAGCATACCGGAGCGCCGCGCGTGTGGAGCGGCGACGAGGTGCGTTTCGCGACGGACGCAACGGCGTACGTCGTGCTGGAGATCGCCGCGGCGGAACGGCGCGAAGCCGAGATCGCGCTGAGGCACATCGAGGCGCATAACCGCAATCTCCTCACACTGCTCCAGGCCGTGCTCGACAGCATCACGAGCGCGGTCTTCTACAAGGACGAAGAGGCGCGCTTCGTCGGCTGCAACAAGGCGTTCGAGGAGATGTTCGGCGTCGAACGCGCGAGCTTCATCGACAGACGTGTGATCGACCTCCGGTTCCTGAGCGAGGCAGAGCGCACGGCGTTCCAGGCCGAGGACGAGCAGCTCATCGCCGCGGGCAGCACGGTCCATCGCGAAGTGGTGTTTCAGTTCGCCGACGGAACGCCGCACCACACCCTCTATTCGGCGAGCGGGTTCAGGAAGCCCGACGGTGCGCCGGGCGGCCTGGTGGGCGTCATCGTGGATGTGGAGCCGCTTACGAGAACACAGGAGGCTCTGCGCGAGGCGATGCGCGTGGCGGAGGATGCAACGGCCGCTAAATCCATATTCCTCGCGAACATGAGCCACGAGATCCGCACACCGATGAATGCGATCATCGGTATGGCGTACCTCGCGCTGCGTACCGATCTCACGCCGAGGCAGCGCGATTACGTGCAGAAGATTCACAGCGCGGGCACGTCGCTTCTGGGCATCATCAACGACGTCCTCGATTTCTCCAAGATCGAAGCGGCGCGGCTCGAGCTGGAGGTGGTCGACTTCGATCTCGATCGCGTGCTGGAGAACGTCGGCACGGTGACCTCGGTGAAGGCCACCGAGAAAGGCCTCGAGCTGCTCTTCGACGTGCCGCCCGCCGTGCCGCGCAGCCTGGCGGGCGATCCGCTGCGCCTCGGGCAGATCCTGACCAACCTCGTGAACAACGCGGTGAAGTTCACCGAGACCGGCCAGGTGGCCGTTGGCGCCCGGGTCCTCGAGCAGTTCGCGGACAGCGTGAGGCTGCAGTTCGAAATACGGGACACGGGGATCGGCATGACCCCCGAGCAGCGGACGAAGTTGTTCCAGGCGTTTACCCAGGCGGACAGCTCCACCACGCGGCAGCACGGCGGAACGGGCCTGGGCCTGAGCATTTCGCGCAGCCTGGTCGAGCTCATGGGCGGGAAGATCGAAGTCGAGTCGCAGGCCGGGGTAGGCAGTGTCTTCCGGTTCGATGTTCTGCTCGGGATCGGCGCAAGCGAGCCGTCTGCGCGTCGTTTACTGCCGGCGACGCTGAACGGCATTCGCGCGCTCGTGGTCGACGACAACAGCGCGGCTCGCGAGATTCTCTCCGGCATGCTGGAGGCGGCCGGCCTCGAGACCGACGCGGCCGCTTCGGGCCCGGAAGCGTTGGCTGCCGTGTGTGCGGCGGACGCCAGCGCGCCATACGGCGTCGTGTTCATCGACTGGCGCATGCCGCTCATGGACGGCATCGAGACTCTGCGCCGCCTGCAGGCCGCCTGGCTGGTGTCGCGCCCCCACTGCGTCATGGTGACCGCGTTCGGCCGCGAAGACGTGCGGTCGCAGGCCGAGGCCGTCGGAGTCGACGCCTTCATCGTGAAGCCGGTGAGTCAGTCGACGCTGGTCGACACACTCGTGAATCTGTTCCCGGCCGAAGGCGCCTTGCGGATGCGGGTCGTACCGACGGGCGAGAGCGTGCCGGTTTCGCTCGGAGGCGTGCGGATACTGCTGGCGGAAGACAACGAGATCAATCAGCAGATCGCAGTGGAGCTGCTCGAGAGCGCAGGCGCATCGGTCACTGTGGCAGGCAACGGCCGCGAAGCGCTCGATCTGCTGGACGCCGCGGACGGAGCAGGTTACGACATCGTGTTGATGGACCTGCAGATGCCCGTGGTCGACGGCTACCAGGCTGCGTCCGAGATCAGGGCGCAGCCTCGGTACGAGCGCCTGCCGCTCATTGCGCTGACCGCCCACGCGATGGCATCAGAGCGCGACCGCTGCCTTGCGTTGGGCATGAACGACCATGTTACGAAGCCGATAGATCCGGCCGAGCTCCTGCGCACGGTGAGGCGCTGGGTGAGCCCGTCGGCGCCGCCAGTGCAGCGGGTGGTCGAGCAGGATGTCGAGGTGCAGGTGCCTTCGGCGCGCGGCCTCGACGTGGCGGACGGGCTGCGGCGCACCGGCAGCAATCGGACGCTCTACCGCAGCCTGCTTCAGCAGTTCGCGCAGAAGCATCTGGACGCGCCCGCGCGCGTGCGCGGGCTGCTGCGGGACGGCGACGTCGTCACGGCCGCACGCGTCGCCCACAGCCTGAAAGGTATCGCGGGCAATCTGGGCGCGCGCGAGGTGGCGGCGGCCGCGGCCCGGCTGGAGCAGGCGATCGCCGAAGACGCCGCAACGGCGGCGATGTGCTGCGACCAGCTGCAGGCGGCGCTCCGTCCGCTCGCCGAGGACCTGGCAAGCGCCTTCGCCGAAACGGCCGAGCCGCCAAGTCCGCCTGACGTCGTGGAGCCCGCGGCGGTCCTGCACCGCCTGCGCAGCCTGCTGGAGACCGACGATGCGGACGCGCTTACGTACTTCGACGCCCACGCCGGCGCCCTGCGCAGCGCGCTCGGCCAGGAGTTCGCCGCGTTCGAAGAGGCGGTGCGGGCCTACGATTTCAGGCAGGCGCTCGGGCGGCTCGCGGCGCCCGCGCAGCTCTGAGCAACGCCTCGACAGGAGCCATCATGAGTGACGCCCTCGATTTCACCGTCAAGCCCACCATACTCGTCGTCGACGACACCGCCGAGAACATCACGCTCCTCAACGGGCTGCTGCGTCCGCATTACAACGTGAGGGTCGCGAACAGCGGCGAGCGCGCGCTCGAGATCGCGACTTCCGATCCGCTGCCGGACCTGATCCTTCTCGACATCGTGATGCCCGGGATCGACGGATATGAAGTCTGCAGGCGGCTCAAAGCGCACGCCGGGGCCGAGGTACGCGACATTCCCGTGATCTTCCTCACCTCGAAGTCCGAAGTCGAGGCGGAGCAGACCGGATTCGACGTGGGCTGCATCGACTACATCACAAAACCCGTGTCGCCGCCGATCGTGCTGGCACGCGTACGCACCCACCTCACGCTGAAATCCGCTCGCGATTTCCTGAAGGACAATCAGCGTTACCTCGAAACGGAGATCGCGCGCCGCACACGCGAGCTCCAGAGCATCCAGGACGCCACGATCATCGCGCTCGCTTCCCTGGCCGAGACGCGCGACAACGAGACCGGCAACCATATCCGCCGCACGCAGAACTACGTCAAGGCGCTCGCGATGAAGCTGCGCTCCCATCCGAGGTTTTCACAGCTCGACGACGACACGATCGAGCTCCTCTACAAGTCGGCGCCCCTGCACGATATCGGGAAGGTGGGCATACCCGATGCCATCCTGCGCAAGCCCGGCAAGC
>Ga0196978_1000998_pt1 | contig 13410 bp, 8 predicted proteins | sample S3v_2013CmetaG_FD_155491 | JGI IMG/M metagenome (GOLD analysis project Ga0196978, IMG submission 155491) | Soil microbial communities from Anza Borrego desert, Southern California, United States - S3+v_20-13C | ecosystem: Environmental > Terrestrial > Soil > Desert | place: USA: California... | reverse complement strand
TGCTGCGCGGCGCTCTCGATGCGAACCTCGCCCGGCGCGAGCTGTTCCCACGTCGCGGCCGTGAACGGACCGGCCGAGGGACCGCCGCAGACCTGCGTGAACGTGTGCACGCCTTGATACGGCTCGGTGCCGATCCCGCGCACGTAGTAGTCGAACCACGCGTGCAGCTGCGCATTGCGATAGGCGCCCTCGGGGCCCTTGTTCTGCGCGCGCTGGTGGCCATGGTCGCTGAACATCAGCGAGATCGGCGTGCCCGGATGGTTGGTGCGCGTGCGGTTGTAGAAGCGCAGCGCCTCGTCGACCGGGAAGATGTCGTCCGTGAAGCCATTGGAGATCAGCATCGGCGCGGGCGCCACCGAGTCGTCGATGTAGTAGCTGGAGTGATGGCGCGTCAGCTCGTCGACGATGTCGAGGGCGAGTGGGTTGTCGTCGTAGGGCTCGCCGGCGTTGCCGACGGCGTACCAGGTCTGCAGGTCGGCGTCGGGATCGGTTCCGGCGGGCGCGTAGTTGCTGAGCGCCTGACCGAGCGCGTACAGGCCGGCGACGAACGACTGCTTGAGGACGCCGCCGCGGCCGCGCTTGTCGTAGGGAGCATCGGCGACGTAGTCGAGAACGTGACCGTTGGGCTGCAGCGAGTAGGCCATGTCGGTCCAGGGAATGTCGGGCTGCACTGCCGCCATCGACATCGCCTTGCCGCCGTCGCTCACCCACGGAACCAGATAGCCGTCGAGATTGGGTGAGCCTTCGTGCGCGCCCATCATCTTGCGGTTGCGCAGGGCGCCCAGCGCCATCGAAATGCCGCCGCCGTAGGAGCCGCCGGTCGCCGCGATCTTCTGCGGATCGATGAGGCCCTCGCCGGATGTCGCGCCGGTGGCGGGCTGATCGGCAAGCGCTTCCCAGGCTTCCTGTGCGTCGCGCACTTCGTAGCGCGTGTCCATGAGGTGGTTGTAGCCGTTGTCGCAGACCCCAGGCGTCAGGCGCTTGGGATCGAGACCGCCGCACGAGTTGCCCCAGCCGCGATCGCTCATCGAGAAGACGGCGTAGCCCTTGTCGAGCCACTGCTGGGCCGAGCCGCTGGTCAGCGAGATCTTCGCGCCGCCCCAGCCATGGAAGATTCCGACGATCGGATAGTTCCCGTCGGGACCTTCGGCCGGAGCGGGCGGGAAGCCGACGTTGACGTCGATGGGCGCGCCGTCAAAGGTCGTGAAGATACCGGAGCAGTGGCGCTCGCCGGCATTGCCGCCGGACTGCACGGTGCAGGGGACGCTGCCGCCGAAGACGCTGGCGATCTGCGCCTGAGCGGACGACGGCGCTGCCAGCGCCATGAGTGCAAGCGAGAGGACGAGCTTGTTCATGATGGTCTCCCTCCGCGCAGCGTGGTCGGACGCCGCAGTCACGCTCTGGTCTGCACCGGCGTGGTACTGACAGCAATGCAGGTTAGGCGAGGGACGAAAGTCGGCGCGATTTTGTCGCGCCGGGGGGCGTGAAGGCGGCGAGGACACGCGTTCGGTACAAGTCGTCGGGGCCGATTCGGCGCGGTGAAGCCGCGGACAGCCTACCCGTCAGGAGGGCCTCGAATCCAGAGCGCAACGTGGAAGAAGGAGGAACCGCGCCGATCAGTCCTGCAGAGAGAAGGGCGTGAAGTCGGTTTCGCGGTCGAAGTAGTCCTCGTTCTCGGCACGCTTCAGGTAGTTCACGATGACGTAGGTGATGGGCGTGTTGACCGCTTCCCAGACCACCTTGATCGCGTAGTTGAAGGCGATCACCTCGAGCATCTTGTCGGGCGTCCACACGCCCCAGAAGGCCAGCGGATAGAAGATGACGCTGTCGACGGCCTGGCCCGCCGCCGTCGAGCCGATGGTGCGCATCCACAGGAAACGTCCCTGCGTCAGCACCTTCATCCTGGCCAGCACGTAGGAGTTGGCGAAGTCGCCGGCCCAGAACGCCAGGATGGATCCGGCCACGATGCGCCACGTGTTGCCGAAGACGGTCTCCAGCGCGGGCTGGATGATGGCGTTGTAGGGCTCGCCCGGATCCACCGGCATGCGGATGACGATCTGGCTCATGAGCGTCGCGAAGATCATCGCTCCGAAGCCGGCCCAGATGACCTTGCGGGCGCGGGCGTAGCCGTAGACCTCGGTGAGGATGTCACCGAAGATGTAGCTGATCGGAAAGAAGAGATTGCCGGCGCCGAAGGTGAATCCGCCGATGCTGCAGACCTTGCCGGGACCGATGATGTTCGAGCACAGCAGGACGGTGACGAAACCCGCCATCACCAGGTCGTAGTACTTGTAGCGGCGGGGGGCGGTGGTGGTGGCCGTCGTCATGATGGTGCGTGGTGATGGCGCCGTGCCGGACCGTTCGATGAAATCCCATGCACGCGGGGAAGAGAAATGTTTTCCGGCGTCTCACGCCGGCTAGGGTGCCTGCCTTTCTTCCAGCACCAGAACGCTGTTCCTGGTTCCGGCTGCGATGCGCCGCGAACCATGCGACCGCCAGGTTCGAAGATTGCTGCCAGTCACGGCGATGCTCGCGCTGTCCTCGCTGCGCCACGCCACCGCCGACGACTCCAGGTCCAGCACACCGAGGCGGCTGCCGCACGCGAACACGACGGATCGGCGCCGCAGTCTGTGCAGCGCGGCGATGCGCTCGTCGCAGAGACTCCCGAAGTTCTCGGCAATCTGGCCTCGGGCTCTCATGCCCAGCGCCTCGCCCGCCGATGTTCCAGCGATGATCCTGAACCTGCCCCTGCGGGCGGGAACCAGGGTGAACGAAGCAATGTCGTTGCGTTCCGAAGCGGTAACCTGGCGAGTAGCGCCGTCGACGACGAACACCCGGTGATTCGACGTGACGACCTCCAGAGCCGGGTCGGCGTCCAGATTGGCAACGCCGATATCCATCGAAGGATAGTCGAAATACGAAGCGAGCTTGGCCTGCCATTCCAGAACACCGCTGGCAGGATCGATGGCGTACACGCGCGCTTGGCCGTTCTGGACCCCTGCAACCAAAGCTTCGGCGTTGCCGTCCGCATCGACGTCGGCTGCGGCGACCGCCAGCGGGGTCACGTACGGACCCAGCTCGTGCTCGTGCCGTACGGACCGGTTCTGTCCATCGATGACCACCAGGCGCGCCTCAGGGAACTCATCGATTCCGACGCCGACGATCTCGGCGGTGCCGTCTTCGTCGACGTCGGCAATGGCGATGTCGGTCAGGTGCGGCGCGGCAAGTGACGAGAAAAGATTGATCTGCCAGTTCAGCGCAAGACTGGTCGCGTCGTATGATGCAACCGCGCTGACCCCGTCGCCGGGGTCGGCCTGGTCGCTGACGTTGATCAGCTCGCGCCGGCCGTTGCCATCGGTATCGCCCACTCCGATCAGGTCCATCGGTGCGAACACCGGCGTGCTCGTCCACTCCAGTGCTGCGCTGGCGCCGTCGTAGATCTGCAGCACGTAGCCGCCATCCGCCGCTAGCTCGGCGCCGCCGTCGCCGTCACCGTCGAATGCGATCGAGATCTCGGGCACGGCGAGAAAGTCGAGCCCGGCACCGCCCTGCGGTCGACGACGTGGATGCCGTCATCCCAGTCGCTGAACAGGAGAAGCTCGGGCCCCGCGTCCGCGCGACGTCGCGGACGGTGAACGAGAGGATCTGCTTTCCGGTGTGGCGCACCCATTGCGTCGTTTCGGTCTGCGCATCGAAGGCGCGCAGCCCTCCGCCCTTGGTTGCGAGGATCTCGGCGATGCCGTCGTCGTCGACGTCGAGCAGCTCGATGTCGACTCCGAATCCGTTGTTCGAGTAGTCCCATTCCAGCGTCGTGCCGGTCCCGGCCTGCTCGACGACGTGACCGCTCGAGTAGACGAGCTCGACGGCATCGTCGGCGTCCACATTGCCGATGCGCAGCAGCGGCGCGCCAAAGGGGAGCCGTGCGGTCTCCTCCAACGTCTCGGCATCGTAGAGAACCGTGACCGCTTCGGTGACGATGACGATGTCGGGCGCGCCATCGTTGTCGGCGTCAGCGACGGCAGTGGCCAGGATCGGCTGGTTGGTTGCCGGGAGCAGTCCGATGCGCGCCAGGGTCAGGGCGTCGATCACTTCCACCTCTCCGGAGCTGAGGCCGACCAGTACCAACCAGCCCGATTGGCCGGCCTGCACCAGGTTCACCGAGGTCACCGGTGGCAGGTAAGGCGGGCTCTGCCAGCGAAGCTGATAGAGGGAGCGCTTGCCATCGAATTCCAGCAGCGACCAGTGATTGGCGGTAGGCGGGTGCTGCGAGTCGCCGGAGCCGAAGACGATCTCGTCGCGCCCATCACCGTCGATGTCGCCCGCAGCGATGCCAGTGGCGCCGTGGCAGCAGCCCGTGTCTCTCAGCGCGCCGACAGCTTCGTAGGTGGCAAGGGCGTAGGCCGGCTCGTGCAGTGCCGCCGAACACAGGGCGATGAGGGAATGGCGGAGCAGCCGGCGCATTCGCGGGACAATGCCGGCAGTGTCGACCTGCGTCCAGCTGCGCCGCCTCCAGTGGTCAACTTTTCATGCGACGTGAATCGGGGCACGGCCCGGGACGTCTCTATCCTTGCTCACCGCGGACCACTGCGGCGAAAAGTTGATAGCGAAACAGGAGGCAAGTGCATGACCGACGACAAACAGAAGAATCCTGAGAGCGGTTTGGTACGCGGCGGGCTCCTTTGGCTCATCGGTATCCCGCTACCGATCATCTTCCTGCTCTGGTTGTTCGGCTTTAACATGTAGGTCTTGCGCGAGAGCTCGGCGCGCCGCTCTCGATGCGGCCGCCGGGCCTCCCGCGCCTCGGCGCGGGCTGCCTTGCGCGCGCCGGCAGTTTTGCGGCGCGAGAGGCGTTGCGGTGCTGAGCCAGCTCAGCCCGGGACGCCCCAGCGTCGCGAAATCTCCGGATCCGTCTCCCTCCAGATCCGCCAATGCGCCGCCTCTGTAAGGTCGGGGTCGGCCATCACGGCTTTGCGCGCGGCCAGCGACGCTTCTTGCGGTCCGCGCCCGAAAATCTCGTTCATCAGCTCCAGGCGTCGCTCACGGATGCGAGGATGAAGCTTTCGCGGACGTCCGAGCAGGACGCGATGAAGAGCGTTGGTGCAAGGATGCGTCACCGCTCGCGCAAAGCCGTCGCGTAGCGCCGGCGGGCGCGTCTGGACGCTGGCGGTGGCGCGTTCCAGGTTGCTAGCCAGATCGACCAGCTCCTGCGGGGGCTGAGTCTCCTCCGGAATCAGAAACAGGCCGATACGCCGCACCGAGTCCCCGAGGCCGATCTTGCTGACCATTACCGAGATCGGCACCGACAGCACGAGCGCCGCGACCACCGGCAGGACCCAGAAGAAATAGCCCGGGCTGAGCCAGTACAGCAGCGCTGCCCACATCGAGGCCAGGATCGTGTCCATGCCGTGATGCTGGAACGCCTCGCGCCAGGTCGTCTCGGCATCCTCTCGCGGCTGCGACTTCCAGCCGACGGTGCGGCCCATCAGGTTGGTCAGCACGAAACGCGTATGGAAGACCATGCGGATCGGCGCGAACAGGCTCGAGAGCAGGATCTCGAGCGGCACCGACAGGATCACGCGGATGACGCCGCCGTAGGGCTCGGCACCGCGCAGCATCACCAGCACCACGCTCAGTACCTTGGGCAGGAACAGCACGGCGCCGGTCACTGCCAGCAGCGCGTATCCCAGCGCAGGCCTCCACACCGGCCACTGCGGGAACAGGCTCGGCTGGTCCGAGAAGTACTGCGGCGGGCGCAACGCGATCTGCACCGCTTCGGTCGTGCATAGCACCAGGAACCCGAACCACAGCAGCGCGGTCATGTAGGAAAGAGCGCCGTTGAGGAACAGTGCGCGATGCGCGCCGAACAGGCCTTCGGTGAACAGCAGGCGTACGTGCTGCAGGTTTCCCTGGCACCAGCGCCGGTCGCGCTTCATCTCTTCGAGAAGCGAGGACGGCGTCTCCTCGTAGCTTCCCGGCAGGTCGTAGGCGAGCCACAGCTGCCAGCCGGCGCGGCCCATCAGCGCGGCCTCGACGAAGTCGTGACTGAGGATGTCGCCGCCGAGCGGCGGCTTGCCCGGAAGCGGCGGCAGGCCGCAGTGATCCAGGAACGGCTCGACGCGGATGATGGTGTTGTGGCCCCAGTACTGCCCGTCTCCGAGCTGCCAGTAGTGCAGGCCGGCAGTGAACATCGGCCCGTAGACGCGCGCGGCGAACTGCTGGACGCGTCCGAAGATCGAGCGCCGATGAATGGCCGTCGGCACCGTCTGGATCATGCCGACCTTCGGGTTCTTCTCCATCATCTGGGTCAGGCGCACCAGCGTCTCGCCGCTCATCACCGAGTCGGCGTCGAGCATGATCATGTAGCGGTAGCGTCCGCCCCAGCGCCGGCAGAAGTCGCCCACGTTGCCGTTCTTGCGCTTGAGCTTGATGTTGCGGCGCCGGTAAAAGATGCGATCCCACCCTCCGGTCTCGCGGCACCACGCCAGCCACGCCTCCTGCTCATCGACCCAGATCGAGGGATCGGCGCTGTCGGAGAGGACGAAGAACTCGAAGCGCTCGAGCTGTCCGGTTCTTTCCAGCGACTGATAGATCGCGCGCAGCCCGGCAAAGATGCGTTCGACGGGCTCGGAGGCGATCGGCATGACGATGGCCGTCCTGACCGACGGATCGATGGGCGTCACCGGCCCATCGTCGATGCGCGTGATGGCGAAGCGGTCGCGCCCGCGCAGCAGGACGATGAAGCCGAGAAGCGCGGTCCAGAAGCCGATCGAGATCCAGCCGAAGAGCGCTCCGAACGACAGCACGATGGCCATCTCGACCCAGTCGGCGCCTTTCTGCGGAAGCACGTCGATCATGAAGAAGCTGGCGATGACGCTGGGGATCAGCACTAGCAGGCCGAGCTGGGAACGTCGCCGCCGCGCCACGCGCGTCCAGGGCAGCTGGCGGCGTCCCTCGTAGACCTCGTCGTGCGAGACACTGCGGCGCGCGCGTGCGCCGGCGATGGAATCGTCGGCAGGCTCGGTGCGCGGTCGCGAGAAGCGGCGCTCCAGCTTGGCAAGAGGCATCCAGCGTTTGGCCAGCGGCGGAGTGGCGCGCGGCAGGCCTTGCGGCTCGAGGGCAACGTCGTCGCCGGCGCAAGCCGCCGTCTGCAGCCGCCAGGCGGTGAACGCATCGACGCCGTCGGGCGCAGGCGTGCTCAGCGGATGACGCTCGAGCACGATCTCGCGCATCGCTCGCAGCGCTTCGGAGAAGGCATCGCCGCCGCTTTCCCATGACTCGCGGGTGATGGCCGCCTGCACCGCCGCCGCCGCGATGGACTCGGCCTCGGCGGCCGCCATGCCGAGCATCGTCAGATAGGCCACGCAGCGCTTGTGCGCATGCTTCCAGTCGTGAAGCAGGCGTTCGGGCGAGCTCTCGATGGCGTCGGAGAACGACCGTGCGCCGCTCTGGCGTGCTCTTGCGGTTTGCTCTTCGCTCAAGGGATCAGCGTGTAGGACCAGGTCTCGGTCAGCGCGCTGCCGGCCTTGTCGAGGTAGGCGCGCAGCTCGACGGGCTCGCGCGTCGCCACTTCGACCTGGAAGCCGAGGCGCCAGGCGCTGGTCGGTGCAGACTTGATGACGTACTGGTCGACGATCTTTCCCACTGCATCGCCGCCGGTGACGGTGACGGCCGCGCGCAGGATCTCGTCGTCGGGAAGCCTGGCCAGCGCCTTGCCCTCGAAGTCGACGACGAAGCGGTAGCGGTTGTCCGCGCTGCCCTTCTCGCGGCGCGTGGCCACGGCTCGCCCCGCCGGCGGCAGCGCGGCGTCCTCGCCGAACCAGAGCATCTTGTAGGCGAAGTTGATCGGCTGCCCCAGCGGCGGAAGCTGATCGTAGATCCAGTAGGCGACCACGTTGTCGTGGATGTCCTGCGGCGTCGGGATCTCCACGAGCTCGACGCGGCCTGGTCCCCACTGTCCCTTCGGCACGATCCAGGTGCTGGGCCGCTTCTCCTGGCTGGTTTCCAGATCCTGGTAGTTCTCGAACTTGCGGTCGCGCTGCAGCAGGCCGAAGCCGCGCGGGTTGGTCATCTGGTAGGCGTGCACCTGCAGCGTGGCGGGATTGTCGACGGGGCGCCACAGCCACTCGCCGGTGTCGTTGTGGAGGAGCAAACCGTCGCTGTCGTGGACCTCGGGGCGGTAGTTGTCGAAGCAGCGCGTGGAGTTCTCGCCGAACAGGAACATCGAGGTCAGTGGCGCGATGCCGAGCTTGGCGATGTCGCGGCGGCGAAAGATGCGGCCCTCCACCTCGACCACGGTCTGCTCGGCCGGATGCACCACGAACTTGTAGGCGCCGGTGAGGCTCGGGCTGTCCAGCAGCGCGTAGACCGACATGCTCTTGGCGTCGCGCGTGGGCCGCACCAGCCAGTATTCGCGAAAGTACGGAAACTCCTCGCCCGAAGGCGCGGCGGTATCGATGGCCAGCCCGCGCGCCGAAATGCCGAAGACCTGGTTCTTGCCGACGGCGCGGAAGTAGCTGGCGCCGACGAAGACGATGACCTCGTCCTTGTAGGTCGAATTCTTGATCGGGTAGTGCAGGCGGAAGCCGGCGAATCCCAGGTCCTGCGGGACCCGGCTGGCGAAGTCGTTCCTGCCGTAATCGAACATGCTCGGCGAGAACGTCACAGGCAGAACGTTGCCGGCTTCGACCTCGTTGATCGCCACGATGCGGTCGTAGAAGAGGCCGGGGTGGAAGAACTGCACCTCGAAGGGAAGGGTGCGGTCCTTCCACAGCGCGCGGTCGGCGCGGAAGCGCACGTCGCGCCACTGGTCGTAGGTGACGGTGGTCAGCCACTGCGGCACGCGTCCCGACGGATCCTGAAAGGGCTCTTCAGCCAGCTTGCGCGCCTTCTCGGCGACGTCTTCCAGGTTGAACGCGAACGAGGCCGCCGGCAGCGCGGCCGCCACGCAACCGGCAAGGAGCGTCGCAGCCACGGCGGCTCGGAGGCGCCCGCGGCCGCCGGGCGTCACTGGTGCGCAGGCGCGCACGGTCGCGTCCGTGGCCGCGACGCTGGCGCGTCCGCCCCTGGCTCCTGCTGACATCTGATCCTCCTGGGCGTTACGGACCGGTGGCGCATGCCGCGTGGCGGCCATCGGTTCTTGCAGGATTATCGGGCATGCATGTCGCGCGGACAAGGAACCGCAGGCTGGCGCGGGCGGCCGCCGTGCGCGCAGGGCCGGTTTGAACGGCGGCTCGCGCTTGGATAGCACAGCCCGATGTCCGCGAACTGGGCCGCTCGTGTGCTTGCGGCGACCTTGTCGCTGCTGGTCGCGCAGGCCCACGCGGAGCTGAGCGACGGCATCGATCCCTCCATCCTGGCGCCGGGCCTGGCTCAAACCACCGAGGCCATCGAGAAGCTCGAAAAGCTCACCGACGAGGCCGCCGCCATCGCCACCGCCATCTTCCGGGTGCAAAACGAGTTCGGCGAGAAGCGCCTGTCACTGCTCGGGGCAAGTCCGACCTGCGAGATGCCTTGGGTCAACGACCTCGGCGAGCGTGCTCGCGAGCTGGGACGGGCCTTTCGCGATGCCGTCCAGAGCGCGCGCGTGCAGGCACAGCGGGTCGAATCGCTGACCGTGCAGCCGACGGTGCGCCCGCTTCTCGATGCCGAGACCAACCATCGCGTGCTCGAGCTGCTCGGACGGGTCGACGAGCTGTCGCGCAGCTATCCCGAGTCGGCTTCGTGGCATGAGCGCTACATCGAGCCGGCCGTGCGCGGCTGTCCGCTGGCGCTGGTGCCGACCTACGGAATTCCGCCTGCCGCGGCCGTTGCGGTCGACGGCACCGACGGAGCATCGCCTCGCAAGAAGGAGGCGCTGGTGGCCATCCTCGCCTTCGGCGGCGGCTTTCTGTGTCCGGGTGCCGTGCCCGCGGCCGGCGTCATGCTGGTCAGGGGAAAGGTCTGCTACTCCGACAGCGAGGCCTGTTCCTGCGAGCCGGTCGAGGTCGACCCTGCAACCGTCCTCGGGCCCGAGACGAACGCCGGGTCGGCGAACTGAAGACGCTCGCGCGCCTTGACCGCCTCTTCCCATTTACCGAGCTTCTCGAGCGCACGAACTTCCAGCGCCAAAGCCTCGACGCGAAAGCGATCTTCGCGGAGCAGCGCGCGCACGTCCTCGAGCGTGCGCTGCGGATTGCGCGCCAGATTCATCTTGGCTGCCAGCAGCCGTGCCTCGAAATCGGTGGCGGCGGCGAGCTGGGCCGACGGCTCGCGCGAGCCGCGTTCCAGCGAGGCGCGCAGGCGCAGGCGCTGGGCAAGATCGTCGCTGCCCATGACCGCCGCCTGCTTGGCGGCTTCCTCGTAGCGTCCGATCTCGGCCCCGAGCGCGATCATGAGCTGCTTGGCCTCGGTGGCAGCCCCGCGTGCCTCGAGCTTGTCGAGCAGTTCGAAAGCCTCGGCCAGGCGACCGTCGCGCAGGCGAAGCGAGATGTGGCGGCGAACAGGCTCGGGGTCGTATGGCGCCGCGTCTTCCCAGGCGGTGACCAGAGCCTCGTAGTCGGGACCGGGGCCGACGGTCTCGGCGATCTCCACGCGCAGTCGCGCCACGGTCGGATCGCCGTTGAAGCGGTCGGGCAGCTCTTCGAGAATTGCCTTGGCTTCACCGGGAGCTCCGGCTTTGACGTAGGACTCCACGCGAGATGCGGCAAAGCGGCTGTCGGCCGGCCAGCGGGCATCGAGCGCGTCCCAGCGCTTGCGCGCCTCGCCCCATTGGCCTGCGCTGGAGACGGCCGCTGCGGCAGCGGCCTCGTAGACGAAGCGCCCAGGCTGGTTGGCCAGCGCACGCTCGAAGGCACGGGTTGCCACGTCGTTGCGGCCGACCTCGAGAGCTCGGCGCGCCACGCCGTAGTGCGCCAGCGACATCGACGGATCGATCAGCACGGCGCGCGTCATGGGGTCCTTGGAGGGAACGCCGCGCTCCTGCGCCTCCACGGCCGACTCCAGGCCGTACCAGATAGCGCAGGCGCGGCCGAGAACCAGGACGGCGTAGCGATCGGCAGAGAGCGGTCGCGACCACGTCTCGACCATGCCCGCCGGCACCGGCGCGCCGAACTGGCCGGCGCTCCACACCAGCAACTCGGTGATTGCGCCTTCGGGTGCTTCGCGCGGCCCGCTGGCCGCTGCTCCCTTGCATGGGCCGTTGGAGGGACAGATGCGCAGGACGATCTGCACCGCGTCGCGGTCGTAGGCGAACGTGAAGCGCGCGCGCCAATGCGAGGCCGAACCCGCCAGCCACCGGTCGATGCCGGGCGGCGCACTGTGGTTGTAGTAGTGCGGAACCACCGGCGTCAGGTCGGCAAGGCCGGTCTCGTAGAGCGCCAGCACCAGGCCCGCCACCTCTTTGGAGTATCGGTGCGTGCCGAGCTCTTCGACCGGTTCGATCAGGACGTCGATGGCGGGAAGGTAGCGCTCCTGATCGGTCAGGCCCCATCCGTCGCCGTCTTTTGCATTGGTTCCCGTGCGGGACCTGCAGCCGGCAACTGCTATAACCGAATGAATGGCCAAGAAGGCGGCAGCAAGGAAGCGCAGAAGGCGGCGACGGCCGTTTGCCCGGTCTCTGATGATCGTCTTCACCGTGGTGGTTGCGGGGGCGGCCGCGTGGGGACTCCAGTGGCTCAACCTGAACGTACTCTCTACTTTGCCCGAGAACCTGACGCACCTCCAAGATTATCGTCCGCCTTCGAACGTCGTCATCTACGACGCCTCCGGAAATGCCATCGACGAGTTCTACGTCGAACGCCGTATCTGGGTGCCGATCAAGGATCTTCCCGACCTGGTCTGGCAGGCCTTCGTGGCCGCCGAGGACAGGAGGTTTTTTGCGCACAGGGGCGTCGATCCCGCCGGCATGATGCGCGCGTTCCTCTCCAACCTGCGCTCGGGCAAGACCCAGGGCGGCTCGACCATCACGCAGCAGATCGTCAAGAACCTGATCGTGGGCAACGAGCGCAGCTACACGCGCAAGCTTCGCGAGGCCGTGCTGGCGCTGCGGCTCGAGCGTGAGCTGACCAAGAAGCAGCTCCTCGAGCTGTACATCAACTACGTCTACCTCGGCTCGGGAAATTACGGGGTCGAGGCCGCCGCCCTCGACTACTTCGGCAAGCATGCCGCCGAGCTGGATGCAGGGCAGGCCGCCACGCTGGCGGGCCTGGTGCCGGCGCCCTCACGCTACTCCCCGCACCGACATCCCGAGGACGCGGTGGCGCGCCGCGCCTACGTGCTCGAGCGCATGGTGCAGGAGGGATACATCACGCTCGGCGACGCGCGCCGCTTTGCGCAGGCGCCGGTGGTGCTGCCGGTCGAGCAGCAGGAGAAGACCAGCGTCGGCATCGCCTACATCACCGAGGTGCGGCGCGAGATCCGGCGCCTGTTCGGCACCGGCACGGCCAACGCGCACGGCTTCCACGTCTACACGCCGCTGGACCTGGACGTGCAGGCCAGGGCCGAGGAGGCGGTGCGCAACGCGCTGCACGCGCTCGACGACCGCCGCGGACGTCGTGGCGTTCTGGGCCGTCTGAGTGAGGAGGAAGCACGCGAGTTCCTCGAGAAGGCCGCGGGCCTGATGCCGGACGTGGTCACGGGCGTGCCGATGCAGCCCAAGGCCGGGCAGTGCTTCGAGGCGCTGGTGGGCAAGAAGGGGCTGGATACGATGCTGGCCGGTCCCTTCACGTTCTCGATGCGCAAGGAGGACCGCAACCTGACGGTTCGCGGGCGCACCGACGAATCGGGCCGCCGCGTCCTGTCGCACGAGGCCCGCAGCGGCGACCTCCTGCGCGTGTGTGCCGTCGAAGAGCCCGGCATCGTCACGCTGGACCCCAAGCCGTGGGGCGAGGGCGCGGCCGTGGTCATCGACAACTCGAGCGGCCGCGTGCGCGCGCTGGTCGGCGGCTACAAGGACGTCCTCGAAGGCTTCGTGCGGGCCACGCAGGCGCGGCGACAGCCGGGCAGCACGTTCAAGCCGTTCGTCTACGCCACCACGCTCAAGTCCGGTCGCAAGCACCAGCTCGACAACGTCTACGACGGTCCGATCAGCCTGCCGGGCGGCAACGGCAAGACATGGAGCCCGGGCAACTTCGACAACAAGTACTTCGGCAACATCCCGATGCGCAATGCGCTGGCCAAGAGCCTCAACACCGTCTCGGTGCGCATGACCTACGAGCTGGGGCCGAGGCGCGTGGTCGAGACTGCCAGGGCGATGGGAATCCGCTCGCCGCTGCGCAACGACATGTCGATCGCGCTCGGCAGCAGCGAGGTCACGCCGATGGACGTGGCGCTCGGATATGCGGCCATCGCACGGATGGGCGCACCGACCGAGCCCGTCCTGATCGACTCGATTCGCGATGCCGACGGCAAGCTGATGGGCGTTGCCGGAGGCAA
>Ga0196978_1000997_pt1 | contig 13417 bp, 12 predicted proteins | sample S3v_2013CmetaG_FD_155491 | JGI IMG/M metagenome (GOLD analysis project Ga0196978, IMG submission 155491) | Soil microbial communities from Anza Borrego desert, Southern California, United States - S3+v_20-13C | ecosystem: Environmental > Terrestrial > Soil > Desert | place: USA: California... | reverse complement strand
ATTCCTCCCAAGAGTTCATATCGACGGGGGAGTTTGGCACCTCGATGTCGGCTCATCACATCCTGGGGCTGTAGCCGGTCCCAAGGGTATGGCTGTTCGCCATTTAAAGTGGTACGTGAGCTGGGTTCAAAACGTCGTGAGACAGTTTGGTCCCTATCTGCAGTGGGCGTTGGAGATTTGAGGGGGGCTGCTCCTAGTACGAGAGGACCGGAGTGGACGCACCTCTGGTGTACCGGTTGTCACGCCAGTGGCATCGCCGGGTAGCTAAGTGCGGAAGAGATAACCGCTGAAAGCATCTAAGCGGGAAACTCGCCTCAAGATTAGATCTCCCGGGGACTCGATCCCCCTGAAGGTTCGTCGGAGACTACGACGTTGATAGGTCGGGTGTGTAAGCGCAGTAATGCGTTCAGCTAACCGATACTAATTGACCGTGCGGCTTGATCCTATAATCGTGAGCGCTGTTTAAGTCAGCACGAGCGAAAGTGGATCGGGTTTGCCAGATACGATCGATCCAACTTTGCTTCTTCCGAATTCGAGAAATCGGGGTCAGGTCCGAATTTCCTCCCCCTGATCTTCAGGCCGAGAAATTCGGACCTGACCCCGGTTCTCTCAACCCTCTATGCCTGACGGCCATAGCGAGTTGGAACCACCCCTTCCCATTCCGAACAGGGCCGTGAAACGACTCAGCGCCGATGATAGTGCGGACTCCCCGTGCGAAAGTAGGACATCGTCAGGCACCCATTGAACGAAAAGCCCGGCGCTCGTGAGAGCGCCGGGCTTTTTCGTTTTGGCTGCGCAATTCCATGTCCTAACTGGAGCGCAGCAACGGCTCTGCAATCACGGCTCCGCGTTCGTTACTATGCCCACCGCGACGAAGCTCAACGGCCTGCTTTCGGGGTACGCCGTGCGCTTAACGCGCAGCCGGCGCGTTAAGCGCCCATGGTACGGATCGAGCTCAGACCTTCGCCGCGCCTCGCGGCAGTGCTCGTGGCGGCGCACCTTTTCGCCGCGGCCGCGCTCGCTCCTCTGGATCTTCCGTGGTGGTTCAAGCTCGCCGGTGCGCTGGTCGTCTGCGCAAGCCTCGTTCGCTCGCTGCGCTGTCATGCCCTCCTGCGCAGCCGCGCGGCGATCATGCAAGTTGATTTGCGGGAAGGCGATCGCGCCGCGGTGCGCATGCGCGGCGGTGACTGGCTCAAGGCCCGCGTGCTCGGGACGACGTACGTAACACCCGTAGTCACGATTTTGAACGTGCGGCTGCCCGGTCGGCGCTCGGCGCGCCATGTCGTGCTTTTGAGCGACAGCGCCGACGAAGACACCCTCAGGCGTGCACGCGTGGCGCTGCGCTGGGGGTATCGCAACGATCCCGCGGACGCTTCGCGCGCCTGATCACCGGACCTGGTCGTCGGAGCGCGCAGCTTTGAACGCTTGCAAGCGCTCCAGCAGAACCTGTGCAGGCGCCGGTCTGCCGACGTCGTAGCCCTGCGCGTGATCGCACCCGAGCTGATTCAGCGCCGACAGGATCGCCGGGTTCTCGACGCCTTCCGCGACCACCTTGAGCTCGAGGTTGTGTGCGAGGTCGATCAGCGAGCGCACGATCTTCGCGTTCTGCGGCTGCTCGAGCATTGCGCGAACGAACGACAGATCGATCTTCAGCTCGTCCAGCGGAAGCTGCGCGAGATACTGCATCGACGAGTACCCGGTCCCGAAATCATCGACCGAGATCTTGACGCCGAGGCTTTTCAACTGGCGCAGCGCCTCGTGCGATACCGCACGATCGACCATCATGGCGGTTTCGGTGATCTCGATCACGATGCTGCTGCCGCGCACGTTCCACGTGCGCAGCGCGCGGTCCACGTAGTAGGGGAGATCCGCTTCGCGCAGGTTGGACGGCGAAATGTTGATGCTGACGGTGAAGTCCGGCTCGATCTGCTGGAACTCGCGGCAAGCCTGAATCGCGCTCGTGATCACCCACATCGTGAGGTGATCGATCAAACCCGCGGATTCCGCGGCCCGCACGGCGAGGTGCGGCGGCACGGTTCCCAGCACTTCATCGTGCCACCTCAGCAGCGCCTCGGCGCCGCCGACACGCCCGGTGCGCATATCGAGCTGAGGCTGGTAGTACAGCGCGAGAGCGTTCTGATCGATCGCCTGCCTCAGCCGGTTTTCGTACTGGAGCTGATCGAAAGCCGCGGTTTCTCCCGCCGGCGGCTGATAGAGCCAGATGCGCTCGCGCCGGCCCCGCGCCTCGTGCACCGCGCTTTTTGCGCGTTGCAGCAGCTGTCCGGCGTCATCGGCCTGCTCCGGAAACATCGCGATGCCGACGGCGGCGTCGGGCGTGACCGCGATGCCGCTCAAAGTCATCGGCAGCGCGAGCAGCGACATGACGCGATTGGCTGCGAGCATCGCTATGCCCTCGGATGGAGCCGGGCGCAGCACGCATGCGAATTCGTCGCGGCCGATCGGTTCGATCAGGTCGCGCTTGCGCAGCGCCTTCGTCCTGAGCGTCTGCGCGATCGCGTTCGACATCGTGTCGCCGGCATGAAACCCATGCAGCGCGTCGATGCGATCGACCGCTCCGGCGTGCACCAGGAGGAGCCCCACCGACTCGCCGGCGCGCTCGGCTTCCGAGAGCGACACCTGGAGCCGGTCGACGACCGGGTTGCGGTCGGGGCTTGGCGCGTCGAGCTCTGATTCGCCGGCCATCGTCGGGCCTACAGGAAAAACTCGCTCGGATCGATTGGAAGCTTGTCCTTCGGCAGCGTGCGCCTGATGCGGTAGGGCTCGTCCGCGCTCGCCCTCGGCTCCTTCACGAGATCGAGGATCTTCTGCGGGTAGAGCGGTTTCCACTCGGCATCGAGGATCACCATGACCCGCGGCTGCAGCCGGCGCACCAGATTCTGCGCGATCACGAGCGCCACCTCGCCGGTGTTGAGCTCGACAGCGCTGCCGACCGGGTAGATGCCGATGCACTGGATGAACTGCTCGACCAGCGCTTCGTGGAAGAGCTTTCCACGCAACTTGTGCATGAGCGAGAGCGCATTCGATGGCGAGGATTGCTCGGCGTAGGGCCGCGAAGAGGTGAGCGCGGAGAAGCTGTCCACGAGCGCTGCGATTGCGCCATCGATCGGGATCTCGTCGCCTTTCAGCCCCTGCGGGTATCCGGTACCGTCCTGCCGCTCATGGTGCGTCAATACGATCTCGTCTACGCCGCGCGGCAGCCCTTTCGCCCCGCGCACGAGCTCGACCGAATGCAGCACGTGCGCTTTGACGTCTTCGTATTCGTCGGGGCTCAGGAGATCCTGCTTCTTGAGCACTGCGTCGGGCAGGCGCGTCTTACCGACGTCCAGCAGCATCCCGGCAAGGCCAAGCACTTCGAGCCGATCCTTGGGGTACTGCAGAAAGCGACCGAACGTGATCATCAGGATCGACGTGTCCATCGCGCGCCCCAGCTCGTAGCCGCCCTTCTGGCGCAGCGTGTTGAGCAGCATCATCGCGTCCGGGTTGCGCTGGATGCTTTCCGTCATGCTGGTGACGGCACCGGTGAGCTTCTGCGAATCGATTTCGCCCTCGAGCCGCAGGTTCTCGAGCGACTGCCGAATCGCATGCTCGCAGGAAGCGTAGATCTCCTTGGCGACGACGACTTCCTGCTCGACCGGCGTCACCTCGCGATAGATGACCGAGCCGCGCAGCGGCTGCGGGCGCTTTGCCGGAGCTCGCGGCCGGTCGGGATGCCAGCGCTCCCGCTCGGGATCTACGTAAACCGATTTACAGTAGACTTTGAGCGCCTTGATCTGTTCTTCGTCGGTAAGCGGAAAGCCCTGGAAATCGAACGGGGTGCCGAGCCACGGCCGATCGAGCTCGACCACGTACATGCCAAGCTGCAAGTCATCGACGAGAACCTGTCTTTTATTCATGTGGTTTCACCGGACCGACCGATTATAGTGCGATGAGCGTGCAAGCCATCACACTGGAGGAGGTACGGGCCGCGGCGCGCGTTATCGCCGGGCAGGTGGTGGACACACCCTGCCTGTACTCCCGCACGCTAAGCGAGGTGCTCGGGGCCGAGGTCTGGCTCAAGTTCGAGAACCTGCAGTTCACCGCGTCGTTCAAGGAGCGGGGCGCCCTGGCGAAGCTCTCGGCTCTGGATCAGCCGACGCGCGAGCGCGGCGTGATCGCCGCGTCGGCCGGAAATCACGCGCAGGGCGTCGCGTACCACGCGCGCCGGCTCGGCATTCCGTGCGTCATCGTGATGCCGCGGTACACGCCCTCGGTCAAAGTGGAGCGCACGCGCGCGCTGGGTGCCGAGGTGCTGCTCGCCGGCGATGGCTTCGACGACGCGCAGGCGCATGCGCTCGACCTCGCGCCAAGCGCGCGGCTCGAGTTCGTCCATGCCTACGACGACCGGCACGTCGCCGCGGGGCAGGGCACGATCGCGCTCGAGATGCTCGCGGCACAGCCGGACCTGGAGAGCCTCGTGGTTCCGGTGGGTGGCGGAGGCCTCATCTCCGGACTGGCTGCTGCGGCGAAAGCGCTGAAGCCCGAGATCCAGGTGATCGGCGTGCAGAGCGCGCGCTTTCCGGCGGTGTATTGCGCCCGTAAAGGCTCGACGCCGGAGTTCGGCGCGAGCTCGATCGCCGACGGCATCGCGGTGCGACACCCTGGCGAGATCGTGCGTGCGTCGGCTGCGCTCATCGACGATGTCGTGCTGGTCGAGGAGGGCGATATCGAGCAGGCGATCGTGATGCTGCTCGAGATCGAGAAAACGGTGACCGAAGGCGCTGCCGCGGCGGGCGTCGCCGCGATCCTGCGAGACCGGGAACGTTTCGCGGGCTGCCGCACCGGGCTCGTCCTCACCGGCGGCAACATCGATCCGCTGAACCTTGCGTTCATCACCGAGCGCGGTCTCGCGCGCTCCGGCCGGCTGGTGCGTCTGAGCGTCGATCTGCGCGACCTGCCGGGCTCGCTCGCGCAGGTCACCGCGAAGCTCGCGGCGCTCGGCGCGAATATCGAGGAGGTTCACCATCAGCGCACCTTCACGCAACTGCCGCTACAGACGGCGGAAGTGCAGTTCGTGCTGCAGACGCGCAATCACGCGCACGTGAAGGAGGTCATGGCAGCGCTCGATGCGGAGGGCTTCCGTCCGCGCCTCCACGACGGCGCCACGGGCGAATAGGACGCCTTTCGCCTAGGTCGCCGTTTCGCTGCTACGACAGACGATGCGCTACTTGCCGGCGCCGCCGCGTGAACCTGCATGGCCGCTGTTCGCGGCCGCCGCCGCACCACCCGACGCGCGGGCGGCGTGGGGGCCTGCCGTTCCGCCGCTCGCGGTGCTGGATCCCGAGGTGGACAGTGATGGCACCGGCCCCGGGACGCCGGGCACGGCATTGGGCAGCGCGGGCAGATTTCCGCTCAGCGACGGCACGACCGGAACCGTCGCGACGCCCGGTGGCGTCTGGGGCAGTCCCGTCGTCGGTGGCGGAGTGCTGCTGCCGGTGCCCGGCACAACCGCGCCCGCGCGAACAGGGGGAGGCGGACCATCGGGCACCACGCATGTCACATCGCGGTTGGAACAATAGTCCGGCAGCGAAGTACGGCTGGTGGATACATCGGCGGATTGCGCGAGACCGGAGAGGGCAAACCCGATACTCGTTGCGACCACCCGCCACACGCGTCCTGACGTATTCATGACACCTCCAGCTTCGGCCGCTCGATCGGCGTAGTCACTGACGGGCCGCTGCAAGCACCGCGCCCGCGCACGTGCATCACGGCGCGCGTTATCCCAATGTCAAGCGCAGCTTCCCCCGTTGAACAACGCATGATGCGTTGCGGGAGCCACCTCGCCCTTGCACTCGGTGCGCAGGCATCCCGGTGATCGGGAAGTACAGTAAAATTCCGTTCCCCGGCAGAGCAGGCGTTTTCAACCTGCTTTGCCGTCCTTTTTTCTGCCGACAAGAATCACTGCACTGCAGCGTAACGAGGACAACGTTCATGAACCAGCCTGCCGCCGCGGCGAAACGCGCACCTGCGATCGAAGCGCCCGCTTATGTGAAGAACGAGAAGTTGATCGCATGGGTTGCCGAGGTCGCGCAGCTCACCAAGCCGGCGCAGATCTACTGGTGTGACGGGTCTCAGGAGGAATACGACCGTCTTTGTCAGGAGATGGTTGATTCCGGAATGCTGATCAAGCTGAATGAAGCCAAGCGCCCCGGCTGTTTTCTCGCTCGCTCGGATCCGGACGACGTCGCTCGCATGGAAGACCGCACGTTCGTGTGCAGCCGCAACAAGGAAGACGCCGGGCCTAACAACAACTGGGTGGAACCCTCCGAGATGCGGGCTACGCTCAACCGGCTGTTCGACGGGTGCATGCGCGGGCGCACGATGTACGTGATTCCGTACAGCATGGGTCCGCTCGGCTCGCACATCGCCCACATCGGTGTCGAGCTCACCGATTCGCCCTACGTCGTCGCGAACATGCGCATCATGACGCGCATCGGGCGAGCGGTGCTGGATGTGCTCGGCGCGGACGGCTACTTCGTGCCGTGCCTGCATTCGGTCGGGGCGCCGCTCGCGCCGGGTGAGCAGGACGTGCGCTGGCCCAGCAACAAGGAGCACAAGTACATCGTGCATTTTCCCGACGACAAATCCATCTGGTCGTTCGGCAGCGGCTACGGGGGCAACGCGCTGCTCGGGAAGAAATGCTTCGCGCTGCGCATCGCCTCGATCATGGCGCGCGAGCAGGGCTGGCTTGCCGAGCACATGCTGATCCTCGGGATCCAGCCGCCCGGCGGCAAGAAACATTACATCGCCGCCGCCTTCCCCAGCGCGTGCGGCAAGACCAATCTCGCGATGCTGATCCCGCCTGTCGAGCTCGAGGGCTGGAAAGTCGAAACGATCGGGGAGGACATCGCCTGGATCAAACCGGGTACGGACGGGCGCCTCTACGCGATCAACCCGGAAGCCGGCGCTTTCGGAGTCGCGCCCGGCACCTCCGAAGCAACGAATCCGAACTGCCTGGCGGCGCTGCACGAGAACACGATCTTTACGAACGTGGCGATGACGCCGGATGGCGACGTCTGGTGGGAGGGCCTCACGAAAGAGCCGCCGCCGGAGCTGATCGACTGGCAGGGCAATCCGTGGACGCCCACGAGCGGCAAGCCGGCTGCGCATCCCAATGCGCGCTTCACTGTCGCCGCGGAACAGATCCCGTCGCTCGACAAGGATTGGGACAATCCAGCCGGCGTGCCGATCAGCGCATTCCTGTTCGGCGGACGGCGCACGACGACGGTGCCGCTCGTCGCCGAAGCGTACGACTGGACGCACGGCGTCTACATGGCCGCGACCATGGCCTCCGAGACCACGGCCGCGATCGTCGGCAAGGTCGGTGTGGTGCGGCGCGATCCGTTCGCGATGCTGCCGTTTTGCGGCTACCACTTCGGTGACTACTTCCGCCACTGGCTGGAGATCGGCCGTTCGATCAAGCAGCAACCGAAGATCTTCAGCGTCAACTGGTTCCGCCGGGACGAGAACGGCAAGTTCATCTGGCCGGGCTACGGTCAGAACATGCGCGTGCTCAAGTGGATCGTCGAGCGCTGCGAAGGCAAGGCGGGCGCGAGGGACACGCCGATCGGCCGCATGCCGCGCTACGAAGACCTCGACTGGCGCGGGCTCGACATGAGCCGCGAGACCTTCGAGAAGCTGACGAACGTCGATCCTGCCGCGTGGCGCGAGGAAGTCAAAGACCACGACCGGCTTTTCGACACGCTTCGTAACCGTCTGCCGAAGGAGCTCGAGGCGAAGCGCGAAGAGCTGGAAAAGGCCGTCGCGTAAAATCTACGACGCGAGCAGAAAATCGCTTAGCGCGGCAGCCGCCGCAGACAAACCTACGACGCGCGTCGCGCAAAAAACCGCTTAGCGCGGCAGCCGCCGCAGACAAACCTACAACGCGCGTCGCGCAAAAAATCGCTTAGCGCGGCAGCCGCCGCGCTTTTTCAATCAAAGCGTCTTGTCGGCGTCGGGCACGCTGTAGCGCCCGCGGCAGAACACGAGCGGCGTGCACTCGCGCCAGGCATAGCGGAGCACGTGACCGATGAAGATCACGTGATCGCCGCTGTAGTAGCGGGTCTCGTTGCGGCATTCGAGCTGCGCGGCTGCACCGTCCACCAGCGGTACGCCGCCGGTCCCCGCCCGGTAGCTGACGCCGTCGAACTTCTTCGGCATCGACTGCGCGAAACGACGCGCGAGCGCGAGCTGGTCGTCCGCGAGGATATTCACGGCGAAATGCGGCGCCTGCAGGAAATTCGGCAAGTTGGGCGATCGCAACGACAGACTCCACAGCACGAGCGGCGGCGACAGCGACACCGAGCTGAACGAGTTGCACGTGAGTCCGATCGGCGTGCGGTCCGGCCCTGCGATGGTGACGACTGCGACACCGGTGGCGAAAGTGCCCAGCGCGTTCCGGAAGTCGCGCGGATCGAAATGTTCGGGCGTGTCGCCGGTCGCGCTCGCCATTTCAGAGGGTCGGCAGATCCGGCGCGATGCCGAGCATGAACTTGCCGGCCATCGACGCGGCGACGTCCCACGCGAGCGCATAGTGGCTTTGCGCGGCATGAACGTCGCGAAACGAGCGCTGCATGACCTGTGCGTCGTAGAGGAACTCGCCTCCGCCTGCTTCGAAGAGCAGATCGACGGCGCGTGTGCACAGCCGGGCGGCATAGGCGCCATCGCGCCGCAGCCGGATCTTTTCCTCCCGCGACGGCACTCGCGTATCCGCGGCCGCGGCCATTGCCAGCGAGCAGTTCTCGAGCAGCACCAGCTCCGCCGTGGCCACTGCCGCGGCCGCTTCGCCGAGCCGCGCCTGCGTCGTCGCGTGATCGGCCAATAGCGTCGAGGTGTAAGACGTCACCCGGTGGCGCGTGTCTTCGGTGAACTGATCCACCGCGCCCTGCGCGATGCCGAGCGCGGTCGCCGCCACGACATACGGAAACATGTCGAACACCGGCAGGCGGTACAGCGGCCCCGGGTTCACGGCGGAGCCGGGCGCGCTGCAGCCTTTCATGAGCTCGACGCTCAGCGCACGGTGCTGCGGGACGAACGCATCCTCGATTTCGATATCGTTGCTGCCCGTCGCGCGCAATCCCGCGGCATGCCACGTATCGACGATCCGGTAGTCGCTCGCCGGCAGCAGGAAAACGCGGTAGTCCGGGAGCTCGCCGTCTGCCGATGCGATGCCGCCGAGCATCGTCCACGTGCACGCATCGATACCGCTGGAGAACTTCCAGCGGCCGCTCAGCCGGTAACCGCCTGCAACGCGCGTCGCGTGGCCCGGCGGAAACATCAATGCCGAGCCGATCAGTGCATGAGGATCGGGCCCCCAGATTTCGTCCTGGGCTTCGCGTGGCCACAGCGCGAGCATGAACGCATGGTTCGCGAGATTCGCCACGACCCATGCGGTCGAGCCGCAGCCGCGCGCGAGCATCGCGGTGATGCGCACGATCGCGTCGTATTCGAGCTCCAGTCCGCCGGTCCGGCGCGGCTGGAGGATCCGCAACAAGCCTGCGGCATGAAGATCGGCTATCGTCTCGTCGGGTATGCGCCGCAGCTCCTCGGCGCGGCGCGCGCGCTCCGCGAGCACCGGAACGAGGCTGCGCGCGCGATCCATGGCGGCGGCGAGCGCGTCGTTATGCGCGGTCAATCGATCCTCCTTCACACGAACGATACGCTAATATCGGAAAAACCTACAACGCGCACCCGAGGCGGCGGCGCATGACACGTCGGGCGCAGTACCACACCGTCATCGCCGGATATGGACGCATATAACATCGCGGAGCTGCGCGACATCGCGCGGCGGCGGCTGCCGCGCGGCGTGTTCGAGTTCGTGGACCGCGGGACCGAGGACGAGCTGTCGCTACGCGAGAATGCCGCCGTGCTCGACCGGATCCGATTCCGGCCGCGCACGCTCGTCGACGTATCGGACCGCAGTCAGGCAATCATGCTTTCGGCAAACGCCACGCGATGCCGATCGCGATCGCGCCGACCGGCTCCGCCGGGCTGACGTGGTACGAAGGTGAGATCGCGCTCGCGCGCGCCGGGGCCCAAAGCGGGTATTCCGTTCACGCTCGCGACAGGCTCGATAACCGCGATGGAAAAGGCCGCGGCGGAAGCTTGGCGGGACGCTGTGGGTCCAGCTCTACATGTGGCCCGACCGCTCCCTTTCGCACAAGCTCGTCGAACGCGCGAAAGTAGCCGGCTACGAAGGCTCTCACACCGACCCATCAGCCGCGGTAGGCGACGACGCGCTGGCGCTGCTCGCCGAGGCCGCGGATACCGAGCGTCACGACATCACCCGGCTTGAGCCACACCGGCTCGGGCTTCTTGCCCATGCCCACGCCCGGCGGGGTGCCGGTGCAAATGACGTCGCCGGGTAAGAGGCTCATGTAATGGCTGCAGTACGAGACGAGCTTCTTCACCCCGAAGATCATCGTCTTGGTGTTGCCGCTCTGCATGCGCTTGCCGTTCACGTCGAGCCACATGTCGAGGTCCTGCGGATCGGGCACTTCGTCGGGCGTGACGAGCCACGGCCCGATCGGGCCGAACGTGTCGCAGCCCTTGCCTTTGTCCCACTGCGAGGACTGGAGCTGGAACGCGCGCTCCGAGACGTCGTTGGCGACGCAGTAGCCGGCGACGTAGTCGAGCGCCCGGTCTTCGGAGACGTACAGCGCCTTGCGGCTGATCACCACCGCGAGCTCCACTTCCCAGTCGAGCTTGGTCGAGTTCTTCGGCTGGACCGTGTCGTCGTTGGGACCGCAGAGGCTCGAGAGCGCCTTCATGAAAATGATGGGCTCCGTCGGCACCGCCATGTTCGCTTCCGCCGCGTGGTCCGAATAGTTGAGCCCGATCGCGATGTACTTCGAGATGCCGCAAACGGGTACTCCGTACCGCGGCGTGCCCTCGACGAGCGGCAGCGATTCGGCTTTCGTCTGCGCGAGCTTCTGCAGATTCTCCGGTGAGAGCGCGGCGGCATCGATGTCTTTGACGATGCCGGAGACATCGCGGATCTTCCCGGCGGCGTCGATGATCCCCGGCTTTTCGGCGCCGGGATTTCCGTAGCGGCAGAGCTTCATGAGTTTCTTAAAGTCGTGAAGAAGTGAACGGGTGAATGAAGTGAATGCGCGGAGCGTCGCTACAGCCCGGCCCGGCTGCGGCCTTTGACTGCGCGGTTGACGACGTTAACCGGCCATTCGCCGGTCAGGACGCAGCGCACCTCCCCCGGCGCGCCGGCCTGCAGGCCGACCATCGCCTGCTCGCTGTACCAGGCGACGTGCGGATTCATCACCACGTTCTCGCGATTGCGCAGCGGGTGAGGGTTCGGCAGCGGCTCGGGATCGGTCGTGTCCAGTGCCGCGCCTGCGATGCGGCCCGCGTCCAGCGCACGCACCAGTGCATCGGTGTCGACGATCGGCCCGCGCGCACAGTTCACGAGCCACGCGCTCGATTTCATCATAGAGAACGCCGCGTCGCTCATCATCCCGCGGGTGTCTTTCGTGAGCGGCGGATGGAGCGAGACGAAATCGGCGTGCGCGAGCACGGTTTTCAAGTCGGCGGCGGCACCGGGCGCGTCGAACTGGCCGTCTCGCACGAACGGATCGCTGTAGAGCACCTTCATGCCGAAGGCGGCGGCGCGCGCCGCGACCTGCCGCGCGATGTTGCCGAAACCGACGAGCCCGAGCGTCGAGCCGGCGAGACGAAACATCGGCTTGCCCGGCGGAACGTCCCAGCGGCCGGCGCGCACGAGCCGGTCGTAGAACACGACCTTGCGTGCGCACGCGAGCACGAGCGCCATCGTGTGCTCCGCGACCTCTTCGATACAGTAGCTCGGATTGTTCGTGACGATGATGCCGGCGGCTGTCGCCGCGTCGAGATCGATCGTGTCCACGCCGATGCCGTAGCGCGCGATGATCTTGCACTTCGGCATGCGCGCCATGACCTCGGCCGTGATCGGTCCGGCATAGGTGTTGAGCAGCGCATCGCAGTCGGCGGCGTGCTCGATGAACTCGTCGGGTTTCTTCGTCTGGAGGGCGACGAGCTCGGCGACCCCGGACAGGGTGCTCTTCTCGACGTCGAGCGATTCCCAGACGTAATCGGTCAGCACGACTTTGGCTTTAGCGGTCATAGATCTCGCTGTTCCAGCAGTTGGGCGGCCTGCGCTGTTCCAGGATCGCAATGATGTTGTCCGCGACGGTGTTCGCCATCGCCGCGCGCAACTCGGTGACGGCGCTGCCGACGTGCGGCGTCATCACGACGTTCGGCATCTCCAGCAGGCGCGTATGCGGCCGCGGCTCGTGCTCGAACACGTCGAGCCCCGCGCCGGCGATGCGCCTTTCGGCGAGCGCGTGCACCAGCGCGCTCTCGTCCACCAGCGGACCGCGCGCCGAATTGATGAGATAGGCGCTGCGCTTCATGAGCGAGAGCTCGCGCGCGCCGATCATGTGCCGCGTTTCCGGCGTCAGGCGGGCGTGCAGCGACACGAAATCGGAGTCCGCAAGCAGCCGGTCGAGCGGAGTCCACACGATGCCCAGGCGCTGTTCTTCGTCCGCCGCGATCCGGCGCGGATCATAGTAGAGAACACGCATCGAAAAGCCGCGCGCACGCTGTGCCGCTGCGCGGCCGACGCCGCCCATGCCGATCAGACCGAGCGTCCTGCGGGACACGCCAGCCCCTTCCATGTAGCACGATTGCGAGCCCGGGAATACGCCCGAGCGCAGGAGGCGGTCGCCTTCCGCGACGCGCCGCGCCACCGCGAATAGGAGTCCCCACGCGAGATCGGCCGTCGCCTCGTCGAGCAGGGCGGCCGGGATAACGGTTACCGGAATGCCGCGCGCGCTCGCTGCCGCGACCGCGATATCCGCGGGCGTGATCGTCATGGAGGCGATTGCGCGAAGCTTCGGATTCGACGCGATCACGTCGGCATCGACTCGGTCGTGCAGAAGGCAGAACAGGATATCTGTCGTGCGCACGGCGGCCCCGAGCTCTTCCTTCGAGAGGATATGGAGCGGATCGCGGTTCCACTCGACGTCGGCTATCGCCTGCAGGCGCTCGATCGCGCTCGCATGCACCGGCTGCGTGATGTAGATGCGCGCACGCAAGGCTCAGCCCTGCCCGCGGTTCAGAGCGACGGTGTCCACCGGACGATGCCGGCGACGCCGTCCACCGCGATCATGGCCCCGTCCGGAATTTTGCGAGTCGCTTCGTGCACGCCCAGCACCATGGGGATGCCGCGCTCGCGCGCGAGCGAGGCGAGATGCGAAGTGCTGCCGCCGCGTTCGGCTACGACCGCGGCGACGCGCGGCAGGATGTGCGCGAGCGCAGGTCCCGCCGATCTCGTGACGAGCACGTCCCCCGGGCTCACCGTCGTGAGCTC
>Ga0196978_1000996_pt1 | contig 13420 bp, 12 predicted proteins | sample S3v_2013CmetaG_FD_155491 | JGI IMG/M metagenome (GOLD analysis project Ga0196978, IMG submission 155491) | Soil microbial communities from Anza Borrego desert, Southern California, United States - S3+v_20-13C | ecosystem: Environmental > Terrestrial > Soil > Desert | place: USA: California... | reverse complement strand
GCGGCATCGTCTTTCACATCGAGGAGGACGCGTACGAAAAGCTCGGCAAATATCTTCAAACGATCCGCGGCTACTTCAAAGATTCCGAAGGGCGCGAGGAGATCATGGCCGACATTGAAGCGCGCATCGCCGAGATGTTCTCGGAACGCATCACCACCGGCCGCCAGGTTGTTCTTATGGCCGACGTGGATCATGTGATCTCCGTAATGGGTCAGCCCGAAGATTTCGCGGGTGACGATGCGAAGACCGAGGAGAAGAAAAAAGAAGAGCCGCAGGAAGAGGAACGCCGCGCCCGCAGCCGCCGCCTTTACCGCGATCCCGACGACCGCATGATCGGGGGCGTGTGCTCGGGCCTGGGCTACTACTTCGGCATCGACCCGACCTGGATTCGCGGAGCGTTCGCCGTCGCCTTCTTCTTCTTCGGCACCGGTTTGCTCTTTTACATCCTGCTGATGATCATCATCCCGAAAGCCGTCACCACCGCTGAAAAGCTGGAGATGCGCGGGGAAAGCGTGACCGTGGACAACATCCGCCGCACCGTGGAGGAAGAGTTCGGCCACCTGAAAAAAAAAATGAACGGCTCTGGTCGTGAACGACGCCGCGACCGGATCGAAGAAGGGATCAGCGATTTTTTCCACTGGGTCTTTAAGGTTTTCGGCAAGCTGATCGGCGTTGCGCTCGTGGTTTTCGGCGTGCTCTTTTTCATCGGCTTGCTCACGGCGATGTTCGGGCTGGGCAGCTTCAGCTCCGACGCCATCAGCTTCGGCATGCACAGCGTGTTTCCCACGACGGCGCATTATACCGGGGCGATCATCGCGGCGGCGCTGGTGGTGGGCATACCCTGCATAATGATGGTGTATGCCGGTGTACGCATCCTGTTCCGCATCGAGAAAAGCAACCGCATCATCAACTACAGCGCGCTGGGATTGTGGGTGCTGGGCATCATTCTTGCCTCCTGGATGCTCAGCTCCAGCTTGGCCGAATTCTCCGACCAGAAAGAGATCAGCGAAGTGGTGCTGCTGGATTCGACGCGGCAGGACACGATGATCCTCAAAGTGCGCGTGGAGCCTGGAGCGGCGAAAGGCGGCGGCGGCTACGGCGGGAAATACTGGCAGATGCACGAACGCGGCTGGCACCTCTGGCAGATCGAAAATGAAACGGTGAAGCTCGGCTATCCCGGACTGCACATCCAAAAGGCCGAATCGGGCGACTTCGAGCTGGAAGTGCTGAAATCCGCCGCCGGCCGCGACAGCAAAACCGCCCTCGGGCACGCCCGCCGCATCGGCTACGTGCTCAGCCAGAAAGATTCGCTGATCGAGTTCAGCTCGCACTTCCAGATCGGGAAAGGCGATCCCTGGCGGGCGCAGGAAGTGGACATGATCCTGCGCGTGCCCGTCGGGAAAGTGATCTACCTCCACGAGTCGACACGCTACATCCTCGACGACATCCCGAACGTGTCCAACACCTGGGACGGCGACATGCCGGGACGCTACTGGATCATGACCGCCAAAGGCCTGAAATGCCTCAGCGACTGCGCCGACATCGAGGAGCAAAAAGGCGATACGATCCGCATCATCACGCGATAATCAAGATGCGATCCGAAACGATCGCGCAAAAGACAAAAAAAATAATTGTAAAGCCTGTAATTTTTCTGAAACTCGTCCGTCTTATGTTCAGAGTTTCCCAAAAACAAGGTTTAGAGTAGGGGTTCTGTTTCGTGCAACTTTGACAAAAGGGTCCGGGCCGTAGCATCCCGGGCCCTCCCCTTTTTATAAGGGGGTAACGTTTTTAAACGGCAGCGCTGCGCGGCAAAAATGCAAAAGGCAAAATGCTGTGCTTGACCGCTGCGCGGTGAAAACGGAAGCCAACCAATTAATTTACTTACCCGGCGCTACGGCTAATTCCACCACCACGGGATTCATCTTCTTCACTTCCACGTCGTCGCTTTTTAATTCTTTATCGCCCAGCAGCGATTCGTAGCCTTTCTCATCATACGTCGCAGGCTCGCCGAGCACGACGAAGACGTTTTTTTTATCCAGCGCACCGCCTTCCCAATTGCTCAGCGTGCCGGCGTAATCCCAGCCGAAGCCCAGGAACTTGAAAGGCTTTCCGTTCAGCTCCTGCAGCTCTGCGGATGTGCTGCCGAGGCGAATGCCGGTTTTCGAGCGCCAGCGGTTGGCGCCTTCGCGCTTTCCTTCCGTCCATTTCGCTTCGACTTTCGCGGAGAGCAATTCTTCGAATTTCATCGTGTCGCGCCAGCTCAGCTCCACTTCCTTGTCGCTGCCGGGATACAATTTCGTGCCGATGGTGAACTCGCCTTCGCCGAGCCAGATCGTGTCGCGCTTTACATTTTCTGCGCCGTAGCGTTCTTTCAATTCGGCTTCGCTGCTGATGTCGAGAAGATCTTCGAGAAAGTAGCTCGCGCCGATGGTGGCCTGCGCGGGACCGGAGGACGTGTCGGATTTCTTTGCGGAAGTGTCCGCGCCGTTGAGTTGATCGGGAGCGTTGCAGGCGGCGAGGGAAAGCGCGAGGAGCGCGGGGAGAAAAAGCGGGCGCATACGTTTTGGTTTGGGAGCAAATGTAAACCTCAGCGTTTTTTGGCGCAAGGGGCTTTCCGCAGGTAATAAATTTCCGGGTGCAGCGCTTGCCAGTCGAGCACTACTTTGTAGCGCGCCCGCATTTTTTCGTACAAGCTGCGGCGGCCGTAGACCGTGAGCGTGTATTCTGCCGGAACGCCGGGCGGACCGTAGCTGCCGGTCATTTCGACAAAAACGAATTCGCCGGGATAAGCTTTTTGGAAATACGCCGTCATGCTCTTCTCCTCGATGCCCCAGCCGCCCCGCTCGAAACGCCCCGCCGAGTCGATCACTTCGATCCCGAACAACCCGTCGGTCTTCAGCCATTTCGGCTGCGGCATATACAGCAGCGCGCTGTCGTTGCGGCAAATGGAATCGACGCCAGCGCGCCCGGCCTCCAGCGAAAGAAAAACAGCTGCGCACTCCACCGGCCTCCGCTTCAGCCGCCCGAGAAAACAGCGCAGCAATTGCGCATCGAAAAAATACGCTTCGTAATTATCCGTGACGATCTCGTTGCAGTTAAGATTGATGCGGAAGCCCGCCAGCTCTTCGCCGCCGCGCACCAACTTGATTTTGTAATGATAGCCGCAGGCGTAGCGCGGACTTTCTTTTGTAAAGACCCAGGTGGATTTGAATTCTTCCAGCAGCGCGGGATCGTCCGTAAAAAATTCGCCGAGCGAATCACGCAGCCCGCTGCGATCACTTTCGGTGATGGTGCCCACGAGCGCGTACCCGCCTTGCGAGAAATCGTATTCCTGGAATAGCTTGACCGTTTTTGCAGGCGAATGAAAGCTGAGCAGCGCGAGAAAAACGAGCGGGGCAAGACGCATTCATGAAAGATAAAACAATCGCTGCATTTTAATAGCTTGCACGATGCGAGCACTTGCGCTGCTTTTATTTTTTCTTGCTTTCTCCCAGGCCTGCCGCAGAAAATGGACGGAAGAAAAAAAGGCTGAGCTCGAAGCGCAATGCGAGAGCATCGACACGCTGGACGGAAGCTTCAGCTTTTCACTGGACGGTTTCAACTATCCCGAGATCGATACGATCCTGGTCACACGTTTCAAAGGCACGGACAGCATGGCTTCCTTTTACGTGCACCCTGATCCGCATATGCGCGATAGCCTGCGCCGACGGCATGATTGCGAGATCGGCTGGCCCGTCGATCTCCGTCAAACCTATCGCATCAGCATTCCCGGGCAAAAAGCGCATTTCATTTCACAGATGAAGATGCAGATGCACCCGCAGTTCACAAAATTTTCCGAAGGTTACGGCTGCACGCTCGGCGACTGCCTGCTGGACAGTGTGAAGACAGAGCGATGCGCGATCATTATTAAGAAAGAAGGCTTTCAATATAATTTCTAAAATCGCTGCAAGCCTTTGTTGAACAGGCATTCAACAGGAAAAAAAGCGGCATCGTTTTTTCCCGCCGCTGCCTTCAAAAGCCCATAAAATCCGTATTTTTAACCCCGGGGAACTCATCGTTTTTCACACCATTAACCCAGTAGCTTATGAGCAATGTAGCGGAACCGAAGGGAGCTGCCGCACAGCAGTGGCAAGATTACCGCAACATCGTGCTGAACGATTACCGCATCGCCAATGAAAGCCGCGAGGCCAGCCTCACCGGGCGCAAGGAAGTGCTCACCGGCAAGGCCAAGTTCGGCATCTTCGGCGACGGCAAAGAAGTGGCGCAGCTGGCCATGGCCAAAGTGTTCCGCCCCGGCGACTTCCGCTCCGGCTATTACCGCGACCAGACCTTCATGTTCGCCACCGGCGAGCTCACGCTGCGGCAATGGTTCGCGCAGCTCTACGCGCACACCGATCTCGAAGCCGAGCCTTCTTCCGCGGGACGGCAGATGAACGGGCACTTCGCTACGCGCAGCCTGAACGAGGACGGCAGCTGGAAAGACCTGACGAAGATCAAAAACTCTTCCGCCGATATTTCACCCACGGGCGGACAGATGCCGCGCCTGCTCGGCCTGGCGCTCGCGTCGAAGCATTACCGCAATAATCCCGAATTGCAGCAAGCGGCCTACGGAAAATTCTCGCACAACGGCGACGAGATCGCTTTCGGCACCATCGGCGACGCCAGCACTTCGGAAGGGCTTTTCTGGGAATCGATGAACGCGGCCGGCGTGCTGCAGGTGCCCCTGCTCATGTCGGTGTGGGATGACGGCTACGGCATTTCCGTCCCGAAAAAATACCAGACGACGAAAGAAAGCATTTCGGAAGCGCTTGCCGGTTTCCAGCGCACTGCCGATAAAAAAGGCTTCGAGATCATCCACGCGAAAGGCTGGGATTACGTCGGCCTGATCGAAGCGTACGAGAGAGGCGCAACGCTCTGCAGGACGGAGCACGTGCCCATCCTCATGCACGTGGAAGAAGTGAGCCAGCCGCAGGGCCACTCCACTTCCGGCTCGCACGAGCGCTACAAAACGCCCGAGCGCCTGAAGTGGGAAAGCGAATTCGACTGCATCAGGAAAATGCGCGAGTGGATCATCGGCGCGAACCTGGCCACCGCCGAAGAGCTCGACGAGATCGAGAAGAACGCGAAAGAGACCGTGCGCGTCGAGCGCCGCGCCGCCTGGGAAGCTTTCCTCGCGCCGATCAAAGCGGAGATGCGCGAAGTCTGCGCGCTGCTGGAGGAGCTGGCTGCGCAAAGCAGCAACGGCGCATTCATCACGAAGATCAAAAACGATCTCGCCGCGCAGGGAGAGCCCGTGCGCCGCGACATCATGGGCGCCGCCCGCACCGCCCTGCGCTACGTGCGCAAGGAGCAGCTCGCCGCGAAGCAAAAGCTGGTCGACTGGCTGAACATCGCTTCCGCCGCCAACTACAACCGCTACAGCGCGCAGCTGCACAGCCTGACCGCGCTCGACGTGAGAGAAGTCCATCCGCAATACAGCGAAGACAAGTCCTGCGACGGCCGCGAGATCCTGCGCGACAATTTCGACGCGATCCTCGCGAAGTATCCTGAAGTCGCCATCTTCGGCGAAGACTCCGGCTACATCGGCGGCGTGAACCAGGGCCTCGAAGGCCTGCAGAAAAAATACGGCGAGCTCCGCGTGTTCGACACCGGCATCCGCGAAGCAACGATCATCGGGCAGGCGATCGGCATGGCCATGCGCGGCATGCGCCCCATCGCCGAATTGCAGTACCTCGATTATTTGCTGTACGCCCTGCAGATCATGAGCGACGATCTCGCAACCGTTCAATGGCGCACGATGGGCGGGCAAAAAGCGCCGGTCATCATCCGCACGCGCGGCCACCGCCTCGAAGGCATCTGGCATTCCGGCTCGCCCATGGGCATGATCGTGCACGCGCTGCGCGGCATCTACGTCTGCGTGCCGCGCAACATGACGCAGGCCGCAGGATTTTACAACACGCTGCTGAAAAGCGACGAGCCCGCCATCGTCATCGAGCCGCTCAACAGCTACCGATTGAAAGAACGCGCGCCCGCCAACTTCGGCGAGTTCTGCACCCCGCTCGGCATTCCCGAGGTGCTGCGCGAAGGCACGGACGTCACGCTCGTCAGCTACGGCCCGACGCTGCGCCTGGCGCAGGATGCCGCGAAGCAATTGCAGGAAGCGGAAATCTCCGTGGAGATCATCGACGTGCAAACGCTGCTGCCCTTCGACCTGCATCATCACATTGTCGAATCATTGAAGAAAACGAACCGCGTGATCTTCGTCGACGAGGATGTGCCCGGCGGCGCTTCCGCGTACATGATGCAGAAAGTGCTCGAGGAGCAGGGCGGCTATCAATACCTCGACAGCGAGCCCCGCACCCTCAGCGGCAAAGAGCACCGCCCCGCCTACGGCTCCGACGGCGATTACTTCAGCAAGCCGAGCACGGATGATATTTACGAAGCGGTGTATGCGATGATGCACGAGGTGGACCCGGTGAAGTGGCCGCGGTTGTATTGAGATTTTTCGTGAAAGAAGAAAGAGACGCCCTCAGGGGTCTCTTTTCTTTTATAACGTTGAGCCAACATTGCGGGCTGCGAAGCGATCTCCTGCGCAGCCCGGCAGCGCGCAACGAAGACGGGTACACGTTGCAACAGCTGCTACGCTCGTCATCATTCCAGCTCACATTTCCCTTCCGCATCGAATTGTGAATTCATACTCAAATCGCTGCAGCACCCGGAAACACCGGGCGCGCGAAGCGTACATCTTTTCATCTCCGCGATCAAACCCATGATCAGAACGTTTGATCATTTCCCGCGGCACGCGGGTTGAAGAACTTTGGGCCTAACTAAAAACTTTTTCAAGATGAAAAGATCTACTCTTCTTCGATCCATCCTCGCGCTGCCCTTTGCGCTGCTCGCAGGAAACAGCACCGCGCAGGATCTCGTGCCGGGCATCAATTATTCGTACAACCCGCCGGGCGCCAACGGCATCATCACCAACATCACCGTCGACGCCTGCGAGAACGACGGCGTGAACGTGGGACAGTTCGACGTGGCGATGTACCTCTATGATCAGTCGACGCAGAACGTGTACATCATCGGCACCACGACGGTCAACAGCCTCACCGGCTCAAACTGCATCACGATCAGCAACTGGAACATCGACATCAACGACACGCCCGGCATTCCCGGCGGACAGTACCGCCTCGGCATCTGGGTGGATTCCGGCGAAGTGATCAGCGAAAGCGACGACAACAACAACGCAGGCCTGCTCTCGGGCAACATCAACTATTCGCCTGCGGGCATTCAGAGCATCACGGCGCCCTCGGGTGAAACGAAGCTCGGCGCCGCTTTCCCGAATCCCGCCGCAGCGGAAACGAAGTTCAGCTTCACCTTAGCGAAAGGCGGAAAAGCTTCGCTGAAATTGTTCGACGCCGTCGGGCGCCAGGTGGCTGTGCTTGCGGATGAAGAATTAGCCGCGGGCAATTACGAATACAAGTACGACACCGCGCTGCTGCCCGAAGGCGTTTACTTCTACACGCTGGAAGCGGAAGGACGGCTGATCACGCGCAAGCTGATGGTCGTGCGATAAGTTTTCATGCGTTGAAGAGACTGTTAAGGGATTAGATTTCGAAATACTTATAAGCGGATTTTTGTGACAGGCGAGGCGCTTTTCGCCGGCCATACCCGAAGGAAGTCTGGACAAGAAAAGCAACGAAGTCTGGCGCAAAAAGACGCATAAGTATTTTGAAAGATAATTCCTTAACAGTCTCTTGGGATTGGTGGTGCGGGAGCGCGTCTGCGGATGCGCTCCCGCGCTTTTTTTTAATGCGTAACTTTACGAGAAACGCATCCTGTTTTGGAACGCATCACCGAATCCGAATCCAATCACCGCGACCTCGAGCGCATGAGCGTGCACGAGCTGCTCGTGAACATCAACCGCGAAGACAAGACCGTTCCGCTCGCCGTAGAAAAAGCGCTGCCGCAGATCGAAGCGCTGGTGGAGATCGTTTCGGAAAAAATGCGCGAGGGCGGAAGGTTATTTTACCTCGGCGCAGGCACCAGCGGCCGATTAGGCATCGTAGACGCTTCGGAATGCCCGCCCACGTATGGCGTGGAGCACGGGCTGGTGATCGGCCTCATCGCGGGCGGCGACAATGCGATCCGCAAAGCGGTGGAGTTCGCGGAAGATGATCGCGCGCAGGGCTGGAAAGATCTGCGGGAGCATCTCGTCGGCGAAAAAGACGTCGTCATCGGCATCGCCGCTTCGGGCACTACGCCTTACGTCGCCGGCGCGCTGGAAAAATGCAACGAAGCGGGCATCGTCACCGGCTGCATCACCTGCAACCCGGGAAGCCCCGTGGCGCTGGCGGCGAAATTCCCCATCGTCGTCGTCGTAGGTCCGGAATTCGTCACCGGCAGCACGCGCATGAAATCCGGCACCGCGCAAAAGCTCGTGCTCAACATGATCTCCACCGCCGCCATGATCCGCCTCGGCCGCGTGAAAGGCAACCGCATGGTGGACATGCAGCTCAGCAATAACAAGCTCATCGACCGCGGCACGAAAATGGTGATGGAAGCCACAGGCCTCGATTACGAGCGTGCCAGCCGCCTGCTGGAGGAAACGGGAAGCGTGAGAAAAGCGGTAGATGCTTTTAAAGGAAAGTAGGCGCTGCGGAGATTTGTTTTTCCGAGTAAGTACGCTTATGCACGACATTGAACCACATTACAACTGGCGGCACCTTTACGCAGCGGAAGAAGATGAGCGTTCGCCCTTCTACGGGCGCGAGTACAGCGAGTTCGAATTCACCAACCAGGTTTACAATTATCTTCTCCATCCGCAGTGGGACGAGTTCGGCTCCTCCACGCTGTTCATGAAACTGCTGTACGCCGATTACGACGAAGGTTACTGCATCATCGAGCTCATCGGCGAATGGAACGACGCGATCGGCAACGACATCATGTTTTTGAAGCGCGACATCATCGAGCACCTGGACGTGCAGGGCATCAACAAATTCATCCTCATCGGCGAGAACGTGCTCAACTTCCACTATTCCGACGACAGCTATTACGAAGAATGGTTCGACGAGATCGGCGAGGACGGCTGGATCGCCCTGCTGAATTTTCGTCCGCACGTGCTCGAGGAAATGAAGCGCGCCCGCATCGATTACTACATGGTCTCGGGCGGGCAGCTGGAAGAATTGGCCTGGCGCACGTTCACCCCGCTCCAGTTGTACGGCGTGGTGCAGCAGATCGTGCAGAAAAGGCTGACCTGATAATTAATGTCGTAACATACATTTCGTATCTTCGGATTTGTGTTGTTGAAACAGACCATGAAGATTTTCCTGATCCCCGCCCTCGCCTCCCTGCTCGCCTCCTGCACCTTCGACAGCGCCGGGCTGCGGCCCAACGTCGCGCCCTGCGACACGGCCGACTCCTCGAGCTACGTGCAAGACATCGTGCCTATCCTCGCCGCGAAATGCTATAGTTGCCACACCGGCACGAGCTCTTCCTCGGGAATTGCGCTGGACACTTATTCCGATCTGTCGGGATACAGCTCCGGCCTCCCCGGGAACATCCGCCACCTGTCCGGCTACAACGCCATGCCGCCGCTGCCCGCGCCGAAGCTGAGTCCCTGCGAGATCCGCACCATCGAACGCTGGATCGAAGCGGGAGCACCGGAGAATTGATCACGTTGTTGCTTGGAGCGCATTCGTGAGTGACTGCCTACTTCATGCAGTCGCGTGTGCTTACTTCTTCCGCAGCATCTTCACCACGTGCTTATCGATCGGGAACGTGAACATCTCCTCGTTCACTTCCTCCAGCGGCACCCAGCGAAATACGAACGCATCATCCACCTCTTCACCGGGCCTGAAACCGAAGGGCTGATCGACGACAGCGACGCCGGCCGGGTCGGGCAACTGCACTTCGTAGTAAATGCTGATGATCTGGTCCGTATCGCGGAAAGCGGACCGCACGAAAAATCCCGTCGTGTAAAAATGTTTCACGTCAACGGGATCCTGGCTGATCTCCTCGCGGCATTCGCGGCGGATGCAATCGTCAAGTCCTTCGCCCCACTCGTGGCCGCCGCCGGGCAGCTTGGTCATGCGACGGCCTTTGATGATCTCGTCGCTGATCAATAATTTTCCTTCGTGGATGATCAGGCCGTAGCAGCGGATGTTGTAGCGTTTCATGAGTTTTATTCGAATGATGAATATCGAACAAGTACCATCGGATAATGAAGCTTACCGCGCGTGACCGGCTTCTGCATGCGATGTCCCTTGTTCGCCTGTTCGAAATTCGTTTACTCCAGCGGCAGCCGTGCGTCCTGCATCAATCGTCCCACCGGGTAGCGGTTATGGGTAGGCTCCTTGTAGATTGACCGCTGGTAAATGTAATTCAGCTGCGCCCAATGGCTCGCGGCGAATTCTTTGTCCGCGCTGCGTTTCGCTTCAAGGTCGGATTTCAGCTGCGGGTTTTCCTGCAGAATTTTTTCCGCCTGCTCTTCGAAGATGTAATCGCTGAACCATTCTTTCTGCTGCAGCACCCCGTCGAAAAAATTCCAGGCGAAAAAGCTGTCGTCGTGCTCCGGCTCGAGCGTCTCCACGATGTAGCGGTTGCGCGGCTGGTTCAAGTGGATCACGTAATCGCCTTTGCGGAACTGCACCTGCTGCTTTTCCTCGCGGACCTTCGTCCCGTAATGCAGGTAATGCGATTCATACGGCGTGCGCACGGTCTCGTATTTCTCGATGTAGTACATGCTGCATTCCAGCAGCGTATCCTTCGCCAGCCTGCGCATCTTCACGCCGCTGACCTGCATCAGCTCCGCAACATTGTCCCATGCTTGCGGAATGATGTACAGCGCGGGCGCGTGCACGGTATCCTGCGCGGCGAAGTGCGGGTAGAATTTCACCTTTTTCGTGAACGGCTTCGAGCGGTCGTAATACATGCGCTGCAGGCCGGTGATGCTGCTCGTCTTGTGCAGCGCCTCGAAGCCTTTGAACTCGATCAGCTCGTAGCGCGTGGTGTCCAGGTCCCAGTTCACCGGGAAATCGCGCTGCGTTACGGTACGCATGTTCGCCTCGCGGCGCAGCTGCCTGATCTTGTCCGCATCCTTCCCGACCTGCTGCGCAAGCCCGAGCAATAGTTCGTACGTGGCCCAGACGCGATCGTTGTACGGCTTCCACATGTGCGTTTCGCTCACCAGGCCGAGGCAGTTGAACTGCGCCGCATAACCGGTGGAGAAGCGCGGCGTCTCGAGAAATTCCACGATGCCGGACTCCGGCGTATGCCCGCGCGGGTTGACGTACGGGCACATCTCGAAGCCTTTCGCTTTCATGCCGGCATACAGCGCGGGCGCCAGCTCCTTCGTCATGTACGGCTCGAGCGCGGAGCTCAGCTTGCTGCGCTGCGAAGTGATCAGCGTCATCACGTATTGATAATCGGCCCCGTTCGAAACGTGCGTATCGATGAACACGTCGGGATCGATCTGCTGGAAAAGCCTTTGCAGCGAGCGCGTATTCTTCGCATCGGCCTTGATGAAATCGCGGTTGAGATCGAGATTTTTGGCGTTGCCGCGGAAGCCGTATTCCTCCGGCCCGTTCTGGTTGGCGCGGCTGTGCTTTCCGCGGTTCAGGCAGCCGTCGACATTATAAACGGGAATGATGACGAGCGCCAGCTTCGCGGGGAACTGATCGGGGTTCTTCAGGAAAAACTGCAGCAGCTCGATGCTCGCGTCGATGCCGTCCGGCTCGCCGGGATGGATGGCGTTGTTGACCAGCAGCACGGTTTTGTCGCGCTCGCTCCAGCTCGCCGGGTGGCGCGCGGAATCTTTCATCAGCACGCAGGCATGCAGCGGGCGCCCGATATCCGTTTCGCCGATCGCATACAAACCTACCATCGGGCTCTGGCGGTCGAAACGCTCGAAGGCGGCGATAATGGAATCGTAGACGGGCGTAGTCGTGTAAACTTTGCGCGCGGGCGGCGTTTTTTTCTTCTGCGCGGAAAGCTCTCCTGCAATAAACAGAAGAAGAAAAAGAAAGAGAGATTGTTTTCTCATGAGCTTGTAAACGGCATTGAAGCGAAATACGAATTCATACGAATATACGAATCGCTTTCGCGAAGTTTCCCGCATGGTGTCCGCCGGGTCGTCATTCGTATATTCGTATGAATTCGTATTTCGTTTAAAATAATTCCCTTCGCCCATCCGACTACCTGTGTAGAACACCTTTCGGACGAACAAAAAAACTACACACCATGTCGGCTCCCTGGATCATTTTCGGCGGCTCGCTCTGGCTTTTCGTCAACGGCCTGCTCCACGATATTTTCGTGCTGATCAACCACAAAGGCGGCTACAACCGCGACCTGCTGCGCCTGCTGCTGGACGGGCACGTGCTCATGCTCGGGGGCGGCGTGCTGTTCATCTCTTTTCTCATGGTCAAACAAAACGTACCTTACGGTTCCGCACTGGCCGTCGTGGTGGGCGCGAGCACGCTGGTGTATTGCGGGATGATCTTTCCTTTCTTAAAATCTTTCGGAACGATGGCGGTAAGCCTGGCAGTGATCGCTGCTGCCGTGTATGCATGGAAGAGTTCAACCAATTAAAAAACGCAACACCATGAACCAACCGATCCTTCTGACGGGCGTCACCGGCGCGCTGGGCCGCGCTTCGGCCTTCGAGCTCGCACGCACGGGCAGGCACGATCTCATCGTCGCCGGCCGCAGCCGCGAAAAATTAAATCAATTGAAAGGCGAGCTGGTCGCCGCCGCGCCGAAACCCATCGCCGTGGAAACCGTCGAGTTGCACCTGGAAGACAAATCCTCTACCGAAAAAGCCGCCGCCGCCGTCAAAGCGCTCACGCCTTCGCTGTACGGCATCATGAGCATCGCCGCCGTGTACAAAGGCGCACGCAGCCTCAACGCCGACAAGCAGGAAATGATGTTCGCCACCAATCACCTCGGCCCGTTCCGCCTCGTCAACGCGCTGCGCCCGCTGCTGCAGAAAGACGGCCGCATCGTGATCGTCTCCGCACCCACCACCACGAAGCTCGACTTCGGCGACCTGCAGGGCGAGAAAAAATTCTCCGCGCTCAAAGCCTTCGGCGCTTCGAAAATGTGCAACCTGCTCTACGCCTTCCGCCTCGCGCGCGAGCAGAAGAACGCCAGCGTGATGGCCTTCCATCCCGGCCTGGTGAAATCGGATATCCTGAAAGAAGCGCCCGCCCTGCTGCGCGGCTTCCTCGGCCTCGTCTCCTCCTCCCCCGCCGCACCCGCCGAAGCGCTGCGCAAAATGATGACCGAGCCGGCCTACGCGAACAGCAACGGAAAATTCCTCAATAAAAAGCTGAAGGAGATGAAAGCCGCGCCGTATGCGCATGATAAAAGTGCGCAGGATAAATTGTGGGAAGTGAGCGAGCGGATGTAGTTCTTCCCGGCTCCG
>Ga0196978_1000991_pt1 | contig 13461 bp, 6 predicted proteins | sample S3v_2013CmetaG_FD_155491 | JGI IMG/M metagenome (GOLD analysis project Ga0196978, IMG submission 155491) | Soil microbial communities from Anza Borrego desert, Southern California, United States - S3+v_20-13C | ecosystem: Environmental > Terrestrial > Soil > Desert | place: USA: California... | reverse complement strand
ACCCGCTCAACCTCACCGTGCAGCCCGCCGCATCCGGCCTCACGCTGCTCAACATTCCCGCTTCGAACGAGATCGAGGTGCGCTGGAATTATATTGCCGGCGCGGAAGAGTACGAGCTCGAATGGACTCACATCAACAATTACGACGGCACGATCGGCGGCGCGCTTTCGCCCACGGTATTGCCGCTGGATTTTTCACTCAACAGCTCGCGCATCAGCACCACGCAGCAATTCTACCGCATCTCGAACGTGTTCGAAAAAGGCTACGTGCTCTTCCGCCTGCGCGCGGTAGGTCGCGGCGGAACGAATTTCGCGAAGCGCATTTTCGGCAGATGGACGTACGAAGATCAGCCCAGCATGTTCGTCTCGAATTTTCAATCGACGAACAGCGGGAATGTGATGCAGATCACGAGTCCGCACGAAAGCGATCTGAAGAACTGGCAGTACACCGCCACGTACGTGGAAGAAGGAAAGAAGAAAGAAGTGATCGGCTACTTCGACGGCTCGCTGCGCGGGAGACAAACCGTAACGAAGCTCAACAGCCAGGAGCAGGCGGTGGCCGGTGAAACGATCTACGATTACAATGGACGTCCCGCCGTGCAGGTGATGCCCGCGCCCGTGCAGGGCGCCGCGATCAAATTCTATTTTCATCCCAGCTACGGCGGCCTCTCGCTCAACACCTCGAACGTGCCGTACAGCCGCGACGATTTCGATCCCGATCTCACCAGTTCCTGCACGCCGCCTGTAGCCGGCGGCATGAGCACGCAGAACGGCGCATCGCGATATTATTCGCCGAATAATTTTCTTACGGGCGGGCACCACGACTACGTTCCCGATGCGGAGCTGTACCCGTTCACGCAGGTGGAATACACGCCCGATAATACCGGCCGCATCCGCAGGCAAAGCGGCGTCGGCCCCGATCACCAGCTCGGCAGCAATCATGAAACGCGTTACCTCTACGGGAAACCGTTTCAGCCCGAGCTCGACCGGCTCTTCGGTTCGGAGGTCGGCTACGCGCTGCATTATAAAAAGAACAGCGTGATCGATGCGAACGGGCAGATCAGCGTGAGCTACCTCGATCAGCAGGGCCGCACGATCGCCACCGCGCTGGCCGGCGAGCCGCCGGTGGACGGCAGCTCCAACCCGATCCTCGACCCGCTGCCCACGAGCAGCAGCGCGCTGACGATGAACATCGACCTGCTCAACAAGCCTTCACCTTCTTCGCCGGATGTTTCTACAGACAACAACATCCTGCAGAGCAACGGCACCGAGCTTGTGTTCCAGCAGGTGTTCACGGTGAACGACGCAGGCCCGCACACGTTCCAGTACAATCTTTCCGGCACGCCGTTCACGATGAGCTGCCTCGGCCCGAACGTGTGCTATGATTGCGTGTACGACCTGACGATCGACATCGAAGCGGAAGATCCGTGCACGCAGGCGCTCATCGTCGCTGCAGGATTCCCGGTGACCGAAACGATCGGGAATATCCTTCCGCCCGACACCATCTGCGACACGACGGGCTTCCAGCTTTCGCCGACGCCGGTGACGATCAACCTGCCGGTGGGTACGTACACGGTTTACAAAACGCTTACGATCAACCAGGCGGCGCTGGCGTTTTACCTCAACCATTATTTGAGCGATCCGGATTGCGTGCTCAGCCTCGATAATTTCATCGACGAGTATTTGTCGGAGATCGACACCACGGATTGTCACATCAGCTGCGAGACCTGCGTGGAGAGCCTCGGCACGGAAGCGGAGTTCATCACCAACGGCGGCACCGCGGCGCAGTTCCAGGAGCTGGTGGAGCAGTGCATGGAGCCGTGCCAGTACACCACCGCTTGCCAGGCTTCGTACCAGATGATGCTGAGCGACATGAGTCCCAGCGGGCAGTACGCGGATTTCATGGATGAGAATTCGAACATCGATCCTTCGCAGTTCCCGCTTTCTATTTTGAACGAGAACAACGACCTGCCCACGGCGACCGCCTCCTGGCGAACGCCCGTCACGCCGTACGAAGATGCGAACGGCAACGCTTCGCACATTTTGCTGCAGCCCGATGTTTTAAATCCCGGGCAATGGGTACCGCCCACGACCGCCGCGGTGTACGACGCCGGTCTGAATTTGTACTACTCGCTGCCGGAAGATTTGACGAACGTGGAAGATTTCATCAACCACTGGGAAAATTCCTGGGCGGTTTCGCTGGTGCCGTATCACCCGGAATATTGCTACTTCGAATGGTGCGACGACATGGAAGGCCGCACGAACGGCACGATGCAGACCGGCAGCTCGGAAACGATCGAGTCGAGCATCGAGTTCGATGAATTGCTGATGATGACGAACACGCTGAGCGCCGCACAGAGCGCCGGCATTTTCCTCGACCCGGTCGATTTCAATACGCCTTCTCCCTCGGCGGTGAACGATCCGTTCTTCAGCAGCGGGGGCGTGGGCGCTTCGTCGCGTGCGAGCATGATCTCGCGCATGAGCAATTACCAGGGCAACGGTTTCAACGTGTGGCAGATGGCCGACATGGCGGCGAACTGCGGAACGATGTACGGCGCGACGCCGACGGGCCTGACGAACTGCATCAGCAGCAACAACGGCAGCAACACGGGCGTCACGAATCCCTGGACGATCATCAGCACGGACGAAGAGTGGACGCATTTCAAATACATGTACCTCTCGCTGAAGCAGGACATCCAGCAGGAGCTGGCGCGCGATCATGCGCAGAGCAACGGCTGCTACAACGGCTGCATCGGCGAGCCTGCGTTCGATCCGTTCCAGTACGGTTACGTGACCTCGTCGGCGGATCTTTCTTCTTTCGGCAGCACCTCGAACAGCGATCCCTGCAGCGGCGAGAACGGCGAGCTGTACGCCGGCATGATCCAGCGCTTCCCCGATGCGAACGGCATTCTCGGCAGCCTCGAAGGCGATCCCGCAACGACGATCGCCAATCTTGCCGCGCAAAATGATCACAATTATTATTTGATGACGGGCCAGTGTCCCGGCGCGCGTGATCTTCAGGCTTTGCTCAATGCGATGAACGAAGATTTCAACCTGCTCAATACGACAAGCATGCAGGACTACCCGCAATTCTCGCAGCTGCTGTACGAAAGCGTGGAAGCGCCCGGCACGAATCCTTCGTACGTCGCGTACGATTGGACGCCTTCGCCTTCGGGGCAAACGCTTAGCGCTACTTTCGTTCCTGACGGCACGCCGGCCTGCGGTGTTTCGCTCACGTTCCCTTCCGCTTCGCCCTTCACCTGGAGCAACACCGGCGGCGGCAGCAGCACGTACCGCATCGAGCAGTTTTTCCACCTGCAGTTCACCAACCAAAGCGGCGGCGATTATTATTTCACGATCGAAGCCGTGATCTTCGACAACATCGCCGACACGCTGGAAGATACCGTGACCGTAACCGGGGTGACTTGTTTGCCCGTAGGCAACTGCACCTTCCCCGCGAACTGTCCGGCGAGCTGGCAAGCGGAAGCGCTGGAGCAACTGATGAACGCGCTGAAAGTGAACGGCGATTTCGTGGGCACGAACATTTCGCTGACGACTGCGCCGTACAATACCTTCTTCGCGCCGTTGCAGCCCTTGTTCGGCACGGGCAGCTGGGAATGGGATGCGCTTTCATCTACCGCGTTCACGATTTCCGATGGATCAGGCCTGTCGCTGCAGATCACGTTCGGCAGCAGCCCGGCGAGCGTGATCACGTTCAGCGGTTTGCATCCTGATGATGCCAACATGCCCGACGGATTTTTGGTCACCGGCAACACGTCGGGCTTGCCGCTCAGCCTCAGCGGTACGGCTGAATTTTTTGACGGAACAGTGTACACGCCTTTCCCGCTCGGCACCTGCAGCACGGTTCCGCTGCTTTGCCAGACGACGGAACATTACAACCGCAACGACCTCGAAGCGCTGCTGCAAAACCTCGCCGCGACGATCGATCAATCGCAAAGCCTGACGAACAACGCGGCTTTCACGCCGCTGCTGCGCGGCAGCATTCATCCCGCAGCCGGGGCCTCGTTCAGCTGGGTGCCTGCTCAGCCGGACGCGGATCATCTCGACGTCGAGATCACGGGCGCGTACATGCAGCCGGAGCCGTTCGTCTGCGAGCTGCACCTGGAGTTCGTGAACACTTCACGGCTCCCGCAATATTCTTTCGCGAATATCGTCAGCTTCGGTCCGCTGCAGGTGGATCATCTTAATCTTGTAAACGGTCACGCATACAATTTCACCATTGCCGCGAACTTCAGCGACGGCCACAGCGAGCTGCTCACCGGCGTGAGCTGCTGGGCGATCAAAGGCTGCGGCATCTGCGGCACGCCGGGCCCGTACAGCATGACCTACGATTTCGAGAGCTTCAACTCTTCGAATCCCGGTTTTACTTCGTACTTCTGGTATGACCCCGGCTGCCCGACGGTTGACAGGGAATATGATGTGATCGATGATGCGTCTGTATTGAACAGCTGCTCTTATACTTCGAACACGAACGTCGGCAACGATCACACGAATCCGCCCAATGGAAATTTCATGGCCTTCCTCGTCGACAATTCAGTGGATCATTTGGTATTCGGCAAAACCGTGCCGGTGAATGCGGGCGCCATCTACACCTTCAGCGCCTGGTACATGGATCTCTGGTCGGGAGGCACGCCCAGCCAGCTCGACTTAGCGCTTTACGTGAACAACGTGCAGATCGCCACGGTGAACGTAGCATCCGATCCGGGCAACTGGCACCAGCTCACGGGTACCTGGACGGGTTCGACTTCCGGCAGCGCGATGATCGAGATCCGCACGAAGAGCGCGAACGGCTCAACCTATTACGGCCGCCTCGGCATCGACGACATTTCATTCTCCACGCCCGGCTGCACGCCCCTGGAGCCGCTGCCGCCCTTCCCGCAAACGCCGTACAGCAACCCCTGCGCGGAGTACCTCACCACCGTCGCCACTGCGAACGCCACGGAAGCATACGACGATTACATCGACAACCTGAGCACGGCGTTCACCGAGCAATACATCGCGCATTGCATGGGCACGGTGATCGAGAATTTCACCATGGGCTTCGAGCAGCGCGAGTATCATTACACGCTTTACTATTATGATCAAGCGGGAAATCTCGTGCGCACGGTGCCGCCCGCGGGCGTGGTGCCCGTGGATCTCGCGGCGGATGATAACAGCAATACGATCACGAACGGGCAGGAGATCATCAACGATCGCGCGAACAAAACGCATACGTATTTCACGGCGCATCGCTTGCTGACGACGTATACCTTCAACGCATTGAATCAAGTTGTGCAGCAGGAAACGCCCGATGCCGGTATCACAAGATTCTGGTACGATGCGCTCGGCCGCTTGCGCTTCTCGCAGAATGCGAAGCAGCACCCGGGCTGCACGATGTGTCCGCCGGGAACGGTGTGGAAGTATTCTTACACGATTTATGATGCGCTCGGGCGTATTGTCGAAGTAGGACAAGATGAAGATCCGTACCCCGATCCGCTGAACCCGGGACAATTCATCAGCTTCACGAAAGGTGTGAATGATTATACGTTCCCGCAGAGCAGCGAGCAGGTGACGAAAACGTATTACGATGAAACGATCGGCGGAACGATCCCTGCGCAGTTTACAGGCGGACAGCAGAATAATTTGCGCAACCGCATCACCAGTGTGAGCATTGAGGATTCAGAGGATACTGATCCGTTGACCTATGATCATGCGACGCACTACAGCTACGACATTCACGGCAACGTACAGGAACTGATCCAGGATAATCCCGCGATGGGTGCGGCGCATACGGGGCATCGCTTCAAGAAAGTGGAATACCTCTATGATCTCGTTAGCAGTAAAGTGAATGAGCTGCTCTACCAGCGCGGCGCGCAGGATCAGTTCTATCACAAATACAATTACGACGCGGACAATCGCATCACGCAAGCCTTTACCACGAACTGGCAATGGGCGGCGGAACATCCTGCGATGGATTTCGGCTGGGATCAGGATGCTAAATATTTCTACTACGCGCACGGCTCTCTCGCCCGCACGGAAGTCGGTGATCTGAAAGTGCAGGGACAGGATTTTGCGTATACGATCCACGGCTGGATCAAAGGAGTAAACAGTAATACACTGCGCGAATCACGCGACATGGGTGAAGACGGAGCTGTAGGCGTGAATGCCTGGGCGGCACGCGACGAATACGGTTACTCGCTCAGCTATTTTGACGGTGATTACCAATCCACCGGCTCAGGCGCGAATTCCTTCCTCGCGTCCATCGCCAGCAGCGATTTGAATGCGGCAACGCCGAGCTTGTACAACGGCAACATCCGCCACATGATCACCGCGATCAAGCAATTCATGCCGACGTCTACAACTTCGCCGCAAGCGATGGCGTATCGCTATGATCAGCTCAATCGCATCAAGCGCGCGAAGATGTTCAATAACCTTGACGTCTCAACGAACGTTTGGCAGAACACTTCGCTGAACAATACGGATTACCTCGAAGAATTCGCGTACGATGCGAACGGTAATATCACCGATCTCGATCGCAACGGCGTGAGCACGACGATGGATGATTTCAAATACTGGTATTACCGGGCCGGCGGCGGCGTTTATGATGCATCGCTACCTGCGCCGACGGATGCGATGAATCAATTGGCGTATGTGGATGATAATCCTGCGTTGAATGCGAACTATACGAATGATATTGATGATCAAAATACGGGGAACTATACGTATGACCGGATTGGTAATCTCGTCAGCGACACGCAGGAGGAGATTGTGTCGATTGATTGGAGTTTATACGGAAAAATGAAACAGGTAATCCGTTTCGTTGGTAGTTCGAAACCGCATCTCGAGCTCAAATATGATGCGATGGGACATCGAGTGAGCAAGCAGGTTACTCAATCAGTTACTGAAACGATTTGGTACGTATTAGATGCGCAAGGCACACCATTAGCTACTTATCTCACGGATGAGGATGGAGCGTTGATTCTGGAAGAGCAAATGCTTTACGGATCAGCACGTATTGGCGTGTACAGGCGTGATTGCGTATTGACGGCTACTCCACCACCTGCATTGCCTGTTATGCATAAGCTAGGAAAAAAGCAGTTAGAACAGGTGAATCATTTAGGTAATGCGCTGGTTGTTGTGAGTGATGCGAGAAAGCCGCAATCCGGTCCGCCTACTCAAGTGGCTTATTACACATCGACTTTGATGAATGCAAATGATTATACAGTATTTGGAGCATCAATGACGGGAAGAACATATACTGGGAGCTTGGGAATATACAGGTATGGATTCAACGGCTATGAGAAAGATGATGAGCTAGTCGGCGATGGGAATAGCTATACAACAGAATTTCGTCAATATGAGTCACGACTTGGTAGATGGCTAAGCTTGGACCCGGAACTGAAAAGATATCCAGACGCTTCTCCTTATGTAGCATATCTTAACAGTCCTATTGTCGTAGTTGATACAAAAGGAGACTCGATTAGAATTACCGGATCTGCAGAATTCCAGCAGCAAACTCTGGAGGCACTTCAGTCTTTGACAAACGATAAACTGGAATTGAGAAATGGAATAATCTATATCACGGCTTTAGGAGGGCAGAATCCAGACAAGGATTTGGATTATGGTACCGCCTTAATCAGAAAGCTAAATAAGAAGGGGGCAGGATCAAATACAGTAGAAATAGTAGAGAATTTGACTTGTACAAACTCATGCAGTCCCCGCTCTGATGATGATTACATGAACGTAGCGCAGGGGAAAAGCGGCGATGCTTTGGTAGAATGGGATCCCTTGAATCCAGATGGAGGATTAAATGAAAGGGGAGATAAAGAGAGACCGCCATCAATAGGTTTGGGACATGAGCTCATACACGCATTGGATATTTTTAATGGTTTGCTTTATGAAGACAATGACGACATCATATTTAGTGATGAGTATGGCAGAGATGCTGGAGACGCGATAGATGTTGAAGAGTATAATACTAGGATAAAAGAGAACATACTTAGGTGTGAACAGTATGAGCCGCTTCGAGTGTTACCTCAATGGATAAATACGGGAAGTGTTCCTGTAAGCACACAACCAGATGGTCAGATCATTGTTAATGATACAACGGAGGAAGACGAGAAGGATAGGAATTAAGTGAGTTATCATCATAAAAAACAGAAGCTGCCTTAAGAAAGGCAGCTTCTGTTTTACTCACTCAAATCAAAATTCTCCAAAAACTTAGTAGTGTAATTTCCCTTGAGGAAGTTCTCATCCTTCATCAGCCGCAGATGAAACGGAATCGTAGTCTTCACCCCCTCCACAACGAATTCACTCAACGCCCGATGCATCTTCGCAATCGCCTCATCCCGCGTCTGCGCCATCGTAATAAGTTTGGCAATCATCGAATCATAATGCGGCGGAATCGTATATCCCGCATAAATGTGCGAATCCACCCGCACGCCGTGCCCGCCCGGTGTATGCAGCACCGTGATCTTCCCCGGTGAAGGACGGAAATTGTTGAACGGATCTTCCGCGTTGATGCGGCATTCGATCGCGTGCAGCTGCGGGTAATAATTTTTTCCAGAGATCGGGACCCCGGCGGCGATGAGAATTTGCTCGCGGATCAGGTCGTAGTCGATCACTTCTTCGGTGATCGGGTGCTCCACCTGGATGCGCGTGTTCATCTCCATGAAATAAAAATTGCGGTGCTTGTCCACGAGGAACTCCACCGTGCCCACGCCTTCATACTGCACGGCCAGCGCGGCTTTGATGGCGGCTTCGCCCATGCGCTCGCGCAGCTCCTGCGTCATGAACGGCGAGGGCGTTTCTTCCACGAGCTTCTGGTGGCGGCGCTGGATGGAGCAGTCGCGCTCGCTGAGGTGGCAGGCTTTCCCGTACTGGTCGCCGGCGACCTGGATTTCGATGTGCCGCGGCTCCTCGATGAATTTCTCCATGTACATCGCGCCGTTGCCGAAGGCCGCTTCCGCTTCCTTGCTGGCCGACTCGAAGTTGGCGTCGAGGTCTTCCTCTTTCCAGATGATGCGCATGCCGCGCCCGCCGCCGCCCGCCGTGGCTTTGATGATGACGGGATAACCCGTCTCCGCCGCCGTGCGCTTGGCTTCGTCCAGGTCGGTGATCAGCCCCTCGCTGCCCGGCACGCAGGGCACGCCCGCGGATTTCATCGTGGCTTTGGCGCTCGACTTGTCGCCCATCGCGTCGATCTGCTCGGGCGTGGCGCCGATGAACTTGATGTTGTGCTCCTTGCAGATTTTCGAGAAGCGCGAATTCTCCGAGAGAAAACCGTAGCCCGGGTGGATCGCATCCGAGTTGGTGATCTCCGCCGCGGCGATGATGTTCGGAATGTTAAGGTACGAATCGCGGCTGGGCGGAGGGCCGATGCACACGGCTTCGTCGGCGAACTTCACATGCAGCGAATCTTTATCGGCGGTGGAATACACCGCAACCGTTTTGATGCCCATCTCGCGGCAGGTGCGGATCACGCGAAGCGCGATCTCGCCGCGGTTGGCCACTAAGATCTTCTTGAACATTTTTTCCATTTGCTTAGCGTTTGATGCGAAAGCACTGTGACGGTAAAAGCAAGATCAGCTTTTGATCAGCCGAAGCCCGGCGGAAATAGTAACCGCGGTTATGAATTGCAGAGTTACTTCAACGCCGGGGTATTAAAAGCTGTTGCACGACCGGGTGAAACGAGTAGACTTTCTACGTGTCACGTCGAGCGCAGTCGAGACGAGAGCACGTACTACGCCGGTTCCACCAGGAACAGCGGCTGATCGTACTCCACCGGGCTGGCGTCATCCACCAGCACCTTCACGATGCGGCCGTTCACTTCGCTTTCGATCTCGTTGAAGAGCTTCATCGCTTCGATGATGCAGATCACTTTGCCGGCCTTGATCTCGTCGCCTACGTTCACGAACGTCGGCTTGTCGGGGCCGGCGGCGCGGTAGAAGGTGCCGATCATCGGCGATTTGATCGTGATCAGGTTGCCGCTGTCGGATGCGGCGGGCGTTTCCTTTTTCGTTTCGGGGGCTTTGGTTTCGGCCGAAGGCGTTTGCACGGTGTGCTGCACCACGGGCGTTACCGGCTGCACCACGGGCGCGACGGGCTGGATGACCACGGGCGCTTCGGCCTTTCCGGACTTAGCGGCTGCCGCGGTCTTGATGACGATCTTGACGTCTTTGGTTTCCAGCTCGACCTCGCTGACCCCTGATTTGGCCACGAACTTGATGAGATCCTGGATTTCGTTCAGTTTCATCGCTTAGCGTTTTTAAGTGAATGATTGCGAAGAACTATATTATTGTGACTCGGGAGAAAAAACGTTAGTTGGTGTCATAGGCCCATTTCAAATAAATGGCGCCCCAGGTGAATCCGCCGCCGAAGGCCGACATTACGAGCTTGTCGCCTTTGCGGAATAATTTTTCATAATCCCACAGCAGCAGCGGCAGCGTGCCCGCGGTGGTGTTGCCGTAGCGCTCGATGTTCATCAGCACCTTCTCGCTGCCGAGGCCCATGCGCGTGGCCGTGGCGTCGATGATGCGCTTGTTGGCCTGGTGCGCGATAAGGTACGCGACATCGTCGGCTTTCAGGTTATTTTTTTCCATGATGCGTACGGATACGTCGGCCATGTTGTACACCGCGTGCTTGAACACGGGCTGCCCGTCCTGGTACACGAAATGCATCTTGTTGTCCACCGTTTCGTGCGAAGAAGGGAACACCGATCCGCCGCCGCGGCAGTGCAGGTATTGTCCGCCCGAGCCGTCGGCATGCAGGAGAAAATCGATCACGCCGTTGCCGCTTTCGTCGGGCTCGAGCAAAACCGCGCCGCCGCCGTCGCCGAAGATCACGCAGGTGGTGCGGTCTTCGTAGTTGATGATGGACGACATTTTATCCGCGCCGCAGACGATCACTTTTTTGTAGCGCCCGGTCTCGACGAATTGCGCGCCGGTAGCCAGGGCGTAGAGGAAACCCGAGCAGGCGGCCGTGAGGTCGTAGCCCCAGGCGTTCTTCATGCCGAGCTTGCTGCAGATGAGATTCGAAGTGGAAGGAAAAAAATAATCCGGCGTCACCGTGCCCACGATCAGCAGGTCGATCTCCAGCGGGTCGATGTTCTTTTTCCCGAGCAATTCTTTTACCGCGTTGATGCAAATCTCGGACGTGCCGCGCTGCGCGCCTTTCAGGATGCGGCGCTCCTTGATGCCGGTGCGCGTGGTGATCCACTCGTCGCTGGTGTCCACGATCTTTTCCAGATCCTGGTTGCTGAGCACGTCTTCCGGCACCCATCCGCCCACAGCGGTTATCGCAGCCCTGGTTTTCGTCATCGCCTAAAATGCTTGCTTGATTTTATCCGGGAGCTTCGCCTCGGTCACGTTGCGCGCCAGCAGGATCATATTTTTGATGGCCAGCGGGCTCGAGATGCCGTGCCCGATCATCACCGTGGAATTGATCCCGAGAATGGGCGTGCCGCCGTAGATCTCGTAGTTGAAGCGGTTGAAATATTCGTCGTCGATGCCGCGGCGCTTGATGATATTATAAAATGCCTCGGCTTCTTTCAGCATCACGTTGCCGGTGAAACCTTCGCACACGATCACGTCGGCCTTGTCGTCGAGGATGTCGCGGCCTTCCACGTTGCCCACGAAGTTAAAGTCTTTCGAATCCTTCATCAGCGTGTGCGTGGCCTGCGCCACCAGGTTGCCTTTTTCCGGCTCCTCGCCGATGTTGAGCAATCCCACGCGCGGGTCGCGGATGTTGAACACGTTCTCCGCGTACAATTTTCCGAGAATGCCGAACTGGTACAGCACGTCCGGCTTGCAGTCCGAGTTCGATCCTACGTCGAGAATAAGCCCGAAGCCGCCGTTCTCTTTCGGCATCACCGAAGTGATGCAGGGGCGAATGACGCCGGGCACGGATTTGACGGTGAACATCGCCCCCACGAGCATGGCGCCCGTGTTGCCGCAGCTGGCGAATGCGTCGAGCTTGTTTTCTTTCAAAAGACGAAAGCCCGTGGCGATGCTGGAATTCGGTTTTTGGGTGAACGCTTTGGTGGGATGCTCGGCCATGCCGATGACTTCGGCAGTGTGCACGATCTCCACCCGGGAAGCGTCGAAGCCCTGCTTTTCGAGCAAAGGAACGATCTGCTCCCGGTCGCCGATGAGCACCAGCGTCACCGAGGAGGGTAAGGCATCGTAAGCGAGACAGGCCCCGGAAACAGCTGCTCCGGGTGCGAAGTCGCCGCCCATGATGTCAATCCCGATCTTCATCGAGGCGGGAAAAGCTTAAGCTTTTTTCTCCATCACCACTTTGCCCTTGTAGTAGAGGGCGTTCTCGTGCCAGTAAGCACGATGCCAGAGGTGCGGCTCGCCGGTCACCTGGCAGGTAACCACGTTCGCAGCTTCTGCTTTATAGTGCGTGCGGCGCTTGTCGCGGCGGCTTTTGGAGTGGCGTTTTTTAGGATTCGGCATTTTATTTTGTTTTTACTGGTTTTACGTATTTATTCATCTTCGTCCTTATCGAACGAAAGTCCTTTCAGCTGGGCCCAGCGCGGGTCGGAAGGCGCTTTGCCGTCCTGGTCGTCGCCGCTGCGCAGCTCGTTCAGCTTTTTGATCACGTCCGGATCGCATTCTCCTTCCGGGTGCACGCGGCGGCTGGGCGTCAGCAGCGTGATGAACTCGTAGATGTAGTTCGCCACGTCGATGTGGTGCTCCTGGGCCGAGAGAATGATGATGTCGTCCTCATCTTCCGGCTCCGCGCCTCCCAAGTGTGCCACCAGGCGGCGCAGGCCGTCGACAGGCTGATCGCAGGGCTCGCCGCAGCGGTCGCAGGGCAGGTTGACCGTTCCTTTAATATGGAAGGCCAGGGCCAGGAGCGAGGGCTGGCGCTGGAAATCCAGCCGCACCTGCAGCTTGCCGCGTTTGATCTCGGATTGCTCGAAATGCTCAAAGAACGTCTCGTCGATGTCGAACGAGTACTCGTAAGCTCCTGAACGCAGGCCCGAAAACGGGATGATGAACTCTTTGAGGCCTTTTTTCATGGAACGTTACTTTTAAACAAAGAGCGCAAATGTAAGTATTTCCCCCGTTCGCCAGCCGTTTTGCCGGGGAAAACAGGCCTGAAAATGAAGGAAAAACAGGGGAAAAAGACGGGAAATTCGCCTTTTTGGGTAAAAAGAGGGTTAAATGCGGGGTTTCAGGAGATAAAAAAAGAAAGGAAACGGGGAGCAATTGCATTGGAGCGGTACGCCCCGGCGACCGAAGCCCGTATTACCGATCCCTGTCCCGTGATTTCATCGGCTGCGGTTTCAGCGGGTTGGCGCTGATCGCTTCCCAATTGTTGCGCGTGCGGAACGTGTCGATGGCCAGGTACACCGCCTGGCGGAACGATTCTTCGCTGGCCTGGTTCTTTCCCGCCATGTCGTAGCCCGTGCCGTGGTCGGGGGAGGTGCGGATGAAGGGCAGGCCCGCCGTGT
>Ga0196978_1000989_pt1 | contig 13473 bp, 12 predicted proteins | sample S3v_2013CmetaG_FD_155491 | JGI IMG/M metagenome (GOLD analysis project Ga0196978, IMG submission 155491) | Soil microbial communities from Anza Borrego desert, Southern California, United States - S3+v_20-13C | ecosystem: Environmental > Terrestrial > Soil > Desert | place: USA: California... | reverse complement strand
CAGTGTGTTGTGGACCTCCGCCATGTGCTCGAAGCCGACGCGGCCTTCGCGAATGAGCTTGTCGTACATGTGCATCACGATGTCGTTGTCCTCGCCATGCATGACGCACAGTCCGCCTTCGCGCGCAGCGACCTGAAGGACCTCCCAGATGTCGCCGAAATCGACCATGAAGCCCTGACGACCGGGCCTGCTGTTCGTCGTGAAGATCTTGATCGTCGGGTAGCCCGCGTGGATCGCCTCACCGAGGTCGGGAAAAAGCTCCGGCGGCAGCTCGCCCTTGATCAGGATGTGGTAGGCGTAATCGCAGTAACACTGCCGGGCCCAGTCCTTGTCGCGCCGTTCCACGGTGGCCTGCACGCGCTCTCCGGGATTCCAGCGCGCGAAATCGATGAGCGTCGTCGTACCGCCGTGCAACGCCGCGCGGCTCACGACCGAAGGTGGGTCGGACTGGAACATCGAGCCGTCGAGGTACGCCAGAGACCACGAGCAGTGGACGTGCGGATCGATCCCACCCGGCACCACGATTTTTCCGCGCGCATCGATGAGGCGCCCTGCCACCCGCTCGTCGAACGTGCCGGCGGCGGCTACCGCGACGATCTTCTCCCCCTGCACTGCGACGTCGTATGCACCGGCGCCGTGCGGCGTCACGACGCGGTCACCACGGATTACCAGGTCGAACAATGCTTTGCTCCTTCGATCGAGACCCGGATCGTAACCGAATGCCGCCGCGCGACGCGCACCGCTGACATGGCATGATGCCGGCCGCATGACAGCGACCATCCTCGCCATTGTCATCATCGTCTACGCCGGGATGATTCTCGGCGGGCTGCCGTTTCTTCAGCTCGACCGCACCGGCATCGCGCTGCTCGGCGCGATCGCGCTCATCAGCGTGGACGCGCTGTCGCTGGAACAGGCTGCAAGCGCCGTGCACATGCCGACGATTATTCTGCTGTTCGCGTTCATGGTGCTGTCGGCGCAGTTGCGGCTCGGCGGTTTCTACGAGTGGGTCACCTCCACATTGATCGCGAGGCCGCTCCCGCCGCCGCTACTGCTGGGGCTGGTCATCCTTGCGATCGGCGCGCTCTCGGCCGTGTTCAGCAACGACATCGTCTGTCTTGCCGCCGCTCCGGTCGTCATCGAAGCGTGCCGCAGGCGGCAGCTCGATCCCATCCCCTTCCTGCTCGGGCTCGCGTGCGCGGCGAACATCGGATCGGCCGCGACGCTCATCGGCAATCCGCAGAACATCCTGATCGGGCAGACGCTGCGGCTGTCATTCGCCGGCTACACGGCCGAGGCGGCGCTGCCGGTGCTGGCAGGCCTGGTCGCGTGCTGGGGCATCGTCGTGTGGCAGGTACGTGACTGGAGCGCGCCGGCGGCTTCCGTGGCCGGACGTCCGGAAGGACGACATGGATCGGAGCACGCAACGCTCGACCGGTGGCAGAGCGCGAAAGGCCTCGCCGTCGCGGGCGTGCTGCTCGTGGTGTTTCTGTTCTCGTCATGGCCGAGGGAACACGTCGCACTCACCGCCGCAGGGCTGCTGCTGATGAGCCGCAAGCTGCACTCGCGCAGAATGCTCGGGCTGGTCGATTGGGAGCTCCTGATTCTGTTCATCGGATTGTTCGTGGTGAATCACGCGCTCCAGTCGACGAATGTCGTGTCTGGGATCGTCGGCTATTTCGCGGGCTGGGGCGTCGATTTGCACGAGCCGGCCGAGCTTTTCGTGGCGACCTTCCTGCTGTCGAACATCGTTTCGAACGTGCCGGCAGTGATGCTGTTGCTACCGCTGGCGCAGGACCCCGTTGCCGGGCCGCTGCTCGCCCTCGTGAGCACGCTGTCGGGCAATCTCTTCATCGTGGGCAGCATCGCCAACATCATCGTGATAGACGCGGCTGCGCGAAGCGGCGTGCCGATAAGCTGGTCACGTCATGCGCGCACGGGAATCCCGGTCACGGCGGCGACGCTCGCGATTACTGCGGCGTATTTGTGGGCACGAAGTGCTTTCTAAACCGTGATCGTGGGAAGCACCCTCAGTTCTCAATCATGGAAATCGATCAAGACACCCGTGTACCAGTACGATGTCGGCGGGCCGCCCTTCGGACTATCCCGAAGGACGCAGTACGAACGCCGGCTCTGATTGTATGACGGCTAAGCGGCCGCGCCGGGATCGCCACGGCCTACATTGGTGGGCTTCGCGATGACAGCTTCCCCTCACCCCACCCTCTCCCCGCTGCGCGGGGCGAGGGAGCAGACATCTGTGCTCGTTAAGCCCTACCGGCGGTAGCGGGAAACAAACTTCCAGATTTCGGTGTTCGCGTCGATAACCGAGGTGCCGGTGCCCAGCAACTGCGGCATGTAGTCGCGGACGCCGCCGGGCCAGACGTGACCGGCGCCGTAGAGTTGAAGCAGCACCACTTCGACGCCGTCGCGGCACGGGGAATAGACGCGGCGGATGGCACTATGGCCCTCGTCGGGCGTGCCGGCCTGCCCTGCAATCGTCTCCACGGTGGGCTTGAGCGGGCAGCCGTCGTAGTCGAGCCATCGGCGCAGGAAGTCTTCGACCGGCGTGTGGAGCATGCGCGTGTCCAGCCAGACAGACGGCGTCGCAAGCCCGCCGTCGAAGCGCGCGATGTGATCCTGCGTGCTGTGAATGTGGAGCACGGGCATGGGCCGCGTCGGCGCGAATCGCTGCACGGACATGGCGCCCGCCACGCCGGCCACTGCCGCGATGCGATCCGATGCCTCAACGGCGAGGCGATACGCCATCATGGCGCCGTTGGAGAGACCGGTCGCATACACGCGGCGCCGGTCGTACGGAATGCGCGCGGCGAGATCTTCCAGTACCGCAAGCGCGAATGCCACGTCATCGACTTGAAGCGCCGCCGCAGGCCCGCAGCAGTTGCCTGCATTCCACGTCAGGAAACGACCCGCGTATCCGCTGCTGCCGTTCGGATACACGACGATGTAGCCGTCGCGGTCGGCCGCGCGATCCATGCGCGTGTACGAACGCATGACCTGTGCGTTCGAGCCGCCGCCGTGGAAGCTCAGCATGAGCGGCAGCGCGCGGCGCTCCGCCGCCTGCGGCGGCACGTGCACGAGATAGTTACGCGCGAGACCGCCGTGATTGAGCGCGAACTCGTAATCGCCCGCCGCAAGCGCATTTTGCGCCGCGCTCCCATTCGCAGGGTGCGCTGATAGCGCACCGACGAGCGCCATAAGCGCGAATAACCGCAGTGCTAGAATCGACCGAAGTATTTTCCTCATGGCTCGATGAAATTCTGCAGCAATTGCGGTGCCCCGGTCGTCTCGAGGATTCCGCCGAACGACACGCTGCCGCGATTCGTGTGCGACGCCTGCAGCACGATCCACTATCAGAACCCGCGTCTCATCGTCGGCTGCATTCCGGAGTGGGAAGATCGCATTCTCCTTTGTAAACGCGCGATCGAGCCGCGCTACGGTCTATGGACCGTGCCCGCAGGGTTCATGGAAAACGGCGAGACCACGGCGCAGGGCGCCGCGCGCGAGACGCTGGAGGAAGCGAACGCGCACGTGGAGATCGGACCGTTGTACGCGCTCTACAACATTCCGCACATCAATCAGGTGTACATGCTCTTTCGCGGGCGGCTCCTCGACACGAATTTCGGGCCCAGTCACGAGACGCTCGAAGCGCGGCTCTTCGAGGAGTCGGAGATTCCGTGGGACGAGATCGCATTCGCGAGCGTGCGCAATACGCTCAGGCATTATTACGATGACCGCGCGAAGGGCGAATACCGCTTTCACCTTGGCACGATAGAACGGGCGGTTGGAAGACCGGTTTAGGGGATAACGGTCGGTGCGCCATCGGCGCACCCTACGCCCGGCAGCAGAGCCTCGCTTAATCAGCCAGTCGTAGGGTGCGTCAATGACGCACCGTCCCACGCGGGCCGCCTAAGCGGCACGTAGCGAATCCACGATCTTCAGGCGCGCCGCGCGCACGGCGGGGAGGAACCCGCCGACTACGCCCATCACGATCGCGAACATAAACGAGCCGAGCGCGATGCCGGGGGTGAGCGTGAACGTGAACGCGAGCTCCGCGAACGACTGCCAGTTGAGCGTGGAGATGTGGACGAATTGCATGAATGACGCCAGCGCGACGCCGACTACGCCGCCGATGGCGCCGATCAGCACCGCTTCGAACAGGAATGCGCCGAGCACGGCGCTCCGCCTGAAGCCGAGCGCCCGCAGCGTGCCGATCTCCGCCGTGCGGTTCGCGACGGCTGCGTACATCGTGATCGTCGCGCCGATCATCGCCCCGATCGAAAAGATGATGGAGAGCGTCAGCCCGAGATAGCGGATGAAGTTCGACAGCGCCTGCGACTGGTCTGCGTAAAACGTGCGTTCGCGCTTCACCTCGACGGTGAGCCGCGGGTCGGCTTCGAGCCGTGCCTTGACCGCATCGAAGGCAGAAGCATCGGTGAGCCGCGCGACCACGGTCGAGTACGCCTGACGCCGGAATGCCTGCATGAGCTGGTCGGCGTCGCCCCAGATCTCCGAATCGAAGGCCGATCCGCCCGCATCGAAGATCCCGACGACGCGCCATTCCCGGCCGCCGAAACGCAGGATGCTGCCGATCGACGCCCCCGCGAAGCGTTGCGCGAGGCTCGCGCCCACGATCACTTCCGCGGAGCCGCGCGCGAAGCGCCGGCCCTGCACCAGCGAAACCTGCGGCCGCAGCGTATAGGCCGCTTCACCCACGCCGCGGGTCGTGACGTTCGTCGCTTGCCCCGTCTCGCGTTTGGGCAAGGTCGTGAGCACGACGAGCTCCTTCGAAACCAGGCGCTCGCCGGCCAGCCCGTTCGCGACCTCCGGCTGCGCTTCGACGATCGACGCCTGCACACGATCGACGCCGCTCGCGATCTCCGAGCCGGCGGCGCGCCGCGTCACGAGGATGTTGTCGGGCTGGCCGGTCGCGACGAGCGTCTTGCGCAGCCCCGTGTCGAGCATCTGCACCGCGGCGAACACGAACACGACGAGCGCCATGCCGCCGGCGGTGAGCACGGTCGTGAGCTTCCGCGTCCAGAGATTGCGCATGGTGTAGCGGATGGGCAGACGCATCAGCCGATCGCGCGCAAGCCTTCGACGATGCGCACGCGCGCCGCGCGCCGCGCCGGCAGCGCCGCCGCGATCGCCCCGACGGCGATTGCACAGCCGATCTGGATCGCGACAGTTTCCACGCTCACCTCGAATATCGGGAAGAGCGTGCCCATCTGCTTTGCGAACCAGTCTCCGACCGGGAACGTAAGCGCGACGCCGATCGCGCAGCCGACCATGGCAATCGCGAGCGATTCACCGAAGATGAGCCTTGCCACGTAGAACGGGCCGAAGCCGAGCGCTTTCAGCGTCGCGTACTCGCTCATGCGCTCGCGCGCCGTCATGGCCATCGTATTCGCCATCACCGCGAGCATGATGAAGATGACCACGTAAGAGACGAGGCGTATCGCAATGACGATCGCCTCGGTCTGCTTGACGAAGCCGATCTGGAACGCCTGCTCGGTTTCGGTCAGCGTCTCCGCGATCGAGTTCCTGAATTGCTTGTCGATGGCCTCGCTCACCGCTGCGGCGCGGTCGACGTCCTGCACCGCGATCACGAAGATACCGACCTGGTTCGCCCGCGCCGGCTGGCGCTTGCGCATGCTCTCGTTCAGGTACTCCCAGTGGAAAAAGAGCTGCGAAGTATCGGTCTTCGGCTCGCCGGCGTCGTAGATTGCGCGCACGACGAGCTCCCAGTCGCCCGGGAAGATGGTGCCCTTGAGCGGGACTGTGTCGCCCACGCGAAAACCGTAGGTGTCGGCGAGCTTGCGGCCGACGACGGCGCCTTTACGGTCGCGCAGGAACGCGCGCAGGTCGTCCTCGGGAATGCGGTATTCCGGGAACATCGACAAGTACGGCACCGCATCGATCGCGAACTGCGGGAAGAAGTTCTTCGGCTCCTTGTAGACACCCGCGAACCAGTTCGCCGCTGCGACCGTCTTCACGCCTTCCACCGCGCGGATCTTCTCCCGATAGTGCAACGGGAGCGGCACGACGAGCGAGACGGCGTTGCGTGTGATCAGCCGGTCCGGTGCGGCGCCTTCCGCGCCGGCGTACCACGCGTCAACGATGGTCTGAAGCAGACCGAACGAGAGAAACGCCACCACGAACCCGAGAACCGTCAGCGCGGTGCGCAGGCGGTGGCGCAACGCATTGCGCAGGATGAGCTTGAGAAAGTGCATCGAGTGACCGTCATCCCCGTGTAGACGGGGATCCAGGACGGGATACTGGATTCCCGCCTTCGCGGGAATGACGACGCGGTTGCGCCTTACCCGCGCGGGAGCTCGAACATCTTCGGCGCAAGCGAATCGATGAAGCGCAGGGCGTCCTCGAGCTTGACCACGTCCGCGTACTTCGCGTGCATGTCGCACAGGCTCACCGCGTGGCTCGCCTGCGAGCGGTCGAAGCAGCCTTCTTCGACCACCGCGACGCGGTAGTTGTACGAGAACGCGTCGATCGCGGTCGCGCGCACGCAGCCGCTGGTGGTCGTTCCCGTGAGGATGAGGCTGTCCACGCCGAGCTGCGTCAGGAAACCCATCAGCGGCGTACCGAAGAACGCGCTCGGCTTGTGCTTGTAGATCACCAGATCGCGCGGCTGCGGCGCTATCGCCGGCACGATCGTATAGCCGTCCTTGCCTTCCTCGGTGCGCGGCTTCTCCAGCGAGCGCGGGTTCTTCCACGCCCACGAGCCGGAGTCCCACTTATCCTCGCGGCGCACGCCGGTCGTGTAGACCACCGGCAGACCTTTCTCGTGCGCAGCGTCGAGGAGCTTGCGGATCGCCGCGACGCCGTCCCAGGCCTCGGCGCCGCAGGAAGCGCGCCAGCGCTTGATCGATTCGAGTATCGGCTCCGGCCGCTCACCGCAGAACGCGTAGTTCACATCGACGACGACGAGCGCGGGGCGCTTGCCGTAGCCCTGAGTTGCGCCGAATCCGCCCGCGGCGAACACCTGTTTGTCGCGTTCGGTGAGAAACTGGTCCCAAATGGGTTCACTCATATCGAGCCTCGCTTCGCTAATCAATTGATCTGGATCTTCGCTTCGCGGATCACGCGCGTCCACTTCGTCACTTCGCCCTGGATGTAATCCCGGAATGCCGAGGGCGAGGTCGAAGTCGGGCTCATGCCGACTTTGACGAGCTGTGCCCTCACCTGCGGATTTTGCATGATCCTGGCGAGCTCGCCGTTGAGCCGCGCGATGATCTCGGGCCTTACGCCGACCGGCGCCGCGACGCCGTACCACGACACGAATACGAGCTCGGGCATGCCCGCTTCCGCAGAGGTGGGCACGTTCGGCAGCGTCGGCAAGCGTTCCGGGGTGAGCACGGCGAGCGTGCGAAGCCGACCGCTGCCGACGTACGGAATCGTCGCAGGCACGGTGCTCACCACGAAATCGACCTCGCCGCTGAGGATGCTGGTAAGCGCGAGCGCACCGCCTTTGTACGGCACGTGCACCATCTCGGCTTTAGCCAGCGTTCTGAAAAGCTCGAGGCCGAGATGGTTGAACGAACCGGTGCCGCCGGAGCCGTAAGTGAGCTTGCCCGGATGCGCGCGTGCAAGTTGCGCCAGCTCTTTCAGACTCTTCGCCGGCAGGGACGGATGCACGACCAGCAGATTCGGCACCGTCGTCAGCAGCGAGATCGGCACGAAATCGCGCAGGAGCTCGTACTTGAGGTTCTTGTTCAGTATCGGCGCGACGCCGTGCGTGGAATTGACGACGGCCAGCGTGTAGCCATCCGCCGCGGCCTTCGCGGCATATTCGACGCCGATGTTCCCGCCGCCGCCGGGCCGGTAATCGACGATGACCGGCTGGCCGAGCACCGGCGTCAGATTCTCAGCGACCACGTGCGACACGATCTGAAACGATCCGGTGGAGAACGACGCCACGAGCCGGATCGGCTTGGACGGATACTCCTGCGCCGGCGCGAGCGCCGGCCAGACGAGGATTGCGGTGAGACACCCGATGCAGGACAGGTACTTCATGTTTGCCATAGCTCCTCGTTTACTGGATTCCCGCCTTCGCGGGAATGACCAGTCGCTCGTCACCCCCGCGCAGGCGGGGGTCCAGTGTGCGCATTTCTGGATTCCGCCTCCGCGGGAATGACGTGTGTTCTAGCCCTCGGTCAACACGCCTTTTTCGAGATACCGCACGGTCCGCGCGTGCTTGGCCGCATTCGGATCGTGCGTCACCATGATGATCGTCTTGCCGAGCTCCGCGTTGAGGCGGTCCATCAGATTCAGCACGTCCTCGGCCGATGCGCGATCGAGGTCGCCGGTGGGTTCGTCGGCGACGAGTATCGTCGGATCGGTGATGACCGCGCGTGCGATCGCGACGCGCTGCTGCTGGCCGCCGGAGAGCTCCGACGGAAAGTGCTCCATGCGATCGGTGAGCCCGACCATCGCGAGCGCGGTCTCGACGTGCTGCCTGCGCTCGGCCGTGGAAAGCTTCGTCAGCAGGAGCGGCAGCTCGACGTTCTCGAACGCCGTCAGCACCGGCATCAGGTTGTAGAACTGGAAGATGAAACCAACGTGGCCCGCGCGCCAGTCCGCCAGCTCGGCTTCCGCAAGCTCGGCGATGTCGATGCCGCCCACGCGCAGCACGCCGGCGTCCGGCTTGTCGATGCCGGCGATGAGATTGAGGAGCGTGCTCTTGCCCGAGCCGGACGGCCCCATCAAGGCGACGAAGGCACCGGCAGCGATTTCGAGCGTGATGTCGTTCAGGACCGGCACGATCTGACCGCCGCGGCGGTAGGACTTGGAGAGATTGCGGATCTCGACGAGGGGTTGGTTGTCACCCCCACCCCATCCCTCCCCCGTCGAGGGAGAGGGGGAGTTTTCGTTCACCGTCATTTCGAAGCCGTCGTGATCTCGGCGCCGTCCTTCACGCGCTCCGAAGGCTTCAGCACCACGCGCTCCCCCGCTTTCACGCCGTCCACCTGAACGAGATCGCCGACGCCGGCGCCGAGCTTCACGGGCACTTCCGAAGCTTTACCGTCGCGCACGACATACACGACTTTGCGCCCGTCGCGCTCGACCACGGCGCTGGCAGGCACGGCAACGCGCGGCGTGTTCTCTCCTGCCGGCACGGTCTGCGACAGGAACGAGACTTTCGCGCTCATCTCCGGAAGGACGCGCGGGTCGCGATCGATGAAGAGGATCTTCACGGTGACCGTCGCTTTCGAGCGATCGACGGTCGGCACCAGCCGATGCACCTCGCCGCGAAAGCGCTCTTCGGGCAGCGCATCGAGCTGGATCTCGGCGGGCTGACCGACGCGCACTTTCGAGATGTTCGCCTCGGACACGTCGGCTTCGACTTCGAGCGTCGACATGTCGGCCATCGTGACGACCGCCGCCTGCGAGCCGAGCGCGGAAGAGAACGGCGTGATGACGTCGCCGACGTTCGCGTTCTTGGTGAGCACGACGCCGTCGAACGGCGCGCGGATCAGCGTCTGCTCGACCGCGACCTGCGACGCGCGGTAATTCGCGCGCGCCGCCGCAATGGCTGCACGATGTCCCGCGATCGCCGCCACGGCCCGCGCGTGTCGCGCGATCACGGTATCGTGCGCGGCCTGCGAAACGAACTTGCGCTGAAGCAGCTCCTCCGAGCGTTTGAGCGCGCGCTCCGCCTCCTTCAGCTCCGCCTCGCCCTGCTGGAGATTGGCTTCGGCTACCTTGATGTTCGCGGCGGCCTGCTCCATCTGGGCGGTGACGTCGCGATTTTCCAGGCGCGCGAGGATCTCACCGCCCTTGACCGCCGAGCCTTCGCGCACCCCGAGCCATTCCAGACGTCCCGTGGCTTTCGACGCGACCGCGGCCTTGCGTTGCGCAACCACGTAACCGGTCGCGTTCAGCACCGCGTAGGCCTGCGACGGGTAAGTCTGTGCCGCCGTGCCCGTTTCGACCTGCACTGCGGGACGCAGCGTCCAACCGACCACGGCGAGCGCCACCACGGCGATCGCGACTGCAATCCAGCGACCGATGCGGCGTCTGCGACGCGCAGTCGGCGCATCGCCGCCGCTGCGTTCTATGCGCAGTTTCGAGAGGTCGGGTTGTGACATAAAATCAAGTACTTCGATTGTATCAGGAGACCCTCCCGTGACCGCCCCGATCCCCACGACGAAACCCGCGTTCACCTGGGAAGACGCGCTGCTCCTCGACGAGCAGTTGAGCGACGACGAACGCATGATCCGCGACAGCGCGCGCGCGTACTGTCAGGAAAAGCTGATGCCGCGCGTGCTCGAAGCGAACCGGCACGAGCGATTCGAGCGCGAGATCATGACCGAGATGGGCGAGTTGGGTTTTCTCGGATCGACGATCGAAGGGTACGGTTGCGCCGGCGTGAACAACGTGAGCTACGGGCTCGTCGCGCGCGAAGTCGAGCGCGTCGACAGCGGATACCGCTCGGCGCTGTCGGTGCAGTCGAGCCTCGTCATGTATCCGATCGCGGAATTCGGGAGCGAAGCGCAGAAGAGTAAGTACCTGCCGAAGCTCGCGACCGGCGAGTGGATCGGCTGTTTCGGCCTGACGGAACCGAACCACGGGTCCGACCCCGCGGGGATGGTCACGCGCGCGCGCAAAACGGGCGGCGGCTATTCACTGACCGGCTCGAAGATGTGGATCACCAACGCGCCGGTCGCGGACGTGTTTCTGGTCTGGGCGAAAGACGATGCCAACGTGATCCGTGGTTTCCTGCTGGAGAAAGGCATGAAGGGGTTGTCGGCGCCGAAGATCGAAGGCAAGTTCAGCCTGCGCGCGTCCGCCACGGGCGAAGTCGTGATGGACGACGTGATGGTGCCGGAGGAGAACGTGCTGCCCGGCGTCTCGGGCCTGCGGGGCCCGTTCAGGTGCCTGAACAAGGCGCGATTCGGCATCGCGTGGGGCGCGCTCGGCGCGGCCGAGTTCTGCTGGCAGGCGGCGCGCAACTACGCGGTCGAACGCAAACAGTTCGGCAGACCGCTGGCCGCGAACCAGCTCATCCAGTTGAAGCTCGCGAACATGCAGACCGAGATCACGCTCGCGCTGCAGGCGGTGCTGCGCGTGGCACGCCTGATGGACGAAGGCCGCGCGACGCCCGAGATGGTCTCGCTCATCAAGCGCAACTCAACGATGAAGTCACTGGACATCGCGCGCCACGCCCGCGACATCCACGGCGGCAACGGCATCTCCGACGAGTTTCATGTTATACGTCACGTGATGAACCTCGAGACGGTGAACACGTACGAGGGCACGCACGACATCCATGCGCTCATACTCGGGCGCGCACAAACCGGCATCGCCGCATTCTGATCACTGAGGAGCGAATGGAAATCAGACGTACCGGCGCCGCGCTCGGCGCCGAAATCCGCGGAGTCGATCTCTCCAAGGACGTAGACGAGCAGACGTTTCAGAACATCGTGCAGGCGTTCCACGAGCACGAGGTCATTTTCTTCAGGAACCAGGAGCTGACGCCCGAGCAGCACGTCGCGTTCAGCCGGCGCTTCGGCGAGCTCGAGAAGCATGTGCGGGCCGACTGCTGCCGGCCAGGCTTTCCGGAGCTCTTCGTGGTTTCGAACATCGTCGAAAACGGCAAGCCGATCGGTAGCCGCGACGCGGGTCTCTTCTGGCATTCGGATCTCTGCTATCTGAAGGAGCCGAGCCGCGGGTCGCTGTTCTATGCGCGCGAGGTCCCGATGAAAGACGGTAAGCCGCTGGGGGATACGCTCTTCGCCAGCGCCACCGCGGCGTACAACGCACTGCCGGAGGAGACCAGACAGCGTATCGCGGGCGTCAAGGCGGTGAACTCGTATGCGCACGGTTACTACCGTGACCGCAAGAGCGGTCCGCGCCCGCCGCTCACCGAAGAGCAGCAGCGCCGCACGCCGGACGTCGAGCATCCCGTCGTGCGCACGCATCCCTATACGGGCAGGCAGTGCCTGTTCCTGAACGAAGGCTACGTGAACCGCCTCGTCGGCATCGACGGCCCCGAGGGCGAGGCGTTGCTCGCCGAGTTGCTCGAGCACGCCACCGACGAGCGCTTCGTCTATCGGCACCAGTGGCAGGTCGGCGACCTGCTGATGTGGGACAACTGTTCCACGCAGCATCGCGCGATCACCGACTACGAGCTGCCGCTCCGCCGCCGGATGGAGCGCACCACCCTCTGCGGAACAGCGCCTTACTAGTCCGCGCAACCGCGCTTTCTCTGCTGCTGTGCCTCGGCACGGCAGCAGCGGGTGAGCCGCTTCCGGACGGCCGCGGGACGATCACGATCGAAGCCGCGGGCACACCGCTCGAAGTCCATACCTACAAGCCGCGCAACTATTCGGGCGGCGCGGTGCTGGTCACGCTGCATGGCGTGTCGCGCAACGCGCCCGGTTACCGCGACTCCGCAAGCGCGATCGCCGAACGCCACGGTTTCATCGTCGCCGCGCCGCTCTTCGATCGAACGCGCTTCGCCCCGTGGCGCTACCAGGGCGGCGGCGTCGTGCGATACAACAGCCGAAGCATCGAAAATGCTGCGGAGCCGCCCGAGCACTGGACCGGCCGCATGCTGCTCGACATCGCGCGTGCGGTGCGCGCCGCGGAGAACGCGCCGGATGCGCCGCTGTATCTCATCGGTCACTCCGGCGGGGGACAAGCGCTGCTGCGCATCGCGGCGTTCATGGATACGGGCGCGCGCAGGATCGTGATCGCAAATCCCGGCACGTATCTTTGGCCATCGCGCGACGCACGGTTTCCCGACGGCTTCGGCGGCTTGCCCGGCACGCTCGCGGATGACGAGAACCTGAAGCGCTATCTCGCGCAGCCGATCACGCTGCTCCTCGGCACGGCGGACGTCGAGCAGGACGCGGATCTCAGCATGCGCCCGACCGCGGCCGTACAAGGCGCGAACCGCTACGAGCGCGGCCACAACGCATACCGCGCCGCACGTGAGCTCGCAGCGGCGCGGGGGTGGCCGTTCAAGTGGCAACTCATCGAAGTACCCGGCGTCGGACACAGCGCCGGCCGCATGTTCCGCAGCGCCGAAGCCGCGAAAGCGTTCGCGCCGTAAATTCGTATTAGAACCGTAGGGTGCGCTGACAGCGCACCGGCGTCGGTGGGCCATTGGCCCACCCTACGATTACGATCTCGCCCCCCTGCGTTACCAGCCGCTGAACCGCGGCCAGACGGCTTCCACGACCGGCTCACCCGCGATCACGTTGTAATGTGGATGCTGCGCGGCCGTCGCGCACGCGTGGTTGGGCAGCACGCGGAGCAGCGTACCGACCGGAAAGCGCGAGAAATCGACGGCATCGCCGTGACGGTGCGCCACGATACCGTGCTCCTGGTTCGTGGACGCGACGATGAGATCGTCGATTGGACGTCCCGCGAGATCGCACACGAGCCCGTAGCCCTGATCTACTCTCTGGTTCGCGGTGCCGCGGTCGCGCGAAA
>Ga0196978_1000985_pt1 | contig 13504 bp, 11 predicted proteins | sample S3v_2013CmetaG_FD_155491 | JGI IMG/M metagenome (GOLD analysis project Ga0196978, IMG submission 155491) | Soil microbial communities from Anza Borrego desert, Southern California, United States - S3+v_20-13C | ecosystem: Environmental > Terrestrial > Soil > Desert | place: USA: California... | reverse complement strand
GGCTGGACGAACTTCGGCACCTCGTTCTACACCGGCTCCGGCAACACGCCGCCCGCCTGCCGTCTCGACAATACAAGCGACTGGGTGCAGATCCATTTCTCCGGCTCGGCCGGGCCGCTTTCGTACTACATCACCGGCAACAGCTTCGCCGGCGGCTCCTTCGACGTGGAGGAATCGGTGAACGGCACCACCTGGACGCAGCTGCGCCATTTCGATCAGAACAATTTGCCTTCCACCAGCTACCAGCAGTTCACCGACCAGCCCAACAGCGCCAGCCGCTACGTGCGCTTTTACTACACGCAAAAGCAAAGCGGCAACGTGGGCCTCGATGATGTGAACCTCGCCGTCCCGCCGGCCGGCCCGCAGCAGGAGATCAACGTGCAGCAGAACAGCAGCAGCGTCATCACCGGCGGCACCATCTTCGTGCAGTCGCCCGTGAGCACCACGACCCCGTTCACGCTCGACGTGCAGAACCTCGGCACGGCCAACACGCTGAACATTTCATCCGTCGTCGTCAGCGGCGTCGACGCGGCCGACTTCACGGTGCAATCATTTCCTTCCACCGTGAGCGCGCTCAGCGTCGGCACGATCAGCATCGATTTCACGCCTGCAGCCGCCGGGACGCGCAACGCTACCATCACCATCAGCAGCGACGACAGCGACGAGCCCGCGTACATCGTGAACGTGTACGGCATCGGCGGCTCTTTCGCCACCGAGCCCGCGACGCAGCCCACGAACATGCAGTTCGCGAACATCCGCTCGTACCGCTTCACGGGCTCTTTCACCGCGGCCAACCCGCAGCCCGAAGGTTACCTCGTTCTCCGCCGCGACGGCGCGGCAGTGACCGATATTCCCACCGACGGCACGAGCTACCAGCGCGGCGACGTGATCGGCTCGAGCAAGGTGGTGTTCAGCGGCAGCATGACCGCATTCGCCCCGCTGTACATCGCGGCGAGCAGCACGTATCATTTCGCGGTATTCAGCTACAACGGCCCCGCGCAGTATCGCAATTACCTGCAGGCTGCGCCGCTCACGGGCAACGTGACCACCACGGGCTCGATGCAGCCGGGAAATTTTTACAGCACGATCAGCACCGGCAGCACCAGCTTCGTCGGCGACCTCACCGCGCTCATCAATCCGCACACGGATAATTTCTACAGCAACTACGGCCCGCGCATGGTCAGCCTCTTCTGGGCGCGCGACACCACGGGCGATCAGCGCGTGATCACCTGCGTGTATTCCGGTGAGCAGCACGTGTACACCGAGCCTTACGCGTGGACGATCTTCAGCCGCGAGCACACGTATTGCCACAGCTGGATGGACAGCTACCCGAGCTCGAACGGTCCCGAGTACAGCGATTATTACAATCTGTTCCCCACGAACCAGAACGACGTGAACGCGGTCCGCAGCAACTACCCGCTCGGCGAAGTGGTGAATGCCAGCTATACGTACCTCGATTGCAAATACGGTCTCGACGCCAACGGCAAAACCGTGTTCGAGCCGCGCGACGAGCAGAAGGGCGATGCGGCCCGCGCGCTGTTCTACATGGCCACCTGCTACAATACGCAGAGCGCCAACTGGGGCTTCCCGAATCCCATCAGCACGAGCATTCCTTACGGGCAGGATCAGAATATTCTGAAAGCCTGGCACTACATGGATCCGCCCGACGCGCGCGAGATCGCGCGCAACGATTTCATCGACTCGCTGCAGGGCAACAGGAACCCGTTCATCGACAGCATGCACTACGCCTGCTTCATCGACTTCCGCAACATGAGCTACGTCAGCGGACCGAGTGTGCCGTGCAGCAACAGCACGATCGGCATGGCGGAAAATAAAACGGGAACACAGCTCGCCCTCTGGCCGAATCCCAGCGAAGGCAACAGCACCTTGTATTACAAATCGGAAAACGCAGAAGCGCTGATCATCCGCGTGCTCGATCTCGCAGGACGCACAGTGTACGAGCAGCGCGCGAACGTGAGCGCAGGCGCAAATGCATTCGCGCTCGATCTGCAGCAGCTGGCGAAAGGCGCATACACGCTGCAGGTCCAGACGGCGCAGCGCGTGCTGACGGAGAAGATGGTGGTGAAGTGATGTACTGCTTCCCGACTTCGCCCGAATTGTCGCTGCTCCGACAACGAGCTTAGTACCGAGAAATCCCTGCAACAAAAGAAAAGGCACAACCCAGACGGTTGTGCCTTTTTCATTCGCCTGCGTTATACAGGCATCTCTCCCACGTCACCAAACACTGCTCATAGATTCACAATAGCCATCAGCGAAAGCAAAAACGACCACAGCAGCACCGTCGTCCACAGCGTGATGATATGCACGTCGCGCACTTCGCGAACGAAGGGACCTCTGCGCCTGACCGGAGTGTTGTTTTTCATGTTGCTCATTTTAATGTTGCTGGCTGTTTCATTAATTAGTTCATGGCAAAACTATTTCAACATGCAGGGGCGGGAAATCCAGCTTCCCGGCGCTTCCGTCGGATGTAAGAAATTCCTTGGTTTTGTCGGCTAAGGCGCTGGGATGAAGCGGCTTGAAAAATGGCTGCGACACCCGCTATTGCTGCGAAAAACCGCATTTACGCCGTACTTTTGCAGGCAGATCTCATGCGATACAGGATCATCATCCCGCTGCTTTTTTCGACCGTGCTGCTGCTTTGCGGCGCGGGCGACCAGCCGAAGGCGCCGAAAAATGCGGCCGAGCTGGGCAAGCTGCTCTTCTTCGATCCCATTCTTTCGGGCGACCGAACGCTGAGCTGCGCCTCCTGCCACAAGCCGGATTTCGCTTTCGCCGATACGCTCGCGCTGAGCCTCGGCACCGATCAGCAGAAGACCGCGCGCAACACGCCTTCGGCGATGAACCTCAAAGGTCACGAGCCGCTGTTCTACGACGGCCGCGCGCAGACCTTGGAAATACAAGCGCTGGTTCCGATTGAAAATCCCGTGGAGATGGATCTGCCCATCGACTCGGCGCTCGCGCGATTGAACAGGCACCCGCAATATGCCGCGTATTTCAAAAAAGTTTTTCGCAAGCCCGCCACGAAAGAAAACCTCGGCGCCGCCCTCGCCGCATTCGAGCGCACGCTCAGCACTTCCGACACGCCCTTCGACCGCTTCATGAAAGGCGACAGCGCCGCGCTGAGCGAATCCGCGAAGCGCGGGCGAATCGTGTTCAATGAAAAAGGCAAGTGCTTCGATTGCCACAAAGGCCCCGACTTCACCAACGACGAGTTCCGCAACATCGGCCTGTTCAACGACAACGACTTCAGCGACCGCGGCCGCGCCGAGATCACGAAAGACAGCGCCGACCTCGGCAAGTTTCGCGTGCCCGGGTTGCGCAACGTAGCCGTCACCGCCCCCTACATGCACAACGGCATGTTCAAGACCCTGCGCGAAGTGATCGACTATTACGACACGCCGCAGAAATTCGTCAAAGCCCCCATCGGCACCGATACCCTCATCGTCCCGCTGCGCCTGAGCGAGCAGGAAAAGCTCGACCTGGAAGCGTTCATGGAAGCGCTGACGGATGAGCGATTCCGTAAAACTCGCTAGTCTTCGTGCGTTATTTTTGTGCGGTTCCGAAAATGCAACGCTTCGCGCTAAGGGGGCAACGCGTCGTTTGCTAAACAAAATCGCACAGCTAAGCCTGCACTTTCCACGTCGCAAATTCAGCCATACTTCGATTCATTTTTTTGCCTTTTGCCTGTTGCGCGCAGCATTGTTTTTTGACTGCTGCCGGAACTTTTCCCACTCGCCTCGATACAGGAACAAAACCCTCCGCATGCGCACGTTTTTACTGCTGTGCTTTTTCGTGATCTTCTTTTCTCCGGAAAAACTTTTCGTGCAGGACGATCCCATCTGGGCCACCGCCAATTCTCCGCTCAACTATAATCCCGCCGCCCCGCCGAAAGGATCGGCGTACGATCTCGGCCTTGCGCTGCGCCACCAACCCGACACCGTGCTTTATAAAGGCTGGGACGGCATGCTCAGCGGCAACTGGCTGTCGCGCGGCTGCAGCCCCGTCCCGGCGCTAACTTCCGGAATCGCCGCCCTCGCACCGAACAAACGCCTTGGACTCATCCTTGAAGCCGGCAGCCTCAGCTTTAACCGCCCCCTCGCCGGCCCCGGCCGCCCCGTCCCGCTGCCGCCCGACCGGCTGTGATCATCTCATCCGCTTGAATTGCAGACTTCCAGGCCTCGCTTCGACTGCAAAACCCGGCTATTTCGTCCCGGCTGGGTCACCATTGGCCGAAAAAAGGGCCTTTCAGACAACAAAAACAGGCGGTTTCACGTAAACTTAATAGGGCAGATTTAGCTTTTGAAGCCTTGTTTTAGCGGGATTAAGGGCCATTTTCAGCCCAAAACAGGAGTTTTCAAATAGCATTTGTTAGCATATTAAAATTTGCTCAGCTGAATTCTTTACCTATTTTAGCGGCCATTCAGCCATAAAACAATGGACAGTAGTAGTAGAAAACGATTTGAAGTTCGCCAAGAACATACTGCTTTTGCTCCTCGCGCTATGCGCGGGTCCTAGCCTGTTTGCCGGCAGCAGCAACGAGTTCCTGCTCACGCTGCGCGGCGACACGACTGTGGCTGACACCACCGATCCTGCAACCAAAAAAGTCACCGCCGGCCTCGACACCACCGAGATCTCCCGCCTGCCCGACGACACTTCCGAAATTCCCAAGAAACCGCTCACTGCCCTCGAAGCCATTGAGGACGTGCCGCTTACGGCCGAAGACCTGTACGAGGACTGGGACACGACCAGCATACATTCAGACAAATTCGACGTGCTGGCCTTCAACGATACGGTGAAGCTGCAGCTCATCGGCTCTTACTCCTGCGGGTACAATCATCCCTTCAACGGCCGCAAAACCTCCGACTTCGGCTTCCGCCGCTACCGCTATCACTTCGGCGTGGACATCGACCTGGAAACGGGCGACAGCGTGAACTGCGTGTTTGACGGCAAGGTGCGCGTGGCGCAGAAGAGCAAGAGCTACGGTTACATCGTCGTGGTGCGCCACACGAACGGGCTTGAAACGTATTATGCCCACCTCTCCAAGCTGCTTGTGAAGCCGGGGCAGGACATCGAGGCGGGACAAGTTCTCGGTCTTGGCGGCAACACCGGCCGTTCACGCGGCAGCCACCTGCACTTCGAAGTGCGTTACCGCGGGCAGCCGATCAACCCGAACAGCATCATCGATTTCCAGAACAACCGCCTGCGCGAATGCGCGTACGATCTTTCCAAGGCCGATTTCAAATACCTGACGGAAACGATCAAGGTCACCACCCGCACGCGCAAAGGCAAGCGCCGCACCTTCTACTACACTCCCGGCGGCCCGAAAATGGCCACGCCCGAAGCCAAAGCCGCCATGGCCGGCGTCAGCTCGCCGAAGATCTCCGAATCGCATCCGCACGCGCACGCCGAAATGGTGAAGCCGGAGAAAACGCCTGAAAAAGAAACGGCAAAAGTCGCTTCCGCCCCCAAAACACCGTCCAAGGCTCCCGCCAAACCCGGCGCCGCTGTCTACCATACGGTGAAAAAAGGCGACACGCTCTCCGCCCTTGCCGTCAAGCACAGAACGACGGTGGCGAAGATCTGCCAGCTCAACGGCATCAAGACCACCACGGTGCTGCAGATCGGCCGCAAGCTGCGCGTGAAGTAGTTTCTTTCCCACTTTCTTTTCACACTTTAAATGCTCATCTCTCGCAGCTATGAGTTGTGAGAAACCCGGATGATTCTCAGCAGTTATCGATGAGCTTATTTTTTCAGGAATTATTTTGCGCTCAGAATTACGCGTGAGAACGCAAAGTCCCTCACATCTCGGATCTAACACCATACCTGGAAAACTGCCTGCGAACCTGTCACCTCGAGCGCTGCCGGGCAGATGCACGTACTATGGCGCAGTTGCAAACCCTTCTTCCTTCCACACGAACTCGCAGCGCAGGAGGTGATAGTAACCCCACTTATTATCTTTCTCCAGCCGCACCAGCAGCGGCGTCATGAACTCAATTTTATCGTACGCGCAGGGCAGCAGCACGTTGTTGTCCTTGTCGATGAGGCCTGATTTCCCGTTCTGCTTTACGAGGCTGAGGCCTTTCTTGAAATCGCTCGCTTCTTCATAAGCAAAAGGCACGGCTGTCTTGCCGGCAGTGTTAATGAAACCGATCTGCCCGTCTTTCTTCACGCGCGCGCGGCCTTCGCTGAAGGGCCAGGCGTATTCGTACTGGAAATCCACGCGCAGCTTCTGCTTCTCGTCGATGAAGCCCCATTTGCCTTTGCGCATCACGGCGGTGAGGCCTTCGCTGGGATAATGCAGGCCTTCGTAGTCGCGCGGCAGGATGGTTTTTCCCGTGCTGTCGATGAAGCCGAACTTGTCTTTCAGCTTCACGCGGGCGCGGCCGTTTTTGAAATGGCTTTCTTTCGCTGTCAGCGCGTCGTACTCGTACGTCAAAGGCACCACGAGCCTTCCCTTCCGATCCACGAAGCCGCAGAGCTCGTCCTTGGCCGCCAGCGCTAAGCCTTCGCTGAACTCGCCGATGAAGGTGTACTCGCAGGGCAGCAGCAGCGCGCCGTCGTTGCGCAGCAGGCCGAATGATTTTTCCTTGCGCACGCGCGCCACGCCGAGCTGGAAATTTTCCACCCAGTCGAACTGCGGCTCGATGAGCGTGCGGCCTTCGCGGTCGATGAAGCCGTAGAGATCGTTCTGCACGACGTAAGCCATGCCGCCCGCAAAATCCCCCGCTTTCTCGTACGTGCAAGGGATCACGAGCTCGCCGTTGCGATCGGCATAACCGCACTTATCATTTTTCACCACGAGCGCGCGGCCCTCTGAAAATTCATAGATCTCATCATACACCGCGGGGATCACTTCCGCGCCCGTTCTGTCGATCAGGCCGTAGCGGCCGTTGCGTTTTACCAGCGCATAACCTTTGCGGAAAGCTTCCGCTTCCTCGTACTGGAACGGCACCGCTGTTTTTCCCGCCTTGTTGATGTAGCCGCTTTTCTCCCCTTTTCCTGCCGCCGCCAGGCCTTCGGAAAACTCATCCACCCAATCGAAATCCGCCGGGATCATGATGCGCCCGCTGCTGTCGGCGAAGCCGAAACGGCCGTTGTGGCGCACGGGATAATAAGCGGTAACGGACAATTGCAGGTCGAGGCTGACGGCCTCTTTATTGGGAAAATCGGGAAAGTCGAGGAAGAACTGCGCGATCTTGTCGGGCGTGTACTCGCTGGTGTAGAGCTTGTAAATGTTTTCCCAGGCCCCGCTCACGTTGCGGTTCTGCGGATATTTTTTCAGGAACGCGTGATACTGTGCGATGCTGCGCTGCGGCGTGGACAAATTATACAGCGCATCCTCCGCCTGCCCGCGGTACGGACTGGAAGGATACGAGGCAATGAAACTTTCGTAAGCAGGGATCGTTTTAGCCGCCGTGAGCGCAGTGAAAAGCAATTCTTCATACGCGCCCTGCGCACGCTCCACCTGCTCCGCATCCGGGTAGCGCTCGACGAAAGCCTTGTACGACTGCCAGGTGTTGGCTTGGACCGCGCCCTCGTAAGCTAAACGGTTGCGGCGCGAACGGGCCTCGGCGTATTGCGGCGCATCGGTATACTCGGAAAGAAAACGATTCCAGGCCGCGACGTCATCCGTTTTGCGCGCTGCTTCATATGCGCCTTCCTCTACCTGTTTCATCAGCGCCAGCACAGCTGAATCGCTTACGCCGAACCGCTTCAGCCGCGCTTTTTCCTTCGGGGAAGTTCGCTTCAGCGCTTCCGCCGCACGCTGCACGAAAGCATGCGCGCGCGTGAACGAATGGAACGGGTTGTCTTTGCGCGCATGGATCAGTCCCAGCCCGTACGCTGCTCCCAGCGGGCGCTGCTCGTACTCCGCTTCAAAAAAAGATTTCGCGCGGAAGTAATCGTAGCGCTGCAAAGCCGCGTACCCTTTCTCCAGCTTGCCGGCCGTCGCGGAAAACGTGAGAAACAAAAGAAAGCACAGGGAAATGAATTTGCGGAGCATGCATTACAAAAATACGGTTTTACCGGGCGCACTATGGCGCTTACTAACGGCTGCGCTCCGGTGACAAGTAATCGTACCTTTGCTCCATGCATTTCAGCACCGGCCAGATCGCCTTCATCATCTTTTTCATCGTTGTTTTTATCGCCGCGCTGTCTTGGTCCTACCTGCGCGATAAGCGTTCCAACACGCGTCATTACCGGGGTTCCTGGAAAGTGCTCATTATCGTGATCCTGGTGATGGCAGCGCTTTCAGCCCTTTTGCGCTTATCGGGAAGCGTTTGATCTTCAATTCTTTAATCTTCCGCGACATTCATTTCCGGGGTTTTTGACTTCCTCGATTCGATGTGTTTTTTGTCTTGACAAGGGCCTTTTCAGGTCTTATTTTTGCCCCGTTCTCTACAGGATTTGAGCAAAAAATACATAGGCAGAACTTGCCTGAAAAGCGACAAATTGTGTATTTTTACAGACGAACCCTGATTTTAAAAAGAAGAGAAGACCCAAAGGCCATGAAACGAATCGCTATACTGGTAGGCAGCCTGCTCGGCCTGACGAGCGCAGCAGATGCTGCGATCCTCGTCATCGAGGGGAAATACCAGAGCAAAAACATTTATGTACAGAATGCGCTTGGCGACAACGGTGTCGGCTTTTGCGCTTATGAAGTGCGCGTAAACGACCAGCTGACCGCAGACGAAGTGAGCTCGAGCGCGTTCGAGATCGACCTGACCCAGTTCAACCTCAAGCCCGGCGACAAGGTGACGGTGAAGATCAATCACAAGGACGGTTGCGTGCCCAAAGTATTGAACCCGGAAGCGCTGCGCCCGCGCCCGACATTCAGCACGGAATCCATTTCCATCACGCCCACCGGCCTGCTCACCTGGACGACGAACAACGAAAGCGGCTCGCTGCCTTTCCTTGTTGAGCAATACCGCTGGAACAAATGGGTCTACGTCGGTGAAGTGCAGGGCATCGGTACGCCCGGCAAAAACACTTACAGCTTCCAGGTCAACCCGCACTCCGGCGAGAACCGCTTCCGCGTGCGCCAGGTCGGCCTGCAGCGCGAGGTGAAGCAGTCGCCCGAGGTGAAGCTCATCTCCAACATCAGCTCCGTCAGCTACACCGAATCCGACAAGAAGAAAAACCTCATGCTCTTCTCTTCCGACACGATGTTCGAAGTGTATGACGCCTACGGCACCATCGTGCTGAAAGGCTTCGGCAAGCAAGCGGATCTTTCTCCCTTCGAAAAAGGACTTTATTATCTCTGCTACGACAACCTGGTCGCGAACGTGAATGTGAAGAAGAAGTAAGCGCAGAGAAAAAAAACAGGATCGCCGTTGCCGACAGCAGCGGCGATTTTTTTTGCGCAGAAAAGCACCGTGTGCTTCCTGTTTACTTTCCCTCCAGTATCGCCTCCAGCTCGCTGAACATCATCGCCGTCGCGCCCCAGAGCACGCGCTCCTGCACCATGTAACAAGGCGCAAGGATATTCGCTCCGCCGCCCGCGGAAATGGCCTTGCGCGCTTTTGCGGACGGATCAACGAAAAGCGAGAGCGGAACTTCCAGCACCGCGCTGACCTCTTTCGGATCGGCGATGAAGTGCGGACGCGCGGGCAGTGCGGCGACGAACGGGTGCACGAGGTAATTGCTCACGGGAATGTACAGCGGCGTCAGCGCGCCGATCACCTGCTGCAGCTGCACATCTATGCCGATCTCCTCCTGCGTCTCGCGCAGCGCCGTCTGGATCAAGCTCGCGTCGCCGGGCTCGTGGCGGCCGCCGGGCAGGGCGAGCTGTCCGCTGTGCACGCCTTCGTACTCGGGACGGACGATGAGCGCGGTGCAGGGGCCTTGCGGACCCGGGTACGCGAGGAGCAGCACGGCGCTGTTGCGGTAATCGCTGCGCTGCTGCAGGAACTGCGCGGTGCTGAAACGCCCGGGGCGCGAGGTCATGCGGTTCTGCGCTTCCTCGCCGGGCAACGGCTGCGCAAGGCGCGTGCGAAGCTCCCGGACGAATTCATCGAAGGGCGAAAAACAGATCACGAACGCAAAGTTGAAAATAGTATCCGTAAAAAAAGGTCGTCGTTTGCGCTGAATTTGTCGTGCAGGAATGCGGTTCAGGCGAAAATTGCCGGGATGGCGGTACGTTCAGCGAAACATGAGGGGCGCATGCCTCGTAAACAGCAGACACACCAAGGGGGAAAGAGCCATGAATCCGGAACAATTACAACAATTGCTGGGCTGGCTGAACGACCAAATCCGCCACGTCAATCATTCGATCAGCGAAGCCAAGGAGTCTCACAATTACGGAAGGGAAGCCGAATCGGTTGGAATGAAGCAGGCATACGAAAAATGCCTGGGCAAATTATCGTCGGTCAGGGCTTGAATGCATCATCACTTACGAAGGAACGCACACGGATCTGCTGTCCCGCTTTCAGGCGATAGCGGCCTTCCATGCTGTTCAACGCGCGAAGGCGGCGCGTGCTGATGCCGTACCTTTTTGCGATCTCTCCGAGATTGTCGCCTTTCACGATCGTATAGAATTCTTCGCGCGCCGGGTATGCCCCGTAGCCCGCTGTCGTGCGCTTCAGTTCGAACTCGCGCGCCAGCAGCCTGCGTTCTTCCAGCGAAATAAAATACGCCGGGTTGATCGCCACGCCGCGAAAACGAATTTCGAAATGCAGGTGCGTTCCGGTCGAGTGCCCCGTGCTGCCGCCCAGGCCCAGCGCCTGCCCGCCGAGCACGATGTCGCCGGGCTTCACCTTGATCTTCCAGAGGTGCGCATACACGGTTTCCAGCCCGTTGTAATGCCGCACGATCACCACGTTGCCGAAGCCGCCTTGTTTCCCCGCAAAACGCACCATGCCGTCGAATGCCGACTTCACGGTATCGCCGCGCTGCAGATCGATGTCGATGCCGCGGTGCATGGCGGAATCGCGCCAGCCGAATTTGGAAGTTACCGGCCCTTCGAACGGGAAAGTGAAAGGCGTTTCGGAAAGATCCAGGCGCAGCAGCGTGTCGGCTTTATAAAGCGAATCGCGGTACGGGAACAAATGCTTCGTATCCCACACGCCGTAAAAACGATTGCCGGGATACACCGAAAAGCCTTCGTCGAAGCGGTTCTTGGGCGCGAGGCTGCGCAGGTAAGCGGCCTGTTCGCGGATCTTGCCGATGAGCACGGCGGGAATCTTCTCTTCGGTGAACAATGAATCGATCAGCAGCACCAGTTCCGGCTCGCTCATGTCGGGGATTATCGTTTCGATGGCGCGCAGGCGCGGATCAGCCAGCGTATCGCCGTTGCCGGCAAGCGCGAACGGGGCGAAACCTGCAAGAACGGACAGCAGGATCACCACATGTGACACGCACCTGGGGAAATTTCTCATCAAAATGAGGAAGCGGGTAAAGGTTCAGGGAAACGCGAAATTAAAACTATCTGCGGGATGCGCAAGCCTTTCCAGCCCTTATTTGCAGCGGGTTTCGGGGAAAGCTTAACATCTTTTCACAAAAGGCGTTTCCGGCGCTGGCTTGTGAATTGCATACTTTTGAGCAACAAAAAAATTGTAACAAGAAAACAAAACATGAAAAAGCTCATCCGTCTTTTGCTGATAGCACCTCTCTTCCTTGCCGCCTGCAACGAAGAACCGAAGACCGATCCTCGCGTCGACAGCCTGAACAAGGTGAACGCGGGATTGAACGACCAGGTCGGCGACCAGGATTCGACCATCCAGGCTTACCTGAAGGCGTTCAACGACATCCAGGACAATCTCGACGAGATCAAGAAGAAGGAGAAGATCGTTTCCGACCAGGCTGCCAGCGGCGACGTGAAGAACCAGCAGGATCAGATCAAAGCCGACATCCAGGCGATGTACGACCTGATGGCCGCCAACAAGCAGAAGATGGCTTCCATGAACAAGAAGCTCAAAGGCAACTCGAAAGAGATCGAAGAGCTGAAGCGCATGTCCGAACGCCTGGAGATGCAACTGGCGGAGAAGGACAACGAGATCGCCGGCCTGCGCGGGCAGCTCGAGCGCCTGAACGTGGAGCTGAGCTCGCTGACGATGAATTACCAGAACCTGGAAACCGAATCGACCGCGAAGACCGAGAAGCTCAACACCGCTTATTATGCCTTCGGCACCTCGAAAGAGCTGCAGCGCCAGGGCGTGCTCGACAAAACGGGCGGCTTCATCGGCATCGGCAAAGCGGAAAAGCTGAAGGACGATTTCAACAAGAATTATTTCACCCGCGTAGACATCATGCGCGACAACGAGATCTCCCTCGGCGGCGCCAAGAAACCGCGCATGGTGACGAGCCACCCGAAAAGCAGCTACCGCCTCGAAGGCACAGAGGATAAGATCGAGAAGATCGTGATCACCGATCCCGAAGCTTTCTGGTCCTCCTCCAAGTATCTTGTAGTTATAGTCGACTAATTTCCATATATCAGTCCGCATGGAATCCCCTCCGGCCGTAACCGGGGGGGATTTTTCTTTTTGATCAAGCGACCGGCTCAGAATCCTCGCATCTTTTTCGCTCCTTTGTATTTCGAATGCGTTCCCTTTTCCCGCTTCTTGCCGTCTTGCTCTTCTTTTCCTGCGAAGAAGAAAAACGGCCGCCTCTTATCGATGATACAGCCGTCGACAGCACGGCCCTGCTGATCAGGAAACTGAACGTCGAAGAAAAACGATTTCGCCTCGATACGCTGTTCGCGCGCAAGCATCGTGAAGGCGGCTTCAACGGCGCGGTGCTGGTGGCGCAGGAAGGGATCGTGATCTACAAAAAAGCGTTCGGCATCAGCGATACGCGCACGAAAGACAGCCTGCGCACGAATTCCGTTTTCCAGCTGGCGTCCGTCTCCAAACAATTCACCGCGGCGGCGGTCATGCTGCTGCACCAGCAGGGAAAATTGAACTACGGCGACACGCTCGGCAAATTTTTCCCGGGATTCCCCTATGGGAACGTCACGGTCAAGCAATTGCTCACGCACCGCTCGGGCCTGGCGAACTACGTGTATTTCTGCGATGAATTCTACCGCGAGAAAGGCGAAACGCCCGCCACCTTGTGCAACGCCGACGTGGTCGCGTTCATGCAGGCGCACAAGCCCGCGCCGTATTACAAGCCGGGTACGAAATTCGATTACTGCAACACGAATTACTGCCTGCTCGCTGCCCTGGTGGAAAAGATCTCGAAGCAAACTTTCGCGCAATTCATGAAGGCGAATTTTTTCCAGCCGCTGCAAATGAGCCGCACCTGGATCGCCGGCGACACGGGCAGGCACGAAGGCCTGACGAAAGCGTATTACGGCGCCTGGAAAGAATGGCAGGGCAATTACCTCGACGGCGTGACCGGCGACAAAGGCGTGTACTCCACCGTGGAAGATCTTTTCAAATGGGACCAAGCCTTGTACAGCGGCTATCCGCTGAGCGCGCGCACGCTCGAAGAAGCCTTCACGCCCGCCAGCCCCGAGCGCAGCGGCGCGAAAAATTACGGCTACGGC